>Ga0209066_10000432_pt1 | contig 61739 bp, 69 predicted proteins | sample All_14_2_FD_187198 | JGI IMG/M metagenome (GOLD analysis project Ga0209066, IMG submission 187198) | Freshwater microbial communities in response to fracking from Pennsylvania, USA - Allegheny Zone_MetaG_DW_15 (SPAdes) (version 2) ...
CTGTTGTTTTATGTAAATCGGAAACGGGGTAGCGAAAATGAATGTACTTAGTTTGTTTGACGGAATTAGTTGTGGGCGCGTTGCTTTCCAAAAAGCAGGCGTCGATATTGATCGTTATTTTGCAAGCGAAATTAACGAAGATTCGATGTTGGTTGCAAATAGCAATTATCCGGATACGGTTCAACTAGGAAACGTTGTAGAACTTGACAACGTGGCGCTATCTAAGCTGCCCAAGATTGATTTTCTAATTGGTGGTTCGCCATGTCAAGATTTATCAAAGGCCAAGTCGGATCGTAAAGGATTGGACGGCACGAAGTCAATCCTTTTTTATCAGTATGTTCGAATCTTAAAATGGATCCAAGCGAACAATAATCCTTCGGTTCAGTTTTTATTGGAAAACGTCGTGGCAGATAAAGAGACGATTAAGATAATGACCGAAGAACTTGGCGCCGTTGCGCCCACTATGATTGATAGCGTTTGGTTCGTTCCACAACGTCGCAAGCGTTTGTACTGGACGAATATCAACGATGGTGTCATTCCTTTGCCAGAACCAAAGGATACGGCGTTGTGTGACATTTTGTATGATGATTCTTATCGTAACTTCAAGGATCCACGAATTGAAAATAGTAAAACATTTACCAAGAATTATGTCAAATGGGACATCAGTGGGAAGAGGCATTATTCACAAGAAGACCGTGCCTATTATCTTGACGGTACGATGTGCACCATGATGAAGCAACAACCATTGAGTAAATTGAATATCTATCTGGGTGGCGATCTGTATCGCAGATGCCATCCAATCGAAGGCGAACGCCTACAGGGGTTGCCGGATAACTACACAAGTTGTATCAAGTCTGATAATAAACGGCTTGGGCTTTGTGGCGATGGTTGGACTGTAGATGTAATTGCGTATATTTTATCGTTCGCGAAATAGAAAATGGGGTATCAAATGAGATTATTTGAGAAAGTGTCTTTGTATCAAGCCGAAAAGGATGGATTAACCGAAGAGGAATGGTCGGAGATTAAGTTTCCGGTCAGATCAACATTACATAGCGCGGGGTATGATTTCTTTTGTCCCCGCGAAATTCATATCAATCCGGGCAAAACGGAAGTTGTTCCAAGTGGTATCCGTGCCGTTATGAATGATGACGAGGTTTTATTCCTTTATATTCGTAGCAGTTTAGGAATTAAGAAGAATATTCGGTTGTCTAATAGCGTTGGTGTGACTGATGCCGACTACTCTAATGCAGATAACGAAGGGCATATCCATATCGCATTACATAATGATAGCGATAAGGCAGTGTTTATCAAACGTGGCGAACGGATCATGCAGGGTGTATTTCAGAAGTATCTGATTACCGATAATGATAAGACGAGTGAAGTCCGTAAAGGTGGAATTGGATCAACGGGGGTTTAAACATGTCAACGATTCTTGGATTCAAACAGAATGATGTAATCTATATGGTTAGCGATACCCAAGCAACGCGTGGGGCGCGTCCAGAAAAATTAGACAGTGGTGATTCGAAGATTATTAAGATTGGCGATATGTTGATTGGTCTCGTTGGGTCGTTACAATCCATACAACGGTTGCGATACGATGAGGAATTGCCGGAATGGATTTCATCGTTAAACAAGTTGGGCAAAGCCCAAGTGAAAAAGATGTTGTTTGGTGATTTACCTTTTATATTAAAGGAAATCCTTGATGATTGCGATTGTGAAGGTCAAGTAATATTGGTTGGCTATAAAGGGTTATTAGTTGTATATGATCCAGTCTATTCGCCGGCGTTGATTACGGAAGATATGGTTTCGGTCGGGAGTGGATCTTCGTATGCCGAAGGGTTCATGTATGGCAAACGCAAAGAATTGACCGATCCAACCAAAGTACCATCTATTCTTAAAGAAGCAATTCAATGTGCTGCGAAGTTTGATATTTACACAAGTGGATTAACGAAGGTGTATGAAACGAGGTAGGTATGGAAAATAAAATAATTGTTTTATGCGGTATGAGTTCGTCGGGGAAAGATACCCTACAATGGAAAATCGCAAGGGTGTTGGGTTGTGAGGTCATCGTATCCACAACCACGCGCCCCAAGCGACCATCAGAGATTGATGGCAGGGCGTATCATTTCAAGGATAACGAAACGTTTTTGAAAATGATTGAGAATAACGAATTGATCGAACATCGCGACTATCATACGTTGGTCGGTGGTATTCCGGCAACATGGTATTATGGATGTGCATTTAAAGACATCCCAGACGCACCATGTGTCATTGTGTTAGATCCTATTGGACTGCGTGGGTTTGTTGAACACTACGGCGATCGTGTCGTATCGTTCTTTATTGATTCACCGGAAGAAGTACGGAGATTCCGTGCGCAACAACGTCCGGGGTTTGATCAGATTGAATGGGATCGACGTCAACAAGACGATTCAAAAGTGTTTGACTTTGATTTCATTTATGGTGAAGTTGATTATGTTTTGTACAACGGCAAGAATACGACGTTGGACGAATTGACCACGGACTTTGTGGCTTGTTTAGTGGATCCAAAAGAAGAATCCGTAGTACGAAGTAACCTATCGTTAGTTCACTTTGCCATCAAGCATTACAAGCTGGAATTTTTAGATGAATACGACGACGTTTACCAAGTGGGTTGCATCGGGTTGATCAATGCTGTTCGATCCTTTGATAAGGAACGTGGGTTGAAGTTTTCGACTTACGCCATCATGTGTATTCGCAATCAAATCATTGCCACTTACCGGACGTTGAAACAACGTTTAGATCTGTTGGCAGATGCGATTCAATTAGACGCGCCATTGCATTGCGATACGACCGATACCTTGTTAGATGCCATACCGGATGAACGGTATGATGCAAGGATAGAGTTTTACAAGAACTGCGCGAAAGACGCAGCACAAACCATCATCTTCCAGATTGATGATGATACGATTCGCGATTGGGCAATCGGACACTTTTATGAGAATAAAAGTTATCGTGCCTTAGCCAAAGAAAGTGGATGTTCGCATGAACGGATCCGTAAAATGGTTTTGGCGGCAATCCGTGATACAAAAATGGCAAAAGAGATTCTTAGTAGTTGACATAATCCCTACATTATGATATAATACCTACATAAACAAGGAGGTAGTTATGTTAGAAATCAACCAGAAACAAATCGCGTTATTTGTAAAGAAACTGAATAATGATAAGGTATCGCCGAATACGGTCGAATACTATGAACGTAGTGTGCGTAAGTTGGCAGAGTTTGTTGACAAACCGTTGACGGAAGTTACGAAGGAAGATTTCATTTACTACAAATCGTACTTGCATGATCATGGCGTTTCAGATAGTTCGATGAACACCTATATCACGGCCATCAAAGTTTTCTATGAGTTTCTGATGAAGACGTTGAAAGTGGCTTTGGATGAAAATCCTGCCGATAAGGAATTGGTTAAAGTCGGTCGGCGTTATACGGATTTTCTACAAGACGACGAAGTAGAACGGATCATCCAAGCTGCGCGTTCGGCGTTCGACCGGGCGTTCGTAATGGGGTTAGCATCCACCGGCATGCGTTTTAGCGAATTGGCGCATGTGCGTTATGAAGACATCGAACGATTTGAAGAAGATGGGAATGTATGGGGCAAGGTTCGTGTTATCGGCAAGGGTAACAAAGAAATGATGAAGTTCATTCCTCCAATGACGATGGCAGAGTTTGATCGTTATTTCAACTTTGAACGTCCCGAAAGTAAACTTGACTATCTTTTAGTAAGTAGAGAAGGAACGGAATTGGACAATTATTCCATGAACCGTAAACTTCAAAGTTTAGCGCGCAAAGCAGGGATTAAAAACCCGGAACGCGTTCACAACCATTTGTTCAGACATTCGTTTGCGACCAATGCGTTGCGCAACGGGGTTGACATCCGTTTGATTCAAGATTTACTTGGTCATTCCGATATTTCAACCACACAACGCTATGCACATACCGATGATCGTATGATTATTGAAGCAACAAAACTGAACAAAATGTTTCAGTAGGAGGACAAAATATGACACGAAGACAAAAGAAGCAATTCAAATATATTGCAAAGTTATGTAATATGGGGTATAACGACTTGCTTTTACAAGTAATTACTATGCACGATGTGTCTAACGCACCGTTGAAAGAGGTGGCTGATTACTTGATCTGCACCACATTCCCTATGCGTATGAAAAAGGCTTACTCAGAATTATTTGATACTGACTTTATTGACGTATTAAATTTAGACTTTGACTTTGTTATCACGGAATTGTACCATAAGGATCCGGCGAAGTATTGGCGACAATACAAGTACGTCAAAACGCTATGAACATCTATATCGTAGAGATCATGTGCGCGACCGGATATAAGATTTCGGATGTGTGCTATACAAGCGAACGCGAGGCTGATGCTTTCGTCAATCGTCAAATTGGAGATCAGAACGCAATTGGAAATGATTCCAAAGGTATTATCGCCGCAGATGGAACAATCTACCGTGTCCGTCCGTTATTATTAAAAAATAGTGTGTAGGACGTGCGTAAATCTTGGTAGGTATAAATACCCTACCTAACGTCAAACGTCGCTTGTACATTCGTACAGAAAGCCACAAACAACTTTAAGGGGGTTAATCACCATGAAAATGAAACCTAAATTAACGAGAACTGGCATGTCACAACGAGAACTGACGACGTATCATAACTGGACAAAGAAATCGGGTCACGTCTTCAAGAACCGGAAAAAATATGATCGGAAACGAAAGGCTGTTGACACCGAACGATTTTAAGTGTATAATGTGTGAGGAGGAAATAAATGAAACTTACCACATCTAAGTCTACGCAACTTACCATTGATATTCAAGTTGCAAAGCAATTATTTCAGAATTTGAGACATTATTTTGAAGATGAAGTAGTCCCCGATGGCGAAACGGACGATGAAACACCGTTTTGCATTGCCCTTGGTATTCTTGAAGGCAAGAACCCAAGTGATTTAGCGATCTACTTGGATCCTAGAGGAAAAGCCGAAAGTGATGCAGAAGACGACGAATTATTAGAAGACGCAGTGTTTACGGATTAAAAACGGAGGAACAAGAAAAACATGAGTGTAGTATTAAAAAAGGCGGCTAGATCGCGGGCATTTCTAAAGATTGGATTATCTGGTGCATCTGGATCTGGCAAAACGTTATCTGCGTTATTGTTAGCCTATGGCATGATCAAAGAAGAAAATCCCAAGTGGACGGACGAAGAGATTTGGAATAAAATTGCCGTCATTGATACCGAAAACGGATCGGGCAGTTTGTATGTAGGACGTAAAATCCATGGGGTTACAATTGGGGAATACAATTCGATCGATATTGAACCTCCCTTTACACCGGAAAAGTATACGGATGGCATTGATATTTGCGAAGATGCAGGGCTGTTAGCCATTGTCATTGATAGTTTAAGCCACGCTTGGACTGGTGAGGGTGGGTTGTTAGATCAACAGGGCGCTGCCGCGAAACGTTCCGGCAACAGCTACACGGCGTGGAGAGATATTACGCCGAAGCACAATCGGTTGGTCGATAGAATGTTGCAAAGTCATTTGCACGTTATCGTTACGACCCGCGCTAAAACCGAATACGTCCAAGAAAAAGACGGCAACGGCAAGACGACCGTTCGTAAGATCGGGTTGGCACCTATTTTCCGCGAAGGTCTTGAATTTGAATTCACGACATTCCTTGAAATTGACAGTGACCATACGGCGTTTGGCGCCAAAGACCGTACAGGATTGTTCGATCAACAATCGTTCATCATCGAACCGAAACATGGACGTCAATTGCAGAAATGGCGTTTGCAAGCACCAGAATCCACTGTTGAAAAAACAGTCGCCGTCCGTAAGGCAAGTGAAGTCGAATTTGATATTCCTGCGTTGCAACAAAAAGCGTTGGGATTATGCAAGTTAGCGTCTGGCGTATCCAAAGAAGTCCGTGACCAAGCCGTTGGGTTGGTCGTCAAACACGCGCCGCAATCCGGTGGAAACCCGTTGTCGGTTACAGATCCAGAAGCATTAACGAATTTAATCAAGGAACTTGAAGAAATCGTTCCCCAAAAAGGAGAGTAAAACATGGGACTAAATAACAGTTGTTCATTCATCGGTCGGTTAACTGCCGACCCCGAAATCCGCAAAGCTGGCGAATCGGAAGTATGTAACTTTTCGATCGCTATCAACGAATATGCAGGCAAGGATAAGGACGACATCGTTACTTTCCTTAACTTTGCTGCATGGAATCATTCGGCAAACTATCTTGGCAAGTACGCCAAAAAAGGCGATCTGATTATTGTCAGTGCCCGCGCCCGTGTTGAAAAATACGAAAAAGACGGACATACGGTAACATCTACAAAGTTCTTGGTTGATGAAGTTAAAGCCATTACCACCAGTGGAAACGCCGGTAGTGCGCCGGATCATTCGGCAAAACCGACCACACGCGCACAATCGAAACCGTCCAATCAACCGGCGGCGTTGGCACCTTCCGACGAGGGTGATTCGACTAATACTGGGCCTTTGTTAGACATCAATAGTGACGACTTGCCGTTCTAAATGGCAACGGGCAAGAACACATGGTCATATAGCCGTGTCAGTCTGTTTGAATCTTGCCCATGGTTGTATTATCTCAAATACGTTAAAAAAATAAAGGATCAACCCAATGTGTTTTCTCAATATGGCAAGTTCTGCCATGAAATCTTTGAGCGATACGCAAAGGGCGAGATTGCCATCTTCGAAATGGCGTCTATTTACGAGGAGGGTTACGCGAACAACGTAACCCTTCCGTTTCCTGTTATGCCTTTTTTGAAAACGCCGTTAGATGAGAAATACTTCATGGAAGGGCTAAGTTTCTTTCAGAACTTCGCAGGGTTTACCGAACCGACCAAAGAAGTTGAAAAGAAGTTTGAAATTGATATTGAGCATAATGGCAAGGAGATTCGATTTACCGGAATCATTGACCGTCTTGCGATGCAGGGCGACGATTTGATGATCTATGATTACAAGAGTAAGAGTGGCTTTAAATCTAAGAAAGAAAAGAACGAGTATTTTAGACAATTGTATTTATATTCGTTATATATTAAGAAAGAGTATGGCAAGTATCCGACCAAGATAAACCTACATCTATTCCGTAAGGACGATATGGTTGAAGAAATCTTCGATGAATCCAAGTTGGAAGAGGCGATCGTTTGGTTGTTTGATGTCATTGAACGCATCGAATCGGCAGAAGAATATCCAATGTCCGTGGATCTTGCGCGCAACCAGTCGGACGAAAAGAATAAGCGTTTCTTTTGTAGGGAAATCTGTTCGGCAATGCCATTTGATTGCATGTATCGCGAACAGGAATTGATGACGAAGTATTAGGAGGAGCATATGGTCAAGCGGATTGATTTAACCGGACAAAAATTTGGCAAACTTACAGCTATTAAATATCTACATTCTGATAAGAATGGCAATGCAATATGGCTATGCGATTGTGATTGTGGTGGTCACAAAGAAGTTACTACGTGTGACTTGAGAAGAAGTTGGGTTAGAAGTTGTGGTTGTTTATTATATGACACTTTTGTTACACACGGCCTGAGACAATCAAGGTTGTATCAAACCTACGATAATATGAGGAAAAGATGTTATGCGCATAGTTGCAAAGAATATCACAACTATGGTGGTCGTGGAATTAAAATATGCGATGAATGGTTGGATCGCAAAAACTTTTTTGACTGGGCTGCGAACAACGGCTACGAGAATGATTTGACTATTGACAGAATTGATACGGACGGTGATTACAGTCCGAATAATTGCAGATGGGTAACTCTTACTGTGCAAAACAATAACCGAAGAAATAATAGAATCATTGTTTTTGGTAATCAAAAATATACTGTGGCAGATTTTTGCCGACATTTTAATGTTGAGTATTGGTATGTACATAAAAAATTGTCTCTTGGATATACGCCAGAAAAAATTGTTGATGCTATATTGTCTGGCGAGTTTGATAGGCGGCGAAGAAGTCCAAAACCTGCCAAACAAAAATGAAATAGGTGTTTAATTTGAAAGAGGTGCGTCATGTTATTTGATCAAGATAAAATACAAGAAGCCAAAATGTCTATTGGCACGAAAGCGGCGCATATAATAGCGGATGACTTAAAGATAGAAGATTGGAACCCCGAAAAATTAAAAGGAAAGTCAATTTTTAAGCGTGAATTGACGGCGTCAATGCAGTGGTTTCCAGAGGGCAACACGTTTAAATGTTTTGCAACGGGTAAAACTTACGATATATTAGATCACTTCATGTGGAAATATAATCTTACCTTTTTTGATGCCGTCAACCGATTGTTTGAAGAGGCGTCAAAAAGCGATAAAGACTTTAAATACGAGAAGTGGTCGCCCAAAACGATTAAAGAAAGTAAGAAGTCAAAGTCCGAACGTATGTTGGGGTATAAATACCCGGAAGACGAACCGTTTAATGATCGCAAGATCGTTGAACAATATTTGGAACGTCGTGGAATCAACAAACAGACGATGGACTTCTGTAATGTTATGCAGGGGACAAAGGGTGAAATCGCGTTCCAATTCATTGATATTGACGGAACGCATTTGGGAACAAAGTATCGGATCTCACATCCCCACAATAACAAGAATGAACTGAAATGGTTTTGGCAAAGCAAACGATCTGATGGGGAAACGGTTAGCCATTGTCCCATCCCATACGGGATGAATCGACTTGACTTGACTTCCCCCGTCATTATTGTTGAAGGATTAGTTGACCGATTATCTTGCGTCCAAGCAGGGTTCTCAAACACCATCGCCGTTCCGAATGGCGCCAACAGCTTTGAATGGATCGACCATAACTGGGAAATCTTCGAAGAGGTTGAGCAGTTTATCATTTTCCCGGACGATGATGAACCGGGTCAAAAAATGGCGAAAGACGTTGTGACGCGTCTTGGCGAAGCCAAGTGCAGTATTGTTAAAGTAGATACTGAAACACGCGAACGTGTGTCAAAATACTTCAAGGGTGTTGTCACAAAAGCAGATCCGAATAGCGTTTTGATGGCATGTGGCGAAGATACGATTCGTCGTTTAGTTAAAGATGCCGAACCAATCCCCAATGAGAAACTTTCGTTTCTGATGAGGGTTGATGATATTGAAATCGAAGACATGGAAAAAATATCCACTGGGTTTCGTTCGTTAGATGAAATCCTGTACGGAAATCTGATGGGATGCTTTACGATTGTATCCGGCGAACCGAATAGTGGCAAGTCGGTATTCGCCAATCAACTTTGCGTTTTGTCGCCGATGGAACAAGGGTATAAGCCCATGATCTTCTCCGGTGAACTTGGAAGTCCCCAGTTGTTAAACTGGATCCTAAAGCCACTTGCCGGTATCGATCACATTCGACGTTGGCAAAAGGATGGGAATCCTGCCGGATATTCGATTACGAAACAGGCGAAGAAACGCATTAAAGAATACTATGATGATAAGATTATTTACTTTAGCGATAAAGATACGTTATCTGCTTCTGGCGATGAGATCATTAAAGAAATGGTTTACGCCCATAAACGTTATAATATTCGCGTCTTCTTGATCGACAATTTGATGACGGTCAACACGAATGAAGATGAAAGCGAAGACCGTTTCCAAAGCCAGACAAAGTTCATTAAGAAACTACTGGCATTTACCAACAAGTACAATGTATTCACGGTTTTGGTAGCGCATCCTAAGAAGCCTGCCAAGGGTGAAACGCCGGGGATTTATTCTGTTTCCGGTGCGTCTGAACTGGCGAACTTATCCCACCGTATGATTTGGGTAACGCGTCTTGATACTGACCCCGAAGGGTTTAATACCGAAATCAAGATCATTAAAGACCGTCCCACTGGAATGGCAAATAAGAAGTGCAAGTTGTATTATGATAAACGCACGATGCGATTGTATAGCAATCAAAGCGAGCAAGAGTTTAAGTATCGTTGGCAGCGTGAAAGCAACATAAAGTATGATCAAGATACGGCAAGAACGATTGTAGCCAACATCAAAGACGACGGTGCCGAAGTTTTCGGTGCCACACCAGAATAAAAGAAAAGAGGTGGTAGTTTGGGAAATTATACGCCATATCATCTTCATTCCGATTTGTCCCTTGTTTCGGGTTGCGATTCGGTAACAAAGTTTGACGATTATATCCAATACGCCAAAAATTTAGGCATGGGCGCAATGGCGTTTTCTGAACATGGAAATCTATTCGGATGGTTTTCAAAGAAACAGGCAATCGAAAAAGCGGGATTAAAATACATTCACGCTTCGGAAGTTTATGTTACTGAATCCTTAGACGAAAAAATCCGTGATAACTACCACCTTATTTTAATTGCCAAAAACTACCAAGGTTTTCTTGAGTTGAATCGGTTGGTCAGTAAATCGTTCAATCGTGAAGACGGACATTATTACTATTCGCCACGCATTACGTTTAAAGAGTTGTTTGGCATTTCAGACAACCTTATCCTAACGACGGCGTGTATCGGTGGCGTCTTAGGGCGTGGATCTGCCGAACTGCAACAAAGTATGTTGGATTATATGAGCGCAAATGCCGATCGGTGTTTTCTTGAAATCCAACATCACAATGTTGACAAACAAAAAGAATACAATCTACGCATGATAGAATATAGCAAACAGTATGGGATTCCATTAATTGCCGGCAGCGACACACATTCCCTAAACGAGAAACACGCAGAAGGTCGCGTGATGTTGCAACGTGCCAAAAAGGTTTTCTTTGATGATGAAGAAGGTTGGGATTTGACGTTTAAAACCTACGATGAATTGTTAGATGCCTATGCAAAACAGGGTGTCGTCGATTCGTTCATATATATTGATGCGATTGAAAATACCAACCGTATGGCGGATATGGTAGAAACGTTTACGATTGATCGTAGTAATAAGTATCCTCAGATTTATGACAATCCAATTGAAAGGTTTCGGGAAGAAGTCGAAGCTGCTATCAAGTTGCATCCGACAATCCACAAAGTACATACGCAGGCTAAGATTCGCGAAGTTGTTGATACTGAATTTGACGCCTATGTTAAGACCGGCGCCCATGAGTTTATGTTGCTTGAAAACTATAAACTTCAATGGGAACGTGCGAATAACATCCATCGTGGCGTAGGACGTGGATCTGTCAACGGATCCTTCATCGCCTATGTTCTTGGAATCACCAAGATGGATAGCATTAAGTTTGACCTAAACTTTTTCCGGTTCATCAATCCGGATCGCGTATCGTTAGCCGATATTGACACGGACTATGGTTCGGAAGATCGTGATAAGGTCAAGGGGTTCATTCTTAAAGATAAGATGAATCTATCGAACCTACGATCAAGCGAAATCATTACCTTTAATACTTTGGCTTTAAAGGGTTCGATTAAGGATATTGGTCGTGCGTTGGAAATGCCGTTAGACGTGACCGACGCCATATCCAATGAAGTCGAAGAAGATGAAAACCAACAACAATTTATTGATCCGAAATGGCGCGAAAAGTATCCCATATTGTTCTACTATGTAGACATTGTACAGGGGACGATTGTTTCCATCGGTTCACATCCAAGTGGTGTATTGTTAAGCGATTTGGACATTGAAGAAACGATTGGAATGTGTAGCGTCGCCCAAAGCGACTATCCTGTATCTATGTTAGATATGAAAGAATTAGATGCTTTGAATTATGTCAAGATGGATATATTGGGTCTTGACAACATCGCAGTCATCAATGATACATGTGCGTTAGCCGGTATTCCATTGATTACGCCGGACAACATTGATCTGGAAGATGAAAAAGTGTGGAACAGTATTCATTCGGATACTGCCGCAATCTTCCAGTGGAATTCACCCATGGGAACGCAGTATATGAACAAGTTCTTTAGCGAAACGACATTACAACGTGCTAAAGAACAAAACGCCCAGTTTAGTTATCTAAAATGGTTCTCGTTCGCTAACGGTGCGTTGCGACCGGGTTGTGCAAGTTTTAGGGATGAAATTGCCGAAGGTAAAATCTACGATAACGGCATGCCAGAAATCAATCAATTCTTTTCCGATACGTTGGGTCGATGTGTTTTCCAAGAGCAAGTTATGAAGTTTCTAACAACGTTCTGTGGTTATAGTGGATCCGAAGCCGACAACGTTCGTCGCGCCGTCAGTAAAAAGAAGGGCACCGATAAGTTGTTACCGGAAATCGAACGCCGATTCGTTGACTTCGTTCACAAGAAATATGGGTATGAAAAAGATTATGCCCACGAAGTGATCCAGTCTTTCTTGAAAGTTGTTGAAGACGCTAGTTCCTATATGTTCTCGTCAAATCATTCGGATGCGTATTCATACATTGGATATGCGTGTGGATATTTGCGACATTACTATCCACTTGAATTTATTACGACGGCGTTGAATGTATTTCGCGACAAAGAAGCCAAGACAATTGAAGTCACGAATTACGCTGCCAAACATGGAATACGGGTTAAACGTCCTAAGTTCCGGTATTCGAAATCTGAATACTATATGGATCGCGAAACGAATTCTGTCTATAAAGGGTTAGAATCGATTAAGTATATGAACGCATCGGTCGCCGATGAAATGCAACGGTTCTATGGAAATAAATATCCAGACTTCGTTGCGTTGTTGCGCGACCTTGCTACAACATCCATTAACACAAAGCAACTTGACATTCTGATCAAGATCGGATTCTTCAATGAATTCGGGAATGTTGCGGAATTGCTACAAGTGAATAATTATTATGCCAAGTACGGATCATCAAAGGTCATCAAGAAGGATACCATTGAAGACGAAATCATCCGTAGCATCATCGCCCGTAACGCCCGTGAAACAGATCGACAATATCGCATTGATGGAAACATCCAAGAGATCCTAGCCGAAATCGGTCAGTACATTCTATCTTTGGATCTACCCGATTTATCTGTTGCCGAAAAGATACAATACCAAAAGGAACACTTGGGGTATGTCGATCTATCGACCGGTAAACTGGAAGATGCTACCAAGTTGGTCATCGTGGATATAACGGCGATGAAAACCAAAGACAAGAAGAAGATTTGGGCTTACAAGTTAGAAACGTCCAGCTTAGGTTCTGGCAAACGTTCCGAACTGATGCTAAGCAGTCGCGTGTATGATCAGAATCCGATTCGCAAGTACGACATCATCTTCACAAAGGTGGACTGGTTGGAAAAACAAACATCCGGCAAATATGTGAATTGGTATCTGAAATCATACCGCAAAGTTAACAGCTAAAAAATAGGGATGTATCTTTACGATATGTCCCTATTGACTTGATAGAAAGAGTGAATGTATGAACTACACACCAGAAGAACAAAATGAATTGATTGAGAAGTACGAACCGTTGATCGGCAGCGTCATCAAGCGTAAGAATCTATATTGGTTGGATGAATACGATGAATTGATGCAAGTTGGACGGATCGGGTTGTGGAAAGCGTTATCCGATTATGATCCGGAAAAGAATAACAAAATTGAAACCTTCTTGTGGATGTCAATCTACCGTCGGTTTATAGACACCTATCTGCGTAAACATAAGACTATCGAACGTGACGGTGAAACCCATTCGTTTCAGAAGTATTCCGGCAAAGAAGATAGCGAAGAAGGATCTGGCAATTTCTTTGTAGATCTACAGACGCCGGCCATTGATTCATTGAATCATATCATCTTTGAAAAGGTTGTTCACGACATTCAAAATCATCCCATGAAGGATACTGCCCAGATGGTGTTAGATTATTATATTGACGAACTTGGATACCAAGAAATTGCAGACAGGTTTGGGATTACGCGTGGTGGCGTGAATATGCGGATCAAGGCGTTTATCCAATCTTATCGCAAACAGTTGATCAGAGAACATTACTTCATGCCGGAAGACTTAAACATGGCATAATCTTGTTCTACGCTTATTTTCAGACTTATGGACGAATGTTTGGTACAAACCAATATAAATACATGTCCCAACATTTACACGCGTCCTACAAATGCTCAAATAAAATTACTATTTTATCGCTAAAAAAAAGGTATGGTCTTTTTATGGATCATACCTTTTAATTTTATGCTATTCTGCCGAATCCAACAAGTTCAACATCAATCGAATCATCTTGTTGGTCTGCTTCGTCAATGCCTTAATCTGCTTCGTGTTCTGCGTTGTGGTCGGTGCAGTCAACGCTGTGTAGACTTTGTTTTCGTCAATCGCCGTTTTCAAGAACGCATTGATGCTCGTCCTGTTTTCTTCGCTCAACGTGAACACTAACCGTTGCGTTTCAACTTCGGCTAACTTTGTCGGTGTCGCACCTTCAATCCATTGTGTACCATCCCATTTCGGACTGATGAATCCTTGCGGTACATCCACTTCAATTCCTTTTTCGGTCAGTTCATCAAACGTGAAATCATCACGCAAGAAGTTTCCGTTTAAGTCAGTTACTCTGTATAGTTTCATGTTGTTTCACCTCACGCTTCTGCCTTGAATATGATTCCATCCAATGAATAAGATGCTGGTATCGTCCCATAAAATTCAGCACTATTCCCACCACTTAAAACAAGTCTTGCTGTTACTGTATTAGTTGATATATTTATTAAAGGAAATGCTAAATTTCTTAATGACTTATATCCTGCTGGTAACAAAAATGTTGAAGTGCCTGCTTGTGTTACATTGATTCTTCCCCTCAATGCAACCATTCCAATAGACGTCTTAAAATAGCCAACATCATAACCGCTAACATTTGTCGCACCATTCAACAATGTCGGTGTAATCCACGCTTCCTGTGTCTTATCTGCTTTCGTGTTCAGAATGTTCAGCAGACTTGCTAATTCCACCGTTCCGTTAAACCATGAGTTTGGGAAGTTGGCGAGTAGGTTATCCATTTGAACGGCGGTCGGTTCTTTCCCTGCACCGAAGATGGATGTTAGGTCGAGAGCAAGAACGTATTGGAAATCTATAAGTGCGTTTAATGCAACACCAGAACTTGAATATGTCGCAACTGTTTTCAACGCTATAAAACCCAAAACATCAGACGGTTGTGTTGCCACAAAACTCATGTCATACCAAGTATCAAGAACCAACCCTGTTTTTACTAAAATTTGGTTTGTTCCTGCCGTAATTCCATCTACAATAAATTCAAATTGATTGGGTAATGCTGTTCTGAATCGAACCTTTAATTTTGCATAAACTTTTTTCCCTACGGCTGAAACAAACGAGGTTGCGTGTGTTCCAATAAACATAGTCGATGTTCCATCGCCTGTTGAAGTCATAATATTCGATGCCGATGCTGTGGAAGCACCCGACATAGACCACCCTGTCGTACCATTGCTGAAATCCCCATTGGTCACCAAGTTTGTCGCAAGAAGTCGGTCAACCTTTTCATTCCACAACTGCTTCACGTTCGCAAGTTCAGATGTTCCGTTGAACCATGAGTTCGGATAGATGGAAAGCAATCGGTCGATTTGCTCTTTGGACGGTTCAAGACCAGCGCCGAAGATTTGAGTGAGATTGATTAACAAGATATTATCTGCTTCAAAGATTTTCCCATTTGCGATAGCGGCACTTGGGAAATAACAACGCACACCACCTCTTAAAATGGGTCGGTCAGCCGTTAGTGTGTATATGGTAGAAACCCTTGTGTCAACAATTGGCTTCCCTAAACTTGAAGGGATTTCGACCGTAGAGGCATTATTATAAAGTTGTAATGCAACATAATCAGCTTCGGTTGGAACTTTTACAAGTGCCGATATGTACACTTTATCATTGAGTAGAGCCGATGCCCCTCCCGCAGACGGAATCAACAAAACACTTGAACTTGCCCCCGTTCCTGTGACTAACGCTTTTCCATTGGTTACTGCCAAAGTGCCATTTCCCGCACTCCACCCTGTCGTACCATTTGAGAAATCCCCATTCGTTACTAAGTTCGTTGCCATTACCTTGTCGGCTTTGAGTGCATCTTTGGTATCGACTTCGGTTTCGGTGTAGTACCGTCCATCATGGGTATGCAACGTGGTATCGCCACCATCGGTCAAGTCAAGTGCGTTCACATCGGTAAGGTTGTTGACTTCTGCACCGGCTTCAATCCCGGACAACTTCAACTTTTCATCGGTTGTGATCAGATGCTTCGTACCGTCAAAACTTTCAACATCGGTAATAAGCAACTTCCCATCCCATTGCAAGGCAAGAGCGTTGGATCGGTTGGCATCGTCCGTTCCGTTTCCGACAATATAGGCATGATCGGTTGGATTGGCAACACTTGGGTTTCCTTGAATGACATTCCACTTTCCACTTGCGTGTTGTGCCTTACCATACGCAACCGTACCCAATCCTTCTGCGTGAGATTGTTGCCCTTGTGCAAAGGTTTGAGCCCCTTCGGTATGTGCTTGGTTATTGGATGCTTCGGTATCGTATCCTTCGGCATGGGAAAAGTCACCCAATGCTCGGTTATTCGCACCTTCGGCAAAAGAGTTTACACCACTTGCGATTTGACCACTTCCGATTGCTTCTGCGTTTACACCGGAAATTGTAGATGTTCCGGCCCTACGTACCTTTTCGGTGTCCAACTCGTCGATCGCAGTTTGGACGTTAGTCGCTGCAATACCACCCGCAGGGGTATTTGGAATATCAACGGCGTTAAGGGTAACATCGCCAGACAAAGCCTTTGTATTGACTTTTTGTGTCTTATCAACTTTGGAGTTGATCTTGGTTTCTAAATTGGTTGCACCATCCGACATCGTGACGGCATTTGCCCGTGTGCGTGGATAAATTGTATCCCCGTTGGCATCCACCATTGTCTTAATATATTTAGCCATTCAACTCACCACCTTTTCTCACATAAAACGAGTATTTTATTTTCATGTTAAAACCTCCAAAGGATCTGTTAACGAAATCAATCCGTATCCGGTAATCTTGTCCACCTTGTTTCCAAGTAGACCATCGACTTCGCTCTCCGTGTAATATCTTGAATCATGGACGTGTAACGAAGTGTCGTTGCCATCGGTTAAGTCCGTTATGGCAGAATCGGCAATCAAACTCTTGCCTGCAACCTTATCAACCTTTAAATTAAGTTGCGTATTTAGAAAATCCAAGATGTCTTGCGTTATTACAGACATATCCGTAATGACAACCAACGAATCATCGACCTTTAAATTATAGATCGAAAAACGTTTGGTTTCACCAGTAGGAAGTTTCGCATAAGGTTGGATGTACAACGTTCCTGTTTTTAATTCGGCGTTCGTCATTATATAATTAACGATTGTGTCCGAACCCAAAGATTTAAAACTGGGGACGTTGCCCGGAATAATAAAGTCTACGAATTTCGGCCAATCTTCATAGTCAGTTTCAGTAAAGTCAAGCACAAGTTTAATCGTTTGGTGATCACCCTCGTAGGGTGGGTTCCCCGTGACTGTTTGTGTGTTGACATAATAAGTGATTTGTTCCATTATGTAAGCACCTCTTCTGGGTCGGTCAACGTAATCAAACTGGTTGCTTCAATCGCATTGATCTGATTCTGCAAGTTGTCAAATTCAGTGTTCGCAAAAACGAACCCCGCCCTTGCACGGATCAAACGCAATAAAGCACTGTAATCATAATTGTCAATCCCTTGATCGGATTCCGAATTTGGGATTTGGGTCTGGTATCTTAGTGACATTATTTCACCACCTTAAAAGGAAACCCCGTAATCCATCCAGACTACGGGGTTTTTATACTTAATTAAAATGCAATACCATCTTTGCCAAACCCGGCGCACCTTTTGTTTCCAAAATATGCCCAAGTTCATAAAAATGTTTATCCGTTGCAAACGGCGACGTTGGTAATGCTTCGGACTTGATCTGTCCAGAAACATATCCCGTATCCCCCGTAATAAATCCACGCGCTAAAAATGCACGGGTCGGCGCGTTCTGGAAATACGCTTCGGCAATACCAGATACAACAACCCACATCGGCTGACCGTCCGCAACACCCGATTCGTAAATAACGCCGATCGGGTTAGGAACATCAACGACAATGTTACGAGCCGCATTATCGGTCGTATCGCTTGTGGTTACTGCATATCCCTTAACGGAAGCACCACCGGTTTTGTTGATCAACTTAATCGCATAACCACCTTCGGGCGTGATAAAGAAATTAGCTGATGCTTTTGTCACTTCCCAACGTAAATTAGCGGCGTTCCAATATAATAGATCACCACTTGCACGCGTCGGAGCATAAACATCTGTTAACCGCGATAATGCTTGAATGTTGACAACACGAACAGAGAATGTTCCGTTTGATCCATGAGCACTTACAACAATCCCCATCGAGATTTGTTGGCTTGGCGCAGTCGGTTGAACTTTTGTCATTTTGCCAGCCAACGTCGGATGTGCCCACAAAATATCATTATCAACCCAAACTTCGCTAACGGGCGTTCCACTTGTATCAAAACCACGAACCTTACCGACATAAGTACACAAACCGTCGGCGTTGATTGCAATGTGTTCGGTGGCGATACCAAGAATATAAGCACCCAACATTGTTGCCGGATTAAAACGTTTAACGTTGATTTTACCACTATTCCCAATAGTTCCAAAATATGCCACAACATCACCGTCAACAATTTCAACAGAATCAACGTTGCGAATACGGATATATTGTTCAAGACCGATGGATTGCATAACATTTCCACCGTTCATCCCCAAGGTTAATGTGCCTTCGCCCGTATCATATTGAAGTTGACCAGTGGTTATTGCGCCAAGCGTTACAGTAGTGTCAAAACTTAAAACATCAACGTTGGAATTGCTTCCATCCAAATCCATCTTTAGATCAAGCGCACCCTGTTGAAGCGTAGATATTGGCTTGTCTAAGTCGCTTGTATTGTCAACGTTGCCAAGACCAACGTCTGATTTTCCAAGATTGACGTTGGCTGACAGTGCATAACCATTAACCGTTATTGTTTCATCAACCTTTAAATCCAACGCTGTTTGCGTAGCGGTAGAAATTGGTTTGTCAAGATCACTTGTATTATCTGCGTTATCTAAACCAACGTCGGATTTCCCTAAAACAACATCCCCGATGCGGGTGTTGACACTTGTAACCGTACCAACATCGTCTGGTACGACTATCTTATTTAAGTATGCCAAATTTATACCCTCCTTTCTTAATTGGATACATGGTTACAGAAAGTTCGAATAATACTTTGCCGATTGCTAACAATTTTGCTTTCATAATATACCTTTCTGTGACCTTGAGGGTCAGTTAATCCATAACTATCGGATACCCTGTGTTTGAGATATTTCCGATAAAATTGTAGGCGTATGTTTTGCAATTCGCATTTAGACCGATTGCATCTTCATCGGTCGAACAGTTGATTAGGATTGCTTTCCCTGCGACATTTGCTTCAAAATAGTACGTTCCTAACGAGTAGGTAGAATCGACCATATCGCAATCTATACAGATGGAATAGCAACCGCCGACATCGGCTAAAACAGGCCCTTTCGTATTACTTCCCGAACACCCGATTCGAAGCACATTTGCACCTTCGTGAGCGGTTGTTGCATTGTTATTATTATCTGTTCGGTCAAGACCTGCGTTATATCCTTCGACAACGTATTCAAGCACTAAACAATCCCTGCGATTATTCGTTGGAACATTCGTGAAGTGGTAGTTGAATACATCGGCTTTCGCATACCCTCCGAAACAATTGAATAGTTGCACGTTCTTGACATCTTGCGTTTCGAAGGCATTTCCATAATTCGTTGTCAATCTTCCTTGCGAAGCGAACGTACACCCATTTGCGACCACCCGACCGACAACCGTACTTCCTGTTGCGTCACCTTTGATGATGATTCCGCCTAATTCAAAATTGAGAGCGCAGAAGTCGATATTCTCGAAATAGATTCTTGAAGTTCCGAGCAAGGTGACGGTCGGCGTTGTGACTTGCACGCAAGCAGCGATGTTCGTATCGGTCGGAATCAATCCGTCCGATGTATGCACCCATATATAGGTGCTATCGGTGTACCATGAGTTGATGTTCGCTTGACAGTTCGCTAAACTCGATTTATTGTCTAACGGAATGTAAACCCCATTCACATCTTTGCGTCGGAAATCGTAGACCGCATAAACACCTGTTCGTGATGCTTTCCACGTTCCTGTTCCATCTTGTGTCCACGTCAATCCACGTTGCCCCATCGACATGACGATTCTCGTTCCTGCCACGTTATGCACGATGGATATATTCTTGTTGGTAAACGTGATTGCACCTAATTGTTCGTCACGGAAGAATGGAACGGTGCTTGTGACGACGACGCTATACTCTGCATCTGCACCAGCGGCGGCGATGGTACACGCTTTTTGAATCGTCTTATACGGTGTTCCAATCGTTCCATTCCCTGTCGAATCACTTCCACTTGAAACATTGACATAGATTTTCGTGCCTGTTTTCAATGCACCAAAATCCATATCATGTTTGATTACGTTGGAACTATCCCGATAGAAATTACATGGAAGTGTCGGAGTGAAATCGGATGGCTTCTTGAACATCCCATACTCATCAAACCCAAACCGATATTTTTTAGGTTGTTTCAGATTCAATTCCGTTTGTGTTGCAATCGATACGGGTTTATTTGCGTCAGAAGTATTATCTACATTTTCTAATCCAATGTCTGATTTCCCACTTATAACGGATAATTTATTTAAATATGCCACACCTAAGCCACCGTCCCAATCCAGTTAAACGTAATCCCGTTTTCATGGATCCGTGCGCTTTGTACAAAATCAAAAGCAATACCCTGCAATGCTCTCAAATGAATAAACGCGCCACCGTTAATTGAAATCGTACATGCTTGATCGTTCATTAATTCAAAATCCGTTAATCGTTGAGCAGTATTCGGAAGAATTTCCGCGTCTGCAACACTGGTTAAAATCGAGTTAGACCCTACCATGCGTGTTCCTGAGATGTTCATTATGGTTTATACCACCTTCCCCGATTTAAGTCCGGCGACTAACCTTGGGTATCCGCGGGTTCAACACCCGAAATGGATTCGGGGTCTTCCGTTGCTTCTGCGATTTCAACATCGGTCACTTCTAATTTGACCTTTGCTTTTTCTTGATACTTCAAGATGTTCTTATAAATAGCAACGCCGAAGATTGTGATCAGAGCGGCGATACTGGCGGTTTCTGCCAACCCCTCTTTTAACAATCCCGACATTTCGATGACTTGAATAAATCCAACGGCGCTAAACGCATAAAAGAATACGCTCAAAATCCCAAAGATGATTTCGGCTAATCCATTCACAAAGCGTTTACCATCGAAGGTCTGTTTCAATTCAAACAGGTTAACCTTTAAACTAACTAAGAATAAGGCGATAAACGAAGCTGCCAAGACCGCCATCGAAACGATCAACAACGGTGCTTGCGCCAAGAAAGCGTCAATGATTGTGTTAAACATATTTTTGTCCCTCTATTTCTTTTCGTACAATGTTTTCGTAACTGCCGAAAACGACTTAACTTGTGTATCCAAAGCCACGTTTTGTTGCGTTAACGTAGCGATCGAAGCATCTTTTAATGCAATCGCCGAATTCTGTTTCGCAATCGTCGCATTGGCTTCGTCCAACTTTTTCTGCAAGATCTGTTCGGGTGTCAATACATCCACAATGGATACGGATGCGACCATTGCGCTATATCCATAATGTCCATTGATATATACCTTGACCCATTTGAAACCGTCAACGATATTTGTAGACTCTTCTAAAATATCGATCACTTGATTCTTCGGCAATTGTGCAATGACCGGATACATCGTAGATGCTTGTTCGCGCACATTGACAGCAACATCGCCTGTCTTAACCCCTTTATTCGCAACGGTCATCATGGTCGCAGGAACGGTAGCATAAACCCATTTATCTTTATAGGCATACCCCTCATCACTACCCTTAACGATCGCCGTGCCGGGTTTCAAATAGAACGCTTCCCACGCATGAACGCCATTTCTGGGCATCCAAGTGTTGTAAGATGTTTTATACCAACCCGGTGCGACATATTTACCACGTCCAACGCCGAAATGCACATGAACGCCACTTGCGTTTCCTTGCGCACCCTCTTTATACATGTATTCGCCACGTTTAAAGATCTTGCCAACAAAATAACTCATGGCTTTAAAATCGGCGTCATACATATGTGACATCATCCAATAGATGAAATCCGTAAACGCAGGGCCTTTTACTTCATCCAACGATTCAAACCAAACGGTGTTCGCGTTGGATTGCGTTGAATGATAAATGCCAACAACTTTACAATCACACGGTGCGACTATATTACGATCTTTCGCACATGCAAAATCTAGATTCTTTGTCCCTTTGTGCGAGTTCGCAATTTCACTACCCGATACGCAAAGGTGGTATTCGAAAAAATATGGTGTCTGTATCAAAATCATCCCTTCTTTCTTGTTGTTCTTTTAATTCAAAACCGTAACCAATAAAACACTATTTGTATTAAGTTGTGCGGCGGTAGCAGCTTCGCCAGACCATTGGGCGCGGAACTCGCCAGATGTAGCACAATTAAAAATCAACGAGCCATCAATATGATGGGGTGTATTGATAACGTTTACTCCAGAGGTTAATAAAAAACTTCCTGCCAAGTTACTTGCACCAATAGCGTAAATCGGTGCCTTTAACTCTGTCGCTACGGTTGCGGACGAAATTCCACCCTCAAGATAGCCAACGACCGCACCAGTTCCGCTTGGCAAATAAAAACCAAGTTTACCACCGGTGGTAGTTGTATTCGTCTGATATAAGGCGATAATTTCAATCCTATATATTTTCCCTGCCGTAACAGGGAATGCCCAACCCGTAACGTCTTGCAACGTCGTTGTCGAATTTGAAAATGGTGCGGTTAAACGATACATAGCAAACGGGGCAGACCCACCAGAAACTACTAAGTCGCCACCACCTAAGATTGACGAACCATTGATTGTTTTGATATTCGTAGCACTCACTAATGTATCTTGTTTCGACGTCGCCAATCCGCTATATAAAGAGTTGACGGCGTTATCACCAGTATTAGAACCACTAAGCGTTGTAATTCCCAACTTAGTTTTAATGGTCGAAGTGGTTTCGTCCCCACTATTCGCACCCGAAGTATTCCCTATAACAATAAGTTGTGCGTCGGTGACATAACGTTTATTCGCAGAATCTGCAATATCGACAGTCGTCGCATCGGATCCACCAGTAACCAACCCTTTTGAATCATATGTCACCTTGGTTTTGGTTGCACCGGTAATAGCGACATTAGCAGCCACACCTCCCAAGCCACTTAACGTTTGATCGCCCGTATTGGTGCCACTAACTGCGTCTAATGCAGTTTTGTTGCTATGTGCATGTAGCGCAGCTTTTTCTGCATCTGTGACATAATTATCATCTGAACCCATCGCAGGTTGTTTTGCGTTCCACGTTGACTTTTCGGTATCGGTGACCAAACGATGAGTTTCATCATCTGTCAAATCACTAAGTTGATCGGGGATAACCAAATTGTCTAACTTTGTTTTATCGGTATCTAAAAGTAATCCTTTGGTACCATCGAATGATTCTAAATCAACAACCTTTAACACGCCGTTCCATTGTAACGCCGCGGCATCTGACCGATTTGCGTCGTCAGTCCCGTTTCCAATAATCCAAACATAATCAGTTGGACTATGCGAACTAGCCGACCCGTTGGCAATATTATATTGACCCCCAGCATGTTGGTTTTCACCTTGTGCTATCGTACCCTCGCCCTCGGCATGAGATTGTTGTCCATACGCAACCGTATCAAGACCCTCTGCATGCGATTGTACGCCTTGGGCGTATGTGCTAGCGCCCTCAGCGTGGGCATTATTTGCAGAGGCATCGGTTCCATAGCCTTCCGCATGCGCGGCGGTGCCAGATGCGAACGTCAATGTTCCTTCGGCATGCGCGGCGTATCCAAAAGAACTCGTATGATCCCCTTCGGAATGAGACGCAATATTCGTAGCCCTAGTTTGCATCCCTTCTGAATGAGAATACGCACCCTCTGCTTTATTGTTAAACCCAGATGCAAATGCATTTAATCCAGAAACGATATTTAAATCACCAGTCGCGAAAGAGTCACTGCCAGATAGTTCATTATTAATCCCTATAGCAGCAGCCCTTGTACCCGAAATAGATCCACCCGTCTGGAGCGAAATAAATGAGTCCAAATCAGACACATCTGCCTTCCCTGTTTGCAAATCACTGATTGCGGACTGTAACGCACTATCATCATAATCGCCACCACCGGCATTGCCAGAAGGGTGGTCTCTCATCCATTCAACCAACGTCTTAAGTTCGTTAATGGTGGCATTAAGATCAAGTGGTTTAGCGCTCGCAGGAATTTCTTCAAGTTGATTATTGGCTCTTTGCCCACTTTGATAGTTTTTTAATACATGCACGAAGTCACCCCCTCACATAAAATAGATATTTTATCATATTATGGTTTCCAACGACCTACGGCCAGAACGTGAGTTGTACAAGCAACCCTTGCGCCACTTGCATTAAGAACATTTAATACAAGTTCTGTAAATGTTCTTGAATAAATCTGACCCACTAAAACCCCGATCGTTGGTGATTCTGCGGTAACTTGGGCAAATACAAATGTTTGGAACGTTTGTGGATAAGTCCACGTTGTGTTGGCTGAACTACTTGAAGAAAGTGCGTGTGAACATATCATCGTGCCATCTGGGAACTTGGTGTATTGTCCGTTGGCATTTGATCCAACCACAATGCCAAAGTTTGCATCATAATACGCAACTTCTTTCCAACCACCGGCGCTAACAACAATACCCCCTGCAACCGTGCCATTCCTTATATATGTTTTAAAATTCGCAAAATCATAATATGTCTGGGAAATCGTATCGCCCCCAGCTTGTAAAACCAACAATTGCCCATAATCAGACGCCCCGGCAGGCAAACCTGTAACCGCATCGACGCGATACATACCACTAACAATAACGGTATTAAGGTTAACACCAGCAACAGCCGCGGTCTTGCTAACACTATCAAATATACCCTGTTCAATCTTGTTTAAATTCGTCGCGTTAAGCGCCGGGGCTGTTCCATTCACCCACGTTGTTTTTGTGTAAGCCAAACTGATCGCCCCTTTCTATTTGTGCGCAATCCACCCTTGTGAAATGTCGCCATATTTATACAATAAGTAAACTTTCTGACCGGGCAACAACGTTGCGCCTGTACGATTTGTATAATTGACCGTACTTGCGTTCGTAAAATCCGGCGGCAAATACAACGTCGCCGTACCTAGCCCAACGTTATAGGTCGCAACCGTACACGCCATGGTACACATGACTTGTTGATCGCGCAACACATTACGCAAAACTTTTTCAACAATTGTAATGATCATCGAATATAACCCAACCGCACTCTTCTCTTCGTTTTTCTTCATAAATTCCTCCTTACATCAACCCCGTAACCTTAACCAAAGCAATGTTCGATTGGACATTCGTACCAATCGGTAACGTGATTCCCTTAACTAAATAAGGGGAAAGATTGTCCCCCGTCGTCGGATCGGTAACGGACAATGTATCGTTTACATCAACATGGTACAATGCCAAAGTGGTGGCAGAAACGCTCGATTGACGTGCTTTCACATTCTTTAATTCCCAGTTTGCCCGAACCGTCGCCAAATCATCCGTCGTAATCCCCTTGGTGTAATCGGTTACGACATACAATTTCTTAACGCCGTAATTCTGATAACTATTCGGGTCTAACGGATCATTGTTAATGGCTTCGGCGATAATAGGCGTACTTGAATCTTGAATGTTATCTGCACGAACTTGAACGGCGTTATAAATCTTATCAAAAGACAATTCTTTCGAAACGCCAAGATAATTATAATCTAAGTAATTCAAATCAAATACCGGTGCCTTGATATTGTCATATTCAAACGGACGCATCACAAATCGCCCCTCGGAATCGTAATAAACATAGCAACTCATATTGTAAGCAATTTCCAACAACAAATCTGCAACCGTTTCGCCAGCTTGTTTAGTAATGTCGTAGGTAATAGTTGCGCCTACTAAACTTTCGTGGATCAAAGGAAGTACAGGGTCGCGAACAATATCAAAATTAAGGATTGAATGAATCAACCCGACAATTTCACTTCCGACGGGGGCAGTATACGTCCCGTCCAAAACCCCACCGTTTTTACCATTCAACATCGACCATTTATCCGTACCCGAAACCGTAACTTTACGGTCTGAATACTGACTTACCAAAACGGGGTTATCAAACACATAGACGCCCTGCGTAAACCACTTAATTTTAGATCCAACGGCGTAACCTAGTGATAATCTAAATTTATTCCCAATACTGATATTCGTAAAAAACGACGTATATTCTCGCAACGCATTGATCAACGAAAAGTTACATGTACGACGAACCCCTTCTTGCAATTGATTACTTGTCGATCCATCGGCATTTTGCACATCGGAAATCAACGTATCATAAATAGTTTCGTCTTCAAGACGCAACAAATCAATCTTGAAAAACGCTTGCCGAACGTTTGTCTTCAAATAGTTTACATAAGAAGTAAACGATGGCGTCTGCGCATCCCAACGAGAATTTAGTCCAGAACCAACGCTAATCGTCATATATTGTGGAACAACAACCAAATTGTCTTCTTGTGGATAAAGAACGTTCGATGGATATAAAGTTGGAAGAGGAACTAGACCCTCAACGTAAATGCCGGGAACAACTGGATAAGGCATAATATGACCCCCTTAAATAAAGTTCCCACTAAACGTGAGAAACCCAGTGCCGAATATGACACTCATCGTATCGTCATCCAAATAAATATCCTCATCGAAATCAATATCCACCACATACGGATCAATAACGTCCGTATCGGCTGTCAAATAAACACGCACATATCTGGCAGTCCCCGTTACATTGAGCCAAGTAGCATAATTTTGGTCGCCAACAATCGGGGTCATAACAAAGGCTCCCATTGTATTTTCTTTAACTTCCGTCGTAACTTGAACAAAAGTAGTCCCGGAAACGGGGATCAACGTAGGGCTTAACAATTCAACCCTTACCGATCCTGCTAAATACGGTAAAATATAACCAAACCCATAAAGAGGGTTTAGGACGCGATAAAGTAAATCGGAATATATTTCATTCCTTGCCATAAACCCTCCTTAAATGTAGTTTGAACTCTCAAAAGATATAAACCCAACATTCGTAAAATCTAATACAACATCGCCATCTACCAGATAAGATTCGCCAAAATCAATAAGTGCGCAATTGATTTCGGTGGTGCTTGGCAAGACCTGTTTAATTAAAACCCTGCCAACGCTTGCGCCACCAACGCCAACCCATGTCAACGTAAGCGGAGAAACCACCATGTCAAAACTGGTTGCACCTTTTGTCAAAGACGTAGCCTCAAAACTAATAGGCGAACCAACGTTTGCGCCCGCACTTGTTTGTAGGTACGCCTTGTACTGCCCATTTTGAGCATTATATGGATCCACCAATGGCAACTTTACCATTTTTACTTCCGGTTCGGATGGGTACATATTTAACACTTCGTCTAAATATGTTTTGTAAATCCTTGATGTAAGTGTCACACTATCACCTACTCAATAATATCGTCGCGTTGTTCCCACTGGAAAGAACACAAATAGGGTTGCGAGGATATTCCATTATGCAGCGGCAATTCTTTAAACCCAGATGTGAATACTGGGAAGATCCTTGTGGGTGTACGACGATCCTTAACCAACTTTCGACTCGTATTGCTAGGAGATACCAAGTTGGCAATTTCACGCAACAAGCCATTGGTATTGGTGAAGTCATCGTGTAAATTATCCACGCTGATCAACCCAAGACCACTCGACGAAGATGAACGCAAATTACCAACGCTATATGCGTTATAACGCAAATTTGTCTTATATTTTGTGAAATCATCCTCTTGCGTAGTTTCGCCACCCTCAAACTGAACGTCGAACAAATATGATTTATCCGCATCCAAATCAATCAAGAACCAGCCATAATAAATAGCATCAATATAATTTGTTACAACACTATTACCGGCCACAAAATCACCAGACCAAACATAACCAGTTGTGACATACCCAGAAAAGCCAATCTTATAACGATAACTTTTACTGGATTGAACCATATAATCATGGTATAAAACCGTCGCCGCAGGCAACAAAGCAATAACCTCATAGGACGCTTCGCCATATGTTTGACGGTACAAGATAATGTTGGTTACGTTTAATGTATCATAGGGAACCATATCGCCGATCAACATCTGAACGGGCGTCAATCCAATGACCACATTCATGCGTCCATTATCGCAATCGTTCGTAGCAGTAACCGCATAAGACTCTTCGGGGATAGGGATTGGATAAGTTACATTCAATACCACCAATCCAGTGTCTACATACTGATCCAAAACGCTCCAACCGGTAAACCGCACCTTAAAACTCTCGCCATGCGCTAAGTTTTCCATGGTGTAATTTGCATAAGATGAAAACGTTTCAGAAGTTTGCAATAATAGATTTTCTGCCGAATCGTACAAATAGAATGTATATCGATTTAACGGGTACCCATTCGGATGAAAATAAGTCGGAACGATGTCCTGCGTTGCCGAAGTAGCAGTCACTAACGCCAACGTAAGCGTAGGTGTCCCGGCTGTACGGAACGGAACCTGTTCAGAAAAAACCATGGCTTTGACAGTCGTGGTGCCTGTAGTAGATGCCACAATGCGATCAACAACCAAACCGTTTCTTGCGGCTTCAATCGTGTTAAAGGCATAATAGTCGCCGGGGTTCCCAGTAGGAACCAAATAAAAATCTTGGATCCCACCAAAAATCGTAGCGCTACTCATAAACACATATTCCGCTAATGAATAGTTCGCGTTGGCGATTGTAATAATGTCGCTTGTAGCAGTCGATGACAACGTATACCCTTGACCTAAACACTGAATCGAATACGACATTTGTGAATTTTCAATGCCATAGGTCGTCCAGAAAGAAGCGGGCATCGTATAACTAATTGTCTGTCCGTTATACTTTACAGGCGAAACTGTCACGGGGACTGTCGCAATGGGCACCCCCGTGAACAGATCGAAAAAATTGATATTGTATGCCGATAAAACTTCGCCATTAAAAACGAATTGGAAAGCATTGTCAATCGTAGGATCAATGGCTTCATTTTGTGGGGTCATCGTCACACGATTGGGTTTATACATTTTCATACATCCACCTACTTTCCAGAACGGGCAAGCGCAGTCGCCCTTGAGATAATCGCTTCTAAACTATCGCCATCTTCGCCATTAACGATGATGTCGCCATAAATGTTATATGCCATACCACTACTGCCGGTTCCCATACGGGAAGAAGGCTTGCCACCCATCTTGCTTAACATATTACGCAATACACGGGTTTCTGTGGAATTTGAAACATATTCCTCGTTGTTTTGTGAACCATGCAACATTGCAGGCCCAGTAAAATCAACCAATCCACCGTCCGAATAACCACGAAGATTACGGATTTGCGCGTCATACCCCGCAGATGTATCTTCTTTTCTGCGTTCCAAAGCGTCAATCTGATCTTGGATTGCTTTTTCTGCCATACGTTCACGAACATCTTTAAGGTTTTCTTCGGCACCCTGTACGGCGCCAGCGTCCGAAACCCATTGCCAGCCCGTACTTGTGTAGACACGGGTATTCCGCTGATTACGGGCACGTTCAAGATCATCTAACGCCTTTTGCAAGTCAATCTGATTTTGTGTTTCTTCGTTTTGCGATTTCAACAAATCAAGTTGGCGTTGTAACCCGTTAATTTGGGCGTCAATCGCACTTAATGCGGCGTCTTTTTGTTTTTCAAGAAGATCAATCTGTCTTTGAACAGCATCAGAAAGTCCACCGGTTGAAGTAGACGCAGAGTTTGTAGCGTTCGTATAAGAAGACAACGTTCCCGGTATAGCAGACATGATTGTTTTATACGAATTCAACGCCGCAGTCATCTGATCAACGGTTTTCTTTGCGTTAGAATAAGCAATACCATAAGCATATCCGGAACCTAACAGTTGACCCTTCGCCATCATAACCGTAATGGTATTCATAATGGTTTTTGCTTGGGCAATTTCTGCTTCAATTTCGGCTTTGGTTAATTTTAAACCATTGACCGTAGCAGTGCGCTTAGCATTGTAATATGCTTCGGCTGCTTTGGCATTGAGTTTATAAACGCCATTTTCAACGTAAAGAAGATCAATTAGGTCGCTTCCACTTTCCATCAAGCCCAAAACGGTTTCGATAGAAATTTGACCATTATCCGACATTTCTTTATAGAGACTGGAAACGCCTGCTACACCAGCTTTAAGACCAGACATTGCAGACGCTAACTTTTCGTAAGCGCCAGCCTCTTTAGATGCTTTTTCGTAAACAATCTCTGAATTCTCAGCCAAATAAGCATCAACATTCTTTAGGTATTCAAGTTCAATTTGTTGAAGTTCAACGCCAGCTTTTCGCGCATCATTAAGATCTTGATACGCATCAAGGTATATTTCAAGGTTTTCCGGCTTTTCAATGCCCGGAAGAGATGTATCAAGAACCTTGCCACCAACGGAACCGTCATTATACGCGAACTTACCCTCTGGCATGCCACCATAAAAAGCACTAACTAATCCACTCGCAGCATTTCCACCAAACTTCTTCTTATAAAGGCGTTCTTGTTCAATGCGCAATAATTCTTCCTGCGCTTGAATTTCAAGATTGAGCATATTAAGACGTTTCATTTCGTCAGAAGTCAATTCGTCTTGTGCACGAAGTTTTTCATATTCATCACGCAACGAAGAAACACGCGCCGTTAAATCATCAACGTTGTCGCTAACGTCTTTAATACTTTCAAATAAACGATCGAACCATTCAACATTATTGCGCAACCAATCGAACAATTGTGGCAATAATGTAAGTAACAACAAAATACCGCCAGTAGCCAATGCACTCATTGCAATTTTAGCAGTAGTGGCAGATCCGGTCAATGTAATCAACCCGTCTGACGCGGATATAAAGGCTCCTTCCAATCTTGGGAACAACATTACCAAACCATTGATAATGGTATCGCCAACGCCCAACGCTAATTGTGTTACCGCCCATTCCTTTTTAAATGCGCCCAACAACATAATCGCCGCCGGAACAACAACCGTCCAACCACCAAGAGCAGAAGCAAAATTAGCAATGCCACTTGTTAGATCGACAACGAATTTCAAAAAAGACGAATCCAACATTGTTGAATATAATTTTTCTAAATTAGCCTGCAATTGGGCAGACTTACCGGCGAACGAATCCGTATATTCAGCCATACGTTTTGCAGAAAGCCCCGCCGATTCTTCGGCTTCGGTCGTCAAACGAATAACTTCGTCGTAATTCTGAAAAGCCGTGACCAGTAAATTTCTTTGCCGGGTTCCAGCCAACGCCGTAGCGATAGCAGACTGTTCAAGTTCGGTGAACGTTGACCAACTTTTGCCAACATCATCCAAAACATCTTGAAAGTCTCTGAATTCATCTTGGTTTTCGCGAAGTTTAATTCCGACTTTGCCCAAAACAGCTTCAACATCATTGATGGCGCTTCCGTCATCATCAATAAACTTACCGACTTTAACATTGCCAAGACGCGAAAATACGCTCTTAAATCCTTGACCAACTGTTTCGGCGCTTAATCTTGTAACGCTTGAAACGGTGCCGATTAAACCAACCAGACGATCAAGGCTAACACCGGAAATATTCGCGACCGAAGATACATAGGATATGGCAGTAGCCAATTCCTGCGCACTCGTGGCAGCTTTATTATCAACGGCGATCAACTTATCGACAACACTTGCAGCTTCGCTTGCCGCCAACTTATATCCATTCAACGACGCAATCAACGCCTGCGTGGATTCACTTGCGGACATCCCCGAAAGTTTACTTAAAGTCAAACTTTGACGCGTTAATTCCAATGCTTCTTCGGCGGTCTTACCGGCTCTGATCCATTCTTCGGCGCCTTCTGCGACTTGAATTGTAGTCGCACCAATTTCACGACCTAATTCATTGTACTGCTTAGTTAGCGCACGGGCAGAATCTTCGCTCATACCGGTAATAATTTGTAAGTTAGTAACCGCTTTATCTAAATCCTCAACATACTTAATCGCCGCACGAATCTGACGTAACGTTTGCATAATAACCGTTGCGGCAATTGTCCATTCGGCAAACTTAGCAATATTGTTTTTAAGAATATCACCAAGACCCTTAAACGAGCGCGAACTCTTGGGAACCTCAATATTAAGTTTGGCGGTATCTTCAAGAATCTTTCTTTGTTTTTCATCATACTTCCCGGTCGCCTGATCTACATCGGTAATGACAGCGCCATACCGACGATAACCAGAAAATACTTCGTTAAAATAAGATGCGCTTTTGGCGGCAGTCCCACGACTTGCTTCTGGATCTGTATAGCCAAAGAATCGGTCATTTGCAGACATATTTTCTACATCTGTTTTTCTCGCCTCGGCCATCTTCAAAGAATTCATTACGCCAACAAGTTGTTGCAGTTTTGATTTTTCTAATTCGTGTTGCTGGTTAATTTTACCTAACGCAGCTTCACGTTCAGACAGATTTTTCTTGTACCAATCGGCATGGGTTTTCTGCGTAGCATTTAATCGTGCTTCGTCATATTCACGTTTGAGAACCGTCTTTTGAATCGCCGCCGAAATTTCTTCGTTATACTTAACGATTTTCTGCTTGCCTTGTTCGGTAGCCGTTCCACCCAACTCAACATCAAGTTTGATTTTAGGTTTACTCTTAGCGGCAATCGCATTAAGTTGGCTTTGTATATCACTTGCGTTGATCAGTGCGCCAACGCCAATTTTATAATTTGCAGTCTTAGCCATATTAACCTCCTTTCCGGTGGTTATTTATTCTTTTCTACATAATCTTTCAATTTATCCAAGCCCTTCCAATTGCGTTCATCATCTGATATATCCGAATAGATCTTCGCCATTTCGGAAGATGCCCAACCATTCACGGAAACTACGAAATCAACTTCCATACCCAGTCGCAACATATGCGTTACGATATAGTGTCGCAATGAGTGAGCGTAGAACGGAACACCTAAAACGGTATCCCAGTCATCATACCAACCACGGGCAACGCCATCTGTCGGTATATCGCCATTCCGGTCAATAAAGATATAGTCGTGTGACTTACCTTTTTCTTCCATGATCTTGGCGCGTTCCTCTAACCACAAATGGTAGTAAGGTAAAAAGTCGTCCTTCAAGATGTACTTATACAACATCTTACCCTCTTTGGTACGACCCTTAGTTTTAATCATATTTTTAGTTTTTAGAAATAACCCATTGAACGCCGTATTTTCTTCGTCAATATCCGACATCCTAAATCGTAGGATTTCACTGATACGGGCACCACTACATATTCCCAACATTAAAAAGCACAAACCTTGATAACGTTTATGTTCCAACAAGAACTGCTTGAGGTTTTCAATCTGTTCCTCAGACAAAATCGTTTTCTCACGCGCCGCTACTTTGGGCATGGGTTCGATGGTTTTCAAAATAATATTACGGAATTGCGGATAGTCATCGTCGTAATAGTTTTCAATAAAGTTTGAAAAACTTGACAGACACGCCCGCATACGTCCAAACCTTGCAGACTTCCACTGTAGTTTTTCAGTGGCATAAGCAAAAAAGTCCGCTAACTCTATTTTCCTTATGTCAACAAAAAACTTGTTATCGTTTTCCAACAAGTTCCAACAAAAGAAAATATCAAGATCGGACGAATAGCTGGTGGTCGTTGTGGCAGAACTCGTTGTTGATTTGATCCGAATGAACGAATCCTGCAATTTCTTATTTTTTGGATTGACTTTTCCCAACAACTCGTCCGTGACAATAATTTTCTTAAATGTTTTCCTTGGCATAGTTACCTCGTTCTACGATCGTCCGACACGCTTCCGCGACATCGTAACGATAATGTGATACTAATTTTCTACTAGCAATTTCTAATCCACCGTTATCAATTATATCCTGTTCGTTAATGGATTGCTTTTCAGTCTGATCCATAAATTTGCGCAATGACGTTGCAAATAAAAGATATGTTTTATGGCGTTCCCGAAAGTTGAAAACAAACATGGGATAAACCCCTTGATGATTTGCTTGGTCACACAACCCTTTAATCTGATGAAACTTAATCATAGCCTGTTTTTTAGGCTCTCTGGCGAATGAAAAAGAAGTTCCCTTACTAGACTTTAACTCCAATAAAAAAATGCTCTGGTACGCGTACAGAACGGCGTCACAAATCTGATGCGACGTAAACCGTGTCTGGTCGTTACCGGCACCAAACCCTGCACTATCCTTTAAACGCAAATAAAAAAAGCCCTCGACAGACTTTCCAAAATCTTGCTCAAATGTTTTACCCGGATTCATTCTTATCCCCCTTTACCACGGAAATTCTTCCTGCTCATCTTCGGCGTTCGATCCAACACTTTCGCCATTCTTAATTACTTGTATGCCATATTTAGAAAATACCTCTTTGACAATCTTATCAAAGTTGGCATCCATTTCTTGAATGGTCTGCTTATACATCGCAACCGAAGCCGGTCTACCCGTAGGCGAATCGCCAGTTTCGATCCATTCAAATATGAGCGCACTAATCGGTACCCCTCGATACGTTGTAGATCCACCCATCATACGAGAACCCAACTTACCTTGACTCATAGGTGGCTTTGACGGCAGCTTCTCTGGATCGGCAAAGATTTCAAAACCCGTACTATCATCGTTAGGTTCAATCGAAATTGATTCCCAGAAGTCATGCGTCCGATCATAGAACCGGCTTTGTGGTTTCATATAAATGCCAATATCAATAAATTCGCGCAAATACGCTTGGACTTTAACGGAAACGTCGTATGTGACTTTTTGCATCAACATTTCCAAAGCAAATTTCAGTTCAGCATCATTGTTACATACTGGCGCCATTAAAATCACCTCGCTTTATAGATAGGGTTCAAACATCGCAACGATTTGTTCTTCACGTTGAAACCCGAATTTACGACCTCTTTCAATATCATCTACCACAACAATAAAACACGGAACGCTGCGAACGTCAAAGTTCGGGTAGGATCCGTCATTCTCTTTTTCTGCATCAATACGAACCACTTTGACACGCCCATACTTGGCTTCGATCTTGGCAAGCGTAGGTTCCATCATCCGACATGGAGCGCACCATTTCGTAAATACGTCATACAATACAATTTCACTATTGTTCATAATTTTACCTTTCAAGCATAAAAAAAGACACCCACATAACAACGTGAGTGTCTTTTCAATTTAGCGATTTAATACGAAGAACGCAATGGCGTCCCACGACTTAGCAATCCCTATTTCCCCAAAGTCCCCAGTGTAGTAGTTGTCCCTATCCTCATCATAAACCGGATAAGTTTCACCCTTAGCATAAACAAGATTGTCACCATCTTTAATATCGATTCTGAATATCAATGTTTTCATCCCAAGTTCCTCCGTTGTTTTGTTGCTAATCCTGTTTGTGGCTTATTTACAGACCTCTACAGCGTGATTTGATGCAAACCCATATAAGAACACCTGTAAACATTTACGCGTGTCCTACACAACTTAATACCAACCCCAAACGGGATGTTCACGTTTGTATTTAGCTGTCTTGCCATTGTAATCAACACCACTTCTACGAATCCTACGACTGGCGCGTTTCTTAGCAAAACGTGCGTTTACCGGATTGATCCCAACACGAATATAACGTTGTTTGGATTCATCGTAATAGGCGCCCTTGTAGAAACGACGACTTTCTTTGCTTAATTTGCGAAGACGAATTTGATCTTCATTCATGTAACACACCTCCAAGTGTATTACAACATATTATCTCCCATTATTGCCCCCATTGGTTTTCTGGAAGATACGATAAATCAATACCATATTCTTCCTTAATAGATTCTAAATAACGTTTGCAAGGTTGTTGATTTGTCGCTTTAGCGCTAAATATAACAACACCATCGTGCCCATATTTCTCATAAAAAGTATACAACTCTTCAATCTGATCAACCGAATCTAATTCAAAAGCATCCGCGCAAGGAAGATCGCCGGTGAATATACCGTTTGTATTTACGCAAATCTCAAGACCACCACCAACAAATAGCGTCAACTCGTTTAGCAAAATAGCCATGGCGCCCTCGTCGTGAAGAACATCGTGTTCAACGCCGTCTAACTCATAATAAACATGCGTCAAAACTTCAATGTTCTCTTTTTTACTTATGATCATTCCCGTGTTCCTCCTTATAAAATGCCGATTTTATGTGAAATCCAAAGCAGATAGAAATAACGAACCGACGGCAAATGCACATAATGTTGTTTATATGCGATTGCCGTGACCCTACCTTGAAGGCAACATACAAATTAAATATCTCTAGGCAAGGATTTGCACCCTGCATATTTCGGCTATTCCTCTTCGCAACCCTCTGAGTGATGCTACTTTCCACGGTGGTAACCTTACTTTCAGCCATTGCTGTGCGTCTACCTATTCCGCCACTAGAGAAATTATCTATTTGGCATTGGTTAGTTTATGTCAGTGTCCGTCACTGCCAAGTAGCCAACTTGGTTCGTAATATTGGTAAGTTTACGTCATACCGACCGATGCGCCCCTACGTCGCACAATACCAACCAGTTTCTGTCAAGGTGACTTGTCAGCCCACAAGTCTGACGTCGGTTTCGGATTTACATGCTAACCACAACTAACGGCTTGACCGTTATGAATAAATTAAAAATCTCTCGGCAGGGAATCGAACCCTACACGGTGTGATAAGCACCTATGGCTTGGGATTATCAGTTCCACAACATTCGCCACGCGTCTACGCCTTTTCGCCACGAGAGATTGTTGGCACAACCTGTGCCATGTATAAAACTTAAGTGGGCATGGTGGGATTTGAACCCACAAATGTCGTTATTACGGAATCCCCCGTTGGCTCGCACCGATTTTACGCTACGAGTTGTTCAACTGATTATTCGCCCATTACCGATCGTTCCTCTTCGCGAGGACGCGTGTGCCGTTCGCCACACACCCGTAAGTGAAGGTTTTACGGTAAACCTACAACCGTTCCACAAGGTAGCGAAATTCCTTGTAAGATATGTTGACCCCGCACGGGTTAACAACAAATAAAATTGGTATTTTATCGCCTAACCATTATTGATTTGCGCTTTTCTCTAAAATCAGACAGGCTGCAATCAGCAATGACCGTAATGATAAGTAATGTTTTGTGCGGTATCATTCTGGCAACCACCTCAACCCTAGATTTGCCCAAATAAATATGATAAATAGAATCTCTGTCTAAATACAATTCTTTTGAATTGTTGATTCTTAAAAGTAAGTTCTTAAAACCAACTCTTTCTTGAAGACGAATTTTAGAGTGTTCAGTAAAGATTAAATCATCACACAAACTATAATTACACACATTAAATCCCCTTTGATATAAATAATTGGTGCCGACTAGAGGAATCGAACCCCTACATTCGCCTTACAAGAGCGAACCCCTACCATTAGAGTTAAGTCGGCATGGTTGCGAGAGAATGGATTTGAACCATTGACCTCTTGGGTATGAACCAAGCGAACTGACCACTGTTCTACTCCACGATAAATCACCCCGATGGTTGGCGTTCGGGATCACACGCGATTGAGCCTACAACTCAAATTTAACGATAAGTAGGTAACGGGCGATAAAAAGGTCGCCACCTCGTTATATTTACGAGATTTTGCGAAAATTGTGACGATATTACTATCGGATCAATATCCCAAAATCCCATACAACGCACAAGTTATAAAAAATTAAAATATGTAAAATAGGGGTACCCTTGACGGGTTGGCTATGTCCCCGTATCTCTTTAAAGACCACCCAACGGCACGTCAAGTGGTGTGATAGCTGCCTCGTCTATCCTCAAGGGTTGTTTGGAAAAATAGCGCAGACATGTGCCTGTCCCCACTTGCAAAAGTACATACACTTTTGGGACTCTGGAAGTTTAAGGTCATTCCGGCGTAAGACCAACATCATTTGTTAAAAATTCTATCCAAGAACTTGTGAATTACATATCTAATCCTTACATTTAGATATGCTATGCGGAATCTTAGATCTTTCTTATTGTCACGAATTATTTCACTAACGTTTATTTTTTCAAATGGCATACTTACTTCTTCTTATTGTTGCTTTTAATCTTGTTGCCGTTAATGTTCACATGATCCCTATCATTGTTATTGATATGCACATGGCTTTTGTCAATAATAACGGTCGTCGGTTTTTCAACTTCCTTTTCAACGACTACCTCTTTTTCAATGACCACAATCTTTTCGGCAATTTGAACGACGGGCTTGGGTTGCTCAATGACTGACGCCACCGGACATTTATCAACACAACATTTGTTTTCCGGTACGGAAACCTGTACACAACCAACAAGAAGGAACAACACTGCCAAAATCGCTAAAATCTTTTTCACACCATCACCCCCTTTTATAAGATCTTGTCTTACTTAACCTATCCTGTAATAAGTTAAGTAAGACAGCGAGAGTATTAACCCTCGCGTCTTATGTGCATATTATATCATAGAACAATTATACTGTCAACACCCTACTTTTTACCATCCATCAAATCTGCAATGAACGGTAGTCGATCCGGCGAGACCTTATTGATCGAAGCGGAAAAATCGCCGATCATTTCTTTTAATTCGGCGGGTTCGGGGATCATTGCAGAAAACTTCGCGAGGAATGACTGTACAACAAACCCCACGGATAATTCATGCTCAATGATTTCCCTTGCGTTCCACAATGCGACATCGGCGTTAACACAACCTACACGCATTTCTTGAAAGACGCCAAGTTCTTCCAACTTCGTAATCTCATCGCCATCTAAGCCTTCCCAACCAGCAACAGTCTGCGCCAAATTGACATGAAACTGCCGTAATGCGAGATTCGGATTGAAAGCGTCTTTGCCCGTTTTGTCGGTCAAAATATCACCATCCGTGGTCTCTACACCATTAAAATAGTCGGTGACATAATTGCTGGTTAACCACATCAGTTCAGATGTGGTAAGAAAACGACGAATCTTGACCATTTGACCCCCAAGGGTGAATTGGACATATTTATCTTCGTCTTTAACGTTATTGAGAAATTCTAACATTGCTCTACCTCCATTTACTCTTATTATACGTTATTCAATATCTGGTGTCAATACTCTATTTTGGCAGACTGTTAAGGAAGTTGACAATAAGTTGCCACGCCCCAGCTGCACTTAAAACACCAATCAATATCTTTACCATCCAACTTTCAAACGCCTTCTTCATAACTTTGCGAGGATCAATTTTCATTTCATCTTCGTTTTTCCAAAATTCTTTTTTAAAGGTTCGAAAGTCTTCTTTAACTTGATCCACTTGTTCTTTGCGTTCCGCATCATATCGACCAAAGTTGTCTACTTTGCCATCAATCTTAATAACGGCCTGCGTTAATTCATTTAATGACTTGACGGTTGCCTTCTGAGTATCTTCGTTGCTTTCGATAATCTTAACAACGCTTTCCACCAGTCGGTTGTTGTCCGCCATAGCAATCTCAACCTTACGCAAACGAACTTCGTGATCGCGTAAACTTAATTTGCAGTCGGGATCGGCGCATATTAACATATCGTCGATGATATTTCTCTCGTCTTCCGGTGTCACGTCTTGATTCATAGTATTCTTTACCATTGGACTACCCCACTTTTCTACATGTCCGCTACATCACATCAAAGTCATTCGACTTTAATGATTTTGAAATTAGATTTACCGTAAGTCCCACTATAGGTGACTAAAACGGCATCTTTATTTTTTAATGATGCTGGTTGCGGTTCGCGAAGGGTTGCGTCCTCAAAGATAAAATAAACAAATCCACCATGTGCAAATTTGATTTTGCAAATTTGTTCTTTGGTTTTATTCGTTGGCTTTTTCTCTTCTTGGGCTTCCTCAACTTCGACACGTTCAACCTTTTCAATTTCAACCATAACCCCACCTCCGTTTCTCTTCGTACACTTTATAAAATCTGCACGATTCTTAGTACAATGCTCTGTAACACACCATCGCGAAAACGCACAAACGGATCCGTCGATGGTGCATATCAGAGTATTCGGTTTTCTATGATCTGCGTATTCGCAGAACATTTATTAAGAAGCGGTTACGAGCAGAGAACCTTGAACGGCGGGTTTGGCAGTAACGGTAACAGTAATAACGGTAGTACCGGCGCTAACGCGAGTTACAACACCCGCGGCGCTAACGGTAGCAACACCCGGCGTCGCCGAAACAAACGTTAAATCGGAAACATCAGTGATCAAATACGGTGCAAATCCCGGCGCTACGCCATAAGAAATGATCGTATAAGTCGGGGTTCCAACAGAAACGGCGGGGGTAGCATCGGCAAACGCCAACATCGTAATGTTGTCATACCAGTTGCCCGACGCAGGAACGTAAGTAACCGTACCATAAACCGTACCGGCAGCGCAATCGGCGCCACGCGAAGCGTTGGCAGATCCAGACAACGATTGCGTAACAACGCCATTCGCGGTCATGTTCAAATTAACGATACCGTCTAAAACAAATTTCGGAACGTCGATTTCGATAAATCCGGCAACAGAGTTGGCAGATTCGTCAGAATACATATTCGCCTTCATCTTAAGATGTAAGGTTTTCGGAATAATATTTCCCGGAATCGTTACGAATTGCGAAGCGGCTTCACTAACGATATACTTAACACAAACGACTTGGTTTAATGCGCCACCAGAGAACGAAAAGTTACTTCCGGTAAACGTAACGGTTTGCCAAGTTTCTTGATCATCGGCATCCGAAGCCCAACCGATCGTACCGGCATCGCCAAAAGCAACAGGCGTTCCAGTAACGGTTCCGGCGCCAAGGGCACCCAAAGTAACACTTTCTTCTTTAAGCGCGGTTCCACCAATTTCAACACTGCGACCCATATTGATCGCAATATACTTCATGTTGAACAAGGCGTCCGTAAGGGTCAACGTAAACGAACTTGTGTGGAAAAAGACGCCCCAACGGACGTTTCCTTTACCACCACGGACTTCTAACTTTTCAACACCGGTGTTGATAGCCGATTCCGTAAGAGATTGGGCGGTGAAGATTAAATCTGTACCTTCAAACGCGTAGACATCCGCGACGCCACCAATAAACAATTTAGGCATTTGTTTTCCTCCTTATAAGACAAGCAAACGCTTATCCATAAAACTATTCAGCAGCGACCGTAACTGTAACCGTCCAAGTATTAATGACATCGCCACTTTCAGAGGTGATACCATAAATAACAGGATTGGTAAAGTTATTCGGGGTCGTCGAACTAACTTGAGCAACGGCACCAATTTTTGCACTGGCACCAGTAGACAACATAAACGAAGCAACCAAAGCGGTAACGTCCGTTCCAAAAGGCATTTCAACTGCGATTTCATAATTTACATTATCAATTGTCGCTGCGCCCGTTGCCAACGGAATCGCATATGAAGTAATCATAGCATCATCGGAAAGTTGCATGTGGTTAATTCTGTCCGCACAACTCTGCAACAAAGTTCCTAACGTACATTTCTGCGCGCCGAAACACATTCCGTTTAGCAATTTGGCATGGGCATCACTGATCTTAGTGGCGGCAGTAGCATTTTTGCTTGCGTCCAATAAACCATTGAGTACCGTCCCCAAAGTCGTAAGTTCGGCAATTCTGCACATTCCATCAAGTTTCGCAATCTGCGCAACAGATAACAACGCGCCCGAATAGGCGTCGTCGTTATCTAAGTTGGCATCAAGCGTTGCTAAAAATGTACCAAATGTCGTACTGTTTGCGTTAAGACAAATGTTGTTTAACGCTAAAACTTTTTCATCAACTACCAAGGTTGTACACCTCCTCAACTATTTGACTGATATGGATCCCGTATTTTTGAGATTATCGGAAAACCCATCATAATCAACCAAGTACCCATCAGCCTTTGAGCGCTTGACTTTGAACAAGTAATGTTCAATCGGTTTCTTAAACTCAACCATGCCACCTAATTCGGCTTGTTTCAACATACGATATTGTTCAATATCTTGATACATTGATTCATGCATGATAAATTCGCGAACCGTTAGTTCTGCAATGTCTTTACGGGATACACCCAAATGCGAACAAAACGCCGTAACGCGCTCCTCAAAAGTCGGTGCGTTATTCATCTTGCCTCGCAATGCGTTTACCTTGCGTATTTCATCGCGTAAATTCTTTGATACATAAGCATCATCAAAATCCGGAATGTTTTGATAGCAAATCAGTCGTCGTAATTCATCAAACTGAATATGACTTAATATGATTTCGTGGTTCAACACTAAGAACTGCTTCTTGCTCGCGTCAAATTTATATTCAAGGTATTGTATATCCAAGCCCAATGTGAGCCGGAATACAGTGCGAAATTGATCCATTCGGACTTGGGCTGTTTCTGTATAATTGCCCATCGCATCTTTTTGTTGCATTTGCGAACATAGAAATTCAAGGTTGCTCATTTGAACAACCTTCATATTATAAAGCACATCTTGTGTAGCCGCAAAATCTTCTTTAATGATCTGCAAAACATCCACCGCATACATAAATTCGATATAATCTTTAAGTTTGACAGGGGTTAATGTAAAGTTATCAAGGGTAATGGTTTCGCCCCAAAGAAACGATGTCTCTTTAAGGAATTCAATGTTCATCAATCTTGTCTTTCGACCGAAGAATAGTGAACACTTAGCATTGAACCATAGCCCATGTAATTCTTCCCATTCTCTGCATTGAACGTCAAACGGCAACGAGCGTTCTTACTTGCGTCAAAGAACAATTCGCCGATCCCGCCTACGCTTACTTGCGCGAGTTCCCCAATAATCAATTCCCAAAGAAGATCTAATCGTGGAACGCCGTCTTCCAACATTCCAAGTTTGGTCTGACACAAAACTTCAACGCCGTATGTCAACAACGAACGAATGTGGTTAACGGGTTTGATTTCTACAAGATAAATACGCAACAACACGGTTTGTGTGTCTTGTATGTTTTCTTGCATGGGCGTTAAATACACCCTGCAATCTTCTTGTCGATCTTCGCCCTTCCACACTAACGCCGCTTTTTGAGCAGGCGTCAACGCCGGTTTAGACAACGCATCATTCGTCGAATAGGCAATCAACTTCCAAATATCCTCGTTGCCAAAAAGATGGCTAACGATTTTATATGGGACTTGTGAAATACCACTGAAATTATTGTATTCATGTTTAACCATTGGGTTCATTAAAAGACACCCCCAAGCGTATAGTCAGTATCCGTAACTAACAATGTCGTTGTGTTCGTTGCACTGATTTTTAACGTGGCGTTCATAACGCGCTCTACGTTTTTAATCGAATAGGAATTACCACCAAGGACAGTAAATACATACTTATCCGCAGGGACACCACTTGCAACAAAAGTAAATACATCGGCAGACGGAACGCCATCAACATACTTGTAAATCGTATAAACAACGGTTTCGCCCTGTAACAATCTTGTATCACCCGGATTCACAATCGTTTGAACGACTGGAACGACCACCGCAACAACATCAACCACGACTTCATCATAGACCAACGGATTACCAACCAAAGCACAACGGAACGTAACCGTACCCAATGCCAACAAGTTAATGACCCCAGCCGAAGAAACCGTCCCGACAGTTGCGTTGCTTGATGTCCAAACAACACTGCGCGAAACCAAATCGCCATTGAAGTGAACTTCGGCACTCAATGTCTTAGAAAAACCGACAACCTGTTGAAAGTTGCCTTGTAAAATGTTTAATGAATATTGATAATCATTCACGTTGGCAATACCATTCACAACATCGTCCAGATCTGGATTGAGTGTATCAATCGAGACGACGATATAAAGAAGTGGCGCACTGCCATCGGTCGGATTATTTAATTCGTTCAAAATGTTAATTACTTTATACGCGATACCGTTTAGAATCAACCGTTGGTTCAACTCAATCTTTCGGGTTCTGTCATTGCCCTGTACATCGACAACAATATAACCTTCCGGCATTACAATGCTTCTGGTAATCGAAGGGCGAGCCTCTTTTGTAGAATAGTTTTCAATTACACAAGGTTCCTCAATAAGAGCACCTGTGAATCGGTCAATGAAACGCAATGTATTGCGACACTTGCGCACAACCGTACTTGCCGTCGGCTTACCAAAAAGATCATAATTTATTGTCAACCAAATACTTGAATCAAAACGAAATTTATATCCAAGTCCACGCGCGCTGGACGGATCCTTAAAAATAACCTTCCTAAAATCGTCGCCCAATTTCAAACCATTATCGCCAAGAACATGATTTAAACGGACAACGACATCAGCAAAAGAACCAGAGTCAAATGCCGTTTCCTCTTCGATGGTAAAAACATCAGTTGCGAGGGTGAAATTTTCGTCAACCATCGTCTGAAAACCTTGAAGCATATCATTTTTTGGCGAATCAGTAATTAAACGTGACGCGTTATAGAAAGTGTAAGGCATATCAATTCAGTCCGCCGAGTTTCTTTGCCTTACGGATTGCCGAAAAAACCGCAGTACGCACTTCGTTATGTTCGCCAACTTTTAATTGTTTCATTCCTCTGATAAGATTGATAAGTTGATGCAATCCCATGCAGATTTCTGGATCTGTCTGACTCTCGCAAAACCCCTCTAATTCCAAAGTTATGACACCCACGTTGTTGGTAAAATTGATGTGCGCTATTTCTGGATCGTAAATAACGTCCTTGGTGTCTTTGTCCCTGCCTTCATATAAAGGCAAAAGCCGAAAAATAGCGTCCACCATATGCTTCCAATATTCTGTTTCGTTATACAAAGAAATCCCTCGCTTCCCAATCGCTCGCAGACCGATTATACCGAACAAAATAGTCAAATTCATCTTGACTGATTTGTTCCATGATTTTGTCTTGTAAGATCCGTTTCTCTTTAAGATTGCTTGATTCGGCATGACGCTTGAAATCAGCATCCGTCAAAAGTAATTGGAATTGCAAAACATCATTCACTTCGCGCTCAACCCAGAAAAGTTTCATTTCCTTGGCGAGCATAATTTGATTTTTATTGTCTACCGTAATGCTAAATTGACCTGTCGTATAATTTGCCGTTGTCACAATGTCTTGATCACAATAACGGCTAAACCGATCAATCGCAAATTTCAAAAAGCCTTTAAGATATTCGTTCAGATTGGATTCACCAAGATCCGCCAAAAGGTCAATCCTGTAGTCCCTTAACTGAACTAAAAAAAGATCATAAATATCCGTAAAGGAAGTAGCCATAAGCAACCCCTCCTCTCAAATAACTAATCAAAATCCTCTTCGACAACTTTAACGTTGCCATTATTGTCATACTTCCCGTCAATTCTACCTTTTCCAACAATATCAACATTCATCGTTTCCGGTAACGGATTCTCTTTCGTGATATGCGCCTTGTTCAAATAACGAACGTAAGCGTTGGCAAGTTTTTCAATCTTATCAATCGTAGTCGAATCATATTTGCCAGACGCAACACGTTGCACTGCCAGACGATAAATCAAACCCTTTTGGTAATAACTTGCTTTCTTAAACATATCCGATGTCGCATCCCCATACCCACCATCGACCAATTTATTCAGTTCTTCCTTGGACAGAATGTGTTCATAAGCATCAATCAATCCGGATTCCTCAATAAATTTTTTGTCTTTGATGTAATAATAACCTTCGGTAGCCCATGTGTTATAGTTGCGAATAACGTCATCTAAGTCATGCGACAAAATGCGATGCATATTGCCGAATCCCTTAAACCCATACTTTTTGCCTTCGCCACGCTCGCCCGTAGACAAGAATAATGGCCCATCGTGCAAGGAAATAACGTCCACATAACGGTTTTGCCCATTGCTATGAACAGTCTCTTCGCTTTTTCCAGACTTTAGTTCTGAAATTTCTTTTTGCAAAGAACGGATTAACTCTAACATTTCGTCCTGTGCTACCTCTACGTTGGTTCTTGAAACAACTTCGATTGCAGGATTTACAGTTTCAACGGATTCGACGGCTTTTGGTTTGCGCGCCTTTTTGACGGCTTCTTGATTTTCTGACATAATAAATGCCTCCTATTTTTCCTATTGTCCTTAAAACGAAAATAAGGGGAGGGAGTTTATGCCCTCCCCTTGAATTCAAATTAAACTAATACCTCAACCTTACGGTAAGGTGATAATGCCAGCGATGGCATTGGTAGCAACGGCAACAGCCCACTTTTTGTAAAGGGTGGCTTCTTGGGTAAGATCGGCATTACCGAACTGTCCATTAACATAAGACATCGTATCGCCAGCCAAGGCCAGATGCAACAGCTTGTTTTGGGTCGGCGACAAGACATAAAGATGCGTGTCATCCAACGCCAAGGTAAACGGGGTAGCCCAATCAGCGACTTGCGGCAATTCGATGACCGAATAGCCCATGAAGTCTTTGATGTAACCCAGTTTAACGTATTCGCTATCTAAAGAATAACGGAAGTTCGAATTCGCAGGCAAAACTTTAGAAAGAGCCAATTTGGTTCCAACGATAACGGCAGCGGCGCCACCATTGTACGCAGAAACTTTTTGAGCCAATCCAACTAACGCGTCAGCACTGTAACCGGCAACTTTCAACGCAGTATCGCCAACGGTCGGCAAAGCCGCCATCGCGGTATCAAAAGCAGTATACGCTTCAACGGCAATAGCAGATTCAACGGATTGAACACATTTCGCCATGAAGTCCGCCAGAGAATCTAAACCGGCAAGAACACGATACAGATCAACATAAACCGTAACCATATGGTTTTCGGGGACGATGTTGACTTGACCGTTGAATTGACGTTTCAGTTCGGCGTTGCGTTTGCCCATGCCAGCTTTCGTGACAACGAACAAATCGCGGGGTTTAATAACGATAGAAGCAGAGTCGCCAATACCGATATTGTGTACTTCCGTATAAAGACCGATCGATTGGATCAAAGTCTGCGGAAGGATCATGTCAACCAAAGCACCGGCGATAGCGAAGGTAGCCCAGTTAACGGAAGGATTCGTAGCCATTTCAGCAGCAGAGAATTCGCTAATATCGAATTTCGATTTGCGACCGATTTCTTTAATTAACGCTTCATTGACTGCTTTTTCTTTTTCGGCGAAAGATACGCTGGTATCGAAATCACCAACAGTTTTGCCCTCTTTAATGGCGCGGGCATGCGCGAAATAATCAAGAACCGAACTGTAGAAGGCTTCGTTTCCTTGCGCAAATTCAACCATATTCATCGGAAGTTTCTTCATTTTTTCATTCCTCCTTAAGCGATCGCAACAACTTCGAACTGATAAGCAGTTACGCGTTGTGTACCGATCGTGCCGTCAGCAACCGAAATATAGCTGGTCGCTTTCAGTTCCAAGGACAAGCCAGAAACCGCGGCAGCTGCCCAAGTCAATTCATAGGTGCCAGCGGTGGCGACTACAAAAGTATTCGCTCCCAAAGTTCCACCTAAAGCATCCGCAGTCAACGTGATAATATCACCAAGTTGCGGTTTGAACGCCGAGAATTCATCGCCAGTAAGAACGTAGAAGTTCCCCGGAGTTACGTCGATGTTCAAGAACGCTCCGCCAGTTTTTACCTGTACGGGTTCCGCGACCATCCACAAATGTTGCAATCCAGCGGTGGATGCAGGTTGGGTAGCGGCCCAGACTTGACCGGTTTTCGTCAATAAACGAACGACATTACCATTGTCAAGATCAGCCGCGCCAACGGCGATGCGATTTAGCGAATCAATATCTTTCGCCATAACAGCATCTTTTTGGATAATTCCATGTGCCATAATTTAGTATTCCTCCTCAATCATTAAGTCTATTGAGACTTATTTTGTTTTTTCCCATACATAGCCCGATTTTTCCTTTTCACGAACGTCACTAGACCAAACCGCAAAAGTTTGTACAGGTTTTTGCGTATTTTTACGCGACTTCGGATTCGACTTCGCGCGTTCGTAGGCTTTGGATTTTACCGTGTTTGCAAAAGCGTCGAATTGATCCATCGGCATTTCTTTCGCAAACGTTCTAAAATTGGTAACGTCCTCTTCGGATAAATCGTCGTTGACAGAACACAATAGTGCTTCAACTTTAGCAAACTTATCTCGTTCAATCGTCGAGGCTTTAAATTCCTCTAATGCCGCCATCTTAGCCATATCAATGGCGTGGCAGGCAAACATAACTTTAGCATATCTACTAAAGGCGTTGAACATATAAACAACATCGTCATCATCTTCTTTTTCGTCAATTTCGGCGAACAAAGACATCATCTGTTTAGACATACCTTCGCGAGCCATTGATAATTTTTCTGCGTCCTCTTCTTTGGGTGCAGCAAAATCAACGCCATGCAAATCCTCACGCATAAACCCTGCAATTGCTTTCGCAGACCCAATAACATCTTTAAAGTGTTCGGCGTCTTTAATCAAGAACGCAACTTTCGCCATCGGATCTAAATATTCGTCAGCCGAAAATTCAGACGTGCTATCTACAGCGTCAACCGCTTCGTTTACAGCATCCGGCAAAACTTCGGTTTCGGGATTAAGATCACTCTGTTCACTTGTTAACGGATCCGCAAAGGTCTCTACCTCAGTTTCGGCAGGGGTCGTTTTAACAACCACTTCTGGATCTTCGCTAAAAATGTTCACGTCTTTGTTATCTAATTCATCCATCTTCGCAACAATACCTCCTATCCACTTGCGTCCCTCAAGACCACCCCACAAAAGTGAAGCAATAGCCCGTTCGGACGGTTGTGTTTCATCATTCACATCAGAGAATCGACGGTTTGCAGAATTCATCTTACGCGCATGTTCGTAGTCGATCGCTTCTTCGCGAATCAAATAACGTGCCATCGCAAGATTAACAGCAGAACCAGCAACTTGGTTTTCGGCGGACAACTCTAAACCACGCTGCGCCGCACCCTTGACTTCTTCGGGAATCGTAAAGTCAAGAACGCTATATCTGTGAGCAAAAGTCTCGCTCTCTAATGCTTTTTCCATTTCACTAAACTTCAACATCTTCAACTTAGCCCCTGCAATCGCAGGCGTGATGTTCCGTCCTAAAACGGTGACACCGGCGAACACAAAGTCGCTAAGAATTTTCTTGCCGTTTTCATCACGATCAAGATTCGACAAAATTTCCATGGAAACCTCTGTCTCTTGACGACGACGTAAAACGTCCATCATTTCACGAGCATAGATCTTCCAAATCTTGCCTTTAGCAACGATCCAAGGTTTTCCATCCACGGTTTCAATATAAACATCTTTTTCGTGGGGGATAAATCCAATGGGGACTTCATCTTTTTCGTGCGTTCCGGCGTCCCTTGTAAACCGGTTATACTTTGCCAGAATGGGTTTCCCAACCAATGTCGGCATCGCACGTTTCATCGTTTCTTCATCAAAGTAAAGTTTGTGGGCATTTTCGCCCGGCGTACAAACACGCATAATAAATTCGGCGAACTGACTATCCGATACTTCGATCAGATCAAACTGATCAATCGCAAAGCGTAGCGCTTCCATTACCGCACCTCACCATCGTGATATTCACCGTATTTAATCAGAAAACGGACATAAAAGGGCAGTTTTATCACCTTAAAGTCTTGTTTTAGAAATATAAAACGATGTCGCCCACAATACATAGGATCCAACCCGTAGATTTTCATAATCTGTCCAATCCAACGGGGAACAACAATTTCGTGATGCATTACTTTACGGATGTACATGTTAGCCACCCGCCTTTGGAACACTGATATATTTATCAATGTTATAATCTAAATTCATCCACCCAGAAGCGTCATTGCCTGTGACAAATAAAATGTCGGACAATACTGCCAACTGATCCTCAACATTGACCAAGCCATCTAAAATGCCCAGAAGAAATTGATACGTTGCATAGTCTTTGATTTCTTCGGCATATTCGGCGGCATCACCAACATCGCTCTCAAGAACGAGCGTTCGATTCAACAATTCGTTCAAAGCGTCATAGGGTTTATCAAAGTCAGAGCGACCGATGTTATCGTCCGTTCCGGGGTATTCAGTTAGTGCACCACGCAAATCTTGGTATTCGCCGATCTGATCGGAAAAGACCAAAGAGTAGTAGTGGGCAATTCTTGGATGAAGTGCTTTAGATGTGTTCTTCATAAACCATTTGTTTGACAAAAGGCTCATAATTCGATCTGCCAAACGATTCAAGTCATTCGACTTTCCGATTAAGTCATTCAACTTAATGTTCAGTCCGGCGTCAATAATAGATCCCATCTGTTACACCTCCTTTATCGGTTTGTATTCCCTTCGGTTTCACGCGTTTGCTGACCAGCTTCACTTAGTTCGCCTTCATCTGCGCTTGGACGACCACGACCTTCGCCAAATGCAGTATTCGCATTGGGAAGAATGGTCAACAATTCCAACAAATCCGAACTCTTGCTCATCATCAATCGCGTCTCAAGTCCAAAAGCATCTGTACCGAATATATGCGCAATACGGTTTATATCTGCAAAACCCATTTGAGCCATTTTAATGGTATTCCCATAGCGTTCGGCACGATCTGAATAAACGTTGAATCCCTCAAACTTAAATGAAAACTTAAATTTATTGGTCAAACGATTAATGTTAAACTCTAAAAAGTCTTCAAATTGAGAATACATATGGCGCACGATATTTTCATCGACGTTCATAGCCAAATGTGCTTCAACGGCGTTCTTTTTGTCAGAAGAATATAAAAAAGACGAGTTCAAACCCGTCAGACCAGCCAAATTACGACTGTACGAATCATAGACGGAATTATCGCCTTTATATTCGATTTCTTCAATTTCTTGCATCGGCAACGCACCTACTTTTAGTAAGTCCGACGCCCCTTGCTTGAATAACGACAAAAACTTGCCCAATGTGTCCGGATTCAACGCTAGTTGATCCTTTTGGACGACACCCTTCATGTCTTTAAGATACGGGATTTCCCCGACCAACAACTTGGATGCGGCAATGATATACTGATTCTTTTGCAACTGACGAATCGTGGGTTGCAAGACAACATCCGGAAAACTGGCGGCTAAGAACGGAATGTTTGCTGCCATTTCGGGTGTGAACTTAAATGCCCAAGCGCCATCTTCGTGTGATGTCTGGGCATAGTACGCCCAAGCCCCCGGATCTTTCGCCGAAGGGATATATTGTGGAACTTGTTTCCCACTCATTGTCAATGCATAGTAATCCTTGAAAACTTCTGGATATAAGTTAATATCAACCGCGGGTTGTACAAACCACAACATATTAAAGTCATAGATCAACCCATAGGCATCCTTACGCGTAATGCGACAGTATTTCCGTGGCATTTCTTGGAAAACATAACGACTCTTATCTTCGTCACGGAAGAATGTATAGACCGTTTCGGTTCGAATACATTGTTGCATGATCTTAGCAAATTCTTCGCGATATTTAAACTTACGAAGGAATCCTTTGACAATCGCTAGATCCTTCTGGTATTCTTTGCTCTTCATATCCTCTATGCCTTTAACATTAATCGGCTCATAACTTAAATCGAACGCAAGCAATGTACCCAAATAACGAACGGCGCGTTTATACATCGAACTGGTAAGTTCAAAGTATTCGCTATATCCAACCAATTCATCTTGGTTCTCTTTTGGGTTCTCTAAAGCCTTATTGACTTCGGATTCACTTGCAATGCGCGAATTTAATGTAATGTCGGCCATGCGACGGTTCAGAAGATCCGGTGTGTAAACGCCATTCTGACCGCTATAAACAGCATTAGCAAATTTCAATACATCCCAAACGTCGGTTTCACTAATGACACTTTCTTTGGGAACGCTTTTTCTTGGCATCTGTCATCACCTCTCTTAAAAGAACTGCGCAAAACCCATAAGGGCTTCGCCACCGTCGTCTTTTACTTGAACACCCTTTTCAAAGGTGCTAATATACCACAATAAATATTCCAACGCACTAAATCTATCTTTTCCAAGACGTGCCACGATACGCTTGATGGCAACCCGATTATTGGATTTCGTTTCAAGCTGTAAGTTGGCGATTTCTTGGATTAAAAACTCAGTATGAATAAACGGCAACTTATCAACATCCGACATATTTAAATCGTCAACGGAAAGGCTTGTGGCGTTTTTTGGAACCAACAGTTCCAAGATCTCATTCTGCACACATCCGATAAAGTTAACGATGATGTCACTATTGAAACTATCACTACCCGTAACCTTTAAGTCATAAATAACTTTCGGCGCGTTTAGGTCTTGCCCATCAACATCACTATTCATAGTACAATAAGCGCCATATTCGGGATCGTCTTTCAACAATTCGTCCGTAAGACCTTTTCCTAGACCGTTAGAGTCAATGATCAACGCGCGACATTTAAACAAGGCAAAAAGTTCTTTGATGCGATGCGCTTGCACCGACATCATCTTAGAACCGGCGACCGTTGTGATAAATGGCACTTGAACCCGTTGAATCGTATTGTTGTCACGACGCAAAACGCGCCCAATCGTAATGGCAGTCTGCGCATTGCTACTGGATCCTGCATCGTCGGAACGGGCAACGTCAACGCCCATATAATATTCCCCACCATCGGTGTTTGAAAGCATTGCGTTTTCCAACGTCCGTAGCCCCATCAATTGTTGAATATTGACAACGGCACCTTCGGTCGCACCCACCCATTTTGACTCATAGTTCATATCAAACATGACGGGGTTGGTTTTTGTGCGTATCGACTTGATTTTGGTTTTATCCGCACCACGCCCATACCACGCACCCAATTGCCACCCTGCCGAAAAGACAAACACGCCTTTACATTCCGCCATTTCACGCGTCATTTGCACAAACCGCGTATATTCAAAACTTGCACGATACCAAGCCGTCGTAAAGAAACTGATCTGACGATGGATTTCCTGTGGGTTGATAATCGAATAACGACCGGAAGTACGGCGTGGATTATCAACGATAGGCGCCAAGGCGTCATCAAACAAAGAAGCATCTAACAACGCAGATTCTTCGATATTGATTTTGTTGCGACGTTGACCCTTAGATGTTTGGGCATTAGCCAAAACGTCGATAACGGATCCGTTGCGGAACAAAATTTCTACTTCATCTTTTGAAAACTTAGGTTCTGCCGATAATTCGTTTTTCAATAACGGATAATAACGGATCAATTCTTTCCACTTGTCTTTAAGTAACTTGGCGGCGTTTTGTTTGGTCTGCGCCGTTAGACTTTGCATACAGTTTGGATACAATATCGCCGTGACGACCATCACCGCAACTTCAAGGAAGGTCTTCCCCCATGAACGACTTACAACACCATACATGCTATTAAAGCGTACTTGCGCGCGCATGAAAACCCTCTGGTCTAATGTAAGATTGATACCACCCGTTTTGGGTTTCAGCAAGTCAAGGAATAAATCGGGGTACCAACGGAAATAAGCAACCAGCTCAAGATACTTTGGCAAACTTTCATCAAAAGAGAAAGCCTTGATCTCAACCGTTTCGCCCGTCTTATCTCTAACCGCTTCTTCAAATTTCTTAGCCATTATTTATCCAAATCTACAAAGTCCGCAATCTTATCACGCATCACGGGATCTACCACGAAATCAAACAATCCTTCGGGATCTCCCGTTTCGTGAATGTAACTTGCAACTTTGTCATCCCAGAACTTATATACATCTTCATAAGTAATATCGCCCATATTCAATGCCCCACGCAAATTGGAAATCATGGCATAAAGCACAAAATCCGGCAAGTCGCGTGGCAACTTCGTATATTTAGGCAAAATCGGGATAACGTCAACCGCCGTCTCGACTGCCTGTATCAATTCACTAAAACTATTTAGTCCACCCTGCAAATCGGCTTGGGTCAACTTATTCGGACTAACCTTGGCTTTGTCGCCGGCGTCCTTCATCATGTTGTACCACTTCGCAGCTTCGGTAACATCACCGGCCTGCAACGCTTTGGTATGGCGTAAATGGCATTGAACATAAATCTTCAGCGCATTAACGTGCAATGAAGTTCGTGCCGGGGAAGATGCTTCCAATTCCTTGTAATGGCGATCCATATCAAGGATTTCTTCGTCTTTCCAACCCGTTCCCCAAAATTCCATCATCTTGGCGGTAATCTCATCATTGACCGCCTCTTGGGCTTTCACCAATTCGCCAGCCGCCATCTTTGCTTGAATCTGTTCCAACAATGTCCGTTGGTCTTCCGGTGTGATCTTCTGATCGTCGCTCCAAGGTTTCCCCTTATAGGATAAATTCAACGTCTTAAGATAACGTCCGAAACAACTGGACTTCGCATACTTCGCCGCTGTCTCAAACCATACGGTCGGGACAAACGCCACATTCAAATCGCGCAATACAGGATATACCGTTTCTAAATCTTCGGCATTGACCATGTTACTTACGCAGTCTTTACAATAGGAATACCGATTCATCGTCGTAGTATTCGTTTTAAAAAAGTTTATTTCGGGTTGTGGTTCCCCGCGATGCGAACAAGCGGGATTCGTACAAACCAATTTTGTCGCATCCTTGGCGCGCTTTTGCGCCGTTTTTTCTTGAATGGACAGTCGTGCCATATGCAATCACCCTTTCTTGTTCTCTTGTGCCCTTATACAAAAAAGCGATCAGTCACGATCGCTTAAATTGATATTATACTGTTGTTTTAATCCACACGAATCTTCAAAAATAAATATGTTAGCACCGGGGTTGGCAGACTTAATTAAGAACTCTGCAAAATTATTGACCCCTACGATGCTTCTGACGCGAATAACCATTTTGTCAAAACCCGCTTCTGTAGTAGACATAAAATGTTTGTGTGCGCCAAATAGGTAGTTGATAGTAACACCATAAAAATCTTGATAATCTTGCAAAGACGAAATCTGATCGCGCTCTTCGCCATGTGTGGCGAGGATGGAATATTTATCAAACAACCGAACGAATATTTTTTTGTTTTGCGATTCGATAATGGTTACATTAGGATTGTCAGCCAAAGAAGCCTTAATAATCTCGTTGATAAATATAGAGACCGTTTCGTTGGGAAAGTCGCCTTTTTTTGCGGTCAGTAATCTTAAATCATCATGGTTTCCCGGCACTGCATAAAAATCAATATAGATAAACCGTGAAAGATATTTAAGCCATTTTGCCATAAATTTCGCATAATGTACAGCCGCTTCGCTGGATCCATATCTCAAAAAATTTAGAGAAGAAATGCGAAGTATACCCTCTACGCTATCGCCAAGATCCATTATCTTCCAAGAATACAATTTCTCTTTATTAGCAATCGCAATAATTTCTTCGGCATACTTCCACATTCTTTGTTCAAAAATTTCTGGCGAATATTTATTAAGAGATTCACCAAAGAGACCCTTTATGTCAAACTCGGCACCATCGTGGGCATCGGCTATAAAAGCAATCGGTTGACGATCTTGGGATTTTACCTTTTGTAAAGGCGCAACTGGATCGGATAGTTTAATTTCCGTTCTAATGGCATCCACAATAGCATCAAACACCGAATCAAAACGCGCGTGGTCTCTGATATAAGATTTATAACGATTTGTTAAATCTTTCAACTTTTGTATTTCAACTTGAGATTTAATTCTGCTTTCTTCAAGTTCAGTCAAAATACCAAGTTTTGACGCTTCATTAGATTCAAATTCACTCTGAATTGATTTATAATAGTTGTGTGGCTTGCGATATGCAGACTCAGAGTAGTTCAGCCCTAATTCTGCATTAAGAATATCTGCAACCTTCTGCCAACCACCAATCGTCAAACATAATTCACAAATTCTAAACTTATACATTATTTCAGATTCGTCATCGCGACGTTTGTATTCAATAGGTACAATCAATTTTCTTCATCCCCACTCTCTTTGTTTATAAATTCCCAACAATAGCCACCAATAGATTTATTTATTCCTCTGCAACATTTTGAAATACCAGAGGCGTCAATTCCCAATTCCTTAAACACTAAGTATGCACCACCCCAAGTTCTCACAAATTCGCCATCTATCGTTAGTTGTCTAATTGGTTTAGACCGCGAAATCGAAAATTTTTCTTTAGCATCAACGCTCCATTTTTTGCCAAGGCGACATTCAGACAATTTCTTTTTTGTTTCTTCGGAGTGATGCCTACCAAGCCACGTTTGATTCCCTTTATTGGCTGCGCCAATCCTATCCTTACCCTCTTGCGACAAAACACGACCCTTTTGTGCTTGGCTCATTTTTTCTAATGTTTCCTTTGAGTGCTTTTTACCAAGCCAGTTTTGATTGCCTTTGTTAGCGGCACTAATTTTTTCACGCGTTTCCTGCGAATGGGGTTTACCTAAATTATTTTTATTCCCCATTTGTGCCTTACTCATATTAGCCTTCGCCTCGTCTGACGCCCACATACCAATATGGGCAAGACTCATTTTTTCGCGAACATCATCACTGAGCGAAACGCCGAACATACCTAAAGATCCTCCAATGCAAATATTATAACCACAATTATTATCGGTGCTGTTGTAATGGGCGATTAACTCTATTTCTTTATTTTGCGCCTCTTCTGCGGTGAGTGAATCAAACAGTATCTCGTGTAAAACATTGTCCCACCCATATTTTTGTATGGCGTTCCACATTTTAGGGCAAGGTATATACCCCTTCCCATGATCCCAACGATGTTCCGGCTTCCTACATGTTATTCCTATATAAACCTTGCCATTTGGGAAGGTATGTTTATAAACACAAAATAATTTGTCTTCGTTCAATTTCTCATACCTCTTTTCCTCTACGACCGACATAAAAGTGCCGTTTTATTTTTGACTGTCTACAGCGTTCGTCTTTATAATACTCACTAATAGCAATCGATAAATTTCAATACCTCTTTTTCCAATCAATTTTTTCGAAGGCACCCATGACGTCGTTATCCGTAATTTCCAAAACGACCGGGGTACGATCTTCGATCAACAACGAACTCATCTTGAAAATCAACACCCCGTCATCCATGGTGTAACCACGGACTTCATAATTCTTAGTGACGTCTTCCATGAAGTTGTTTTGAATCAACCACGGAAAATGTCGGGTGTACAGGTTACTTGGATCGGCATACTTCATCCATCGCGCAAAGGTTTTGACCGGTAATCGGAAATTCCCAATTTCGTCATGGTAAACTTTACCGTAGACCATCAATGCAAACAGAACGCGCCGACGCCCCATGGTCGTCACATGGTCGGCAATATAGTTGATGTCCCGACGCGTGATGGAAGCCGTCATCCCCGTCGTCAACGACATACGACGCGATATGAAACGGTTGATGACCAAGTTGATGTCGTTCAAGATGAAGATGTTATGCTTACGCGCCCACTCTTCGACCTTTTGGCGAATATCCAAGACCCCCAAGCCGTCCGGCGCATAGCGCTTGGTGAAAATGGTCGCCACATAATAAATGTCGTCCATAAACACGCTCGTCCCGTCTTCTAATTCTTGAAATATCTTTACTTCATCAATCATGCACGACCTCCATCTTGTATTTCTTTCCCAAAATCACAATCTCGCCCGCCTCATCCTCAACCGGCAACAACAGGGGCTGCTGTTCGATATTCAACAAAACACCTTCGGATGCGACGATCCAAACAAAGTTCTTATTCTTGCTTTTATATTTACGATAGGCAAGATCGACCACGATGTTCGCCAAGACTTGTGGATCCTTGACGATTTGCCGACAGGCCATTCGGTAACTGTTGTAATAGTATTCCCAATCCACCGTATACCAAACCGCATCTTCTTTTTTCATCGTCGGGAAGTTATCGTTCACCCACGATTTGTATTGCGTGTAGTTCCGAATCCGATACTGTTCTTTGGACAATTCGGCAACGTTTTCGCAAAAATCCAAGTACACCTTTTCGATTTGGCTATATTCATCCACGGTGTAAGGCAAATCGCTTAACATGACGGACGGATCAAAACGTTTGCCACGTCCCACGAAAGCGATGTTCCGGTCTTCGTGATAACGCAAGTCGTTCGGCAGGCGTTCCCGTAAGACCACCTTTTCCCAACGTTCCATCATGCGACACATCATATTCATGTTGCTGTTATTGTTTCTGAACTTATGCAAGCCCTTATAGTAATCCGAACGATATTTCATAAAGTAGGGCAGGGGCTTCGCATACTTGGCAATGTGACGGGGAATGTTGAACATAACGCCCGTCTTCGCAAAGTCGATGCTTTTTCCGGTCACGACCGACAGGGTATCAATGTAGTCTTGATACCGTTTGGCTTGTTCCGGCGTCTTGGCTTTGATGGAATGATAGGTCGTCGCCGCATTACTGGCTTCCCCGATCAACGAATTAAAATTACGCAACACCAATTGCAACACGTTCTGCTGCGTATAGGGTTCCGCCAATGCCGTGACTTTATCTTCAATATCGACCACAAACGGAATGTTGCGACGCACCCCGCTTTTCATAATCTCGTTATCGACAACTAATACTAAATCGCCATCAAACACTATTTGCATAGTAGACTATATCTTCAACCCGTAGGTTGCGATGCGCTTCCGGTCATCGTATCAATAGATGCCGTACTGGGTTACACTCATCACCCATAGTCGTTAGACTTCGTAACATTGCTAAATGTTTTTCCAAGTATTCCCATACTTTATGTGGTTAATCGTTTGCCAACCTCGTCCGTAGCGTCTTGCTATTTCCGAAACCGACATCCCATCATTAAGCATGTTCCTTATGTCGCGAACGTCCTGTTCCAACAAAATACTTCTTCCGTTTTTCTCGCCCATATGCGATACGGAATATTTATCTGTATTTTGCGAAGACCACAGAACATTATCTATATGACTGACCCATTCAAGATTTGTATAATGATTATTGGATCGGTTATAGTCGATATGGTTTACCTCCAACGGCGAATCACAGTTGGGTTTATCCACAAACAGTTCTGCGACAATTCGATGTACCCTAATGGATTTTCTGTTATCCATCTTTCCAACCGTTATTATTGGGTATCCGTCACTATTAAGACGTTGTTTTAATTTCCCACGTTCCGGGCCATAAATATCGCCGTTATCGTAGACCAAATAAACAAGACCGTTAAGTTCTATTTCTTTTTTCATTTTTACACCCCCTTCCTTTTTTTGTTTTTTAGCAATGTTAATAAAGCACAGGATTATTACTTTCGTACCTTCCCTGTTAACAGTTGTGCAATCCGTCATTTCCTACGAATCCGTTTCCGTCACAACCATACCCTTGATAGGTTCACACCGTTGCTGGCACCTACATTACTGTAGGGCAGGACTTATTTTTTACGCGCCAATCTGCGCCGTTCAATCGTGCCGTCACCGGACTTTTCACGTTCAACATGCACACGTTTTCCAAGTGTCCACACCATTTCCAAATCGCATCACAATTGCTTTGCGATAGGATCACATGTTCACTATGGCAGATGTGTGGATTCCGTTCGATCAGATATTCGCCCATATACCGTTTATACTTCGATTGCGTCCAGAATTCGGATTCCCCCAACACGCCCACGGGTTTCAGTCCCCCGATATGTTCGCACAACGCAATCAGATCCGGTGCCGCAAACTTGAACGTTGCATCCAGATAGATCTTCCCAGCTTTCATATCATCCATCTTCTTACGCAACAACCCGGATATATACTTCTTGACCCCGGCTTCACGCATCATCGCAGGATTTTTCAATACCGCCCGCATATAATTATTCAGCCCTTCATGGCTGTCTGCCATCAGTCCTAGAAAATGGTAGGTATGGGCAGGATCGCCTTGAATGACCCGTTCGATATAATCCATGGATACATTCGCCAATTCAGCAAACTGTTCAAACGGTAAATCCAAGTCTTGCAAGATCTGATAGTTCGCACCGGTATACGCCGGCTCTTCGTCTTTACTGAAATTCCACTTGGCGACCCCTAAGCAATGGTTATACTTATAGAACATCGCCCAGTACCGATTCCAATCTTCGATCGTCCCCGATTGTTTGAAATACCCGAATCCCTTATACATGGATTTTGTCAAGATGATCATGGGTTCATAGACGCTATGTTCCATGCCCCAAATATCCGTAATCATTTCGATCCCACGTTCCACCAAGAATCCGGTATAGTCGAATTGATGGGTCACGCCTTTGACATACGGGAAACGCCATAACACACTGGTGGGGTTTCCACGCATCCCGATCCTCGCCTTAACTTCGCGTGTTATTTGGGGGTGGTGCAACCCACATCCGTCAAACGCGTTCAAGGGCAAGTCGTGGATCCCTTCGGCAATGGCTTTTTGTTTCCATGTCCGCGGTTCCCCCGTCACCTTATCTTTAAACTCAACGATTTCATCTTTCAAAAACTTGATGTGTTGGTCTTTCAACAATCCTTCGTAATCATCCACCACAATGACTTTCGGAAACCAATCTTCCAAACAAAAGCAACTGGAAAACATCAGTCCCCGATACGCCATATATTTACTTAGCACCGTCTTATCAAACGAAATCCCCATCGTGATCCGCTCATTCAACGTGGCAGCGACACTAGCATCCACAAAACTCAAAATCGAATTGCGGCTCATGCTCGCGCTACGTTCCGACAATACGAATCGTCGTCCGTTAAATTGGAATCCATGTAGAATGATTTCGGTCAATTCCGCTACTTTGTTCTTCTGCCCTTTACAATCCACGAACAAAACATAGGGGTTATAGTTCCCATCGGTCTTGGTAATCAACCGGATCTGACGAAACAGCTGACTATCGCTTTGCAAGATCGAATACTTACATTGTTCGGGAAAGTCCACCACCATGTAGAATTGTTCGGCAATCAAGTCCGGCAAGCCGATCTTGTTGACCCGATATAATTTTGGTGAAGTCATAGCCCACCCCTCTCGTTATTTCGTCGCCTCGACCATCGCCTTCAATTCTTCCAAGAAGTCGATCTTGATTTGCAACAGTATGGCTTCCATATCCTGTTGGTATGCCAATGCGATCGTCAACAAAAACCGCTTCACGAAGATCCGAAAGCAGATGTACGCCATCCCCATCCCGGCAATCAACGTCAAAATCAAATTACTCACGATGAATTGCCACGTCACGGTTTCACCACCAACGGATCACAACGGCACCATCCGATCCCTTCCACATAAACTTGGTAATCCAAATACGCGAGGTCTTCCTCGTCATAGTCCTTCTCAAGATCCAACGGCGTTCTGTCTTTCGGCAACAATCCGTCGTAATGTTCGCAACACCCTTCGACCCAAACATCTTCGGTCTTTAAACAATCCCGATACCAAATGCAGTCTTTACAACGTAACATATCATTCCCTCTCTACATCCCTTATACGCATCCCAACCGTAACTGTCAACTTTCGTGTGCAAAAAACGCACCGATCTCAATTTCATCCAAATTGAACAAAAAAAATTGACACTTTGTTTTTCCTTGCGTATAATACTATCTTTTATATTTAATATAGATAATAAAGATAAAGATTAAAGATTAATACTAAAGAAAGACTTAATACTGAAAGATAAGACTTATACAATACAAATAAAAGAAAAAGAAAAACAATAACTATAACGTAGTAAGACTCATATATACA
>Ga0209066_10000433_pt1 | contig 61735 bp, 58 predicted proteins | sample All_14_2_FD_187198 | JGI IMG/M metagenome (GOLD analysis project Ga0209066, IMG submission 187198) | Freshwater microbial communities in response to fracking from Pennsylvania, USA - Allegheny Zone_MetaG_DW_15 (SPAdes) (version 2) ...
GATGCCAACCCCCTAGATTGACAGGACGCCCCACCATGCCTGACCTGAAACAACGCACCACCAGCCATGTCGACACCGACATCACCACCCCGCGCACCCTGGCCGAGCGCGCCTACCTGAGCCTGCGCAGCGATGTGATCAACGGCAAGCTCGCCCCCGGCGAAAAACTGCGGGTGGAGCACCTCAAAGACCAGTACCAGGTGGGCGCCAGCACGCTGCGCGAGGCGCTCTCGCTGCTGGTGTCGGACGCGCTGGTCAGCGCCGAAGGCCAGCGCGGTTTTCGGGTGGCGCCGATTTCACTCACGGACCTCGAAGACGTGACCAACACCCGGGTGATGCTGGAAACCGAGGCGCTGCGCCAGTCCATCCGCCACGGCGACGCCGCCTGGGAGGCGCGCCTGAGAGCCAGCTACGATTTGCTGACCCAAACCGAAACCCAGATCGAGGACATCGAACCCTTGCAATGGGAGGCGCGCAACAAGGCGTTTCACGACGCGCTGATTGCCGCGCACGACTCACCGTGGACCAAGTACATGCTGTCGATTTTGTACCGCCACGGCGAGCGCTACCGCAAGATCAACTGGCGCCTGACCGCCGCGCATGCGGTTGAACGACGTGTCCATGAAGAACACGACACCATTTTTCAGGCCGCCATCAACCGCCAGGAAGCCCGCGCCGCACTGGCGCTGGAAGCCCATGTGCGCATGACGCACGACATTGTCAAAAGGCAAAACCCGTAGCGTGGTGGCCGCGGTAGCCGACTCAGCCGCCTGCCACATCCACCACCACACGCCCGCGCACCTGCCCCTGCAGCAACGCAGCGGCCACATCGATGGCTTGTGCGAGGCCGATGTCACGCGTCATGGTCTCCAGCTTGGCCACGTCCAGGTCGCGTGCCAGGCGTTGCCAGGCTTGCAGACGCAACGCCAACGGTGCCATGACACTGTCGATGCCATACAGCGTGACGCCGCGCAGGATAAACGGCGCCACCGAGGCCGGGAAATCCATGCCACCGGCCAGCCCGCACGCGGCCACGGCGCCACGGTACTTGGTGGTGGCGCAGGCATTGGCCAGGGTGTGGCTGCCCACCGTGTCAATCACGCCGGCCCAGCGCTCCTTGCCGATGGGTTTGCCCGGCGCCGACAGCGCGCTGCGGTCCATGACCGAGCTGGCCCCCAGCGCCTTGAGGTAGTCTGATTCCGCCAGGCGCCCGGTCGAGGCCACCACGGTGTAGCCCAGTTGGGCCAGCAAGGCGATGGCGACACTGCCCACGCCACCGCTGGCACCGGTGACCAGCACCTCGCCATCGGTCGGCGCGATGCCGTGACGCTCCAGCGCCAGCACGCACAACATGGCGGTGTAACCGGCGGTGCCAATCGCCATCGCCTGGCGTTCGGTGAAGGCGGCGGGCAGCGGCACCAGCCAGTCGCCCTTGACCCGCGCCACCTGGGCCAGGCCACCACAGTGGGTTTCACCCACGCCCCAGCCGTTGAGGATGACCTGGTCGCCCGCTTTCCAGGCCGGATGGGTGCTGTCGGTGACGGTGCCGGCGAAATCAATGCCCGGAACCATCGGGAACCGGCGCACCACGGGCGACTTGCCGGTGATGGCCAGGGCGTCCTTGTAATTGAGGGTCGACCAGGCCACCTGCACCCGCACGTCGCCCTCAGGCAACACCGCCTCGTCGATCATCTGAAGTTCGGCCTGGTAGCCAGCGTCGCCTTGGGTGATGAGGATGCCTTTGAACATGCTGTCTCCTTGAGGTTTGAAATGTGTCGATGTGGCTTGGGTCATGCCCATCCCGGCGAGGTGGGTCCGGCGGGGTTCAGGTCGGAACAGGCTTGGGGCTGAGGTTCGCCCCATCCGCCACTCGGTGGCTGGCAACGCCCTTTCGCCATTCGTCAATGGCCTCGAATTCCAGCCCACAACCGGTGCAACGGTTGAGGCCAGACCTGTTCATGACACCTTGCTCATCGCGCTTGATGACAGGTTTGTAGCTGGTGGCACCGCAATGGTGACATTTGTTGATGGATTTCATACAGCGAGCATACAGTGCCCGCCGACACGCGTCCTTGCTGGCAAAAATGCCGCACCGCCCTGTCTGGATTGCGTGAATCCCATGGTCAGCGCAGTGCGACTGCCGCTCTGTTAGCCTTCGTGCACTTTTCCAGATTCACAAGGACATGCCATGCAATACCGACGTCTTGGCCGCAGCGGCCTGCAGGTGAGTGAGCTCTCGCTGGGCTCCTGGGTGACCTACCACAACCAGGTGGACGCCAGCGCCGCCCGCAACATGATGGCTGCCGCTTTTGATGCCGGTATCAATTTTTTTGACAACGCCGAAGTGTATGCCGGGGGCCAAAGTGAAACCGTCATGGGCGAGGCGCTCAAAGCGCTGAAGTGGCCCCGGCTCGACTACATCGTCTCGACCAAGTTCTTCTGGGGCCTGCACCAAGACGGCCCGACGGCCAACAAAAAAGACACGCTGAATCGCAAATACCTGAGCCAGGCCATCGACGGCTCCCTGAAACGCCTGGGGCTGGATTTTGTTGACTTGGTGTACTGCCACCGCCCCGACCCGCACACGCCCCTTGAAGAAACCGTCTGGGCCATGAGCGACATGATCACCCGTGGCAAAGCCTTGTACTGGGGCACCAGCGAGTGGTCGGCGCAAGAGATTCAAGCCGCTTGGGACATCGCGGACAAACACCATCTGCACAAGCCGGTGATGGAGCAACCGCAGTACCACCTGTTTCACCGCCAGCGGGTGGAGCAAGAGTACGCCCGGTTGTATGAGGACATCGGTTTGGGCCTGACCACCTGGAGCCCGCTGGCCAGTGGCTTGCTGACCGGCAAATACCGTAGCGGTATTCCGGCAGGCAGCCGGGGTGCGTTGGCGGGCATGGGGTTTCTGGTCGATGGCCTGACGGATGCCGCCAAAAACGCTTCGGTGGCGCAACTGGACGCGGTGGCGGCTGACCTGGGGTGCACTCTGAGCCAGCTGGCGATTGCCTGGGTGGCCAAGAATCCGCGTGTCAGCACGGTTATCACCGGCGCGTCGAAATTGGCGCAACTGACCGAGAACCTGGGCGCACTGGCGGTTTTGCCCAAGCTCACGCCGCAGGTGCTGGCGCGCATCGACGACATCACCTCACCCCTGGCCCATTGACCGGGCCAACACACCTTTTTTATCAACCGCTGCCCATGCGCAGCCCACCTGGAGAAACACACCATGGCCACCAAACTGGAAAAAGTTGTCTATCAAGCCCACGCCACATCCACCGGCGGGCGAGACGGTACCACCCGAAGCTCTGACGGTCTGCTGGACCTGAAACTGGCCGTCCCCACAGAAATGGGCGGTGCGGGCGGCGGCGTCAACCCCGAGCAACTGTTTGCCGCTGGCTACAGCGCCTGTTTCATCGGGGCCTTGAAGTTTGTCGCAGGCAAACAAAAAATCACGCTGCCGGCCGACACCCGCATTGACGCCACCGTGGGCATTGGCCCGATTCCGGCCGGGTTCGGCATTGAAGTGCAGTTGGTGGTCAGCATTCCGGGCATGGCGCACGATCAGGCGATGGATCTGGTCAATCAGGCGCACATCGTCTGCCCCTACTCCAATGCGACGCGCGGCAACATCGAGGTGACGCTGACCGTGGCTTGAACTTGATTAGGGCAGGCGATACCCCCCACGCTGTGTTTGGCATGACCCACCGCCCCCAATCCATGGGTGAAGAAATCGCCAACAGCGTCAGCCATGGGGTGGCGCTGTTGGGCGCGGTGGTCAGTGTGCCTTTTCTGGTGATGTCGGCACGCCACCAGAGTGTGGCCAGTTTTGTCGGCACCCTGGTGTTTGGCGCCACCATGGTGCTGCTGTATCTGGCATCAACGCTGTACCACGCCCTGCCCGCCGGGCGTGCCAAGCGTGTTTTTTGCAAACTTGACCACGGCGCCATCTACCTGTTCATTGCGGGCACTTACACACCGTTTGCCTTGGGCGCCCTGAGTGGCGCCTGGGGCTGGAGCCTGTTTGGCGTGGTGTGGCTGCTGGCGGCCATTGGCATCACGCTGAAGGTTTTGGATCGGTTGACGCGCCCCGGGCTGTCAACCGGCCTGTACCTCGCCATGGGCTGGCTGGTGGTGGTCGCTGCGGTGCCTTTGCTGGAGCGCGTGCCATTGCCGGGCGTGATGTGGCTGGTGGCAGGCGGTGTTGCTTACACGGTGGGGGTCATTTTCTTTGTCTTTGACGCACGGATTCGGTACGCACACACCGTCTGGCATGGATTTGTGGCGATGGGCACCGCCTGCCACTTTGTGGCCGTGCAGCACTATGCGGCCTGATCATCGCTGCCGCGCGTTGCCGCCTGAACGCCCCGTCACATGGATGGGGACCTGCACCCGCTCAGCAGGTGGTCCACTTCTCTTGGGTGCGGGCGGATTCAAGCACCCTGTCAATGAAACGCACCCCACGCGCGCCATCCTCGACCCGCGGGTAGTCTGCGACGCTAGCAGAGCTGCCGTCCAGTCTGGCCCGGATATCGGCCGCCACACCCAGGTAGATGTTGGCAAAGGCCTCAATGAACCCCTCGGGGTGCCCGGTCGGCAGCCGGGTGGCCTGCGCAGCAGCGGCGCACAGCCCGACCGAGCCTCGGGTCAGCAGACGCGCCGACTCACCCAGGGGCATGTGCCACAGCTGGCTGGGTTGTTCCTGGCGCCAGTCCAGGGTGCCGGTGCTGCCAAACACCCGCAAGCGCAAGTCGTTTTCACAGCCAACACAAATTTGCGAAGCCAGCAGCACACCCCGCACCCCGCCGCGCAGGCGCAGCAGCAGGCTGACGTCATCGTCCAGCGTGCGCCCGGCGCCCAGGGTACCTAGGTCGGCACAAATGGCCTCCACCTCCAGCCCGGTCACGCTGGTGAGCAGGTTTTCAGCGTGGGAGCCAATGTCACCCAAGGCGCCCGCCAGACCACTTTGGGCCGGGTCGGTGCGCCAAAGCGCCTGTTTGTTGCCAGTGCCTTCCACGGCGGTGGCCAGCCAGCCCTGGTGGTACTCCACAACCACCTTGCGCACCGCCCCAATAACACCGCTGCGCACCATCTCACGCATCTGGCGCACCATCGGGTAACCGGTGTAGTTGTAGGTGACGCCAAACACGGTGTTCTGGCGCGCCACGGCTTCCACCAAGGCCTGCGCTTGCTCGCAGGTGTGCACCAGCGGTTTGTCACACACCACGTTGAACCCGGCGTCTACAAACGCCAGGGCCACCGGGTAATGCAGGTGGTTGGGTGTGACGATGGAGACAAAGTCAATGCGCTCCTCGGGCGCTCGCTTGAGCTCATCGGCCAGCAGGTCTTGCCAGTAGCCGTGGTTGCGGTCCTCGGCCAGAAACAGGTCGCGCCCCGAGGCGCGGGCCTTGTCCGGTTGGCTCGACAAGGCACCGGCCACCAGTTCGATCTGGCCGTCCAAGGCGGCGGCTTTGCGGTGCACCGCACCAATAAATGCATCACGCCCGCCGCCCACCATGGCGTAGCGCAGTTTTCGTGTGGGATGTGTCATGGCCGGTCTTTGGCAAAGGCCGCGTCAAACGCACCCACGGCGGGCTTGAAGTCCAGCCGTTTGCAAAACGCCGCACTCTCGGTGGCGCCGTGCACCCGGTCCATACGGCTGTCTTCCCATTCAACACTCAAGGGGCCGGTGTAGCCAATGTCATTGAGCGCCACGATGATGGATTCAAAGTCCACCATCCCGCGCCCGACACTGCGAAAATCCCAGTGGCGCCGGGCGTCGCCAAACGAGGTGTGTCCACCAAATACGCCCACCGTGCCGTCGCCTTTGCCCCACCAGACGTCTTTCATGTGCACGTTGTGGATGCGGTCCGGGAAGGTGCGCAGGAAACGAACGTAATCCACCCCCTGGTAAGCCAGGTGGCTGGGATCGAAGTTAAAACCAAAACGGCGGTGGCCTTGCACCGCCGCCAGGGCGCGCTGGCTGGTGGCGATGTCAAAGGCAATTTCAGTGGGGTGCACCTCCAGGGCGAAGTTCACACCTTCTTGGTCAAACACCGCCAGGATCGGGCCAAACCGCTGGCCAAAGTCGGCAAAACCTTTGTCCCAAAATGCCTGGGACGTGGGCGGAAAAGCGTACAGGCTGTGCCAGATCGACGAGCCGGTGAAGCCGGTGACGGTTTTGACGCCAAAACGGGCAGCAGCACGTGCGGTGTCTTGCAATTCGGCTGCGGCGCGCTGGCGCACACCTTCGGGCTCACCATCACCCCAGACATGGGCGGGCAAGATGGCCTGGTGGCGCTCGTCGATCAGGTCACACACCGCCTGCCCCACCAGATGGTTGCCAATGGCCAGACACTGCAGGCCATGGCTGGCCAACAAGGCACGTTTGTCTTTCACGTAACCGGGCGACGCCAGCGCCTGCTGGACGTTGAAATGGTCGCCCCAGCAGGCCAGCTCCAGCCCGTCGTAGCCCATGCTTTTGGCCAGCGGCGCCAGCTCCTGCAGGGGCAAATCGGCCCACTGGCCAGTAAACAGTGTGACAGGGCGTGCCATGACCAAACCTCCTTATGCTATACAGGATATAGCTGCTAGCCCTCTATCTATAAGGGCTGGCAGCCGTTTTTACTTAAAACTCAGAACGGTGAATCCGGGAAGTAGAACTGCGCCGCGTTGTCCTTGGTGATCAGCACCGAGGGGATGATGTAGGTGGCTGGCAGCTTCTCACCTTTGAGCCGAGCCTCAGCGGTGAGTTTGATCGCGTCGTAGATGAACTTGGGTGAATAGGACACATTGGCCTGGATGCGCGGGTCCTTGCCGTCCATCAGGGTTTTGATCATGCCCTTGGCACCGGCGCCACCAAACACGATTTTGATGTCGGTGCGTTTGGCCTGGTCGATGGCCTTGAGCACACCCACGGCCATGTCGTCATCAGCCGCCCAAACCGCGTCGATCTGTTTGAAGCGGGTCAGGTAGTCCTGCATCACCTTGAACGCGTCGTCGCGGTTCCAGTTGGCGTATTTGGCATCCAGCAGTTTCATGTCAGGGTAGGCTTTGAGGACGCTGTTGAACGCGTCCATCCGTTCGTTGTCCAGCGTGGTGGCAATGCCGCGCATCGCCACCAAGTTGCCCTTGCCACCCATGGTTTTGGCCAAGTATTCCGCCGGAATCTTGCCAAACGCGGTGTTGTCACCCGAGATGTAGGCATCTTGTGCGCTGGTGTCGGTCAGGCCACGGTCCACCACGGTGACGTACACCCCTTTGCCCTTGACCTGGGCCACAGGTTTGGTCAGCGAGGCTGATTCAAACGGGAAGATCACCAACGCATTGATTTTGTTGACGGTCTGCAGGTCTTGCAACTGGTTGGCCTGCTCCGGCGCGCCGGAGGCGGTCTTGACGATGACCTGCAGGTCGGGGTGGGCTTTTTCCAGGTCCTTCTTGGCCTGGTTGGCCCAGAACACGATGCCGCCGGTGAAGCCGTGGGTGGCAGCCGGAATGGCCACACCCAACACCACTTTCTCTGCCGCAAAACTCGGCGCACTGGCCAGGGCCGCCAGGGCCACAGCGGTCAAGGCTAATCTACGGGTGATGGTTTTCATGTTGACGATCTCCTCAGGTTGGAAAAAGTAGCGTCCTGCTACCGGGGTTGGGAAAATGGCAGACGTGTCAACGTCGCCCACGCTGCGTGAAAGCCACGCCGACGATCACAAAGCCCTGCACCGCCGCGTTGAGGTAAACGCTGATGATGCTGGTCAGATTCAGGATGTTGCTGATCACCGACAGCAGCACCGCACCCACCACGGTGCCGGTGATACTGCCCGCGCCGCCCTTGAACGAGGTGCCGCCAACGATGACCGCCGCGATGGCTTCAAGCTCCCACAACAAGCCGGTGGTGGGTGTGGCCGAGCCCAGGCGCGGCACATACAGCAAGGTGGCAATGCCCACACACACGCCTAGCAACACATAGGTCAGGATCTTCACCAAATCGACATCGACAGCGGCGTAACGCGCCACCTGTTCGTTGGAGCCAATCGCCTGCACATAACGGCCAAAAGCGGTGCGGTTCAGGATCACCCCGCCGAGCAGCGCCACCACCAGAAACACCAGCACCGGGATCGGAATGCCAGCCACGCTGGCGTAATACACCGGGCTGTAAACATCGCTCAGGTCGTTGTCCAGGGTGATCGCGCCGCCGTTGGAAAAATAGGTCAGGTAAGCGCGGTAAATACCCAGGGTGCCCAGCGTCACGATGAAGGGCTCGATGTGGCCCTTGGTGATCAGAAGCCCATGCGCCAGGCCAAAGGCCGCGCCCAACAAAATCGCCAGCGCCATGCCAATCACCACCACCATCACTGGCGACAAGCCCATGGGCGCCAGCGCGTTCATCGTCAGGATGATGCTGCCCGCGATCAACGCCGCCATCGAGCCAACCGACAGGTCGATGCCACCCGAAACAATGACAAAACACATGCCCACCGCAATGATGCCGATGAAGGCGGTGCGGGTCAGCACATTCATGGCGTTGTCCAGGGTGGCGAAATTGCTGTTGAGCCAGGTGCCGGCAATACACAGCAGCACCAGGCCAATCACCGGGCCCAGGCCCTGTAAACGCCCCAGCCAGGGGGTGGCAGCCTGCGCTGTGGGCGCGGCTTTAGTGGGTTCCTGTGGCATGGGTGATCAACTCCTGTTCGGTTAACTGGTTTTCTTCAAGCACCGCCTGCAGACGGCCATTGCGCATCACGACCACGCGGTGGCACAGGCCAATCAGCTCCAGCAGTTCGCTGGAAATGACAATGACGGCCAGGCCCTCGCGGGCCAGGCGCTGGATCAGCGTGTAGATGTCGCTTTTGGCGCCCACGTCCACACCCCGGGTCGGTTCGTCCAGCACCACCACCTTCGGGTTTGGGTGCAGCACCTTGGCCAGCGCCAGCTTCTGCTGGTTGCCGCCTGAGAGCGACGAGGCGATGGCGTTCAGGCTGCCGGTGCGGATGCCGTAGTCGTCCACAGCGGTTTGGAGGGCGGTTTTTTCGGCGGTGATGTCCAGCAGCGGGTGGGCGTAGCGTTGCAAGGTCATCAGCGTCAGGTTCTCGCGCAGGCCCAGGTTCACATGCAAACCTTTGCCCTTACGGTCTTCGCTGAGGTAGGTCAGGCCCTGCTGGGCGGCCGCTCGTGGGCTGCGTAAATCGACCACCCGGCCCTGCAGCTCGATCTGCCCGGCGCTGCGTGGGCGCAGGCCCAGCAGTCCCTCAAACAACTCGGTGCGTCCGGCGCCTACCAGCCCGGCAAAACCCAGGATTTCACCCGGATGCACCTCAAAACTCACGTCCTCGGCCCAGCCCGGCACCGTCAGGCCGGTGACTTTGAGTACTGGCTTGGCGGCGGACAAATGTGGCGCCTTGGGCGGGTACAGGTTGGCCAGTTCGCGCCCGACCATCAGGCTGGCCATCTGCTGGCGCGTCAGATTGGCTGTGGCTTCGCGGGCCACAAACTGGCCGTCGCGCATCACCACCACCTCGTCGGTCACCTGTTGCACCTCGTCAAGCTTGTGTGAGATGTAGACCAGGGTGACACCATCGGCCTTGAGCTGCGACATCAGCGCAAACAGGCGTTTGGTTTCGCCCGGGGTCAGGGTGGCGGTGGGTTCGTCCATGATCAGCAGGCGGGCCCGGCGCAACAGGGCGCGGGCAATCTCCACCAGCTGCTTTTCTGCCACGATCAAGTGGCGCACGCGGGTGGTCACGTCGGCTTGTAAACCGACCTGGGCGATGGCCTGGGCGGCTTCGGCCTGCATGCTGGCTTCGTCCAGCAGCCAGCCGCGTTTTTTCTCGTGGCCCAGAAACATATTCTGAGCAATCGTCAGGTCGTCGGCCAGGCTGAACTCCTGGTGGATCAGCACAATGCCCTGTTCCTCGGCCTGGCGCGAGCTGGCAAACACCATCGGCTGGCCGTTGATGCGCATGCTGCCGCTGCTGATCGACTCAAAGCCAGACAGGATTTTCATCAGCGTCGACTTGCCTGCGCCGTTCTCACCGATCAGACCCACGGTGCGTCCGGCCTGCAGCTTGAAACTCACCCCGTGCAGCACCTGCACCGGGCCAAATTGCTTGACCACTTGGTCAAACTCGACATCCACACTCATGCGGTTTTCCCCTTGCGTTTGAGCGTCTCTTGCATGGCCAGCACTCCCGCGCCCACCAGACCGGCCTGCTCGGCCAGCGGGGTGTACTGGATCTCCAGGTGCCGGGTCGACAGGGCCAACGAGCGCTGGTAGACACTTTGGCGCACCGAGGCCAACAACAACGGGCCGATCCGGGTGATGCCACCCCCTATGAACACATGTGAGGGGTTGAAAAAGTTCACGATGGACGCCAGCATCTGCCCAATCAGGTTGCCGGTGTGCTGGATGATGTGGTTGGCAGCGGCATCACCGTTGCGGCTGGCCTGGCCAACATCTTCGGGGGTGATGTGTCCTTTTTCGGCCAGGCAAGCCGCCAACAGCTCACTTTGACCCGACTGTGCGGCCTCGATCGCCAGGCGGCTGATGGCCGGGCCAGCGGCCATGGTCTCCACACAACCCAGGTTGCCGCAGTGGCAACGCGGCCCGGCGGTGTCGACACAGATGTGGCCCACATCCCCGGCCGAGCCGTTGGCACCCCGATACACCTCGCCATGGCAGACGATGCCGCAGCCAATGCCGGTGCCCACTTTGATGACCAGAAAGTTCTGCAAACTGCGCTGCAGGCGCCACAACTCACCGAGCGCCATCAGGTTGACGTCGTTGTCCACAAACACCGGGGCGCTGTAGTCCTCACGCAGGTCGTCGCGGATCGAAAAACCGTCCCAGTTGGGCATCAAGGGTGGGTTGACCAACTGGCCACTCTCAAAATTGATCGGGCCGGGCACCCCCATACCAATACCCATCACTTGGCGGGGTGTGGCGCCGCACTGGGTCAGCAATTGGCGCATCAGCACCCGCACGCGGGACATCACATCACCGGGGCCGCTGCGCACATCGAGGGGTTCGGTAGCGCGCGCCAACACCGTCAGACCGGGCGTCATCACCGCCAGATCCAGGCTGGTGGCGCCCAGATCCACCGCCAGCAGCACACCCAGGCCGCTGTTGAGCCGCAAGGTTTCGGCACGACGACCGCCGCTGGAATGGAGCAGACCCACTTCTTCCAGCAGCCCCTGGTCCAGCAGCGACGCGACCAGGCTGTTGGTCTTGCTTTTGGAATGGCCCAGCCGGTGGGAGAGCGCATACCGGGACACACCCGCTGACCAGAAAATGGTCTGCAGGATATGGATTTCATCGACGGACAAGGTGTCCCAGTGCGCCAAAGTGTGTCTCCTATGGGCTCAGTCCTCATATGTTTGAGGCGATGATGGATCATAGGATCGCTACTTAGGCTCCACAAGTTCTAAGTTAGACCTGAACGTGGCCAAAGTGACAAATCTGTGCGTCCCGGCGCCGACGACGCCACTTGTGTTAAACCTGCACCCATGACCACCCCCATCAAAATTGACTTTGTCTCGGACGTCTCCTGCCCCTGGTGTGTGATTGGCCTGAAATCGCTGGACATCGCGTTGCAGCGGCTACACGGCGAGGTGCAGGCCACGATCCACTTTCAACCCTTTGAGCTCAACCCGGACATGCCACCCGAGGGCCAGGAGATCAACGAACACCTGAGCCAGAAATACGGCGCCACACCCGAGCAGCTGCAACAAACCCGCGAGGCCATCCGCGCGCGCGGCGCCGCTTTGGGTTTTGAGTTTGGCATCGGCAAACGTGATCGCATCTACAACACCTTCGATGCGCACCGTCTGCTGCACTGGGCGGGTCTGGAGGGGCCTGCGGGCTCACAACAGGCGCTCAAGCTGGCGCTGTTTTCAGCCTATTTCACGGACGGGTTAAGCCCGGGATCCCATGCCGTGCTGTTGCAGAAGGCGGCAGAAGTCGGGCTGGACCCGGTGCGCGCCCAAGCGGTCCTGGAGAGTGATGCCTATGCTGCGGAAGTGCGCGAGACGGAGCGTTTCTACACCAGCCACGGCATCCACTCGGTGCCCGCGGTCATCCTCAATGACAAACACCTGATCTCCGGCGGCCAGCCACCGGAGGTGTTTGAGCAGGCCTTGCGCCAGCTGGCAGCGCAGCAGGACCCCTGAACCAGGCTCGCCAAGGCGCGTTTCCGGGTACCGGTCGCGGATCTGTTCAGCCTGGGTTCAGGCCATCACGCGCAAACTGCCGCAGTACCATTGCCGCCAGCCCTGCCCCAACCCTGACCCCGCCATGAAATTCCTGACCGCCCTGACCACCGCGCTGCTGATGACGCTGACCCTGCCCGCCTGGGCCGATGTCAGCCGCGATGACGCCGCAGCCACCGCGCAGAGAAGCAGCGGCGGTCGTGTGCTGGCGGTGGACCGGGCTGAGCAGGGCGGGCGCGCGGTCTGGCGTGTGAAAGTGCTCACACCGCGGGGTGAAGTCAGGGTGATCCTGGTCGATGTGGCCAGCGGTCGCACGATGTAACGCACCTGCCACGGCCCCACCCATGCGCCTGTTGTTGATTGAAGACGACGCCGTGTTGCGCCTCGGTGTCAAACGTCAGCTGGAGGCCGATGGTTACCGCGTCGACACCGCGTCTGACGGCGAAGACGGTCTGTTTCAGGCGCGCGAGTACCCGGTTGACCTGGTCATTGTGGATTTGGGCCTGCCCAAGGTGAACGGGCTCACGGTGGTCCAGACCCTGCGAGCCGAGGGCCGGACGCTGCCGATCCTGATTCTGACCGCACGTGGCAGTTGGCAGGACAAAGTCAAGGGCCTGGAGACCGGGGCCGACGACTACCTGGTCAAGCCATTCGACTACCCCGAGCTGGCCGCACGTATCAAGGCGCTGCTGCGGCGCGCCCTGAAAGCCAGCTCCCATGTGCTCACCTTCGGTTCGCTAGAGATCGACTTCTCGGCCCAAGCCGCCAAACTCAACGGCCAACCGCTGGACCTGACCACCTTTGAATACCGGGTGCTGGCCTACCTGGTACGCGAGCGCGCCCGGGTGGTGAGCAAACAGGAGCTGTCGGACTACCTGTACCCGCACGATGAAGACCGCGACAGCAATGTGCTGGAGGTGCTGATCGGGCGACTGCGTCGCAAACTCGACCCCGAGGGCACCTTGGCGCCGATTGAAACGCTGCGCGGTCGCGGTTACCGCTTTGTGCTGCTGTGAAGGCGCCACTGTCCATCCGCACACGCCTGGCCTGGGGCGCTTTTTTGGTGTTGTTGGCTTTTCTGGCCCTGGCGGGCTGGGCGGTGCAACAGGCTTTTGCTGACAGCATCCGGGCGCAACGTTTTGCCCGGCTGCAAACCACCGTCTACGTGTTGATGGCGGCGGCCGAGCTGGATGGCGCGGGCCGTCTGGTCATGCCGCCTTCGTTGGCAGAGCCCCGTTTGTCCTTGCCCGGCTCGGGGCTGTATGCCAACATCCACAACCAGGGCAGCGGCGAAACCTGGCAGTCGTCGTCCACGGCGGGCGTCCAGGCACCGTTCCAGCGCAGCCAGGCCACGGGCCAATGGCGGTTTGACACGGTGCCAGCGACTCAGGCGCCAGGCGGTGACACCGCCGCGTCGGGCCGGTCTTTTCTGGCCGCCACCTACGCGGTCACCTGGGCGGTGAACGACCAGGTGGCGTACCTGGCGTTTTCGGTGCTGGAGGACACGGCCGAATTGGCGCAGGAAATGGCAACCTTCCAGCGCACCCTGTGGAGCTGGCTCGGCGCCACGGGTCTGCTGCTGCTGCTCACACAGACCGTGCTGTTGCGCTGGGGCCTGGCACCGTTGCGGCAGATGGCGGGCGAAATCCAGCACATCGAGACCGGCGCGCAAACCCGGGTCGAAGGCCGCTACCCCAGCGAATTGGCCGGGCTCAGCCACAACCTCAACCTGCTGATTGACCAGCAACAGGCGCGCCAAACCCGCTACCAGGACGCGCTGGCCGACCTGGCCCACAGCCTGAAAACGCCGCTGGCGGCGATGCGGACCGCCCTGGCTGAACCTGCTGAATTACCCGCCACCGTGGCGCAGCAGGTCAACCGCATGGACGACATCGTGCGGCACCAACTGGGCCGGGCCGGTGCCCGCGGCGCCAACCGCTTTGCGCCCCACCTGTTGCTGGCACCCGTGTTGCAAAGGGTCTGCGACACCTTGGCCAAGGTCTATCAGGACAAGAACTTGGCGTTTTCAGTGGTCTGCCCGCCGGATTTGGCCTGGCGGCTGGATGAAGGTGACGCGTTTGAGATGCTGGGCAATGTGCTCGACAACGCGGCCAAATGGGCCAGGCACGAGGTGGGCGTGCGCCTCTGGCTTGACGCGCACGGCTTGACCCTCAGCGTCACGGACGACGGCCCCGGTTTTACCGATCTGCAGGCCCAACCGGCACGCGGTGTACGCCTGGACGAATCGGTGCCCGGACACGGCATCGGGCTGTCAGTGGTACATGACCTGGTGGCCAGCTACCACGGTGTGTTGAGCTTGTCCAACGCGCCTGCGGGCGGGGCGCAGGTCGACATCGTGTTGCCGCGCGCTTAAGCCCGGCCGCCGACCAACTTTCATGCATCGGTTCAGCTTGCGTTCAGTCCGGCACGCGCAAGATGGGGGCCACACTTACTCAAGGAGTTTTCATGAAACATCGCATCACCCTCCCATCACTGGCAGCCGCCGCCATCGCCCTGGGCGCGCTCGCAGCAGCCTCATCGGCACAGGCCCGCAGCGATGTGACTTTCTCTATCGGCGTGCAGGTGCCCGGCGTTTATGTGCAGAGCGCACCGGTGTATGTGCCGCCACGGGCTTACTACGCCCCCGCCCCGCACTTCAACCGGCACTTTGACCAAGGCCGACACTACAGCGGGCAGAACTGGAAGAGCCGCGGCCCGTATGGCGACCGGGACCGGGATGGCATTCCCAACATGTACGACGCGGGCCACCAGCGCGGCCAGTGGCAGCAGGCACGGCTGTATGGCCCCTATGGTGATCGGGACCGCGATGGCGTTGTGAACCGCTACGACCGGGACCGTGATGGCGATGGCACCCGCAACCGCTTTGATCGCCTGCCGGACAGCCCCCACCGCCGCTGACCACCGCGGTGGGGCCCACCTGATGCGCTGACGGCCAACAAGGCCCTGTGGCGAAGGCTTGGCGCACGCGACAATCGCGGCGTATCAAACCGCCTGCACAGGGCACAGAAAACATGGCAAAAAATGACACAACAGCCGCAACGCGGATCACACCGGCACTGGCGCGCGCCAGTTTCACCAGCAGCTTTGGCGTGCTGGCGGCCACCCTCGGCTCGGCCGTGGGCTTGGGCAACATCTGGAAATTCCCGTACCTGACCGGTGCCAATGGCGGGGCGGGCTTCTTGCTGGTGTATGTGCTGGCCACGGTGCTGGTCGCGCTGCCGGTGATGATGGCCGAGATTTCGCTGGGGCGCGCAGGCAAGGCCAACCCCATCACCACCTTGCAAACCCTGGCGCCCAAAGGCCAGCCATGGTGGCTGATGGGGGTGGCGGGCATGCTGGCCGCTTTTCTGATCCTGTCGTTCTATTCCGAAGTGGTCGCCTGGGTGTTTGCCTACGTGGTCAAGGCCGCCAGCGGCGCCATCCTGAGCAGCGACCCGCAGGTGACCGAGGCCGCGTTTGGCGCGCTGATCAGCGACCCGCTGCAGTCGCTGCTGTGGCAGTGGGGCGTGCTGGTGTTTATTGGCGGCATTTTGCTGCTGGGGGTGACCAAAGGCATCGAGGCCATCACCAAGAAGCTCATGCCGATCTTGTTGCTGCTGCTGGTGCTGCTGTGCGCGGTCAGCCTGTCCTTGGACAAGGCGGTGCAAGGTCTGGCGTTTCTGTTTCAGCCTGACTTCAGCAAGATCACCGCCTCGGTGGTGCTCACCGCGATGGGGTTGGCGTTTTTCAAGCTGTCGATTGGCATGGGTACCATGATGACCTACGGCAGCTATTTCCGGGACGACCAGAACATCCCGCTCACCACGGTGCGGGTCATGGCGGCGGATGTGTGCATCTCGATGCTGGCGGGCATCGCCATTTTTCCGGCGGTGTTCACCTTCGGGTTTGCGCCCACGGCCGGGCCCGCGCTGGTGTTCATCACCATTCCGGCGGTGTTCTCGCAGATCCCGATGGGGCAAGCGCTGATGGTGGTCTTTTTTGTGCTGGCGGCCATCGCCGCCACCGGCGCCATGTTGTCGCTGATGGAGGTGCCGGTGGCCATCCTGCATGAGCGCATGGGCTGGTCGCGCCCGAAGGCCACGCTGCTGACCATGGGGCTGCTGGTGATCTTGGGGTCGACCAGCGCCCTGAGCAACAGCACACTGGCCGACTTCAAACTGGCCGGGATGACGCCGTTTGACCTGTTTGACTTTGTGTCGTCCAACATCCTCCTGCCCGTCGGCGGCATTTTCATCGCGCTGTTTGTCGGCTGGGTGTGGGGCTTCGAGAAGTTCAGCCGGTCCTTGACCAACCACGGTCAATTACACAACCACCGGGTGGCCCGGGCGGTGTTTTTCCTGCTGCGTTATGTGTCGCCCGCACTGATTTTGTTGGTGATGCTCAAGGGCCTGAAGGTTTTTTAGCCGGATCAAAGCCCGTGATCTCCAGCAGCAACCTGACCAGGTGCTGCAGGTCAAACGGTTTGCCGACGTGGTCGTTCATGCCGGCGGCCAGGCACGCGTCGCGGTCGCTGGCCATGGCATTGGCCGTCATGGCAATCACCGGCAATTGGCGCAGACCCACATCCTGGCGGATGGCGCGGGTGGCGGCAAAACCGTCCATCACCGGCATCTGGATGTCCATCAGCACCGCATCAAAGGGCAGGTTGTTTTGGGCCTCGGCCACCGCTTGCACGCCACAGGCGCCGTTGTCGGCCAGCGTCACCACCGCCCCCTGGCCTTGCAGCAGTTCGCGGGCCACTTGCTGGTTGATCAGGTTGTCTTCCACCACCAGCAGCCGCATGCCCTGCAGGCGACCGGTTGGCTCAGTCGTGGGGCGACTGCGCACGCGCAAATTGCCGCAACCCAGGCGAGCCTGGGTGACGGCCTGGACCAACACCGACGGCGTGAACGGCTTGATCAAATAGGCCTGCAGGCTGGCCTGTTCGGCCTCGGTGCGCAGCGCCAGGGCGTTGCGGTCGTGCCGGGTGACCATCACCAGGGTGGCCGCCGGGCCGCCTGCCGTGATCTCACGCAAGCGCGCAATGGTCTCCCAGCCGTCCATGCCGGGCATTTCCCAGTCGATGAAGACGGCCTGAAACGGCGCCTGCCCGCGTGCCGCCCGCGCGGCCACGCGATCCAGCGCCTGTTGCCCGCAGGCAGCGGTAGCCACCTGCCAGCCCTGTGACTGGGCGATGGTGGCCAGCACGTCGCGCGCCACCGGGTTGTCGTCCACCACCAGCACATCCAGCACCTCGGGCTGGCGTGGCGTCTGGCTGGGGCCCGCTGGCTCGGTGACCGGGGCGTTGGACAGGGTCAGGGAGAAATAAAAGCTGCTGCCCTGGCCGGGTACGCTGTCAAGCTGCAGCTCGCCACCCATCAGCGTCACCAGCCGCTTGCAGATGGACAGGCCCAGCCCGGTGCCACCGTAGCGGCGGGTGGTTGAGGCTTCGGCCTGGGAAAAGTCTTCAAAGATGCAGGCTTGTTGCTCGGCCGTCAAGCCGATGCCCGTGTCTTTGACCGCAAAGCGCAGCGTGGTCTGCTGCGCCGTGCGCGCCATGACCCGGATCTGCAACACCACCCCGCCCTGCTCGGTGAACTTGATGGCATTGCCGCAGATGTTGAGCAGCACCTGCTGTAGCCGCAGCGCATCACCCACCAGGTAGGCCGGCAGGGTGGGGTCGATGTCGTAGAGCACGTCCAGCGGCTTTTTGCCCAGCGTGGACGACAGGATGACCGACAGGTCCTGCAGCAGCAGGTCCAGCTTGAAGGGCTGCAACTCCAGCGTCATCTTGCCGGCGTCGATTTTGGAGAAGTCCAGAATGCCGTTGATCAGCCCCATCAGCGACTGCGCCGCCCCCTGGGCCTTGCTGGTGTAGTCATTTTGCCGGGCGTTCAGGTCGGTCCCCTGCAGCAGTTTGAGCATGCCCAGAATGGCGTTCATGGGGGTGCGGATTTCGTGGCTCATGTTGGCCAGAAATTGCGCCTTGCCGCGCATCGCCTGCTCGGCCTTGTCGCGCGCTTCTTTCAGCGTGGTCTCGTACTGGATGCGCTCGGTCACGTCACGAAAGCAAAACACGCGGCCGATGGTGCGGTCGCGGTTGCGCGCCGGATGTGAAAAACATTCAATCACCCGGTTGTCATGCAGCGTCAAGGTCTCGAAGGTGTCGCCGACCGGTTCGGCCTGCAGACCGATCACCTGGCTGAGCATGGTGGGCGGGTGGGCTTGGCCCGCTTCACCCCGCAACAAGCTGTTGAGGAATGCCACGATGCCACGGTCATCACGCGCCTCCAGCAGCGCCTGCGGCAGTGGCCACAACTCGGCAAACCGCCGGTTCATGTTCAGGATGTCGCCATCGTTGTTGGTCAGCACCAGCGCGTCTTCGGTGGCCTCCAGCGTGGCCGCCAGGTGCAGCCCGAGGTCGGAGGCTTCAGGCTCGAAGCGTGGCGTGCCGCGCATGGGCCGGGCCCGCACCGCATAAAACTCAGCCTGCGGACCCGAGGGGCGGACGTGTTTGCGGATCTCGATGATCGCCCCATCCAGGCGGCGGTAGCTGCCCGTGGCGTCCAGGGGGGTGGCGCTGGCGCGCAGCTCATCCCAGAAAAACAGGTCGGAGATGGCGCACTCGATGTCGCTCATGGTGCAGCCCACCAGGGTGCCGGCGGGATAGTGCAGTTGATCGTGCGCCGCTTGGTTGGCGCCCAGGATGCGCATCGAGCGCGCATCCAGCAGCACCAGCATTTCACTCGACACATCCAGCAGCAAGTTCTCCATGGGCATCAGCGTGCTCCGGTGGGTTCTTCGGGGCCGCCTGCGTCAAAGAAGTAGGTCGTGCGTTGTCGCGGGTTCAGATAGGCCATCACGTTGGGTGACAACTGGCTGGGCCGGATCGATTTGATGATGCTCAAGTGCGGCTCATACGCCAGGTTGAGCGTGATGGCCTCGTCTTTCGGGATGCTGGCGTCATACACCAGCACCCAGGGGCGCAGCGGCTTGCCCGGGTTGACCGAGGTCACCACGGCCAGCGACTGGTCCGACAGCAGCAGGATTGAGCCCGGCGGGTGCACCCCCAGGCTGCGGATGAGCAATGGCAGCGCCTGGACATCAAATTTGCTGCGGCATTGCGCAAACATGTACGACAGCGCTTCGTGCGGCGTCATGGCCCGGTGGATATCGGGCGGGTTGCAGAGGTTGTCGTAAAAATTGACCAGCGCCACCACTTTGGCGGCCAGACTCATCTCGGGGCCCTTCAGGCCCAGCGGGTAACCGCTGCCGTCCTCGCATTCATGGTGCTGCGCCACCACCGCCAGCGCCTGCGCCGACAGCCCGACGCGGCGGCCCAGCGCGACACCCAGGTCAATGTGGGTGGCGCGCAAATTGCGCTCGGCCGTGGTGGATTCGCTGGCGGGTTTTCTGGCAATGCGGTCGGGAATGTCGTTGAGGCCCAGGTCGTGCAGCATCGCACCGATGCCCATCTCGCGCGCCACCTCGGGGCTCAGGTTCAGGCCTTTGGCCAGCATCATGGCCAGGATGGTGACGTTCAGGCTGTGGAAATACACATCTTCGCCACCGCACTTGTCGCTCATCACGTGCAAGGTGGCATCGGGGCTGTCCAGAAAGGCGGTCACCATGTCTTGCACCAGCGCGCCGAGTTCGTCCAGCGTTTCCTGGGGACGGGCGTAAATGTTGCGGCTCAGGCTCTTCATGACCGTGGCGGCCTTGGCAAAGGCTTTTTCCACCTGCGCAATGGCGATACGGCGCTGTTGGACCCGCACCATGCGCTGGCGCTTGTCCATGGCCACGGCATCCCCCGGATCGGTCGGCTCGGTTGACGCTGCGTCGAGGGCGATGCGGGTGTTGGACGATGTGGCCGCCTGGTCGTCGTTCAGGGGCGTGAGCCCGGGCAGCGGGTCGCTGCGGGCGGGGTCGAAGCGGTAACGCGCCAGCTTCAGGGCGCGCAGTTCGCGCAGCTGGTCATCCGTGCGGATCTTGAAGCTGTTGAGCGCAAAGTCGTGTTGAAACCAGGGCAAATCCAGCAGGACAAAAACGCCGACACGCAGTTGATCTGCGGTTAGAAAGGCGTGTGGTGAATCGTCGGAAGCCATGCAAAAGAGTTGAGCCCGTCGCCGGAGTGGTCGTTTCCTGAACTGGGAACAGCTGGCATTTTAGGAGGCGTGGCATCCGGCAAGGCAGGGGCTGGTCAAAATGCACGCAAGGCCTCCAGTGAAGGCCCCCAGGTCAGCCCTGTCCCGCTGGCCTGGCTGCGCCAGCATGGGTGTGGTGCTGCGCGGGGTGTCCTCTGTCACCGGCCGGTACGTGGCCAGCCGCACTGTTGCGCCGCGCCATTTCGGCGTAAGCTCAGACTTCCTCTTGAGCCGACCGAGATGGCCACCCCACCCACACACCCCGCACCGGTTTTCAGCGCCCGTGACCTGACCAAGGTGTATGGCGCGGGCGACACCGCCGTGCACGCCTTGCGCGGCGTGGATCTGGACATTGTGCAGGGTGAATTTGTGGTGCTGCTGGGGGCATCCGGCAGCGGCAAATCGACCCTGCTCAACATCCTGGGCGGCCTGGACAGCGCCACCAGCGGCTCGGCCTGCTGGACCCATGCGGGCCAGACCCACGAACTCATTGGCGCCGGCGATGCCGAGCTGACACGTTACCGGCGCGAGCATGTGGGTTTTGTGTTCCAGTTCTACAACCTGATCCCCAGCCTGACCGCGCGTGAAAACGTGGCGCTGGTGACCGATTTGGCCACGGACCCGATGCGCCCGGAAGACGCGCTGGCGCTGGTGGGCCTGGGTGAACGCATGAACCACTTTGTGTCGCAACTCTCGGGCGGTGAGCAGCAACGGGTGGCGATTGCCCGGGCCATTGCCAAAAACCCGGCCGTGTTGCTGTGTGACGAACCCACTGGCGCGCTCGATTGCGCCACCGGCGTGATGGTGTTGCAGGCGATTGAACAGGTGAATCACACGCTGGGCACCACCACCGTGGTCATCACCCACAACGCACCGATTGCCGAGATGGCCGACCGGGTGTTGCGCCTGGCCGATGGCCGCATTGTGGAAGCGCGCGCCAACACGCACAAAGTCGCGGCTTCCAGCCTGGCCTGGTAAACCATGAAAGCGCTCCACATCAAACTCTGGCGCGACTTGACCCGGCTGCGCGCGCAGGTGGCCACGATTGCGCTGGTGGTGGCGATTGGTGTGGCCGGGTTTGTCGGCATGTTCTCGGTGCACGCCTCGCTGCAGGGCTCGCGCGATGACTTTTACCGCGACAACCGGCTGGCCGATGTGTTCGCCAGCGTCAAACGCGCCCCGGTCCACCTGCGCGAGCGCCTGGCCACCCTGCCCGGTGTGGCCGAGGTCAAGCTCGATGTGGTGTTTGACGCCCAGGTGGACCTGCCCGGCGTGGCGCCGCCGGTGACCGGGCGCTTCATCGGTGTAGCACTGGCGCAGCTGCACGCCAGCCGTCAGGGCATGAACGCGCTGACCCTGAAACGCGGGCGCTGGCCAGAGGCAGGCAGCGTGTTGGAAGCGCTGGTCAGCGACCGCTTTGCCGCGGCCCGCCAGCTGAACCCCGGCGACAGCGTGTTTGCCATCCTGAATGGCAAACGTGAACGGCTGTTGCTGGTTGGCACGGTGGCGTCGCCCGAATACGTGTTTGCCTCGCAGGGCGGCGCGCCGGACGACCAGTCGTTTGGTATCTGGTGGGTGGATGCGGCCCGCATGCTTGATGCCTTTGACATGCAGGGGGCGTTCAACCAGCTGGCGCTGCGGCTGGATGCAGGTGCCGCGGTGCAGCCGGTGATTGCCGGTGTGGATCACCTGTTGGCGCCGTATGGGGCCATCGGTGCGACTGGGCCCGACAAACTGTTGTCGGCCAAGATTGTGGAAGACGAGTTGGCCTCGCTCAAGGTGATGGGCACGGTGCTGCCGTCGATCTTTTTGGCGGTGGCGATGTTCATCCTGAATGTGGTGCTGAGCCGCCAGGTGGCCACGCAGCGCAGCCAGATTGCCGCGCTCAAGGCGCTGGGCTACAGCGACGGCGCCATTGCCTGGCACTACATCCAGCTGGCGCTGGTGATTGCCGGGCTGGGTGTGGGGGTGGGCTTGGGCGTGAGTGAGCTGATCGGTCGTGCCATGCTGGGGCTGTATGACGAGGTGTTTCGCTTCAACGGCCTGGCCTATGGCACCCACCCGTGGCTGGTTGTTGCCTCGGTGCTGATCGCCGCCAGCGCCGCGGCATTGGGTACCTGGACCGCCATCCATGCCGTGGTGCGGCTCAAACCGGCGCAAGCCATGTTGCCGCCAGCGCCGCCCAGCTTCAAACCCACGCTGATCGAGCGGCTGGGTCTGGGCCACCGGGTGAGCACCGGCGCCATGATGGTGATCCGCAATTTTGAGCGCCGCCCGCTGCGTGCCGCCCTGACCGTGACCGGTATTGCGCTGGCGGTGGCGTTACAAATCTCGGGCGCGTTCTGGCTGGATGCGATTGCCCACATCGTGGATGTGCAGTTCCGCCAGGTGCAGCAAGGCGATGTGTTGGTCAACTTCCAGCGCCCGGTGCCGCTCAGTGTGGTGCAGGATTTGAAGCGTCTGCCCGGCGTGATGGCCGCCGAGCCCTACCGTACCGAGCCGGTGCGCCTGCGCCTACGCGGCCGCACGGAAGACACCGCCTTGACCGGCTACCGCGCAAACGCCCAGCTGATGCGGGTGGTGGACGAGCAACGCGGCGCGGTCGCCATGCCAACCCACGGCGTGGTGCTGTCAGGGTTGCTGGCGCGCGCGCTCGATGCGCGTGTGGGCGACCACCTGGCGCTGGAGTTCCGCCTGTGGCGCCAGGTGCACACCGAGGTCGAGGTGGTCGACATCGTGCACACCCTGTTTGGCAAACTGCTTTACATGAACCTGGAGACCATGAACGCCCTGGCGCGTGATGGCGATGGGGTGGCCGACGCGGTGTTGCAGGTGGACCCGCAGGCCATGGATACCTTCTGGGCCGCCGTGAAAGCGGCGCCGCTGATCAATGCGGTGTTTGACAAAGCCGGTTCCATGGCCAATTTCAACAAAACCACCTCACGCAACATGGGGGTGTTCAGCGGCATCCTGACGCTGTTTGCCGTGGCGATGGCGGTGGGCATCATCTACAACGCCGCGCGGATTTCGCTGTCCGAGCGGGCCTGGGAACTGGCCAGCCTGCGGGTGCTGGGCATGACGCGCGCCGAGGTGTCGATCTTGCTGCTGGCCGAACTCGGCGCCGAGCTGCTGCTGGCGCTGCCGGTGGGTGCGCTGCTGGGCTGGCTGCTGGCCACGCTGATGATGCAGTTGATGTCGTCTGATGCGATTGATTTTTCGGTGGTGATCGAGCCGTCCACCTACGCCTCGGCCGCGCTGATTGTGCTGGCTGCCGGCATCGCCAGCGCGTTGCTGGTGCGCCGCCAGATCGACCGGCTGGACCTGGTGGCTGTTTTGAAAGTACGCGAATGAACGAGAAAACCCCCGTCAAAAAATCCCGGCGCTGGCTGATCGGCGCGCTGGTCCTGGCCGCGGCAGCCGGGGCTTTGGTCGCTATCTACCGCCCCCGTGTGCTGCCGGTGGAAGTGGCTACCGTGCGCCTGGGCACCTTTGAGCAGGCTATCGAAGAAGATGGCCGCCTGCGTATCAAAACCCGCTACATCGTGGCCGCACCCACCCAGGCCGCGCTGCTGCGCCCCACACTCAAGGTAGGTGACGTGGTGAAAGCGGGTGACCTGCTGGTGACGCTGGAGCCCGCCGCGCCGCAGATGATCGACGCCCGCACCCGCAGCGTGTTGCAGCAACGTATCGGCAGTGCCGATGCCGCCCGCCGCGCCGCCGCCGCCCAGGTGCAACGCGCCCGCACCGAGCTGGCGCGCGCCACCCTGGAGGCCGAACGCGCCAGCCAACTGGCACAGAACAACTTCATTTCCGCCGCCGCCCGCGACCAGGCCACGCTGGCGCGCCAGGCCACCCAGCAGGCGCTCAGCGCCGCACAGGCCGAGCAAGGTGTGGCCGAGGCCGAAGCCCGTGCCGCGCTGGCCCGGGCCGAACCCACCGCCACAGGCCAGGCCAGCGGACGCTGGCACCTCACCAGCCCGGTGGACGGTCAGGTGCTCAAGCTGTACCAGGACAGCGCCGTGACCGTCACAACCGGCCAGCCGCTGCTGGAAATCGGCAACACCGCGGCCATGGAGGCGGTGATCGACGTGTTGTCTGGCGAGGTGGCCCGCATCCGGCCCGGCGCGCCCGTGCAGTTGTCACCCGGCGGCGGCGCGCCCGCCATGGCGGGCCAGGTCACCCGGGTGGAGCCGGTGGCGTTCACCAAGGTGTCGGCGCTCGGCATCGAGGAGCAACGCGTGAATGTGGTGGTGGACCTGCCGCCGTCCAGCGCCGCACAACTCGGCGACGGCTACCGGGTGGATGCGCGCATCACCGTGTTGTCCCAGCCCGACGCCCTGCTGGTGCCCACAGCCGCGCTGGTGCGCGACGGCGCGCAGTGGCGCGTGTTGGTCGTCACCGACGGCCACGCCCGCGCCCGGCCGGTGTTATTGCACGACAGAAATGCCGAGGTGGCCTGGCTCAAGGATGGGTTGCGCGAAGGGGAGCAGGTGGTGGTGTACCCCGGCAGTCTGGTGACCGATGGGCAGGCGGTACGTGTGGCTTCGCAGGCCAAGAAAATTGTGTTGCCTTGATCCCCGCGCAGTTTTCAGAACGCTGACCACTGGCTCATCAGAAATTTTCATCCCAAGTCATGGGGGCTGGTGGGCGCTACAGGAGGCCCTTGAGACGGGCTAGGCAGGGTCTGCGCGGCCATCTGGTTGAATGGCCTCTGCGCTGTGACTGGTGCGGCTGGCGGGGGGCGAACCCATACCCACGTATCACATAACTTATTGATTTATAAGGCTTTCGAAAACTGCATTTACGTTTGCGTAGCAGCGTTTCGTAGTACCTTTTCGTGATATGAATTATGCACCGCACCCTTGTCAATCCGCAGCTACAGGTCATATTTGCCATGACCTACTGCGGCACCATCCTGAGTTCCAGCTTGCACCCAACCGCCTGAGCGTATTTGCGCAACATTGCCAGCGACGGCGCATGACTGCGGGATGCCAGCGTCGACTCCACCCTGGCCAATGATGACTGCTTGACGCCCATCAGTTCTGCAACCTGAGCCTGGGTCAGTCCAGCCCGTTTGCGGGCACTGAGCAGTGCGTCAAGGGCTTCAAATTCTTCAGCTTGGTCTTCCCATGCTTGGGCAAACGCAGGGCTTGCCTCGATTTGCCGGGCAATTTCTGCTGCCGGGTTGAAGGGCACAGGTGCGTAAGTGTTGGTGTTACCCGTAGCGGTTTTCATGGTTTCAGCTCCTTCAGGCGTTCTCGGGCGATCTTGAGTTCTTTGGCGGGGGTCTTGTCCGTCTTCTTGATGAACCCGTGCAGGACGACAATACGTTTGCCGACGATGGTGCAGTAAAACGCTCGGCCAATGCCCTCGGCTGCTTTTGCTCTGACCTCAAACAGGCCGTCACCCATCGCTCGGGTGTGTGGCATTCCAAGGTCGGGGCCGTGTTCCACCATCCGACTCAACAAGGCAAGATAGCGGGCCTTTAACCCCACTGGCCAGCCGTCAAAGGACGCTTTGGCGCTCGCGTTGAAGTATTCGATTTGGTAAGGCACCGGCAAATAATAACATCCATGTTATTAAACGTCAAGAATCGCCGATTGATCTTGGTGACTTTCAGCGGGCCAGCCTGAAGCCATGCGCCATGCTCACCCAGTGATGCCGATGACCTTGCAAATGCCCCTGATGTCGCTGGCGGACATTGCGAGCGAGTTGGTTGGCGTCTTGATGGAGTCGTCGGCGTCGATTTTGACTTGATCAACTTTCCCGGATTCGTCGGCAGGATCGATCTGTCTCAGAATACTTGCCCACTGCCGTGCCTGATCAACCTTGCCGTCAGCATCAAAGCACCAAGTCGAAGCTTCCAGCCGCTGGAGCCTCACCAGGCCGTCAGCCGTTTGATGAATGTGGGCAGCGACAAACCTGACGGTGCATCCCGCCAATTCCGGCAGACGATGGACGCCATTGAACGTTGCCAGCACCTGTTGCGCCGGGAGAATCTGCCACCCCGCCACCGGGTCAAGAATCAAGTAGCGGATGCTGCCGTCCTGTGATGATCGTTTTTTCATGACCTGGGCACCTTCATGCGCGAACGATCAGCAGCGCTGAGTCACGCTGCACGAGTTTTACGCGGTCGTCGCGCCCGCCATTCATGGTGCGATGTGTACGAATCAGGTCAACCTCGTTGGCGGTTGGTACGACGCTGTTGAGAGACCTTTCGACTTCACCCCAGGTGTCGGGTGCGTACTCGGTCATCACCAGTCGCAGCAAATACGCAGTATCGACACCCAGAGCTTTTGCCAACGGACCAACTCGCTCCACCGGAACCTTGGTGGCGCCTGTTTTGAACATGGTGATGATGTTGGGGTTCGGGAACCCAGCCTCATGGGCAATTTCGCGCTGGGTCTTGCCAGATTCGCGCACTTTGATGGCGATGAACTGCGCGACTGATACTGATGGGGGCTTGACGATCATATTGGGGGCCTTTCTTGGTTAAAACTTCACGCTGCACAGCGTGTTCACCAAGTATTGCGATCCCCGCGCTGGGTCACGATGGCAATGTCACCCCTGATGAAAACTTGCCTGGGCAAGATCAACACATGCATATTTCGCCCATTGGCTGAAATAATTCCGTAGAAATGTACAGATTGATCGCCAATCGCCAGCAGTTCTTTCTAAGCCAGCAAGAGGCTGTTAGCTGTCGGACGACTTGCCGAAATGCCCGCCATATAGCCGACACTGGCTGTACCTGTTGGCTGACCTTGGTTGAAACAACGGAGGTTATGTCAAGTCTGGCCTGCTGGTGGATTGTCAAACAAACCTCCCTTTGATTGACATTTGCCCACGGTCGGCAACGCAGCGTAACCCGACGGTCGCCAGTACCCGGTTCAGGGTGAGTCAATGTCATGCGTTTTGTGACGGGCGGGTCAATCGCCGTTCGTGAGATTGCTGCAAGTGCTCATCACCCGACCACCAAAATGTCGAAATACCCGCGCAAAACCGACAGCTGAACCTCGCAGCCATGAAATTTCAACAGGTTTGACTGCGGACTTGGTTCCCGAACCCGAAAGCACATCTAGAAAAGGGCCTCGCTAACATACCAACAAACGCTAGAATATTTGTATGAGAAAGCTCAAAGACCATCTGTATGAACAAGTCGCCCGCATTGGCAAGGCGACTTCCAGCCCAAAACGGCTGGAAATGCTGGACCTGCTTGCTCAGGGAAAGAAGACCGTCGAAGTGCTGGCTGACGAAGTTGGCATGGATGTCAAGCTGGCCAGCGCACACCTGAAAACATTGCGGGAGGCGCACCTTGTCAGAGCGCAGCGCGACGGCAAATTCATGGTGTATGAACTCACAAGCCCTGACGTGGCGGCATTGTGGGTCACCCTGCGCCAAGTGGCCGAAGCCCACCTGCTGGAACTCCGACATGCCCTTGGTGATTTGGCTGCGAACCCTGCGGAATTGACCACGGTCAATCGGACCCAGTTGCTGGAGCAGGCCCGCAGCGGCGACGTCCTTGTCATTGATGTCCGCCCTGAATCCGAATATGCGGTCGCCCATCTGCCCTTTGCGCGGTCGTTGCCACTCGAAGAACTGGAATTGCGTCTGGCCAGTTTGCCGACTGACAAAGAAATCGTGGCCTATTGCCGCGGGCCGTTTTGTGTGATGTCCGATGCCGCCGTCGCCTTGTTGGCGGCGAAAGGCTACCGCGTGCGAAAAATTCGTGACGGGGTCAGTGAATGGCAAGCAGCCGGTATGCCCATTGAATTGGCTGCAGCGTGACCCGTGAAGTCAACATGAAGGGTCGTGAAAGCGGTATGCCAGCAGAGGACTGGTGGGCCAGTTTCTTTGATGCAGAGGCTGCCATCAAGCTGTTTGTAGGCCAAGAGGCCGTCGAAGGTGAAGTGGTCGAATTTGGCAGTGGGTACGGTACTTTCACCCTCCCGGTGGCGCGGCATTGCCATGGAACGGTCAACGCGTTGGACATCGAACCGGCAATGGTCACCCGCGTTCAAGAGCAGGCCCAAGCCAACCAACTGACCAATATCCGAGCAGATTTGCGCGATTTTGTGGCGCAGGGCAGCGGCCTTGAGTCAGGCTCTCAAGCGCACGCCATGATTTACAACCTGCTGCATCTTGAGAACCCGGTTGCGCTTTTGAAGGAAGCACATCGGGTCTTGGCGGTGGGCGGCACCTTGTCCGTGATGCACTGGCGACGTGACATCGCCACGCCTCGCGGCCCCTCATTGGACATTCGCCCAAGCCCTGAGCAATGCAGGACGTGGCTAAAGGAAGCAGGCTTCCACTCAGTCCAGACAGTCAACCTGCAGGCTGCATGCCCATTCCATTTTGGGCTGCTGGCGACACGGTCATCGTTAACTGAAAGGAACCGGCCATGAAGATATTGCTGATATTCAATCACGAACCCTACAACGGGACAGACGTCACCTGGAACGGTCTGCGGCTGGCAGGCAAACTTCGTGATGGTGGGCATGACTTGCGTATTTTCTTAATGAATGACGCAGTCGATATGGCGCGGGACATTTGCCGCCCACCTGAGGGCTATGACCAAGACTTGACACAGATGCTCAAGGAGCTGATTGCCAAGGGCGCTGAGGTCAAGGTCTGTGGAACGTGCATGGCCCGTTGCGGCATTTACAAGAACGAACCCTATTTTGAAGGGGCAGAGAAATCCACCATGCAGGCGCTTGCTGATTGGGTGATTGACAGCGACAAAATCATTGCGTTTTAAGCGCCGATGTCGGCGGCAGCCGGGTGACTGGCATCGATTCGGCTTCGTGATTTCGGCTGTGACTGCATTGGAGCGGTCTAAATATGGTGTTGGCTGTCGGCAATCAGCCTATGGCCGACTGATCAAAGCCAAATTTCACCGTGAAATCATTGTCAACTAAACGGCCGTATTGTTGACATCCCAAAATCAGGCGCATAACGCTGCTTTTTTGGGGCGTTTCGTGTCAATCAACTGATTCACAAATCAAAGTTCAGCAAACGCTTGAGTCAGTGACGTGACGGCCGTCGCTGAACTGGACATCCAGGAACCTGCCGTTCGCAGCGGTCGGCTCACGCTTCGTTGCAGTCCCAACCCACCAACCACGCATCTCGTATAAGACGCGCCAAAAAATTGACCGGAACGAGGAACGCACCACCACCACAAACCGGCAATCCGTCTAGGACTCCAGCTTTTTCACGGACTCGGCGCCCGATTTTTTTGACACCTGCGTTCAGGAAGGTTTCGGTACACCTTTGTGAGGTTATCCGTGTCAAGGCTGGTCTGGCTTTCTGGTGTTCAACATCATTGACCGTGACCGCCCATGATGTTGGGCGTCGTTGTTGATGTCTGTTTTCTGGCTGGAGTCATAACAATGTTGCTATGTTATTTATTTATATAAGTCACTACATACATAGTTAATAGGACGTCCAGCCGAAAAACAGGCATTTCAAGCAGTTACATCACTTTCACCCCCGCAATTTTCGCAACTGACCTTTTTTTGGCGATGTTGTTGACGTGTTGCATCCGGTTGGTCAGGTTGCGCAGCGCTTCATATGCCAGACGGTTAAGCTGCACATCGGTAACGGTTGATTTCCGATAACGGCGGACTCCACCTCCTTCAGACCGTTTGAAGTTGCAGGATTCACCAATTTGGGAACAGGCTTCCACCGCTACTCGAACGCAGGCGGGTAGCACCGGTTTGAGTTTGCGGAATTTGAAATAGTGTGCGTCACTGGTGAAGTCATGCCGCTTCCACCATGACAGCGGACGACGCTGGAGTTCATTCATGTGAAAAGTGCGTTCGGTGCGGGCGCGATGGGCTGACAGTGGCAGCGGTTTACCTGAGTCAACCTCTTTCACATAGACGCGCAGCGCTTGAGGTGATGGAGGTCCATTTTTGGTTGTTTCTTGATCGCCTGCGTACGCCGAATATCCATTTGCCAACCGTTGCAAATTGTACTGGTGGGTCATCAGACCATCAGACTCACCCTGCGTTGCCATGCGCCGGTTCTCATGCCCAATCAACTGAGAGTATTTGTAAAACCGCCCTGCCATAGCAACCAAATCGTCCCGAAACTCAAATTTGCTGTAGGCATCAAAGCTAATCTCGATAGCTGCCACCTCTGGCCCTTCGATCAAGACATGGTCAACGGCCAGGGCATCAATCTTGTCTTGCACAGCTTGCCAACTCTGTGGGTCCTGAAACTTGATCATGAATCTGGTCGCTGCACCCCCTGCATCCTTGTCCAGTGGTTTAGCGTATTTTTCGCCAACAAGGCTTATGACGGTCCAGTAGTTGGTCGGCTTTTCGGTGCGGACGTAAATTTCCACCCAGTCCACCTCCGCGCGGAAGGTGAAGTCGGCGTAGTTGACGGCATCGGCAGCCGCTGCGGGTACTGGCCGCATCATGGCGGCTAAGGTTGAATTGGTACGTGTCAAGTTGGCGTCCTCCAATGAGTTGATGATGAAAATAGTTATAGAGAGATTTTTCAGGGGAATTTCAAAAACTCGAACTTTTTTTACATCTGCCCCGTAAATCCGGCGTCTGCTCGGCCAAAGATGACCACAAGCGTCATAAAACGACCGTTTTCCGACACTTCATAAACAACACCCCTCGACCGTTAGAAAATTAGCCCTTGACATTTATAACAGCACAAGAGATACTAACAGTGTTTTCTAACAGTTAAGTCAGGGGTGTAATATGGCGATTTTTGGGTATGGTCGGGTTTCAACAGGGCAGCAAACCGCAGAGAACCAGCGGCTTGAGCTTGACAAGGCGGGTTACCAGATTGACCCGGACTATTGGTTTGCGGACGAGGGCGTAAGCGGCAAGGTGGCCGCCAGCCAGCGACCAGCGTTCAAGCAGCTGCTGAGCAAAATCCGCAAGGATGAAACACTGGTGGTGTCCAAGCTAGACCGACTGGGGCGCGATGCCATCGACGTCTTGCAGACGGTGCGCCAGCTGGGCGACATGAAGGTCAAGGTGATCGTGCATCAGTTGGGGACGACTGACCTGACCTCCGCTGCGGGGAAGCTGCTTTTGACGATGCTGTCAGCAGTTGCCGAAATGGAGCGCGATCTTTTGGTTGAACGCACCCAGGCAGGTCTTGCACGCGCAAAAGCCGAAGGTAAAACGCTCGGCAGACCATCTAAAACGACGCCAGAGCAGCGAACGGAGATTTTGGCTAGGCTGGGTGCTGGAGAGTCTGTGAGCGCACTGGCGAGGCTTTATGGCATTTCGCGAGCAAATGTGATCGGGATTCGCGATACAAGGTCTTGAGGCAAGTCCTGAAGTCACAGCCAACCTTCAGGTTGCCTCGCCGCCGCCATCAGCGTGATCCAGCTTTGACGACACATCTGAATACCTTGCAGTTCGCTCTTTTCGCTTCAAAGCGTCTTTCACAGCTGCCAATCCAGCAACGACGTCAAAGTGGCCAATCGGTGGCAGATTGAAGTCAACCTTCTCGACATACTGGATCAATTTGCGAGCCTCAACATCCTTCACATAGCGGTTCCCAGCCTCAGTGGCACCCCGCACATGTCCAGTAATCTGGGCGATTTTTCGCTCAACGACGTCCGCCGATGCCAAGGCAGAGGCGAACGTATGCCGGAAACTGTGAAACGTCTTGCGTCCATCGCGAGGCATCTTCAATTGGTTACCGAGAAACCGCTCATTGAACCAATGCCCAGCAGCTTTTCCATAGCCCTTTCGCTCGTCGAACCTAAGCTCAGGAAACAGCCTGTGATGACCCGCAGCTCGCAGCGCCGACACGTATTCTGGCAATCCCAGTTCGACCAGCCTGTGGTGCATCGGGATGACACGAAAGGCGTTCGGGTTTTTTAATGATTTGTCGCCCCCGGCAGCAATGGGTCGCGAGATGTCTGGATCAACCTTGTCAGGCTGATCAAGGTTGAAATCAAAAAACCACCCACCATCACCATCCTCAGCTATGTCATTGAGGTACAGCTGGGACAGTTCGTTTAAACGCGCCCCCGTGAACAACGCCATCAACGGCAACCAATAATATGACGGTTGGTAGCTACTGTATCGCCCATGCTTATTCGGCGCACCTTTGCCAACCTGGAACCAAGACACCTCAAATATCTTTTTCAGATCGTCATCGCTGAATTGATCACGCTGGTCCTGATCCCGCTTTTCGCCTTTACCCCGCTTGGAGAAGCCCTTTGCGGGATTGCTGGTCATCTTGCCCTCGACCACAGCCCAGTTAAACATCTCTGCGAGCTTCCCGATGTAGTCGTTGACCGTTTTCTTGATCATCGTCTCTGCGCCGTTTTCAGCAGTCAAGGCGATCAGCGCTCGGGCACTGTCTGAACCGACAGCCTGCTTTGCCCTTCTGATGTCACGCGGCAACTGATACAAAAGTGCTTCATACGCCCGCACCATGTCGCGATCAATTTGAGCGACCTCAGGGTCACCCATGAGTTCAACAAAGCGCTGGCATGTCCTTGTCATTCGATCAACGCGTTCGGGCTTCCACTCCCGCCCTTGAATGGCGAGGTACTGCTCCAGTAGCTTGGACGTTTTCAAGCTACGGGTTACTGTGACACCTGAGGATTTTGATGCGTTGGCATCTGACAGCGAGACTACTCGCGAGGCGATTTCAGCCTTTGCTCTGTCGAGCATCTGTGGCGTGACCGCTGCGGCCAAACGCGTCCGGATCAATTCAACCGCCTGTTTTTCGACGAGGCAGTCGGCGTAGGTCAGCGCGACATGCCCAAGCGATCGGAAAAAATAGGCGCTCTTCTTGCTGCGGTTCTGCCAGAACACCGTCTCCTCGTGAACTCGCCCGCCTGCAAACGCTTGCAGGCATGGCACCCGGCACGCCAGCATCAACACATCCTCAACTCGGACGAGATCGCTACTTTCTTGGGCTGGACTCAATAAAAACGAGCCGTCAAAGTCGCGCTCGATGTCACTCACATTCTGAATTTTGATGCAGTGCCAACCGTCGGCCCGACAGAACACTTCGGCCTTGCTGTTCAGTAGCTCGTTGAGCAGTGCCTGCCGGTCAAAGCCAAACTGCTTTTCCACGTCCTCGATACGAATAAAGCCGTCACCGGCCAGTAGCGGCGACCCCTCAGAAACCTTGACGACATCCATCTTTGACAGCTCTAACAACCATTGTTGCCAAGCCGTGAGTATCCCAAATGCCAATGCCTTGGCCTGCGCTGCCTCTCGACATTTTGTGGAAACATGAATTTCGCGGCGGCCAATCCGCTGGCGCAGGCGCTGTGGAACGCAGATTCGCACAACATAGACGCCGCTGGGACGGCGGTACAAATATCCAGGCATCGCACTACCTCTTCGTAGTAGCGTTACGTGATGCGTGGTTTGCAGACCTAAATTTCTGTGCCCTGACAAGGACTTAGATCATAGGTGGTGCGGCTGGCGGGGATCGAACCCACGACCCTTGGCTTCGGAGAGTAGAAAAATTGATCTACTTGCGAATGCATGAAGTGACGTGAGACCGCACTAATCTCCATCATACGGTTCTAACCTATTGTTTCCATTTGATTTTTTTGTGAGCATCGGTTCTGTGGATTTGCACCGCACAAGGACTAATGTCACACCAAGTCGGCAAAAAAAACTCGCCAAGTCTCGATAGAAAACCTATTGCAAATGACCATTGCTCTGCTGCAGAGTTTCCAAAAAAGATACGGAGCATGCAATATGGCGGCCCATCCTCCTTAAGTGGACAGCATCATTTGACGTTCTCCGCTACGTAGCGGTGTCAGAATTTTTGTGTAAACAGGGCAGACATTAGTTGACGAAGATTAGATCTCCGTGTGGCCTTACATCTCCTGCAAGTGGCTCTGGATCTCGCGCACAGTCATGCCACGGGCGAACAGGGAAATGATCTTGTCGTCAAAACCTGCCCAGCGGATCTGGTGCTTGGGAATGAGTTGGGGCTCAAAGCTGCCGTGGCGGTCACGGGGTATTTCGATGGGCAATTCACCGAACGCACCCTTGAGGGTCTTCTTGCTCTTGCCGTTGCGGGTGTTGCCACTGGTGTTGGCCACCGTTTCGTGGCGATCATGGCCAAGATGCTCGGTCAGCTCGGCTTGGAGGGTCTTCTCCACCAGCCGTCTGGTGAGCTGCTTGAGCAGGCTGTGCTCGCCTATCAAGTCTTCAGGCTGCTTGTAGTCGGCCAGCAGGCTGGCCAGCAGTTCTTCGGATAGTTCGTACTTCTTGATTGTCATTGTGTTTACGGACATGCGGGCTCACGCCTGCGTTGGATTGTCCGCTTACACAAAATCCTGTACAACCTCCTTACTGACGGACCAAATATCGGTCTCCTATCGGCCGTATTGAATCCGAGTGCGATATCGTCACATCTTTTCAAAAACCACATCCTGCGCGCCTTGCCATAACACGGTCGTGCCAAGTTTGCGCAAGTGTTGTCGGCCTTCGACGATGGTCAGGAAGTGGTTGCCGGCCAGCGGGCCCATCTTGCTGGCGAAGCTGCAGGCGCCGTAAGCGAGGATGATTTCGGTCTCGCTGTAGCCGCCAGGGTAGAACAGAATGTCGCCCACCGAGGGGTGGCTGGTGTGGTTCTCGAATCCCACGCCCAGTTGAAACTCGCCCAGCGGTACCCACACGCCCTCGCCGCTCCAGCGGACGTGGATCAGCTTCTGCCTGTAGGGCAGCAGATTCATGAAAGCCGCCACCGTGAGCGGCGCATCGGGGTGCGTCTCGGCGATGAAGGTGTGGCCAGCAGCGGTAATGCGTATGCGTGTCATAGGTGATGTTTTGTTTGTTGGATTCAGGAACCGGGCTGGCCGATCCACTTGCTGACGGTTGGGGGTGTCCAGGCGGCCAGCGCATCGAGCAAGCGCGCCGGGTCGGTTTCGATCACGAACATGTCGCGGTGCTCAGGCTTGAGAAACCCTTCGTCGGTGGCGGTTTCCAGCAGGGCGCGTAGCGGGCAGTAGAAGCCGCGTACGTCCAGCGCAGCGCATGCCTTTTGGTGGTCACCCAGCTGCGTCAGCGTAGCGGCTTCGAGCAGTTCCTCCAGAGTTCCCAGGCCGCCGGGTAGTGCGATGAAGGCGTCGGCCAGTTCGGACATGCGCGCCTTGCGGGCCCGCATGTCAGGTGCGATCTCGTGGCGTGTCAATCCATCGTGCAGATGGCCACGGTCGTGCAGGCGCTGGGTGATGACGCCCACGACCGTGCCGCCTGCAGCCAATGCGGCGTCGGCCACCACGCCCATCAGGCCCTTGTGCGTGCCGCCGTAGACCAGCGTCAGGCTGCGCTGCGCGAGTAGTGTGCCCAGCTGCGCGGCGGCCACCGCGTATTCGGGCGCAGCACCGAAATTGGAGCCGCAGAACACGGCCACGCTGCTCAGCGGCGGCTTCATGCCATCACCACGCTGCCGCTGCTGTCCTTGCGCTGTGCCCAGCCGGTCATGCGGCGTTCCAGGAACGCCGAGGCGACATAGAGCATCACGCCCATCACGGCCAGGATGACGAGGCCGGCAAACACCATGGGCACGTCGAAGTTGCCACTAGCGATGATCATCACGTTGCCGATGCCCTTGTTGGCAGCCACCGTTTCAGCCAGCACCGTGCCCACAAACGCCAGCGTGATGGCGATCTTGAGCGACGCGAACAGGTAAGGCAGGGCGCGCGGCAAACTCACATTCCAGAGGATGTCGAGCTTCTTGGCGCCCAGAACGCGCAGCACGTCTTCCAGTTCGGGCTCGGTGTTGGCCAGGCCCGTGGCCACGTTCACCACCACAGGGAAGATGCTGATGACCATGGACGTGAGCACTGCTGGCACGGTACCAGCGCCGAACCACACCACGAAGATGGGCACCACGGCGACCTTGGGGATGCTGCTGAATCCCACCAACAGCGGGTACGCCACATCGTAGGCGAGCTTGGACGATCCGATGATCATGCCGACAACGATCCCGATCGACACTCCGAGAGCGAAGCCGGTGAGCGTGGTGTAGATGGTCTGCACTGTGTGCGGCCACAGGAGCGGCATCTTGGTCCAGAGCACATCGGCGATCTGCGAAGGTCGAGGCAAGATCAAGTCGGACACGCCGGAGGCGAGGCAAGCCAGCTCCCATAGCACGAAGAAGCCGATCAGTGCAGTCGCGGAGAGCAGGCGCTGCCGGGTTAGGGGGTTCAATGCGTTCATGCGGACACCTTCATCAGGTTGAGGGCAGGGACGGTTTCAGGCGGGTCGCCCTCTACCGGCGTTCGTGCGTGCGAGATGCGCATGCGAAGTTGCTGGACCAGCGTGGCGAACTCGGGCGAGTAGCTCATCTCCAGCGTTCGCGGGCGGGCAAACGGCACTTCACGCTCTTCCAGGATACGGCCCGGACGGGCGCTCATCACGGCGATCCGGTTGGCCAGAAACGCCGACTCGCGCAAGTCGTGCGTGACCAGCAGAACGGTCGGACGCTGCGTCATCCAAAGCGATTGCAGGATGGCCCAGAGCTCTTCGCGTGTGAACTGGTCCAGGGCACCGAAGGGCTCGTCGAGCAACAGCAGCTGAGGCTCATGCACCAGGGCGCGACACAGCGAGGCGCGCTGCAGCATGCCGCCCGACAGCTGCCAGGGCCGCTTGTCGCCGAAGCCTTTGAGGCCGACCTGGGCCAGCAGCGCATCGGCGCGCTCGGCGTATTCACCCTTCTTTTTTCTGGCCCAGTCTTGCCGGAAAGGCTCGACGATCTTCAACGGGATCATCACGTTTTCGCGGATCGTCAGCCAGGGCAGCATGGTGGGGTTCTGGAACGCCAGACCGATGCGCACCTTGGCGGCCAAGCCACCCACCGCCTCGACGCTGGGGCCAGTGCCGGCCATCACGACTTCGCGCTTGGCCACCACCACACCGCCCGAGCTGGGCTTGAGGAGTCCGGCCACCAGTTTGAGAATCGTGCTTTTCCCGCAACCGCTGGGGCCCACGAGCGCCACGAAGTCGCCTTGGGGGATGCGCAGATCGGTCTGTGCCAGCGCCAGGGTGCCACCGCCGTATTGCAGCGTGACGTTGCTCAGTTCGATAAAGGGATCAGTCATGTGCAGCTCCTGTGGTTTCAACGCGCACGAGTGCGGCCACGGGACCGCCTCCTGCAGGGCCTTGGTGTTCGGCACCGCCGGACACGTACAGCGCGGTTTGCCCGACCACCGATGCCAGAACGGCGCCCACGGCGGCGCGTGCATGACGTGTGGAATTGATGTCTGAATCGTTCAGCATGGTGTGTCTTTCGCCGCGCACGCGGCCATCGGGACTGGCTTCGGCCTTGGCCAGCAGATTGACCAGGCGCTGCTGAAGCATCGGGCTGTCGGGGTCGATGTCGAAATGTTCGCGCAGCAGCCGGCGCACACTGGCGCTGTCCACCGCATCGCGCATGACGGTGTGGCCGATCCGAATGGGGGAGGCGGCACCGGCGGCTTCGCCGAGCACGATCACCACGTTGTGTTCCAGCTCGATGCCGGCCGATGCAGAGGCATGGCTTGAATACAGCGTCCAGTCGGAGAGCACGGCCGAGTCCTCGACGCTTGGCAGTGGCACCTCGCCCAGCGCCACTGCCACGCCCAGCGCCGAAGCGCCGCGCGAGAAGCCCATCGACTCGTAGGCATCGTGCGTCACCAGTTCTTGGCCCCGTGCCAGCGCCGCCTGCACCTTGTCCGCCGTCAGCAGCGGGCACTTGACTTGGACAAAATGAACATCTGCTTCATCCGAAATGCCGGCATCGGCCATCGCCGCCCGCGTGGCGTCGGCCGTGGCCACGATCTGGGCGCGCCGTCCGATCTCCTCGGGATGGAAATCCCGGGTATGGGCAATGCCCACCACCAAACGCTTTTGCCCATGGCCCGGAGCGGGTGCCCAGCCTCTGGCAAACACCGTGAAATGCGGCGAGAGCACCCCTTCGGTCCCACCGGACATCACCAGCGCCACGCGATCGGCCACCTGAGCCGGGCTGCACGCCAGGTGCGTCGCCAGGAAGTGGCACCAGCTGGTGGCGGCAAAATCCCGCGTGTGGTCGTTGACGCAGCCGTTGCCCTCGGTCTTGCCCATCACGGCCACGATCTGCGATGCTTGCAGGGCACCCTGATCCATCAGCGCCTGCACGCCGCACAGATCACCGGGGTTGCTGCACGGCACCCGGAACACCTCGACGCATTGCACCGTGTTCATCGTTCGACCTCGGCCGCGGGCAGCGCGTTGGGCCGCACGCCTGGCGGCGGCGTGAGGATCGCGCTGGTGTAGTGCTGCTGGTTACGCGGCTGTGGCCGTGGCATGGCCTGGATACCCTTGACAGAACAGCCATGGGTGATGGCTTCTTCCATCAGCTTGCCGTGCTGCATGACGAAACGACCGCGCAGCAACGTGTGCACCGGGTAGCCCTGCACGGCGCGACCGTGCCAGGGGGACAGCTTGCTGATGGACTTCAGGCGGCCTTGTGACAGCGTGCCGGTTTGTGCCATGTCCACAAAGGCGATGTCGGCGTGCGCGCCCACGGCAATCACGCCTTTGGTGCCGTACAGACCCCAGGCCTTGGCGGGTGCTACCGCGCTCCACTTGACGTAGTCCATGAGCGTGGCACGTTGGCGGTTCACCTGCGTCAGCATCAGCGGCATCTGTGTTTCCACGCCGGGGAAGCCGCAGTCGCAGGCCCAGATGCTCTCGCGCGTCTTCTCTTCGGGCGTGTGCGGCGCGTGGTCAGTCGCGATCATGTCGAGGGTTCCGTCCATCAGGGCCTCCCACAAGGGCTGGTTGTGGCGCGGCTCGCGTACCGGAGGATTAACGCGCAGGATGCCGCCCAGGCGCAGGATGTCATCGGTGTTGAGCAACAGGTACTGCGGGCAGGTTTCGGCCGTGACGTCAACGCCCCTGGCCTTGGCCGCGCGCAGCAGGTAGAGCGAATCGGCCGCGCTGTGGTGTGCGATGTGCACACGGGCGCCGGTCCACTCAGCCAGTGTCAACACGCGACCGATGGCTTCGATCTCGGCCACCGCCGGACGCGCATCCAGGTGGGCCTGCGCATCGATGCGGCCCGCTTCCTGCAGCGCCTTCTGGCGCCGGGCCATGATGGAACTGTTCTCCGCATGCACCACGGTGCGAATGCCCAGAGGCGCCAGCTTCTCGAAACCTTCCAGCAACGCGCCGTCCGTGGGGGCGGGCAGGTTGCCGAAGGTGTTGCCAACAAACGCTTTGAAGCTGGTGGCACCCGCGTCCAGCAGGTCTTCGAGGAGGTGCACCGTTTCGTCGCCGAATAGGGCGTGAATGCCAAAGTCGCAGAAGCTGCGCTCGGCCGCCTTCAGCTTCATGGCCAATGCTTCCCGCGTGCCCGTGGCTGGGTTGGTGTTGGGCATGTCGAAAACGGTCGTGACCCCTCCGCAGGCCGCCGCGGCGCTGCCGGTCTGCCAGTTTTCCTTGTGCGGGTAGCCGGGGTCCCGAAAATGCACATGGCTGTCAATGGCGCCGGGCAGCAGGTACAGCCCGTCGGCGCGCATCTCACGGGTGGCCGAGGGCATCACGTCGTCGTGTCCCACCGCCACGATGCGCTCGCCATCGATGGCCACGCTGGCTTCGATGATGCGGTCGGGTGAAACGATCTTTCCACCACGAATGACCAGGTCAACGTTCTTCATTCTTCTATCTCCAGGGTTCAAGGGGTTGAGGCAAGCGCCCGGCGCGGTTACAGGCTGGCCCAGCCGCCGTCGACGGGGAGGTCCACGCCGGTGATCTGGCGGCTCACGTCGCTGGCCAGGAAAAGGCAGGCGTTGGCCACGTCGGTATCGGTGGACACGCGCTTGAGCGCATAGTCGGCGGCGTGGCGCGTCATCGCCTCTTCTAGCGTGATGCCCAGCTTGCTGGCCATGTTGGCGCACACCTTTTCTCGAAAACGCGGGCCGTCCACCATGCCCGGCGCCACACAGTTGACATTGATATTGAACGGCCCCGCTTCGAGCGCGAAGCTCTTGGTGATGCCGCGCAGTCCCCATTTGCTGGCCGAGTACGCCATGCGGCCGGCGCGTCCGCGCATGCCGAAAGTGCCGCCCACATTGACCACCTTGCCAGCCCGCTGGGCGATCATGGTGGGCAGCACGGCATGCATGGTGTTGAAGCAGCCAGTCATGTTGAGTTCGACGATCTCGTTGAACTCCTCCGTGCTGGTCTCCCAGCCGGTCTTGCCGATCGGGCCCGAGCCGCCTGCCACGTTGACCAGCACGTCGATACGCCCGTAGGCCTCCAGCGCATGGCGGGCCAAGGCCTCGGTTTGCACCGACTGGGTCAGATCGCAGGGCACAACGATGACGGGAACACCGAACTGCCGGGCCTCGACTGCCACCGGCTCGATGGCAGCCGTGTCGCGACCGGCCAGCACGAGTTGGCTGCCGTGTTCGGCAAAGGCCAGCGTCACCGCGCGACCCATACCCTTGGCCGGTCCGGTGATGACGACCACTTTGTGATTGAGTTGGAGATCCATGGCGTGTCCTTGTTGATTCAGAGCTTGCTGGCGCGCTCGGTGCGAGGGGGCAGGAAACTGCGGTCGAAGACTTCCGCATTGCTGGGCGTGCGTGGCAGGCTGTTGGCGTCCACCACCATCGAGATGGCGCGCTTCAGACGCTCAGGATCCACATCGCCCAGGCCGATCCGGGCGATCTCGGGGTGGCTCATCTCTTCTTTGATGGTGGCCAGCAGGCGCTCCTTCTCCACTTCTCGCTTGAGCAGCGGTTCGCGCTTCATCACCGTGTCCATGGCCGCCTCGGTGTTGGCCAGCGTGTCGTTGATGGCCCGGTTCACGGCCTTGATGAAGCCGGTCACGGCCTTGGGGTTGTTGCGCGCAAAGCTACGGCTGAAGACGATGGCGTTGGAGTACAGGTCCATGCCGTAGTCGGCATAGTTGATGAAGCGCAGCTCTTTCGCGGGGTCGATGCCCACCAGCTTGGCGCTGAAGTACACCGTGTTGGTGAAGCCGAAGATGGCGTCTACCTGGCCGCGCAGCAGCATCTGCTCGCGCAGGTTGGGCGCCATGTGGGTGATGTTCACCTTGCTCGCATCAATTTTGGCCACCTTGGCAAGCGCCGGGAACAGCCGCAGCGCGCCGTCGTTGGCCGGGCCGCCGACCGTCTTGCCCTCCAAGTCCTTGGGGGTCTTGATCGGGCTGTCTTTCTTCACCACCACGGTGAAGGGCGGCGTGTTGTAGACCATGTACACCCCCACCGGGGCCTCTGCGGGGCGCGTGGCAGCCAGGTTGATCAGCGCGTTGATGTCACCAAAGCCGGCCTGGTAGGCACCGGCTGCCACCTTGGTGATGGAGGCAGACGAGCCTTCGCCCTGGTCGATCTCCACGTCCAGGCCCTCTTCTTTGAAATAGCCCTTGTCCTGGGCCATGAAGAACCAGGCCTGCGGGCCCTGGTACTTCCAGTTGAGGACCATCTTGATCTTGGTTTGTGCCTGAGCCGGTGCCGACAGCACCACCAGGGAAGCACTGGTCAGCAAGGCGGTTAGTAAAGTACGCATGCGCAGCATGGGAGGGTTCTCCTTAAGTTGAGGGAGTGGAGGAAACGCGGCGCTTTGGGCTCAGCGCCGCCAGGGCGGAAATGAGGTCGGTGCTGCGCGCGGTGAAGCCGTGCAGCTGTTCAACGATGCGGTGGATGGCCCGCGTGACATAGGCGGGCGAGGGCGTGCTGCAGGCGTCTCGCAGCAGCACACAGTCGTAGCCCAGGAAGCCGGCGTCTTGTAGCGTGCTGAACACACAGCGATCGGTGTTGACGCCGGCAAACAGCAACGTGGTGACGCCACGCAGGCGCAGGATGCTGTCGAGCTCGTTGTCCCAGAAGCCGCTGAGGCGGTGCTTGAAGACGGTGATATCGGTGTCGGCCACGCTGAGCTCGTCGACCACCTGTGCACCCCACTCACCGGGCACCAGCGATCGGCCACGGTCCTCGGGCGAGGCTTCGCCATAGCCCACCCCGTCGGTGCTGCACTTGCCTCGGAACTGCACGTTTGGGGGCAGGTTTAGCCGGTCGGCGCGCACCCCCCAGTTCAACCACAGCACCGTCCCACCAGCAGCGCGCCAGATGGGCAGCAGCGCGGCAATCGCAGGGATGGGTTTGCGCATGGGCCGGACCTGGATTCCCTTTTGCCCAAACCAGCCCTTGGGGTGGCAGAAATCGTTCTGCATGTCGACCACCACCAGCACGCTGCGCACGATATCGAGCTTGATGCACTGCGGCTGGGCATCGATGTGCACCGCTTTGGCGCTCATGGCTGGGCGCACCAGGTCAATGCCATCAGCACCCAAGTGCCAGGCGTTGTGCGCCACCGGGCCAAAGCAGGCAGATACAGACGGCGGGGTGGGCGCTGTGGGTGCACAAGAGGGGCGTGGAGCGTTCTTCATGGCGATCACACACGCACCGACCATGCCATTCGGTGCTGAACCTTCGTGCCGAATAACGCTACCTGTGTTGCCGTTTCGGCAACGGATCGGGCATCCTTCCTGCAAGGCCCCCTTCATGAACCACTTGCGCTTTCTCAAATACTTCGACGAGGTCGCTCGCGTCGGCTCGATCCGCCAAGCCGCCGAGTCCTTGCATGTCGCACCGTCTGCGGTGAATCGGCGCATTCAAGATCTGGAAGACGAGCTGGGTGTTCCTCTTTTCGAGCGGCTGCCGCGCGGCATGCGGCTGACCGCCGCCGGGGAGCTGTTTGTGCAGTACGTGCGCGGGCGGGCCAGCGCGCTGGAGGAGGTGCGCTCAGAGATTGAGGAGTTGCAGGGCTTGCGCCGCGGGAGCGTCAAGCTGGTGGCCAGCCAGGCGCTGGCGCCTGAATTCATGCCCCAACTGGTGGCCGACTTTCGTCGCACGCACCCTCTGGTGGATTTCCATGTCCATATTGGTGATCACGTACAGGCCCTGCGAGCCCTGCGGGCGTTCGAGACCGACTTCGTGCTCGTTTTCAATCTGACCCATGAGCCCGACCTTCAGGTGGTCGCGCAATTCGAGCAACGGCTCGTGGCTACCATGCACCGCAGCCACCCGCTGGCGCAGCGCGCCGGCGGTGTTCGGCTGCGCGAGTGCATGGACTATCCCCTGGTTTTGCCCAACCGCGAAGCGGGTGGCCGAAAACTGCTAGAGCGCTACCTGATGCGCAGCAGCGTGAAGCTGCGAGCGGTGGTCGAGAGCAACAGCTTCGAGTTTCTGCACGGCTGCTTACAGCATGGTCACGCGATTTCTTTTCAGATCGCCATTGGCGCCGTACACAAAAGCGGGCAGATAGTGGCCCGTGAGATCACTGATCGGCAGTTCCCCAGCGGTCACCTGGTGCTTGCCCACTTGCGAGGTCGTCAGCTGCCAGTGATTGCCCACGCATTCATGGCTGCTGTCATGTCGTCGCTAGAAGAAGCTTCGCCGAAGCTCGAATAGGAAGAGGCGTGAGCACGCTCTCTAGCAAGCTGCTGAATACACCCTCACCTCTCCCGGCAAGGCGCTCGGTCCGCGGTTAGCGTCTACCTCGCGGACCAAGCGTCTTGCCGACGACGGCCCGCTTAGCACCAGAGCAAATGCTGGCCAGCCGGGTATCGGCCAGGGGCACCCTCAGGGCACTGGGATACTCATACAGGGAGCTGCTTGCAAAGTTGATTGATGAACTGCATCCACAGGTTCGCAGACGCATAGTGGTCAGCATCGTTTGACGCAAAACCCATTGCCGAGCAAAATTCAATCAGTACCGTTTAGCGGTGCACACGCTGATCAAGTGTCAGCCTTCAACTCTGCATCAATGCAGCCGGGTTTCTGATTGTTGTCTGACAGCAGACAGCCGTCAGATCGCCAAATCCGGACATCCAACGATCTTCGACCATTTCGTCGAGGATCACCCGAAAACATTAGTTCTCGGTTCAAACCTGCACAGTGGCACCGACAGCGTGACCTCTGTGACCCCAACTCTGTTTATTTCACGCCCACATTGGGCATTTATCCGCTATCAAAAAATAGCGGCCAATTTGGACTCGCCATGCCTTATTTATTAGAAGACCCTCGCTCTGCTGTTTTGGATGTGCCGATATCTAGGGATACGGCGTCACTCATATCTCGGATCTGCGCGTTACTCACCATTGACTCGCTGGAGTTCGCAGTCTTGCCAGTGCTTAAAAACGTTCAGCGCTGCCTGAAACGCACCATAGACAACTCGCCGTTCGGCAATGAGACAGTCTCAGAGATATGTGACGGTATCAGTTCTGCTATCAAAGAACTCACAGCACAGCGGCTTGCAACACCTGGATTGGCAGGGGGCTTCTTCCCTCCACATCGGCCAGCCTTACGTGTCTTGTCAACGCTTCCTGAGGATGCACCAGACAATCTGTTGCAGACAATCGGTCAGTTGCTCATCATCAGTTGGCTAACCGATCTCCCTTTGCCAAAACATAAATTCGAGAATGTCAGCTCACTCTGCCGAGCCATTACAAGTGAGCCCAAACTGACAGAGAGACAGGCCCAACAGCTTAAATCATTGCTGACAAACAGCAGCACCGATCTCCTGGACGTTCTCAAGCAACATGGACTGACGCAGGACAAATCGGCCCTGCGATTCAACACCCAGTTGAGCAACCACCTCCGATCAGGCATTTCCAACACCCACCTTGTGCAACAACACGACGTCGATATGCGGAGGTTCGCGTCTTCAACAGCGTTGTCTGAGGCGGTCACCCGACTAAAGGAAGAAACGATCAGAGGCGACGCTGACGCTCTCATAACTCTTCTAGGCGTCAGCCTAAACCTGCACTGGGAGCTCCTCTGCCAGATCCCTCTGAACCGCGGCGATCAGGGCCGAGGGCACCTACTGTGGGTAGACGTGCTTCACGGCGTGGTGCACATTGACTTACGCCCATTGCTTAGAGACCTCGGACAACCTATTGCCGGTTGTGAAGTGACCAGTGACACGCTACGACTTCAACTGCCCAGATTTGTCGCCGATCAGCTACGGCTGGCATGGACCATGCGCCCGTCAGCTAAGCAGGTGGGAGACCTAACGGATCGACAGGTAATCTCATTTAGCACGATTGACGATGCACGCTCGACTTCATTCAAAGGCAAACTTTTGCGATCAGCACCGTCATTAGCCATCCGCTTGACTAACAACAGAGCGGTGGCGGCCTATGGGTTTCTGGCTTTTCAACTGGTGGATCACTCCGACTTGCCGTACATCAACATTTCGGAAGAGCAGGTTTGGGAGTTGCGTGCAAAGGTGTTTGAAGCCGCCGGCTTGGGCGAACCCGTGAAGGTTGAAGACAGGCCCGCCTCACACCTCGGATCTGCTCGTACTGTGCTAGACAACACTACTCGCGATATCTTCCTCGAGCTTGATCTCGCGCTAGCTGCCGTCAAGGTTGGCAAAAACTACAACGTCCACAATCTGATTGAATTTCATAACCGATACACGTGTCGAGTCGGCATGTTCATGCACTTCGTCGCAGGTGCCAGAGCAACTGAGGTGTCTGAGTTTCTTGCTTCGTCGTGGCTGGGAACCGCCCCATTTGGCTACCTCAACGACAAACGCGTTGGCATTGCCCAAGGGCACACACCGATTCCAGTTTCGCCCTCGACCCGCAATCAGCTCAAGCTGTGGCGGCAACATATCACAAGTCTTCAACGCCGACTCAGCAAGAAACTTGGAGCAAAAGCGAGCGCAATCAACTCTCTGATAACGTCAATTCTGACTGCCAAGGCTGTCCCACTCTTTTTTCTGCTCGATTCCAAAGGTACGCCCAAACCACTCCGAAATGAGTATCTGTTTACAGGCCAAGCCGCCAATATCAATCGGGACTGGGGCCGTCATTTCATGGCGTCAAGACTTACTGCAATCGGTCGACCACTGTCCGAATTACAGATCCTCCTGCGACACCAGGGTGGTGGTATCAATCCCCAAAGCGCAGATGGCATCGAAGTACTTGGAGATCGGTGCCTTGCCGTGTCGCTATCGATTGAATCGATCCTACATAAATTAGACATCCGGCCGACACCTGGCCTGTCTGGAGCCGAGTCATGATGCGATCACCAACACGCAAAAAAACTGCCCAGCACAATCATGATTGTGGGCCCAACTTGCGAAAGGGCTCGGATGATGCGGTGTGGGCAATCAACCCCTGGTCCGCGGCCGCTCACAGCCGGTTTGATCAATTCGTTCGGTCGCTGCCGAATTGTTTTTTCGGCACACAGCCCTCCGTCACTTTTTTGCTCTGCGCTATTGGGTACGACTGCATATTGAGCGAATCCGATCTGGTTGCCTTGGGTAAGCTGGCATCGAAAACGTTTGATCACGACCAGAGCTACCGCGTCACTTGGATTTCTGACCAAACGGGGGGGCAACACACGGAGGCACGTTGCATGTCGCTCAGAACAAGGTTTGCAGCGAGTCAGATATCACCCGATGTTGACTGGATGAGTGCTATGGCAGATCTGGAGGTTCTTTTGCTGCGCATTTACCCCGACGCTGTTTTAGCTGTGCGTTCAACCGCGCTTGAGCTTGTTCTTACAGACGCGAAAACCTGGTGGTATTGGCACCTGCCACTTTGCCTGTATTCGCATGTGCGTGGGCTGTGCCGAATGCCAATCCTTGATGACTACGTATTGCGTCGTATCAAAGATTTGCCTGTGAGTTCGACCGCCGATTCGCTGGAAGTGGAGCCAACTCTGGACCACGCTCATGACGCAGTCACAGACCGTCTATTTGCTCTACCGTCGAACGACACACCTCGTGTTTCACAGCAGGCATCTGCTCTGATTCAGTCCATATTCTCTGTCTCCTCAAATCAGGCGGGCTTGCGTCTAGCGACCCATCTCAACTCAAGAGAGTTGCGCGACAAACTGGTGCTTGTGACCGAAATGGTTCGCAACGAGGGCTGGACTACTGCCGTCTTGCTCAGTTGGGCTATCCATTTGCTGTCGGTCGGCAGTATCCGTAAAGTAAACCCTGCTGTGTCAACGCTCTCGGCATACATATCAGCACTACTCGCACCGCTAGCTGAGGCACTCTACGAGCTTAAATACCCTCCGGTGTGCTATGCGCAGCAGGACTGGGTAAGGCTCTTTGATCTCCTTCGCCAACGAGCAACCACAGGTCAGCATACGGCTGCTCTTGCCTCGCTTCACAGCTGGGCGGTGCGCACCCACGGGTGCGACCCCATGCCCGAGGTGATGTTCTTGAATGTCGAGGAGACTCGAGTACACGCCAATCTCGTTTGGCCGAGTGAGCAGCAACGAGCCTTGGGGTATGCAATTAACGCATCAGCTGACGAGCGCGTTTCCCATCAGGTTCAAGTGTTGCTGGCCCTGGGCTCTGGAGGACTGTTTCGGGCAGGAGAGCTTCCCGGACTACTGGTCAGAGACCTCGTACTTGAAGCCAGCGTTCTTTATGTCTCTTTGAATCCGGGTCGTGGACTCCATGGTGGGAAAAGTCGCGCCGCACGGCGGATCGTGAGAATCCACAACCAGGCATTAATCAATATCGTCTGGGCCTGGCGTGAGCGCCGGAATTTGGAGTCAGGCTCAGATTCCAAGACGCCTGTTTTTATGTTCGGCGACCCACACAATTCGCGCCAACTTTACAAGATAGGGAACTGCGTCAGATTGGCGAATGAGCTACTACGACGCGCCACCGGGGACGATCGTGTCTCCTTCCATTCGCTTCGGCATACCAATGCCTCAACTCGCGCCTACTTTCTAATGGCAGAACCTCAGGTGGCGCGCGAGGTATCACCACTTGATGAGCTTTGTTTCGAACTTGGACATTCTTCACGTAAAACGCTCTGGTCAACTTATTTTCATTTCCCTGAATATACCATTCGCGCTGTCAGCGACAGGATTGAGGCAGCCGGTCACTTTTCTGCTACAGAGACTGCCAAATGGCTGAACATCTCGCCTTCAGCTGCTCGGCAACGCGCATCACGCATAGCATCAGATTTAAAGTTAACTTCTGACCTTTATAAAGATTGGCTGAGATGTCGGGTTGATGCAGACGGTCTGAGTTTCAGCGAGCTTTTGAAGTCTTCTGCCCCGAGCCCGGCTATGACGCCACTGGGTTCACCTTGCGCCACTAGAAATCTTCGTTGGGTTCGACAAGCTCTTTCGGCAATCGGCAATGATGCATCGCTTGAATCGCTTTGTCTCCGTTTGTCCAGTGGACCGCAGGAGGTTGTCTCCTTATGCCTTGCGGTTCAGGATGCAATTTCCCCGATCAAGCGCGCGGGTCGAACTCATCCTCTAGGACTGCTTCTACCCACGTCGAATGCGGAACACGCGCTACAGTGGTCTCGCCTACAGATTGCAAACCATCAGTTTCGTTTTGATCCCGGTGGAAATACTATCTTGACAGACTTTGCAACCCATCTCGAACGAGTTGGCAATGAATCGATGGCCAGGCAGGCCACACAAGCCTGGACGGTAATGCTACGACACAATGTCCTATCGCTTCACGATCCAGGCGCGACCCAGCAACTGCTTAAGTTACTTCGATCGGCAGGATTCCCCGCCGACGTCCTTGTAATTCGCGTGCAGTCCAATAAGCCGAATACAGAGAATCACTGGCAGATCAGGTCCAACGTTTCAGAACTGGCACAAAGGTTCGTTTTTGACTTTGGTGCCCCCGTGCGAGTCGAGCAAGTTCAGCCACGCAGAGGTTATCCATTGCGTTACCTTGTGGTATCCCGCAACCATATTGAGCCTGGCTTGTGCGCACCGTCAGCGGCTGTTCGCATGCACGAATTCCATGGCTTGTTTTTTTCGTTAGCTGTTTTTCACTCTTTCCAGAGGAATCGCGTTAGTCATGAGTAAAGAGACTTTTAGTGTCCAGGTCTCCAGTGCCGCCTTATCCACCGACCTTGAACCATTTCTACGCCGAGTAGATCGAATAAAAGATGGGATCATCAACCTTCTAGAACCCATTGTTCGAGGCAATGAAATTCTGTTGGTCAAGCGAATCCAGCCAACAGGAGAAGAGTGGCTTGATGTCCACATCAAAGAGGGCCGACAGCGCAGCCTAGTGCCTGAACTTGAGCAATCGCTCGGCCACACCCTGACCGACCTCGACATTGAATCGAGCTCGGCTTTGATTAGAGTACGCGAGGCACTCACTTTATTGTCCATCTTGCACACCAAGCACCGTTGGGCTGCGACTGAATTGATGGATCTTGTTGAGCGCCAAGGACTTGCCAGGTCAGGTCGACAAATGAGTGACGACAAGGGCACGTTGACCGTTGTTTCGCCGGATGGTCAGTCTTCCTCCGCTGTTTTGCCAAAAAGAGGGTTTAGCGCCTTGCGTTCTGACCCCGTCGATGTCCAGTTTCGCCCGTTATTGGCAGGCCCCAAAATGGCCCTTGTCCAGTTGAGCAAAAGTTCAAAATCTGCTTTGTCTGGACGATCAAGTCAAATAAAGCTGTATTTTGGCAATGCGTCCGAAGACGATCTTGCAGATCGGCTATTCAAGGCATCCAAATCATGCGCCTGGATGCGAGCAAGTTGTCGAGTGATCGAAAATCGTGACAGTGTCGCCAAAGCCCTTCTGATGGAGTCGTTGCCTGAGCAGACGACATAAATAGAACTACCTCCATAGCCACGACGGTAACCAAAAGTTGTGAGAGGTGCTAGATGATAGGACACACATCGACAGGGACGCGTCACCTGTTACGAAACGGGTCAATGGCTGTAATTTGAAGTTGTCAACCATGTGGGAATTGTCATTACGTGCGGGACTTAGCACAATTTCACGGCTGCTGAACGGGGCTCTACGGCCAATTGCGCAGGCGCTACCGAATGACTTTCCAATGGTAGTGAACCAGAGCACCTTTGCGTTCGCACGTATCCATCCAGACAAGTTTAGTGAGGATCCGGGTTTAACGGCGTGGCCTTGGAATGTTCTTTTTCGTGGCAGTAAGTGCAGAGCAGTTCCCAGCTGCTGCCGCCAGGCGGGTTGTCGTTGTGGATATTGTTCTTGTGATGAACTTCCAGCAACTGCAGATTGGCAGGGTCAAACGTACGTGCACAGCGTCCGCAGACCCATGGAAACAGTTATAGCGCTTACGCAAGGGTTGTAGGGTACGTAGCTGGTACTCATTCCTTTGCACTGTAGGATTCGTGCCAGGGTTCATCCCCCAAGGAGGTTTCTGCTGCCCAGACTCCTAGCAGAGATCCTGGCTTCTTGGGCGAGTAGCAACGCTCTTAAGGCCAACTCCGGAGCAGATGCATTACGGTTTACTTCCACTCGGGATTGAACCCAAAATGCCCAGCGAAGTGACATCAAACGCGCTCAACGGGCACCGTCGCGAAGGCGATGCTTAGCATGAAAGAGTGCATCCAAGGTGATCTTCCGGACCTCGATCTTGCTCTGTTCGATATGGGATTTCAGCAAACGGGCAGCATCTGTTTTTCTTCTTGTCAGTACTGCCTGAAGAATCGCGGCGTGTTCCTCATAAGTCGCTTCGATCCTGGCATCCTTGGTGAAATCCAACCTACGGATGAGGCGTATTCGATCCGACACATCGGCGTGCACACGCATCATCTCGCGATTGCCCGCTGCCGCCACCAGGGTGCTGTGAAAAGCTTCGTCAAGCTGCCCTACGCACTTGCCATCAATGAGTCTTTGCTCCTGGGGAATCAGCCAAACCTGACGCAACGCGTCCAGAGGCGGATTCAAGGGATCCTGAGCAAGATGCTCAACCGCGTGGCATTCGATCAGAACACGCAAATCGTAGAGCTCGTCCATCACATCAAAGTCAATCTGAGCGACGAACCATCCCATCTTAGGGAGCACGTGGATAAAGCCCTGACTTTCCAGACGCTGAAGCGCCTGCCGCAAGGGCGTACGGCTGACACCGAGCCGATCGGTCAACTCGGATTCCGAAAAGCGAGCCCCGGGGAGGAGCTCGAACTCGAAGATCATCTGCTTGAGCGCCTCGTACACCTGATCCGAAAGCGATCCTTCCATTGGCCGTGCCCTGTCCTTGAACTCAGTACCTGTCATGTGCTGCTTACGTTCACCTCAACTGGCTTGGGCGTTCCAAGGGATCATGCTGACATGTGCCGAGACGATCTTCCAGCCGTCCGGCATGCGACGCCAAGTTTGTGACTGAAATCCCCGCAAGGGTGTGTCACTGCGAGTGAATTCTACCTGCGCCACTGCATTGTCTGGGCCGAAGGTGCAAATGCGTAGGTTGTGTAGAGTGCGTGTAAAGCTGGGCGCCGGGGTACCCGCCCGGAAAGCGCGCAGTTCCTCTATCCCCAACTGCCGGTCGGCGATTCCGTACCGCGTCGTCAATGGACTGTCCCAGAAGAAGGCATCAAGGCGTTCCAGGTCATTGGACATCAGGGCGGCTTCGTAGGCCTCAAAGCATTCCCTGACCTCGGCAGCGGTCTCCGGAGTGTTGATGTCAGGCGGGTGCATGTTGCTGCGCCTCCAGTGCAAGGAACTCTCGCCACCCCCCATGGTCTGTGATGTCCTGTGCATCCTTCAATCCGGCAGGATCACAGATAAACCCCTTGACCCATCTCCCATCCTGCAACTCAAGGTTGCCCAACCCGAGCGGATACGGGATGGCTTGCAAGAAAGAGCCGACCGCGGAGGCAGGCATCTCATACACCTCCACTGCGATGGCCGCCCCGTCAGACGAGTGGCGTATCAGTCCCGGTTTGGCAGGTTGGGTGCCCGCAAGGACGTACAGGCGGTAGTGCGGTGCGGTGTGGGTGTGCTGAAGCAGGCGACAGCGCCGTTCCACCAGTTGCCAGTGTAGAGGTAAACCCTGGAGATGGGCGCCTACCACGGCCACTTGCAAGGTGGGCTCGGCCACCAATCTTGTGGCTGGTGGGGTGAGGTCCTGTCGTGATGGCGCCAGTTCATGGCCCGCCGGCAAAGCCGTCACCCGCTCCCAACGCCTGCCCCAATCGGCCAGCGCTGCATCTGCCCCGCCCGGCGCAATGAAGGTGACGCCAAAGGGCAGGCCGCTGCGGCTGATGGAGGCGGGTAAGGACAAGGCTGACCAGCCAAGTAGGTTGACAAAGTTGGTGTATTTCCCAAGCTCGCTGTTGCGCAAAATGGGTTGCAGTGCCAGGGCTTCAAAGGTGGGACAGGTGGGTGTGGTCGGCACCATCAGGGTGTCTACCGTGGACCAGATGGCTTGTGCGATTCGAGACAATGCCGCCAGCTCGTAGCGCGCTTCAAAGGCCTGGCAGGCATCGAACTCCTTTGCCCGGGCAATCACATCGGCCACCGTCGGGTCAAGGGCCTGCGGGTTTTGGTCGAGCAATTTTTTCACCACCGAATAGCGTTCTGCTACCCATGGACCGTCATACAACAGGCGAGCCACATCGTGCAGCGCCCCCATGTCAACAGGGACCACTTCGACATCCAACGATTCGAGCCTCCCGACCGCTTCCTCGAATGCTGCGGCATAGCCCAGAGACGTATCGCAACCATGAGTGACAGGGATCCCGATGCGCACACGCCGTGAGCAGGTGCCCAGCCAGGCAGGTTGTGGAACGACCGAATGATAGGACGGTTCCTCAGGTACACCTTCTTGCAACAGTGCCAGAACCAGCGAAGCGTCATCCGTGTTCAAAGCAAATATCGACACCACGTCGAGGGTGCGGCAGGCGGGAACCACACCCTGCATAGGTACACTGCCAGGCGTCGGTTTGAAACCCACGATGTTGTTCAACCCGGCGGGTACGCGCCCTGACCCAGCGGTGTCCGTGCCTAGCGCGAACGGCACAAGACCACGCGCGACCACTGACGCAGAGCCCGAGCTGGACCCGCCGCTGACATACGCCGGATTGAACGTATTGGGGACCTTCCCATAAGGTGAGCGCGCCCCGACCAACCCGGTGGCGAATTGATCGAGGTTGGTTTTGCCGATCACGACGGCGCCAGCCGCCTGGAGCCGCTCCACCACCGTCGCGGTAGCGCTAGCCTCATGGGTAAAAGCGGGACACGCCGCCGTGGTAGGCCACCCCTGCACGTCGATATTGTCTTTGACCGCAAAGGGCACCCCATACAGTGGAAGCTTGTCGGCACCCGGCGCTTCGAGTCGCAGCAGCTGTGCATCCAGCTGGGTCTCGCTGCATCGGCTGATCCAGGCGGGATCGTTAGAGTCGATGTGATTCAACACGGCACCCAGCAGGGCACGAGGGGTCTGCTCTCCCTGCCGGTAAGCGTTAAGCCAGTCGCCAATGGAAACAGGAAAGACGGTCATGATGGAACGTGGTTGAGGAGCTCGGTGGAAGAAGTGCACCAGCCGACGATGCCGCCCTGGGCGGTGATCATGTCGACGGTGGCGGTCTTGAAGGCAGTAAAGTAGCTTGCGGTGCAGTCCTCCAGCAGGAGGCATTCATAGCCCCGGTCATTGGCCTCGCGCATAGAGGTCTGCACGCACACTTCAGTGGTGACTCCGGTGAACACCAGTTGGGTAATGCCGCGTTGTTCAAGCGCTGGCTGCAGCGGGGTTGCATAGAACGCGCCCTTGCCGGGCTTGTCGATGACGATCTCGCCCGCCTGGGGGGCCAGCGCCGACACGATCTGGTGGCCGGGCTCACCCTGAATCAAAACGCGTCCCATGGGGCCCACATCGCCGATACGCAGGGTCGGGGCACCCCGGTGGAGCTTGGCTGGTGGACAGTCACTCAGGTCCGGCCGGTGTCCTTCGCGGGTGTGCACCACCAGACCTCCCGCACGTCGCCAGCCGATCAGCACGGACATCAGCGCGGGAATGATGGCCTGCAGCGGTTCGACGCGGTTGCCCAGGCTCTCACCAAAGCCACCAGGCTCCACAAAATCGCGTTGCATGTCGATGATCACCAGCGCTGCGCGAGACAGGTCCAGCTCGAAGGGAAAGGGGCGGGCCGGCAGCGAGGTCATGCGTCAATCCTCTGGGTAAGCGAACTAGGAAGGAATTGGACGGCGTCATTGGGCTCACGCTCATGACCGCCTGCCATATGAGCGCCCAGTTCGCGTCGATCTGCGTTGTGAGCAAGACACTCATGGACAATGCGTCCCTCGCTGACCACGGCTACGCGGTCAGCGAGTTGGAGGATCTCGTCCAAGTCCTCGCTGATCAACAACACCGCCGCCCCTCGGTTGCGGGCCGCCACCAGGCGCGCGTGGATGTCAGCGGTTGCCGCAAAGTCTAGTCCGAATGTCGGGTTGCTCACCAGGATCAGTTGTGCGTCTCCGGACAGCTCTCGTGCCAGCACGGCCCGCTGAACGTTGCCGCCCGAAAGGGCGCTGATGGGCGCATAAGCGCCCGGGGTCTTGACGCCGTACTCGCCGATCCAGCGCCGGGCCGTTTCGTGAATCTGGGTCCAGTTGAGCCATCCGGCACGGCCGTGGGGTGCCTCGTCAAACTGGCGCAAGGCCATGTTCTCGGCGACCGACATATCTGGTACACAAGCGTTAAGCAGCGGCTCCTCGGGCAGGCTGCGCACCTTGAGCTGGCGGTTCTGATCCCGGCGTCCCTTGTAGGGTTGTCCCTGCACGAGCACTTGGCCTGCCAGTCGTCGGCGCTGTCCATTGATCGACTGCATCAACTCACGCTGGCCGTTGCCAGACACCCCTGCAAGTCCGAGGATTTCACCCTGCTTCACGTCAAACGACATGCCGTTGAGCACCAACTCGCCGCGGTCACCCATGACGATCAGGTTGTCGACTGTCAAGGTCGATTCACTGGGCGATGGCTGTTCTTTTTTTATGAGAACCGCTTTTCCCACTGACTGACCGACCATGGCATGCGCCAGTTCATCTGGGCTCGTTTCCCCGACGGAACCGCTGCAAATCAGTCGCCCGCGTCGCAACACGGAGACGTCATCGGCGTATGCCATCACCTCCCGGAACTTATGGGTGATCATCACAATGGAGCAATCACCGGCATGGGCGCGCGCCCGCAATGCCCCGAGCACCTCATCCGCCTCCTGAGGAGTGAGCACCGAGGTAGGCTCATCCAGAATCAGTAAGCGCGGGCGCAGCAGCATCTGCTTGAGAATTTCAAGCTTCTGTTTCTGTCCTGCCGATAATTCCTTCGGCGTCGCATCCAGGTTCAACTGGAAAGGCGCGTTCTTCATGAAGACATCAAGCGTCTTCCGGGCTTCTCGCCAGTTGACCAGCGCGGGCACCCTGCCCTGCGCCATGAGCAGGTTTTCTGCCACGGTCATGCCAGGGACCACGGTGAAATGCTGGTAGACCATACCGATGCCAAGTTGTCTCGCAACGGCGGGCGAGTCGATGCTCTTCTCGCGACCGTCGATGAGCACCGCACCGTCGTCGCCCCGGTAGTAGCCCACCACCGATTTGACGAAGGTGCTTTTTCCGGCGCCGTTTTCCCCCAGCAGCGCATGTACCGTGCCAGGGCGCACCCTGAGCGACACGCTGTCGAGTGCCACAAAATCGCCGAAGCGTTTCGTCAGCTGGTAAGTCTCCAGTTGAAGCGCGTGCATGGTTGAACTCACAGCTGTTGGAGGGCTTCGATGACGGCGGCAGAGTCGGACACTGTGCCAAACACGCCACCCTGCATCTCGATCATCTGCAAGGCTGCGAGATGATTGGCCCGATCGGTGGCACCCGCGCAATCTGAGACCAGGGTGCACTCAAAGCCCCGGTCGTTGGCCTCGCGCATGGTGGTGTGCACACAGACGTCGGTGGTGATGCCGGTGAGCAGCAGGTTGCGGATGCCCCGGGTGTGCAGGATCAGTTCCAGATCAGTGGCGCAAAAGGAGCCTTTTCCTGGCTTGTCGATGATGGGCTCCCCGGGCAGCGGGGACAACTCAGGAATGATCTCCCAGCCCGGCTCCCCACGCACCAGGATGCGGCCGCAGGGGCCCGGATCGCCGATGCCAGCGCCGATACGCTGGGAGCGCCACCGCTTGTTTGCAGGCAGATCCGACAGGTCCGAGCGGTGCCCTTCTCGGGTGTGGATCACATGCAGGCCCTTTTTCCGCGCTAGGCTCAAAACTTGGCGGATCGGTTCGATTGGGGCGCGGGTTAAGGAAAGGTCGTAGCCCATCTTGTCGACATAGCCCCCCACACCACAGAAGTCGGTCTGCATGTCGATGATGACGAGCGCGGTGTTGTGCGCCTGCAGCACACCGTCGTAAGGCCACGGATAGGGTTTTGCGTTGACAAAAAGAGTCATATCGTTACTCGCTCAAGAAGTGATTAATACGTCTGTGGTGTCAGATGAGCTTGGGCTCGTGGCCCGTGAAGCGGCGCTCTGGGGGCGCGAAGCCGCAGGACTTGCCGTCGGTGTGGACCACCTGGTCTTCCCAGGGCAAGCGGTATTCGCCGGCAACTAGGTCTCGCATGAAGGTATACGGACAGTCCTGAGCACCGCCTTGAACGGCAACGTAGCCGCGGTGACCAAACTGGTAGATGTTGTTCTCCACGCCCCAGTGAATCCGGGCGTCGCGGATGAGGTCGGGACGGATCTCGGCGCAGATGATTTCGTCGGACCGCCCGCCCCCAGTGGCCACCACCTGTCCCTCGTGGTCGCACACCATGGCTTCACCCATAGAGTCAAAGGTACCGTCGCTGCCGCACAGACACACGCTCGCCGTTGCCATCAGGTTCTGGAAGGCATTGGCCTGATTCGTGATCTGCCAGGCATGGCGAATCGGTGCGGTGTAGCCCGCCGTGCGAATCATCAGCTCGGCACCCTGGTAAGCGCACTCGCGCGCCATCTCCGGGAACATGCCGTCGTGGCAAATGATGAGAGCTAACTTCAGGCCCTTGGGGCCGTCAATCACCGGTATGCCCACGTTGCCTGGCTCCCAAGGCTCGACTGGCACCCAGGGGTGAAACTTGCGGTAGTACAGCTTGATCTCACCTTGGTTGTCGATGATCAGGCCGCTGTTGTACGGGTTGCCATCTGGATTTTTCTCCATGATCGAGAAGCAGCCCCAGATCCGGTTCTCAATGCAGGCGCGTTTGAATGCTTGCACCTCCGGTCCGTCAAGCGTCACCATCAGTTGGTCTGCTGTGCTCATGGACAAACCGTGCAGCGCATATTCGGGAAACACCACCAGATCCATGAGTGGATAGCTTCGGCGCGCCTTAACGACCATCTGCACGATCCTCTGGGTCTGTGATGACAGATGTTCGGGTGTTTCGACCACCGGCAACTGCAGTTGCACAAGACCGATCACCACCCCACCTGGTGATTTGTTCAAACCGCTCAAACCGTTCATGACAAGAAACTTTCAATATATGGGTTCAACGTCCAACCCCCAATTCAGCCGGCGCACCGCGCAGAACGCGATGGGGCGAACAGGTGAGCACCAAGATGAGCAGGGTCAGCGCATAGGGCACCGCATTGAAGAGGTAGTAGTAGCCCGTGATGCCGACAGATTGCAAAGCGGGACCCAGTGCGCCTGCACCTCCGAACAAAAGAGCTGCGCCCAGGCAGGCAACCGGGCGCCAGCGGGCGAAGATCACCAATGCCACGGCAATCAGGCCCTGGCCGCTGGAGAGCCCTTCGTTCCAGCTGCCTGGGTAGTACAGGGACAGCGATGCTCCACCGAGCCCTGCGATCGCTCCCCCTGCGGTGGTGGCCAATGTGCGGACCAGCGTCACGGATGTGCCCAATGCACGGGCAGCATCTGAGGAGTCCCCGACCATTCGTACCAGCAGACCCCAGCGTGTGTTGGCGAAGGCCCAGGACATCAGGAACGCGAGTGCGACACCGAGCGGGAACAAAGCGTTGATTTCCAGAGCGGAACGCAGCTGCGGTGAGTCACTCCAGAAGCCGAGTGACCAGGAGCCTAGCGTCGGGGCCTGCGGCTGAATCAACGGTTTACCCAGATAGAAGGCCAGCCCAATACCCAGCATCATGATGGCGACGCCCATGGCGATATCGTTGACCCGTCGCAACGAACTCGCCAGTCCGTGCAGAAGGGCGAGCAGTGCACCCGACCCAGCGCCCGCCAAAACCCCGGCCCAGGCCGACCCACTTAGGTAGGACACCCCGAAAGACGACATGGCCGAGATCACCAGCACGCCTTCAAGGCCCAGGTTGATCCGCCCCGCTTTCTCTGTCAGGCATTCCCCGAGACTCACAAAGAGGAATGGTGTGCCGACCCGGATCGCGCCGGCCAGGATGGCGAGCACAACAGAGCTGATTGCGTCGATATCCATCACGCCCTCCCGGCCAGCGGCTGTGCAGAGGGTGACCACCAAGCGCGCATGTCTTGCCAGCCCAGTCGACCGCGCGCCGCCTCAGCCGTAAGGATTAGCACGAACACAAATCCCAGCAGGACCTGCACCGACGCATCGGGAAGACCAAGCCGCCGTTGCAACATGCTGCCTGCAGCTGCGAATCCGCCAAGCAGAATCGCGATCGGAATGATGGCCAGCGGATGGTGACGTGCGGCAAAGCTCACCAAAATACCGGTGTACCCCAAACCCGCAATCACGGAGGCATTGGCCGCCCTGTGCACGGCTGCAATCTCGATCCCCCCCGCGAGTCCCGCCGCTGCACCACCCAGGCAACAGGCCATGATCACCAGCTTATGTGCAGGCAGCCCCACCAACCCCGCTGCCTTTGCATTGCCGCCAACGACCCGGGTAGCAAACCCGTGCGTGGTTCTGGACAGCCAGATGGATGCTGCAACGCAGGCTCCAATGCCCCATACCAACCCCCAGTGAACGTCATATGTGCCGATGGAACCCATTAGCCATGAATCGTCCAACGCCAGGGTCGAAGGCTTGTTGAGACTGGACGGGTCGCGCAACGGTCCTTCAACCAGATGCTTAAACACGTTCACGGCCACATAGGACAGCAGGAGACTGCTGATGGTTTCGTTGACTCCCCGGTACTGGCGCAGGTACCCGGCCAGTGCAATCCAGGCAGCTCCCGCTGCAGCAGACGCGGCGAGCAAAAAAGCCAGGCCGAACCAGCCACTCGGTGGTTGCCAGAGGTAGGGCACCGAGGCACAAGCCAATGCCCCCACCAACAATGCCCCTTCGCCTCCAATCACGGTCAATCCTGCCCGTGCTGGTAGCGCCATACACAGTGCTGTGAGCATCAGCGGAGCTGCGCGCAGCAAGGTGTTCTGCAACGAGAACGCATCACCGAACGCACCCATGAAGAGCAGCATCCAGACTTCCAGTGCGTTGTATCCCGCAAGCGCGACGAACAAGCCGAAAAGGATGAGCGCACCCACGATGGCCAGCAGGGGAAGGAGCAGCGCTTCCCACGCTTCGGTGATTGAGTTCATTGTGGATCATCCCGCCCGTCAGCCGCGGCCGATGACACCTTCAACCAAGTAGTTCATCGATTCGAGTTCGATGGCCGTCTGGTTGAGGGAGACTCCCTTGGCGACAACAACTTTGCCGGTGTTGTCCTTGATTTCACCCGCAAAGATGTTGAATTCGCCCTTGAGCATTCGGGCCTTGACGTCGTCAGCGTTCTTGCGAGCCACAGGTGTGACCATAGCACCGTAGGGCGACGTTTTGACGAACCCTTCTTTGAGGCCACCGCGAATGAAGTTGGGATGAGTCTTGCTGGATCGCGCTGCCTCCACCATGGCCTTCACTGGGGTGATCCAGTTCCACTCGGCACCCGTCAGATAGGCCTGTGGGGCTAGCTTGGACTGGTCCGCGTGGTACCCACAGACAAACCGGCGACGCCGAGCCGCGGTCTCCACGATCACCTTTGGCGAGTCCACATGCATGGTGAACACATCGACACCCTGGTCTGCCAGGCTGTTGGTGGCCTCTGCTTCCTTGACCGGTAGCGACCAATCGCCCGTAAAGATAACCGTGGTGGTGATGGACGGGTCAACCGAACGGGCGCCCAGGGTGAATGCGTTGATGTTTCGCATCACTTGGGGTATGGGCTTCGCCGCAATGAAGCCAAGTTTTTTGGACTTGCTCATGTGGCCGGCGACTACGCCGTTGAGATATTGACCCTCGTCGATGTAACCGAAGTAGCTTCCCGCGTTGGCGGGATCCTTGCCCTGTGTCCACAGCCCTCCGCAATGCGCGAAGCGAGTCTTGGGGTTGCGCTGGGCCACTGTGACGACGTGCGGATTGAAGTAGCCGAACGAAGTCGGGAAGATCAGGGCGGCGCCGTCCTGGGAAATCATGCCCTGCATGCTGCGCTGCACCGACTGGGTCTCGGGCACGTTCTCTTCCTCGATGACCTTGATCCCGGGGAGTTTTTTCAGCTCTGCTGCTGACTCGGCATGAGCTTGGTTGTAGCCGTAATCGTCGCGCGTCCCGACGTAGATGAAGCCCACAGTAATAGAGGTCTGTGCGAGCGCGCTGATCGGAAGGCCCGACCCCAGCGCGCCGATCCCAGCTGCTCCGACACCGAGCAGTAGCTCGCGACGATTCCATGTTTCCTTGTGCATAGTTGACCTCATACGATGATTGGTGTGCATTTCAGTAGTCTTGAAGCATCTGGAACACCAGCTTGTATTCAAGATATATAAATCTATGCAAACACTATGCCAATCGGTTTGTGGCCGATCTGAAAGCTGTGGAGCTTTAAGTGGACAGGAAAGCCGCTTTCTGGTGCGCACTCTGCACCAAATGGGCGATGCAAATGACTCTTAGTGGGGCGCTGACGCGCCAAAAAGGCATCCTCAGCCACAGCGTCGTTTATGCCGACGAGACGCCGGTGCAGATGCTCAAGCCGGGCACTGGCAAAACCCACCGCGCTTACCTGTGGGTGTATGCCGCAGGTGTCTTCCTGCACGGGACTGAGCACGCGACCGTTTCCTTTGGGGCGACCACGAGGGGCTGGACAGATGGCAGCCCAGCCACCTGCTTCATATCGGTCAATGGCGGCTCGTACCGTGGGGTATGTTTCCACCTTGGCCAGCCAACAGATGTCGCTCGCCGGCTTGTTTCTGTTGGCACCAGCGTTCTACTTACCTGGTTATGCCCGGCAGGACATGGCGCCTGGTACCCCCAACACCCTAGTGATTCACGGATGGTCCGACGAGGTGGTGCCGGTGCAAAACAGCATCCGTTTTGCCCAACTGCACCAGTGTGATCTGCATGTGATGGCTGGGGACCATCGCTTGAACGATGCGCTGCCCAAGATTAAACCTTTGTTTGGGCTGTTTTTGGCGCAAGTTGTCTCGGGGATGAAATAGCCGCTGTCGAGAAGATGAAAGCGTGCTGACCCCAAATCAGGATTCACGGTCCTATAACGGGTGACAGGATTGAAGAGCCAAGGATGGTGCACGGATGTTGTTGGCTCTGGCTGATGGCATGCTGAAGGCTAATGGGGAAATTTGAGAGCCAGGTTTGGGCCAGTTGCTGTCGCACGCGAATGACTGCTTTGTGAATACCAAGATATCCAGTCACCCTTTTCCAAATTGTTTTCCCAGCCCCGCGTCGCCATAGGTAGTT
>Ga0209066_10000434_pt1 | contig 61728 bp, 48 predicted proteins | sample All_14_2_FD_187198 | JGI IMG/M metagenome (GOLD analysis project Ga0209066, IMG submission 187198) | Freshwater microbial communities in response to fracking from Pennsylvania, USA - Allegheny Zone_MetaG_DW_15 (SPAdes) (version 2) ...
GGCTCGTGTCTCGGCGTCTTTCTGGGTCTGCAGGGTCGCTTTGTCTTGGCTCAGTTGCTGCACCTGGGCCTTGCTGTCGGCCAGGGCTTTGGCTTCTGCATCGAATTGGGCTTGCAGCGCTTGGCGTGCTTGCGTTTCTTGCTGCAGTTTCTGCTGGGCCTCGGCTTTGGCTCGTGTCTCGGCGTCTTTCTGCGTTTGCAGGGCCGCTTTGTCTTGGCTCAGTTGTTGCACCTGGGCCTTGCTGTCGGCCAGGGCTTTGGCTTCTGCATCGAATTGGGCTTGCAGCGCTTGCTTGGCTTGCGTTTCTTGCTGCAGTTTCTGCTGGGCCTCGGCTTTGGCTTTGGCTTCGGCGTCTTTCTGGGTCTGCAGGGTCGCTTTGTCTTGGCTCAGTTGTTGCGTTTGGGCCTTATGGTCGCGGACAAAAAGCGCTGTGGCCAGCGCAGGATTGCGTTCGGGCTGAACACCTGCAAACTGAAAGCCATTGGCCTGCATGTGTTGTTGCAATGTGGGCAGATCTGCCCCAACAGGAGCGTTGGTCTTCAGGACCACGCGAGCCAAAACAACCTCCATTGCCCCCAATGCCTGCCCTCCACCCTGCAGAATGGGCAGAGCTGGCAAACAGCCCAACCACAGCCAATTGGGTTGTGGCGCAGGGGCTGCAGCAAGGGTATCCGTGCGCAACGCATCGTCCAAACTCAAGGCTTGCACGGTGTGAGTGCGCACCGTTTTGATGTTGGGCCAACAGATCTGCAAGGCTTCAGCAGGCAACAAGCCACTTTCTGCTGGGTGGCTGGCATGATGCCACGTGACGGGGCCAGAACGCTCGGCCAGCACCAACGGCGCAGAGGGTGTCTTTGAATCCTGGCGCGCAGCCAAACCACCAATATGGGTGAGTGGAGTGTTGGGATCGGTTTGGAAAAATTCGGCCGCATCGGCTGTTGTCCCCACCAATACGGCGTGCCGGGCGGGAAACCATTGCTGCAACGTGGGCACCCATTGAGCCAGCACCAATTGGGCGGGGTTGTTGGCGGTCATCATGCAGAGGGCTCCATGTGTTCAGTGGCTTGCAAGCTCAAACGCAGACCTTGTACGCGTATGCCCAGTCGACGTGAGTCATTGCCGCCACGCTCGGCCAAGCACACGTTGTAGGGCAGTTGCAGTTGCAGTTGCCAGGCCTCTGTGGTGTGAGGAAGTTCAAACATGCCGATGCTGACCATGGGGTAAAGGCCCCCTCCCGCACCAAACTCGTGCACCAAATCAACAGGCGTCCTGTCACCGTTGGCCCAAACCGCTTTGGCCTGCAAGCCCGCGACCACCTCGGGTTCTATGGCATCGGCCAAGTGCAGCTCTAACACGTAGGAGCCTTGCATCAGTGGAGGCAGCTGGACGGTAGTGAGCGTTTCAGGACCGGTCCAACGGCCATCAGCCTCGGCGTCATACCAGCCCTGACCCTGAAGGGGCTGGCGGGCATCGATCCACAGTTCAGTGGGGGCATGATTGCGCCAGAAGTCGGCGACAAATCGCAAAGGAGCGGTTTGCTGGCCGTGCTGGAGAAAATAGCGCTCAAGCTCCTCTTGCACTTGATGCAACTGCATCAGCAGCTGTTCGCTCTCTTCAGCTTGCTGCTTCAGTTGGGCGTTGGCCTTGGCTGTGTCGTCTTTGGCTTGCTTGAGTTCAGCTTGGAGCTTCGCCGATTGCTCTGCCGCAGCTTTGCTTTGTGCCTGCAGTTGGGCGACTTGCTCTGCCGAGGTTTTGGCCTGTGCCTGCCATTGGGTGGCTTGCTCGGCCTGCTGCTTCAGTTGGGCGTTGGCCTTGGCTGTGTCGTCTTTGGCTTGCTTGAGTTCAGCTTGGAGCTTCGCCGATTGCTCGGTCGCAGCTTTGCTTTGTACCTGCAGTTGGGCGACTTGCTCTGCCGAGGTTTTGGCCTGTGCTTGCCATTGGGTGGCTTGCTCGGCCTGCTGCTTCAGTTGGGCGTTGGCCTTGGCTGTGCCGTCTTTGGCTTGCTTGAGTTCAGCTTGGAGCTTCGCCGATTGCTCTGCCGCAGCTTTGCTTTGTGCCTGCAGTTGGGCGACTTGCTCTGCCGAGGTTTTGACTTGCTCTTGCAGTTGAGCGGCTTTTTGTTGGGTTGCTTCTTGTTTGTAAAACGCTGCCTCTAGAGCCTCCTGCACTTGGTGCAGTTGCGCCAGCAACAGTTCGTTTTCTTGCGTGGCATTGGCCTGTTGGCGATTGTGGCCCTCCTGGAGCTGGGCTGCAGCTTTGACCTCCTCCGTCAACCGAACCACCTGCTCTGTGGCTGTCTTGACTTGAGCCTGCAGCTGAACAGCTTGGTCTGTTTGCTGCTGGATCTGTGCATTGGCCTTGGCCATTTCGTCTTTGGCCTGCTTGAGCTCAGCCTGAAGCTTGGCGGTTTGATCGGCTTGGGCTTTGTTTTGCGCCTGCAATTGCACCGCTTGGTCTGTCTGCTGCTGGATCTGTGCATTGGCCTTGACCACTTCGTCTCTGGCCTGCTTGAGCTCAGCCTGAAGCTTGGCGGTTTGCTCGGCTTGGGCTTTGTTTTGCGCCTGCAATTGCACCGCTTGGTCTGTCTGCTGCTGGATCTGTGCATTGGCCTTGACCACTTCGTCTTTGGCCTGCGTGAGCTCAGCCTGAAGCTTGACGGTTTGCTCGGCTTGGGCTTTGGTTTGTGCCTGGGATTGCGTGATTTGCTCTGTTGAAACCTTGACTTGTGCTTGCAATTGCACGGCCTGCGCCTGCAAGGCCTGCTGTTTATGAAAAGAAGCCTCGAGTTCTTCTTGCACTTGGTGCAGTTGCGCCAGCAACAATTCGTTTTCTTTCGCAGCCTCGGTTTGCTGACGGCTGCACTCTGCTTGTACCTGAGAGACTCGCTCCGCTGCGGCCTTGACTTGGGCCTGAAGTTGGGCCTCTTGCTCGGCCTGCTGTTTGAGCAACTCGTTGGCCTTGACGGCCTCGGCTCTGCTTTGATTGAGTTCGGCCTGGAGCTTGGCCGTTCGCTCCGCTTCAGCCTTTACCTGTGCCTGGAGTTGAACCTCTTGCTCGGTCTGCCGTTTGAGCTGAGCGTTGGCTTTGACAGCCTCTGCCTTGACGTGCTGAAGTTCTGCCTGAACTTTGACCGTCTGCTCCGATGCAGCCTTTGCCTGCTGATCAAGGATTGCCCCAAGGCGGGTCTGCTCCTCGGTCTGCAGACGCAGAGCACGCCACATGTCCAACGCTGTGGGCGCTGGCAGGGCTTCTGCCTCCTCGGCTGGCAGTTGGGCAGCGGCCTGCAGTTCGGCCCACAGCGCTTGTGATTGAGGATGCTGACGGATCACTTGCTCCAGAAGCACTTGCGGCAAGGGCCGCAAAGAGCTGCTTGCCGTGCTTTGGGACAACGCCGCCTGACCCAAACCCAGGAAAGGGATGACCGCCTGCACCTGGTCGGTGTGAACCAGCAGCGCATGGGTCCCCAAGCTGTAATAGGCCTGCAGCAACTCGTGTTGCTGAACGCACCAAGCATCCAATTCAGATTGGATCACCTCAGACAAATTGACCGACTCAACCGAAGATTGGGCCAACCTTCTCGACAACTCAGCAAGGGGTGAGGTGTACACCAGCACTAACCGTGTGCTGGGGTCAAAACGGGACCAAAAGGCGGGGGTGTGTGCATCCAGAACTTGACCCCAGCCCCAATGAGGATGGTCCAAGTTGCCCAGCATCAGGTCGGCAACCAGTTCGCTCCACAACTTCTCCAACCCTGGGTCAACTGAGCTGGCGTCAGATGCAATGGCGGACACGCCCTGACGCTGCTTTAAGGCCTTGAGCATAAGGCTGTGCACATCGGCAGCAGAAAGCGCCTCGCGCCGCGATGGACCGGCGGGAACAACACCAAGGACGGACAGCTGAGACGCAGCGTGCAGCGCAGCTGCCGACGTGGGGGCAAGGGCAATGATGGTGGTCATTTGGTGGTCATTGGGAAGCAGAGACAGACGAAGACATGCGGGCAAACAGCGCAGCCCATTGGGGCAGGATGGCCGATTCGGTATAGAGTTGACCGGTTTGCAATCCACGCCGACGCAAGTCAGCGCGCAAAGGCTCAGAGTCGTGGGACAGCAAATTTTGCAACGTGGAACAGGCGTCTGAGGCGCTGTAAGTGTTGAAATACACGGCAGATTGTCCGTAAATTTCGCGGTGCACGGGAATGTCCGATGCCGCCACCACGCAACCGCATTTCATGGCTTCCACACCCGAATAATCAAACCCTTCCGCCAGACCTGGACACACGGTGGCTGCCGCATGGTGGTAGAGCGCGCGCAATTCCGTGGCAGGTACGTTGTTGAGCCAGAACAACTCGCCCCTCTCGGCCCAGGGCCTGAAACTCTGGAGCACAGGTTCATGATCCCAACCAATGTTGCCCACCACCACCAGCTTGAGATGGGGATGGGTGCTGTACTTCAGGGCCTCCCAAGCTTGCAGGAGCAATGCGTGGTTTTTGCGTGGCTCAATGGTGCTGACCATCAGCAGGTAAGGTAACTTGGGCTGTTCCGACGCATCGGTTTGGTCGAAGGTGTCTGGCAAACGGGTTTTGACCACGTCATTCACCATCACACGGTTGCGCACGCCCCCTTGTGTGCTGTTGGGGTCATTTTTGACAACATTGCTCATCACCGCCAGGCGGTTGCGCACGATCTGATAGACCAAGTGGTGAGGTGTGTCGTCAGGAAAGTATTCGTCAGACACAATGTTGTGGATGACCACTGCACGGCCCACCGCCTGGGGAAAAATGGTGAGCAGGTCTTTGCGGGTGGCCTCGGAAATACACGAGAACCAAGCCCCCTGGTTCAAATTGTCTTTGAGTGCGTGGAAATGGGCTGCCTGGTCAAAGGCTTTGTCGCGCGTGGTGTGCGGCATGAGAATGGGCACGGCATCGTGGTAGCGAACCACCATGTGCGTGCCCCGAGCCACCCTCCCGGGAAATGGGTTCTGGGTGACGAAGGCGTGAAAACCGTGGGTGTTGAGCGTGGTGTAACTGGGCGAGCCAGAGAATTTAAGTCCATCAAGCCCAGCACGGTGCATCATTTGCCTGGGAACAGACAGCACGCGGTGGCGCGTCCCCGTCAGAGCGGGTTGACAGCTGGCATTCAGCGTTTTGCTGAAAAAGGTACGCCACACAAAATCTTCAAACAGGTCTGACTCGAACCGAGACAGGGGCAGCTTGAGCCCAACCACGGAGCGCAACCGCAACAAGGCGCGGGCGAAACGCTTTTGCACCTCGTACACCATGGCTTGGGCCAGACTGTCCAAAGGTTTTTCGTAAAGTGACACCACAAATTTGGACAGGCGGTCGATTCGACGGTCCAGTGGAAGGGTTTTGTGTGCGGGCAATGCAGCGCGCAGGCGCCGCCCTCCATGCTGCATGAGGCCTTCTACCTCAAAACCTTGCATTAGGGAAAGCCCCTTGAAAAGCAAACGGCACTCTTGGGGAATGCCTGCATAGCCGTCAAGCGCCGGTTTGAGATCGACCAACACCTTCATGCCTCGCTCCTTTGTTCGACCGGACTGTGAAGGATCTGGTGGTATGCATCGTAGGCGTGTTGAACACTGTCGAAGTGCAGCAACCGGCCTTGATGAAGCACGGCGGCAGAATCACAGTGTTGCTGAATGAACTGCGCGTTGTGCGACACCATGACCATGGCTTTGTGCCCGCGGCGACCAAAAAGCTCCTGATCGCAGCGCTCAGTGAACCTGGCATCACCTACCGCGACGATTTCGTCGATAAGGTAGCAATCGAAATCAATGGCCATGGAAACGGCAAAAGCCAATCGAGCCGTCATACCCGCTGAGTAGGTCTGCACCGGCTCATAAAAATATCGGCCCAATTCTGAAAAGTCCAATACGAATTTCAATTTGCCCTCAGTGGGCACGTTGTACACGCGGCAAACAAAACGCAGGTAGTCGTAGCCCGTGAGCGAGCCAGCGAAGCCCGCAGAGAACGCCAGTGGCCAAGACACACTCATGTGGCGGATCACCTGTCCAACGGTGGGTTGCTCGGCTCCGCCCAACAACCGAACGAGGGTGGATTTACCGGCCCCATTCCGGCCCAGAATGCCGAGCTTTTGCCCGGGGTTGACACGAAGTGACACGTCGGACAGCACCCTGATATCGCCATGACGGGTGGCGTAGTCTTTGCTGACATGCTGCAACTCGATCACAGGCGCACCCCAGTGCGAGCCACCAGGCGGACTTGCGACAAACCAAGCAACATCAGTGCCATGTTCCAAGACACAAGGTAAACCACACTGTATCTGGCAGCAAACAAATGGCCAAAATACCCCTCACGCAGCATTTCAACGGCATGAACCATAGGTAAAAGAAGCACAAACTCTTGAGCTTGTGGGGGCAAGCTGCTCACCAGATAAAAAGTGCCCGACAAAGGAAACAACAAGTAAGACAGGGGAGCCCAAATCTTTTCCACCCACTTAGAGCGCTCCGACAGAGGTCCCAGCAACAACCCCAACGACAGGCCAAACCAAGCCAACAGCATCCAAGCAAGGCATACCGCAAGCAGATCTTGCGGCCAAGGCATCCAACCCAATGCGATGCCCAGCAATGCTAGTGCGACAAAAGACATGGTGGCCCCAGTGGCCTCCAGAATGATCCGAGCAAAATACACATCCAGCAATTTGACGGGGCGGTGAAACAGCAACGCCCGGTTAGGTGTCACAGCCCCCATACATCTGGCAGGCATGTTGCGCCACAACATAACGCAGCTGTATCCTGTGACAGCGAAAGCTGCAATGGGAATCACAGTTTGAACACCCGCCGCACGCGCACTTGAATAGGCCCACGCAATCAGACCCGTGAAAAGCATAGGCTCAACGAGCAACCACAAGAAACCGATGTTGTGCCGCCCGTAGCGGGTGAGAACCTCGCGCAAAAGGAGCGCTCCTATGACGCGAAACTGCACGCGCAGCCCGGGCCACCAAGCGACCAGTGGTGACGAAAGGCTGCTGCCAGAAGCTTGCTGCATGGTGCTCAGCCCTGATGCTCTTTGATACCAGCCAGCAACATGCTCAGAATGCCCCAAGCCACCAAGCAGAAAACCAACGTGGCCAAGAAACTCCGAAAACGCCTGGGCTCCTGAGCCACATCAGGCAAACTGGGCTGAGCAATGCGTTCCAGATAAATCTGCTGGCGTTGGGCCTCGTTGCGGGCACTTTCCAAACTGGCCAACGCGCTGGCCAGTTGTTTGTTGGCAAAGTCAGACTCCAACGCCAAACGTTGAAATTCAGCAGCTTTGTTGGACAGCGACTTTTGATCACCCGTGACCTTGCCCGTTTCTTTGCCAATTTCTGAACGCAGCGTCTTAACCCGGTTCTCAAGAGATGGGATTTGCGGGTTGCTCGGGGTGAAGGCCTTGAGTTGTGCAAGCTGGGTGGTGGTGGCAATGAGTTCGTCTTGCAGCTTGGCCACCTGCTGCAACTGGGCAGTTGCTTGGCGCTCAGGGTCGATGACACCCTGGCGGTTGCGATATTGGGACAGAGCCAGCGCAGCAGCCTTGGCTTTGCTGGCCGCCTGATCGACCTCCGTTTGAGCGAAGCGGATCAAATCTTGGCGACCGCGCTCATTCAGGCGGTTCACCAAGTCTTCGCTGCGCTCCAGCAAGACTTGATTCGCACGTACAGCATCTTGCGCGGTAAAGGCTTTCACATACAGCGTGCTGATAGAAGAGGATGAGTCGGTCGCCACTGCAACCATTTTCTGATAGTAGCGGTGAAGCGCTTCAAAGCTGTTATCTGGATCAAGTCCGGCAAAGCGGCTGATGCGGTCCACATCGGTGTTGGCATAGGCTTTGTCAAGCCCAACCTCAGCATTCAAAACGCGCAGAGCATCACGAGACAGAATGTAATTTTGGACGGTATAGCTTTCATCCCGTGCGCTCGAAAATCCAGCCCCCTTGAGCAGCACACCCAGAGAAGATGCCGACTGTTTTTCAGGGCTTCGAACCACGAAGCTGCTTTCGGAGGTGTAGACATCTGAGGCGATAAGCCCAAAATAAAAAGCTGAGAGGGCACAAGGCACAACAACAGTGAGCAGAAATAGCCTGTTGATTTTTTTCAGGAAGCTGGGTTTGATGGTGTTCATGTGGTGAGTTTATGCGCGGCCATACTGGTCGGAAAAACGCACAATGTCGTCCTCTCCCAAGTACTGGCCACTTTGAACTTCGATCATTTGCAGGTTGATGACACCCGGATTCGTCAAGCGGTGCCTGTGCCCAGCCGGAATGTAGGTGGACTCGTTGGTTTGAACCAGCAGTTCTTGGTCACCGTTCACAACTTTGGCCGTACCGCTGACCACAATCCAGTGTTCGCTACGATGGTGATGCATTTGCAGGCTGAGGGAAGCGCCAGGTTTCACTTCAATGCGCTTGATTTTGAAACCATTGCCCTCTTCCAGTATCGTGTAAGTTCCCCACGGCCGGTGAGCAGTGCGGTGAAGCTTGTAAGAGTCGTGACCTTGTTTTTTCAGCTTTGCATACAGGTGCTTGACATCTTGGCTGCAGTGCTTGTTGGCCACAAGCAGGGCATCTGGCGTATCGATGATGATGAGATCGGAAACCCCAACAGCCCCCACCAAGCGATCAGGGCTTTGGATGAAACAGCCTGTCGAGTTGTGCAACAACGCATTTCCCTCGACACGGTTACCCTGCGCGTCCGGCGGGACAAGATCGCCAACAGCCGTCCAAGACCCAATGTCGCTCCAGCCCAAATCGCAGGGAACCACCGCAGCCACAGCGGTTTTTTCCATCAGGGCATAGTCGATGGAGTCGTCAGGAACGCTGTCAAAGGTGGCTGGGTCCAGTTCGATTTGCTGAGTTCCTAGACCCGTGAGCGTGCGTGAAGCGCCCAAGCATCGCTGGCAAGCGTCCAGCAGTGTGGGGTTGCGAAGGGCCATTTCCGCCAGCAGTGAACCTGCGGAAAAGCAGAACATGCCTGAGTTCCAGAGGTAGTTTCCGCTATCCAAATACGCTTGGGCGGTGGCTAGGTCAGGCTTTTCCACGAAGCGGCTGACCATGTGTCCTTTCGCCTCAATGTAGCCAAAACCGGTTTCAGGCGCGTTCGGCTGGATGCCAAAGGTGACCACAAACCCCTGGGAGGCCAAATGTTGGGCTTTCACCACAGCTTGTGCAAACGCATCCTGATGGGCAATAAGGTGATCTGCTGGGAGTACCAGCAACTGAGCATCGTTGCCATGTTGCCCTTGCACGACCAGTGCCGCCATGGTGACCGCAGCAGCTGTGTTGCGCCCAAAAGGCTCAAGCACAAAATTCGTGCGCAAGCGAGCGCGGTTCACCAACCGAAATTCGTCCTGCGTTTTGAAGAACAGCTCCCGGTTGGTGATGGTCAAAACCTCGTCAACAGCAGGCAATCCGGCGGCGCGGAGAAACGCTTTTTGCAACAGGCTCTGACCATCGTGCAAACGCATGAAAGGCTTTGGATGGGTCTCGCGCGACACTGGCCAGAGGCGCGAACCGGCACCGCCGCAAAGAATGGTGGGGATCAGCATCATGGGATTCGAGTATGCAGAAAGTCACTTATCCCAAGACGCAGATGACCAGACCAAAGGCTCTGATCGATCAGCGTAGAGGCTGACAGGCAATTGGGTGAGATTTTTCATTTGGCCCAAAAACAGGCGGGTGGCCTCTGGATCGGGTCTTTGGCAGTGGTGCCAAAAAAGGTCAAGCCCGGCCCAAAAGCATAAGTGACGTTGTTTGTAAAGCGCATCACCCAAAACGATAAGGGGAGCCCCTCGCTCCAGAGCCTGCAGGCCCACGGTGCTGTTGATGAGCACAACCCCTGCACTGTGCTGCGCAAGAAGGGGAGTGTCCCCTTCCACAAGGTGCAGCACCCTGCTTCCAACTCGAAGCTCCTGAGCCAAACTCCCAATGAATTGCGCATGACCCGGACCACCCCGGCTGTAGGGGTGCTGGCGAAACACCAGCAAGCTGTCAGTCGGGGCGTGAGCACAAAATGAGCGCAACACCTGAATGATGAAATCGGTGTTCTGGTTGAAACAGCTGTGATGGGTAATTTGAGCATCGCCATCGTGCTGCAAAGGCACGAAATAATAAGGGCGGCTGTTGCTCAACAGCTGCGATTGGGCCATACGGTCCGACCGCCGAAACCAGAGTTTTTTCGCCCACGATCTAATCCAATAGTGGGCGTACCAATAGGGGTTGTCATTCTTGTGGTGCACGTAGTGCGGATACCTGAGACGAGCCTGCCTGAGCGCCAAATAATGCTGACTGGCGTGCCATGCCATTTTCTGAAAGTGGTAGGGAGTCGCGTCTGGCTGAATGTCTGCAGCCAGTGCTGGAGGCAGCGGTGTAGAGTCTGCGCCTGAAAGGCCTGCGACCCATTTGTACCGGTCAAGGGTTGTGGAATAACCGTTGACGCCGCCCAACTCCATGGTGGCAAAACCGGGACGAAAATACCCCTCCTCCAGCACAACGACGGTCACCCCCAACTGACTGGCGACCTCGCGCGCCAAAGCGTGGTAGGCCCTGGACTGCCCAAAAAGGACAATGTGGTCCACCCTAAGAGATTGCAGTGTTTGCCTGAGAAAAAGAGGCCATTGGGTCAGTTTGTCTGTGAAGCGTATAGGACTCAGCGCCTGGCAATCGAGTTCGTCCCCGCCCTGAAACACGATTCGATTGACGTCTATCCCCAAAGAATGCAACCAGACAGAAAGACGATCAAAAAAAGGACCGAGCGGGCCCTGCAACAGCAGCACGCTGCGAGCCGTGCTCAACGACAACCACGCGGGATTCACTCCTACAAATTGAGTTGAAGCCACATCGCTTGATCCGGCTTTGAGAGCGGTCAAGTCATGTATGTGCATCACAGCAGCGGCCTCGGTTTGGCTCTCAATCATCAAACTCCCTGCTCTGTTCTTAAGTTTCAAAATAACTATACCATCCAAGATGGTACCGACACGGTGCCGACAGCCCTATCGGCAAAGGGCATTTGACTCGGTGAAACCATGCGTATTTCCCTGAAGTTCCCTCTCGATTGCCTGAGATTGCTGAGCGGCGAAAAAAGCTTTGCCGAAAACCCTGTGCTGGGCAACGCTTGGCTGAACAAGAAAGGCTTGCACATCATGCGCAAACGCCTTGCCCACTTTTTGAGTGAGCGTCGTCGGATGGCATGGCGGCAGTGCCCTCGCGAATTTGCTAGCAAGTTGGATGCCGAGGGTTACGTGAAAGTGCCTGATTTTTTGCCACCAACGGAGTTTTTCCAGTTGAAGGCTGATGTCCTGGCCCTGAAACAGATGGCCATCGAAATGGTGCAGCCGCCTGCCACCACACGACGGTTCAATCTGGACGCCAGCAACACCGCGCACTTGCCCGCACTGAACCGCTTGCTGAAAAACAAAACGCTGATGGGCATGCTGCACCATGCCGCAGGCTGTGGAGGGGCGCCGATTGTGGCCGTGCAATGCACACACACCGATGCCAACGGTCCCGTCAGGGGTCACGACCCTCAGACCGACTGGCATTCCGACACATTTCACAGCACCGCCAAGGCTTGGCTGTTCTTGCATGATGTGCCACAAGACGCGGGACCGTTTGCCTACGTGCCGGGCTCCCAAGCGCTCACGCCGCGCCGAATGGCATGGGAGCAACAACAAAGCGTGGTGGCCGCCAAACACCCCAACGTGTTTCATGCCAGAGGCTCTTTCCGTGCAAGCTTGACAGAGCTGCATGAAATGGGATTTGGGGAACCCGTGGTTGGGGTGGTGTCGGGAAACACGCTGATAGTGGCTGACACCAGTGGATTTCACCGCCGGACACCCTCGAGTTGCCCCACCATCAGGGTTGAGGTTTACTTCAGTTTGCGGAGGAATCCCTATTTCGCAGGGCTTTACCCCAGTCTGCTGGGATTGCCGTGGGTACGCAAATGGTGGGCGACGTGGGCTTACAACATTTACGAATGGCAAACGCGTCATGGCAAGTCCGCTTGGCACCCCTGCACAGAACAAGGGTTGAAAATGGCAGAAAAAGACCTGCTGGCTTGATGTTTCAGGGGCGATGGGATAATTCCGTCCATGACGATCACCATCAAAGACGCCGCAGGTATTGCCGCCATGCGCACCGCCTGTCGCCTGGCCGCTGAAGTGCTGGACCATCTCACCCCCTTCATTCAGCCAGGCATCACCACCCTGGAAATTGACCGGCTGGCCGCCGAATACATGAAGGCCCAGGGCACCGTATCGGCGACGATAGGCTATCAGCCACCGGGCTACCCACCCTACCCTGGACATCTTTGCACGTCGGTCAACCAAGTGGTATGCCATGGCATCCCCAACGAGAAACCCTTGAAAAAGGGAGACATCGTCAATGTGGATGTGACCGTTATCAAGGATGGGTGGTTTGGAGACACCAGCCGGATGTTTCTGATTGGGGATTGCTCCATTCAGGCCAAGCGTTTGGTGTCGACCACCTACGAAGCCATGTGGAAAGGCATTGAATTGGTGCGCCCAGGCGCTCGTTTGGGCGACATTGGCCATGCCATTCAGAAGTTCACCGAGGGTTTGGGGTTTACCGTGGTCCGTGAGTTCTGCGGGCACGGCATTGGCCAAAAGTTTCACGAAGAACCCCAGGTGCTGCACTACGGCAAACCCGGCACATTGGAAGAGTTGAAACCCGGGATGATTTTCACGATCGAGCCCATGATCAATGCAGGCAAGCGCGACATCAAAGAACAAGGTGATGGCTGGACGATTGTGACCAAAGACCGTTCACTGTCCGCCCAGTGGGAGCACACGGTACTGGTGACCGAGGCCGGTTACGAAGTGCTCACGTTGTCTGCGGGCAGTCCCCCCGCTCCATCTTTTGTGAAAGTCCCGCAGGTTGCGGCTGTGGCCTGACACTGGCTTTCGCTTTTCATGAACCACACCACCCAGTCGCTGCGCGAGCAGTACCGCAGCGGCAAAGCCGCATTGCTTCAAGGCTTGCCTCGCGAAGGCAGCTCCACCAGAGGGGTCCGAACCACGTTGCAGCGGTTGGCACGCCATGCGGACAACACGCTGCGCCAACTTTGGTCAACGTCGGGTTTCGGTCCCGACTTTGCACTGGTGGCAGTGGGTGGCCATGGCAGAGGAGAGCTGTTTCCGCATTCGGATGTGGACGTGCTGCTACTCTTGCCTGACGATGCGGACCCGAACGCCGACGAGGCATTGAAATCGCGGCTTGAGCAGTTCATAGGCAGTTGCTGGGACGTGGGACTGGACATCGGTTCCAGCGTGCGAAAAGTGGCCGAATGCGTGGAAGAGGCCGAACGTGACATCACCGTCCAGACCTCTATGGTGGAATGCCGCCTGGTGTGCGGCAATCGAGCCCAATTCGTGCGTTTGGCCAATGCATTGGGAGAAGCCATACAGCCCAAAGCATTTTTTGTGGCCAAAACGCTTGAAATGCGCCAGCGTCACCAGCGCCATGAGAACACACCTTACGCACTGGAGCCCAACTGCAAAGAGTCTCCAGGCGGGCTGCGCGACTTGCAGACCATTTTGTGGGTCGCAAAAGCCGCAGGTTTGGGCAAGAGCTGGGATGAACTGGGACGCAGGGGATTGGCCACCCCCCTGGAGGTGAGGCAGCTCAAGGCCAATGAGGCTTTGCTGAGTCTGATCCGTTTGCGGTTGCACCTGATAGCCAATCGGCGCGAAGACCGACTGGTGTTCGACTTGCAAACGTCAGTGGCCGAATCATTCGGCTACCACTCCCAGATTCAGGCGCCCTCACGCACCTCTGCCTTGCCGGGGGCAGGGGGCGGGGCAGGAAGTGCGCGTGTGACACGGCGCGCCAGTGAAATCCTGATGAAACGCTACTACTGGGCTGCGAAAGCAGTGGCTCAGTTGAACCAGATTTTGCTGCTGAACATTGAAGAACGGTTGAGCAGCGACGACGGTGCACAGAGCCACCAGTTGCGGCCCATCAATCCGCGCTTCTTCGAGAAAGCGGGCATGCTTGAAGTGGCGAGCGACGATCTGTACGTTCAGCAGCCACACGCCATCTTGGAAACGTTTTTGCTGTATCAGACGACAGTCGGCATCAAAGGCTTGTCAGCCCGTACCCTTCGGGCGCTCTACAACGCCAGGCCAGTGATGAATGGGGCGTTTCGCAATGACCCCGAAAACCGCAAAATTTTCCTGAAAATCCTTCAACAGAACGATGGCATCACACATGCCATGCGGCTGATGAACGAAACCTCGGTGTTGGGAAGGTACCTTTGGGTGTTCCGGCACATCGTGGGGCAGATGCAGCACGACCTCTTCCATGTGTACACCGTGGACCAGCACATCCTGATGGTGTTGCGCAACGTGCGCAGGTTCTTCATTCCGGAGCACTCACATGAATACCCTTTCTGCTCTCAATTGGCTGCAGGCTGGGACAAACCTTGGATTTTTTACATTGCGGCGCTGTTCCATGACATTGCCAAAGGGCGCGGAGGCGACCACTCCGAATTGGGAGCGCGTGATGTGCGCCTGTTTTGCAGGCAACACGGGGTGTCCAAAGAAGATGCCAAGCTGATCGAGTTTCTGGTCATCGAGCACCTGACCATGAGCCGTATCGCCCAGAAAGAGGATCTGAGCGATCCAGAGGTGATTGCAACCTTTGCCAAACGCCTGGGCAGCGAGCGCAAACTGACCGCCTTGTATCTGTTGACGGTGGCTGACATCAGGGGAACGAGCCCGAAGGTTTGGAACAACTGGAAGGGCAAACTGCTGGAGGATCTGTATCGGTACACGCTTCGTGTGCTGGGAGGCAGAGCCGCGGACCCCAGCGCGGTGGTGGAGGCGCGAAAACGCGAAGCGTTGGCAGAACTGGCACTGCATGCGCTGCCTCACCAGGCCCACAAATGCCTCTGGGACACGCTGGATGTCAGCTACTTCATGCGACACAAGGCAGGAGAGATCGCTTGGCACACGCGCCAGATCACACGGGAACTGGCGCGAGGATCCCAACTGAACGCAGAGGGCGAACCCAAAGCCATCCCCGGCGGGGGCCACACCGTGGTGCGAGCCCGGACGTCACCTGACGGCGAAGGCGTGCAAGTGCTGGTGTACGCCAGGGATCAGCACGACCTGTTTGCCCGGATTTGCGGGTATTTTGACCAAGCGGGTTTCAGCATTCTGGATGCCAAAGTCCACACCACACGCAACGGTCACGCGCTGGACACATTCCAGGTGGTCGCACCGACGTTCTCTGAGCACTATCGGGAATTGATTGCGATGGTGGAAGCCAACCTGACCCGATTTATCGACGAGCAGACCGCCCTGCCCCCTCCCAGCAAGGGACGAACCTCGCGCAGGGTGAAAAATTTCCCCATCAACCCCAGGGTGGAGTTGAGACCGGACGACAAGGCGCAGCGGTGGCTTCTGAGCATCTCGGCCAGCGACCGCGCCGGGCTTCTCTACAGCATCGCCTTGGTGCTGGCACGCCACGACATCAATTTGCAACTGGCCAAAATCACCACGTTAGGCGAGCGTGTAGAAGACACATTCCTGATCTGTGGCCTGCAACTGCAGCACAACCGGACACAGATTGCCATCGAGACGGAACTGCTGGAAGTTCTGTCGACGCCTGCCTGAGGTGCTATCCGATCTCAGGTTGGCGGCAGTGCATCGACAAATCCAAACCGGCTGAAATCCCGTACCCGCATGGGGTACAACTTGCCCCACAGGTGATCACATTCGTGCTGCACCACCCGGGCATGAAAGCCCTCCACGCAACGGTCGATTGCAACGCCGTGTTCATCAAAGCCCTGATAGCGCAAAAACTGCCAGCGTGGCACAAAGCCCCGCAAACCGGGAATGGACAGACACCCTTCCCAATCGAGTTGTTCTTCATCCCCCAAAGGCGTGAGCAACGGGTTGATGAGCACCGTGGGGGCAACGGGCGGCGCATCGGGATACCGCGGATTGACTTGGCCAGAGCCAAAAACCACGACTTGGAGGTTGACCCCGATCTGGGGTGCAGCCAAGCCCGCCCCGCTGGCTGCGGACATGGTGTCACGCAGATCCTGAACCAGCGACCGCAATTCGGGCGATGAAAACCGGTTGACGGGCTCTGCCACCCGGAGCAACCGGGGATCACCCATTTTCAGAATCGCGCGCACGGTCACGAGACAGCCTCAGTCTCGACTGCCTTGCCAGCGCTGCACCAAGTCGCCCAATCGCCCTGCCACGGCGGCAATGGCCTGGGCGGGAGCCGAACCCGGCATGCTGGAGAACAGCAATTGCCGCTTCTGCACCGCGCTGCGCACCAAGGTATCGGACGGAATATCTCCCAGATGCGACAACATCACCGGACCACTGCCCAACGCAGGCACAAACCGATCCACGACGCGCTGAAGCTGCGTGGTGATCATGCGTCCTTCACCAGGCTGCAAGGTCTGGTTGATCACCACTCGAATGGTGCGCCGCCCCTGCTGGGCAGCGAGCACCTTGACAGTGGCATACGCGTCTGTGAGCGACGTGGGTTCGGGAGTGGACACCAGCAACACCTCATCGGCAAGGGAAATGGCGTACAACACAACATCAGAAATGCCGGCGCCCGTGTCCAGAATGACCACGTCGTAGTCAAGCAGTACCTCATGAAGCACGGTTTGAAACTGATCGCGCACCTCAGACGTGAGGCGTGAATACTCCACCAATCCGGAACCGGCCAGCAACACGTCAAAGCCGCCTGGGGCTTTCAGGATGGCCTCCCGCAACGTGGCTTTGCCGGTGAAGACATCGTGCAAGGTTGTCTTCGGGTACAAGTTCAGTACCACGTCAAGGTTGGCCAAACCCAGGTCGGCGTCCAGCACCAGCACCCGCAACCCACGCTTGGCCAAGGCTGCCGCTGTGTTGGCTGAGACGAAGGTCTTGCCCACGCCCCCCTTGCCGCTCGTCACCGCAAAGACCAACGCCCGTTTGGGGTCGGTGGGAAACGTGGGAACGTACACCACGGGCGCTTTGGGGGTGGGTGCGGGTGCACCAACTGGCGTGTTCATGGTGTGGCTCCGTTCGCATTGCCCAGGTTTGCCACGGCCATGCGGGCTTCAAAGGCATCAAAATTCAGCGCGCCGTAAAGCAATTCTTTTTCCTCGGTAGACACCACGGTGTCGATGGTCTGTTCCAGGCAAACGGTGTTTCGGCCCTCGCGCTTGGCGCGGTAGAGCTGCCTGTCGGCCCGCTCAATCCAAATGGCGGCTTCGGAGCGGATCCATTGCGGGGCATAAGCGCCTCCCACACTGACGGTCAGGGACAACGACAGATGGGGTCCAAGCACCACAGGGGCGTGAGCCATGGATTCCCGTATGCGTTCGGCCACGATGTTGCCGTAGGAGGAGGAGCAATTGGGCAGCACCACCGCATACTCCTCGCCCCCAAAGCGGGCCACCGTGTCCATCGGGCGAACGCAGGCAAGGATGCGATGCGCCACCTGCTTGAGCACCTGATCGCCCACGAGATGGCCATGGGCATCGTTGACGCGTTTGAAATGGTCGATGTCGACCATCAACAGCAACGCCACATCACCTGATCTGGCCACCCGGTCCAGTTCCTGCTCCATGGCATGGGCAAAACTGCGTCGGTTGGCGAGTCCTGTCAGGGCGTCGAGGGATGACAGGCTGCACAGCGCATCGATGACCCCTTGCACATACTTCTGGGGAGGCAATGCGACATCCAAAGCGGTTTGCCCGGATTGCTCGATGAGCCTCAATGCCGAATCCAACTGGAGGGACTCGATGTCAACGCAATGCTCGGGGGGGCTTGTTTTCACGACAATGTGTGGTGACTGATTGCTGCACAGTCTAGCATCGCAGCACTGCCCCACCTGCCCAGGAGACGCAACATGACATCCCCGAACCATTCAAAGCCCATTCTGCGTGCCGCCCTCGGTGCCAGCCTTCTGGCGTTTGCTGGCGGTGCCGCTTGGGCAGAACCGGCCATTTTCAAGGGTGCGGACCTCAAACAGGGTGAACAACTCATCGCCCAAGGCAAATGCACGCAGTGCCACGCGAGCAAAGTGGGTGGCGATGGCAGCGCCATATACAACCCAAAAGGCAAGATCAGTGAACCAGGCTTGTTGCGCGGCATGGTGGAACAGTGCAATTCCACGCTCAACCTGCAGATGTTTCCTGAAGAAGTGACCCACGTGGCAGCGGTGCTGAACCGGGACCACTACAAATTCAAGTGACCGGCGATGCCGCCTCTCCCGCCAGCCGGGCCAACAGGGCAGCCTCGTCCAGCACCTCGATTCCCAGCTCACGCGCCTTGTCGAGTTTGCTGCCAGCCTCTGCGCCGGCCACCACAAACCGGGTTTTTTTGCTGACCGAACCCGCCACCTTGGCCCCGGCGGCTTCCAGCAGCGCTTTGGCGTCCTCGCGGCTGAGCGTGGGCAACGTGCCGGTCAGCACCACGGTCTGCCCGGCCAACGGTTGGGGGGCCAGGCTATCGGCTGCACCCTCGCCCTCCGGCCAGGTCACGCCGCAGGCGCGCAGTTGCTCCACCACCTCGCGGTTGTGGGGTTGCTGGAAAAAGGTGTGGATGCTCTGGGCCACCACCGGCCCCACGTCACGCACCGCCAGCAACTGCTCGACGGTCGCAGCCTGTTCGGCTGCGTGACCCATGATGGCCTCCAGCCGTCCGAAGTGCCGGGCCAGGTCCTTGGCCGTGGCCTCGCCCACGTGGCGAATGCCCAATCCAAACAAAAACCGAGGCAACGTGGTTTTTTTGGAGGCTTCCAGTGCATCCAGGAGGTTTTGAGCCGATTTGTCGGCCATGCGCTCCAGACTGGCGAGGGCCACCAGCCCCAGTCGGTACAGGTCGGGCAAAGTCCGGACCACGTGGCCATCCACCAGTTGGTCCACCAGTTTGTCGCCCAGGCCTTCGATGTCCAGCGCCCGGCGCTGGGCGTAATGCAGGATGGCCTGCTTGCGTTGGGCCCCGCAGAACAGGCCCCCGGTACAGCGGTGATCGGCTTCGCCCTCTTCACGCACCGCCGTGCTGCCACACACTGGACAGTGGGAAGGCATGGTGAACTCAGGGGCCCCAGGCTGGCGCTTGTCGGCCAGCACACCCACCACCTCGGGAATCACATCGCCGGCGCGGCGCACGATGACGGTATCGCCCACGCGCACGTCTTTGCGCCGGGCCTCCAGCTCGTTGTGCAAGGTGGCGTTGGTGACCGTGACCCCCCCCACAAACACGGGGGCCAGCTTGGCCACCGGGGTGAGTTTGCCCGTTCGGCCCACTTGCACGTCAATCGCCAGCACCATGGTCAGCTGCTCCTGAGCCGGGTACTTGTGGGCCACCGCCCAGCGCGGCTCGCGGGTCTTGAAGCCCAACTGCTGCTGCAACGCCAAGTCGTTGACCTTGTAGACGATGCCGTCGATGTCGAAAGGCAGGCCATCGCGCCGCGTGCCCACAGCGGCGTGAAACGCCACCAGCCCTTCGGCACCCTGCACCACCTCCCGGTCGCCACACACCGGCAAGCCCATGGCCACAAAGGCATCGAGCAACGCACTGTGGGTGGACGGTGGGGTCCACCCCACCACTTCGCCCAGCCCGTAGGCAAAAAAACTCAGCGGGCGCTGGGCGGTGATGGCCGGATCGAGCTGTCGCACCGCCCCTGCGGCGGTGTTGCGCGGGTTGACAAAGGTTTTCTCCCCCTTGGCGCGTTGCTGTTCGTTGAGTCGCTCGAAATCGTCGCGGCGCATGTAGACCTCGCCACGCACCTCCAGAACCTCAGCATCCACCCCGGTCAAACGCAAAGGAATCTGGTGGACCGTGCGGATGGCGTGGGTCACGTCTTCTCCGGTTTCACCGTCGCCCCGCGTGGCAGCCAACACCAGCACACCGCGTTCGTAGCGCAGGCTCATGGCCAGACCGTCGAACTTGAGTTCGGCGGCGTATTCCACAGGCGGCGCGTCGTCGGCCAGTTTGAGGGCGTTGCGCACGCGGATGTCAAAGGCGCGCGCACCCTCGGGCGTGGTGTCGGTTTCGGTGTTGATGGACAGCATGGGCACCGCGTGGCGCACCGGGGTGAGACCATCGAGAACCTGCCCCATCACACGCTGGGTCGGTGAATCGGGGCGCCTCAGCTCGGGGTGAGCGGCTTCCAGCGCCTGCAGGCGCTGAAAAAGGCGATCGTATTCCGCGTCGGGAATGTCGGGGGCATCCAGCACGTGATAGCGGTGGGCGTGGTACTGGATTTGCTGGCACAGGTTTTCAATTTCTGTAGCTGCTATCGCAATACCATCCTGCGCTGATGGCACTTTTGGATCAAAACTATCAGGAAACAGGTCGTCGGTGTGCATGGTCGGGCGGGGGCGGGGCCGCGGGTGAAAGTGACAGGTGCTCGCGCACCACGGCGGGCAGCTTGGTGGGAGCGGCGATGCGCAGTTGTTTGTGGATGCTGGTGCGACCAAACACCACCTCGATGTGGCGGGCCGATACCCCGAACTCGCGGGCAAGGAACTTCACCATGTGGTCCGTGGCCTTGCCGTCTTCGGGTGCTGCGGTGACGCTGATTTTGAGCTGCGCCCCTTTGGGCTTGCCAATGGCGTCACGCTTGGCTGCCGGGGTACCCAGCACGTTGAGCACCAAGGTGGTGCCCTCCCAGTGGCAAAACGGACCGGGGTCCAAGGCGGTCAGCTGAACAGACGACGCGCCAGCGCGCTGCCAGCGGCCAGGTCGCGCGCCTGCAGGGCAGCGTAAAGCCCCTCGAGATCGGCCCCGATGCGGTCCAGCGCGGCGTCGGGCAGGGGCTGCCCCTGGTCGTCGGTGACGATGCCGTCCATGACCTCGGCCAAGGTGCGGGCCACCTCGCGCATGCGCTGGTAGGGCTGCTCGGCCTGGGGCACATGGGCCACGTCAAGCAACAGGCTGACCTCGCGCAGTGCGCTTTGCTCGGGGTCGTCGGCCAACGCGGCCTGGGTGTCGAACAGGAGACTGAGCACGGGCGCGCTGCCCGCCTCGGAGCCCGGCAAAACCATGCGGCCAGGCAATGCCCCCACGACAAACCCCATGCGGCCGGCGTGCTGGTGCACGTAGCCCGGGCTCCAGGCCGCACGGGTGGCGCGCAGGGTAAAGCCCAGTTGGGCGTCGTGGGTGCTGGCGAACTGGTCCAGTTCGCGGGCACGCATGACTTCGTCCCGCATCTCGGGAAACTCGGGACTGGCGCTCAGCGCGTCGGCCAGGGCCTGTGTTTTCATGACGAACTCGGAAAATTCGATCTCGTTGAGCGCGCCATGGCGGTTGGCCAGCTGCACGCCAGCCTGCACCGCCGTGTAGCGCTGGCCGGGGCGGGGGCTTTCCCATTCGCCGCTGGCACTGTGGCGCGCTTCGATGGCAAAAGGCTTGCTGCCCACGCGGCGCGTACCGGGCATGGCGGCCAGGATGGCATCGCCCGACACCTCGCCCTCCAGCGCCAGCGGGGCCACCACGTCGATCAGGGCGTCCAGTCCGGGTTTGCGCTCTGCCGCGCGGACGTCGGCACCGGAGTCGGTCACGGCCGACGAGCCCCCGGGCACCTCGGCATCGAAACCCGGCTCCTGTCGGTCAGGGCCGTGGGTGGAGGGGGCTTCGGTGGCCAGCGACGGGTCGGCTTTGCGCGGAGAACTCTTGCGGGTCACCCACGCGTTGTAGGCCACCACGGCCAGCAAAATGAAACCGCCCAGATAGGCCAGACCGAGTTGAAGGTTGCTCATGTTTGATGTCTCTTAACTTGCGTGAACCAGGCCCACCGCGGCCTCCATGTCCACGGCGACGATGCGCGACACACCCTGCTCCTGCATGGTGACGCCAATGAGTTGCTCGGCCATTTCCATGGCGATTTTGTTGTGACTGATGAACAGAAATTGGGTTCCACGGCTCATGCTGGCCACCAGTTTGGCATAACGCTCGGTGTTGGCGTCGTCCAAGGGGGCGTCCACCTCGTCGAGCAGGCAAAACGGCGCGGGGTTGAGCTGGAAGATGGCAAACACCAGGGCGATGGCCGTCAGCGCTTTTTCGCCGCCCGACAGCAGGTGAATGGTCTGGTTTTTCTTTCCTGGCGGCTGGGCCATGACCTGCACACCGGCGTCCAGAATTTCATCGCCGGTCATGACCAGTCTGGCCTGGCCGCCGCCGAACAGCTCGGGGAACATGCGGCCGAAGTGGGTGTTGACGGCCTCGAAGGTGCTGGCCAGCAGGTCGCGGGTTTCGGCATCGATTTTCTTGATGGCGTCTTCCAGCGTCTGCATGGCCTCGTTGAGATCGGCCGATTGCGAGTCGAGAAAGGTTTTGCGTTCGCGGGCGGCGGCCAACTCGTCGAGCGCGGCGAGGTTGACGGGCCCCAGCGCGGCCATCTCGCGCTGCAAGCGGTCGATCTCGGCTTGCAGCCCGGCCAAGCGCACGCCACCGTCGGCGATGGTTTGAGCCAGCGCGGCGAGTTCTTCGGGGCTGGCGTGGTGGGCTTCGGCCAGCAGCTGGGTGTATTGCTCGAAACCGATGCGGGCGGCCTGCTCTTTGAGCTGGACATCGGTGATGCGCTGTCGCAGCGGCTCCAGCTCCCGCTCCAACTGCAGGCGGCGCTCGTCGGCCGCGCGCAGTTGGGTGGTGAGGCCGTCGTAAGCGCTGCGGCGCTGGGCCAAAGTGTGTTCGCGGGCGGTGCGCAGTTCCAGGGCTTCTTGCAAGCCGCCTTGGGCCGCCGCATCGCTCAGGCGGCCCAACTCGTCGTGGGCGCGCTGGGTTTCCAGGGCCACCGAGGCCACTTGCTGGCGGGCTGTGTCGGCGCTTCGCGCCAGTTCGGCCTGGCGGGCCTGCAGGCTGCGCTGTGAAAACGCGGCCTCTTGCGCCTGGCGCTCCAGGGTGCGCAGTTGCTCTCGGGCCGCCGTCAGGCGGCGGTCGGCCTCGATGACACGGTCTTCCAGCGTGGCATGGCGCTCTTGGGCTTCGGCCAGCTGAAGGTCAAGCTCTTCAAACCGGCCTTCGGCGGTGATGCGGCGCTCTTGCAGGTCTTCGAGCTGGGCATCGACCTCGGCCTGGTCCGCCTCAATCTGTTCGCGGCGCTGGCGGGCCTGTTCGGCCAGGGCTGACAGGCGCAGCACCTCCACTTGCAGCGCGTGCGCCCTGCCCTGCGCCTGGGTGGCGTCGGCGCGGCTGGCTTGCAGGCGCTGGGCGGCATCGGCGTGGGCCGCTTCGGCGCGGGCCAGGGTGTGCCGCGCCTCATCCGCAATGAGGGCGTGGGCGCGCAGCTCTTTGTCGAGGTGTTCGATTTCTTGCGCGCGGGCCAGCAGACCGGCCTGCTCGCTGTCGGCCGCATAAAAGCTGACGCTGTGGCGCTGCACGGCGTGGCCGCTGGGCACGTAAATGGCCTCGCCAGGTTGCAGCGTGTCGCGCTGGGCCAGTGCGGCCTCCAGCGTGGGTGCGGTGAAGCAGCCTTGCAGCCAGTCGGTCAACAGGGTGTGCAGGGCGGGATCGGTGAGGGTGAGCACGTCCGCGAGGCGGGGCAATCCGGTTTGGGCTCCCGTGTGGCCCACGTCAGGTGGCGTGAAGAACGCCAGGCGGGTGGCCGGTGGGTTGTCGGCGAAGGCGCGCAGCATGTCCAGGCGGCTGACCTCCAGCGCTCCCATGCGCTCGCGCAGTGCGGCTTCCAGGGCTTTTTCCCAGCCGGGCTGGGTGTGCAGGCGCTTCCACAAGGGTTGCAGTTGCTCCAGGCCCTGGGCGACCAGCCACGGGCGCAGCTTGCCACCCGATTGCACCTTGTCTTGCAAGGCACGCAGGGCGTCGAGCTTGGCGGTGAGCTGGGCGGTGGTGGCGGTTTCGGTGTTGACGCGCTGCTGCCCCTGGCGGCGGGCGTCTTCCAGCACAGGCAACTGGTCTTGCAGGTCTTCCAGCCGGGCGGCGGCCTCTTCGTGCACCTGGGTGGCCTCGGCCAGTTGATCTTGCAAGTCCGCCAGGCGGGTTTCATCCACCGCGCCGAGGTTTTGGCGGTCGGCGCCCAGCTTGTCGCGGCGGGTGGCCAACTGGCGCATTTGTTCGTCGAGGCTGCGTTGCTCGGCCCCCAGCACCTGGATGCTTTGCTGCACTTGCACCACGGCCTGGCGCTGGGTGTTAGCCTGGGCTTGGGCGTGGCGTTGCGCGTCTTCCAGCGTGGGCAGTTGGGCGGCCTGGTCGTCGAGCTGCGCGGCCAGGATTTCAGCCTGTTCTTCGGCCGTCAGGCTGTTGCCGCTCAGGTGTTCCAGCTCTTCGGTGGCCTGGGCTTCGCGTTCGGCCCACTGGGCGGCTTGCTCGGCCAGCTGGGCCAGGCGCAGTTCGACGCGGCGGCGGCCTTCCACCACGAAGCGGATTTCGGCCTCCAGCTTGCCCACCTCGGCGGTGGACTCGTACAGCGCGCCCTGGGCCTGGTTGACGGCATCGCCCGCCGCGTAGTGGGCCTGGCGCAGGGTTTCGAGGTCGGCCTCGGTGCGGCGCAGGTCGGCGGTGCGGGCTTCCAGGTCGGTGAGCGCGCGTGCCGCATCCGTGCGGATGCGGGTTTGCTCGGCTTCGGCCTCGGATCGCTTCAAAAACCAGAGCTGGTGCTGCTTGAGCGTGCTGCCTGCGAGCAGATTTTTGTATTGAAGTGCGACCTCGGCCTGCTTTTCCAGCTTGTCGAGGTTGGCGTTCAGCTCACGCAGGATGTCTTCCACGCGGGTGAGGTTGTCGCGCGTGTCGCTCAGGCGGTTGGCGGTTTCGCGGCGGCGCTCTTTGTATTTGGACACGCCCGCCGCCTCTTCCAGGAACAGGCGCAGCTCTTCGGGGCGGCTTTCGATGATGCGGCTGATGGTGCCCTGGCCAATGATGGCGTAGGCCCGCGGCCCCAGGCCGGTGCCCAGGAACACGTCTTGCACGTCGCGGCGGCGCACCACCTGGTTGTTGATGAGGTAGCTGCTGTTGCCGTCGCGGGTCAGCACGCGCTTGACGGCGATTTCGGCAAACTGGTTCCACTGGCCACCGGCACGGTGGTCCTCGTTGCTGAACACCAGCTCCACGCTGGCACGGCTGGTCGGCTTGCGGCTGGTGGTGCCGTTGAAGATGACGTCCTGCATGGACTCGCCACGCAGCTCGCTGGCTTTGCTCTCGCCCAGCACCCAGCGCACGGCGTCCATGATGTTGGACTTGCCGCAACCATTGGGGCCGACCACGCCCACCAGCTGCCCGGGCAGCTGGAAGTGGGTGGGTTCGGCAAACGACTTGAAGCCGGAGAGCTTGATGGAGTTGAGGCGCACGGCAGGCGGGGGGAAACGAGCGGGCGATGATAACGGTCAGGGTTTTCAGCCCGGCAACGGTCCGAGGAGAGGTTCGATCCGATGTGATGAAAAAGCTTGCCAATCCCTTGCCTGCATTGCGATGACAGCTATCACTCCATTCAAAACAGTGACCCTGCGTGGCGCAGCAGCAAGCCCAGGCCGCTGGCCACCAACAAGACATGGAGCAAGCCGAACAGTTGCTGGCGGCCGATGCGCAGATCCACGCGGTGGCCCACCCATACCCCCAGGGCCATGGCGGGCAACAGCGTGACAGCGGCACGCAGCACCGCAACATCCAGCAAACCCGCCCACGCGCACAACCCCAGGCGCCAGGCGGTGGAGAGGCCGATCACCACCGCCTGCGTGGCCCGAAACGCCGTGCGATCCGCCAGCCGCCGCTCCAGGTACGCCGCGTACACAAAACCACCGCTGCCAAACAGACCGCCCAGCGCACCGCCCCACAAACCCCGTGACAGGCCAAGCCACGTGGCGCGCGGGCCCACCCGCACACCGCCCTCGGGGCCGTGTGCGCCGCGCCGCAGGCCAGCCAACCCCTTGAGCCCCTGGCCTGCCACGAACAGGCCCAGCCCCAAGGCCATCCACGCAGCAGGCAGACGGGACAAACCCCAGACCCCCAGCCACTGGCCCGCCAGCATGCCGGGCAGCAACCACCGCAGTTCCCCCCACGCCACCGCATGGCGGGATTGCCAGGCCCGCACTCCAGAGCCCGCGCCGTCCAGCAGTGCCAGGGTGGGAATCACCCTGGCCACCGGCAGGGCCTGGGCCAACGGACCACTGGCCAACAACGCGGACCCAAACCCCACCAGCGTGAACACGGCATAAGCCGCCACCACCACCACATGGGCCCAAAAAGGCAGGGCGGCCTGCCAGTCATTCAAAGCAAATGAAACAAAGGAGGCGAGATCGTTCATGCGTGAAGGCTTTTGGGAGACACATCCGCTGATGCTGCCGACCGGCACGGTATAAAACAAATACCAAATTGACCATCAATCCATGCCCAAACAGCATGTCAGTTCATGCCGAGCCTGAAGCAAATCCGCTACTTCCTGACCATTGCCGACCTGGGCGGCTTCACACCCGCCGCTGCCGCACTGTATGTGGCACAACCAGCGCTGAGTCGCCAGGTGGCGCAGCTGGAAGCCGAACTGGGCTTTGCATTGTTCGAGCGTGAGCCGCGCGGTGTGCGTCTGACGCCCGCGGGCGCCCTTTACCGAGGCCGGGTGGCCGCCGTCCAGGCCCTGCTGAACGCAGCAGGTGACGAAGGCCGCCAGCTGGCCCAAGGCGAAGCGGGCGTGGTGCGGCTGCTGCACTCCAGCTCCATCCCCGCCAGCAGCCTCATGGGGGTGCTCAACCCGTTCCTGGCCGAGCGCCCCGGCGCCCGAATCGACCTGGACCGGGTGGCGTCCGACCAGCAAATCACCGAAGTGGCCTGCGGCCGTGCCGACCTGGGCTTGGTGCGCCTGCCCGTGCTGCGCCACGACACCCGGGTGACCTTGCAACCGCTGCCCCCGGAGGCGCTGTGGCTGGCCCTGCCAGCCCTGCACCCCTGGGCTGGCAGGGCCAGCGTGGCGTTGACCGAGCTGAACGGCCAGCCCCTGGTGTCAGCGGTGCACCGCGAACGCGGCGGCCTGGCGCGGCGCGTGACCGATCTGTGCCTGAGCCGCGGCTTCAGCCCCAGCGTGGCCCGCGTGGTGTCGCGCAAAACCGCCATGCTCGACTTGGTGGCCGCCGGGCACGGCGTGGCCGTGGTGCCCGAGCGCATGCGCACCCAAACCATGCCAGGCGTGGTTCACGTGGCGCTGCACGACCCCGATGCCACCGCCCACAGCGCGCTGGTGCTGCCGCGGCAACCTCTGCCGCTGGCACAGGCACTGGCAGCCGCCCTGGCCCAGGACGGCGCCCCCGATAATCCTGCCCCATGAACCCCTTGCTCTCCCGCCTGCAACCCTACCCGTTCGAGCGCCTGAAAAAGCTGTTCGACGGCGTGACCCCCAACCCCACCTTCCGCCCCATCAGTCTCGGCATCGGCGAACCCAAGCACGAAACCCCCAAACTGGTGACCGATGCGCTGAACGCCAGCGCCATCGCCAGCCCCAGCGGCTTGGCCGGGTATCCCGCCACGGCCGGCGAGCCCGCGCTGCGCAAAGCCTGCGCGGGCTGGATGCAGCGGCGCTATGGTCTGGCACTGGACCCGGTGGCCCAGGTGCTGCCCGTGAACGGCTCACGCGAGGCGCTGTTTGCGTTTGCCCAGGTGGTGCTGGACCCGGCCGAGCGCGACGCCATCGTGGTGTGCCCCAACCCGTTCTATCAAATTTACGAAGGCGCGGCCCTGCTGGGCGGGGCCACGCCGCACTACGCCCCCAGTGACCCGGCCCGCAACTTTGCGGTGGCGTGGGACACGGTGCCAGACGACGTGTGGGCGCGCACCCGCCTGCTGTACGTGTGCTCTCCCGGCAACCCCACCGGCGCGGTGATGCCGCCGAGCGAATGGCAAATGCTGTTCGAGTTGAGCGACCGATACGGCTTTGTGATCGCGTCCGACGAGTGCTACAGCGAAATCTACTTCCGTGAAGAGGCCCCGCTGGGCGGCCTGGAAGCCGCGGCAAAGCTGGGCCGGACCGACTACAAAAACCTGGTGATGTTCACCAGCCTGTCCAAACGCAGCAACGTGCCGGGCATGCGCAGCGGTTTTGTGGCGGGCGACGCGGCGCTGATCAAAGCCTTTTTGCTCTACCGCACTTACCACGGCAGCGCCATGAGCCCGGTGGTGCAGGCCGCCAGCGTGGCCGCCTGGGACGACGAGGCACACGTGGTGGACAACCGTGCCCAGTACCGCGCCAAGTTTGCACAGGTCACGCCGCTGCTGGAGCGCGTGCTGGACGTCGCCCTGCCCGATGCCAGCTTTTACCTGTGGGCGGGCGTGCCCAACGCCTGGGGCGGCAGCGACACGGACTTTGCCCGTGAATTGCTGGCTCAATACAATGTGACCGTGCTGCCAGGCAGCTACCTCGCCCGTGAAGCGGGCGGGTTCAACCCAGGGGCCGGACGCATCCGCATGGCCCTGGTGGCCGACACGGCCGAATGCCTGGAAGCCGCCCAACGCATCGTGGCGTTTGTGCAAGGCCGCAGCGCCTGACCCCCCGCCCCCTACCCGTTTTTTGACTTTTCCCCTCCGGAGACACCCCATGACCCAACAACTGCAAACCCTGATCGACAACGCCTGGGACAACCGCACCAGCCTGTCGGCCGCCTCCGCCCCCAAGGAGGTGATGGATGCGGTGAACCACGTCATCGACGAACTCAACACCGGCCGCCTGCGCGTGGCCACCCGCGAAGGCGTGGGCCAATGGACGGTGCACCAGTGGATCAAAAAGGCCGTGCTGCTGAGCTTCCGCCTGAACGACAACGTGCTCGTGCGCGCCGGTGACCTGGGCTTTTACGACAAAGTGCCCACCAAGTTTGCCGGCTTGAGCGAAGAGGACATGAAGGCCACGGGCGTGCGCGTGGTGCCTCCTGCCGTGGCACGCAAAGGCAGCCACATCGCCAAAGGCGCCATCCTGATGCCCAGCTACGTCAACATCGGCGCGTTCGTGGACGAGGGCACGATGGTGGACACCTGGGCCACCGTGGGCTCTTGCGCCCAGATCGGCAAAAACGTGCACCTGAGCGGCGGCGTGGGCATTGGCGGCGTGCTGGAGCCCCTGCAGGCGGGCCCCACCATCATCGAAGACAACTGCTTCATCGGGGCGCGCTCCGAGGTGGTCGAGGGCGTGGTCATCGAAGAAAACTCGGTGCTGGGCATGGGCGTGTACATCGGCCAGAGCACCCCCATCTTCAACCGCGACACCGGCGAGACCCTTTACGGCCGTGTGCCCGCGGGCAGCGTGGTCATCAGCGGCAACCTGCCCAAGAAGACCAAGGCCGGCCAAGACTACAGCACCTACGCCGCCATCATCGTGAAGACGGTGGACGCCCAGACCCGCTCGAAGACCAGCTTGAACGACCTGCTGCGCGACTGAGCAGAACCACCGCCAGCCGAACGCGACAGCGCACACCCCGGGGAGAACCGCCGTGAGCATGATGGACCGCATCCTTCGCCTGATGGCCGACAAACAGGCCTCGGACGTGTACCTGTCGCCGTTTGCACCCGCGCTCATCAAAATCAACGGGCAGTGCGTGCCCATCAACGCCCAGCCGCTGGGCAAAGACTCGCCACTGAAGCTGCTGGCCGAGGTCATTCCGCCCCTGAAGATGGAGGAGCTGGCCGACAGCGGCGAGCTCAACATGGCCCTGCCCATCGATGGTGTGGGCAACTTCCGGGTCAGCGCCATGCGCCAGCGTGGCACCTACGCGGCGGTCATCCGCTACATCACGCTGCAGATTCCCACGCTGGAAACGCTGAAAGTGCCGCCCGTGCTGGGCAATCTGGTGATGGAGAAACGCGGGCTCATCCTGGTGGTGGGGGCCACGGGCTCGGGCAAAAGCACCACGCTGGCCAGCATGCTGGACCACCGCAACGCGCGGGTGAGCGGCCACATCCTGACCATCGAAGACCCGGTCGAATTCATGATCCGGCACAAAAAATCGGTGGTCAACCAGCGCGAGGTGGGCAGTGACACCAGCTCCATGCAGCTGGCCCTGAAAAATGCCCTGCGCCAGGCGCCAGACGTGATCATGATCGGCGAGATCCGCGACCGCGAAACCATGAGTGCGGCGCTGGCCTACGCCCAATCGGGCCATGTGTGCCTGGCCACATTGCACGCCAACAACAGCTACCACGTGCTCAACCGCATCCTCAGCTTCTACCCCGTGGAAACGCGCCCCACCATGCTGGGCGACCTGGCCTCGGCCCTGAAGGCCGTGGTGTCGCAGCGGCTGTTGCGCACGGTGGAGGGTTTGCGGGTGCCTGCGGTGGAGGTGATGCTCAACACGGCCCTGATTGCAGACCTCATCAGCAAAGGCGACGTGGGCGGTGTGCGCGAGGCCATGGAAAAGTCGATGGCCGAGGGCTCGCAGACCTTTGAAGCCGACATTGCCCGCCTGATCCTGACGGGCACCGTGACCCGTGAAGAAGGGCTGGCCTACGCGGATTCGCCCACCAACCTGATCTGGCGGCTGCAGAACGATTTCCAGGGCAACCAGAAAAAAGCCGAGCCCCCGCCGCCGCCCGAAGACGACAGCCCGTCGTTCACCGAAATCACCATTGATGTGGGTTGACCCATGACCGCCACCCTGCGCCTGACCGAACAACTGCTGGCCCAAGCCTCTGTCACCCCCCAAGACGCCGACTGCCAGGCCCTGCTGGCCGATCGCCTGCGTGCCGTGGGGTTTGACTGCGAAACCATTGAGAGTGGGCCAGCCCACTTCCGGGTGAGCAACCTGTGGGCCAAATTCAAAGGTTTTGGAGCGCCAGCGCTTGATGGACAAGCGGTGACAGCTATGAAAACCTTTGTATGGGCGGGTCACACCGACGTGGTGCCCACCGGTCCGGTCGACCAGTGGGACAGTCCCCCGTTTGTGCCCACGCACCGTGACGGCAAGTTGTACGGGCGCGGCGCGTCCGACATGAAAACCTCGCTGGCCGCCATGGTGGTGGCGTGCGAAGAGTTTCTGGCCGCCACGCCGCAGCCACGCATCAACCTTGCGTTTTTGCTGACCAGCGACGAGGAAGGCCCTGCCAACGACGGCACCGTGGTGGTGTGCAAACTGCTGCAAGCCCGGGGCGAACAGCTGGACTGGTGCATCGTGGGCGAGCCCACCTCGGTCGAGCGCACGGGCGACATGATCAAAAACGGCCGCCGGGGCACCATGAGCGGCAAGCTCACGGTCAAAGGCATACAGGGCCACATTGCGTACCCGCAACTGGCACGCAACCCCATCCACCTGCTGGCCCCCGCCCTGGCCGAGCTGGTGGGCACCGTGTGGGACCACGGCAACGACCACTTCCCGCCCACCAGCTGGCAAGTCAGCAACATCCATGGCGGCACGGGTGCCAGCAACGTGATTCCCGGCACCGTGGTGGTGGACTTCAACTTCCGCTTCAGCACCGAAAGCACGCCCGACGGGCTGCAACAGCGCGTGACCGACGTGCTGCAACGCCATGGTCTGCAAGCCGGCACCGATTACGAGCTGGTCTGGACCGTGGGCGGCCTGCCCTTCCTCACCCGCCCCGGCACGCTGGTGGACGCGGTGCGTGGTGCCATTGCCGACGAAACGGGCATCCACACCCAGCTGTCGACCACCGGCGGCACCAGCGACGGCCGCTTCATTGCCCAGATATGCCCGCAAGTGGTGGAACTGGGCCCGCCCAACGCCACCATCCACCAGATCAACGAACACGTGGCGGTGGCTGACATCGAGCCGCTGAAAAACATCTACCGCCGCGTGCTGGAACGGCTGAACGCCACCGCCTGACCCTCCCGGTCAGCGCCCCACACCCCACAGCTTCACCCCGGTGGCCTTGTGCCACCCATCCCCATGACCCTGATTGAACTGATAGAGGCCGGTGCCCGCCGCCTGACCGACGCGGGCGTGGCCTTTGGTCACGGCACCACCAACGCCTTCGACGAAGCCGTGTGGCTGACCCTGTGGCGCCTGGACCTGCCCCTGGACACGCCCCTGGACGACCCGGCAGACAACCCAGAATCCAAGAGAAATTGGCCCGTAACGCAAGAGCATCAAGCGCAGACAGCTGCACTTTTTGAAGAACGCATTGCCACCCGCAAACCCGCCGCCTATCTCACCCGCGAGGCCTGGCTTCAGGGTGTGCCGTTTTACGTGGACGAACGCGCCATCGTGCCCCGCAGCCTCATTGCCGAGGTGCTGGCCGAAGGCACCATCGACATCTGGCTGAGCGGTGACACGCGCCAGGTCTTGGACCTGTGCACCGGCAACGGCAGCCTGGCGGTGCTGGCCGCCATGGCGTGGCCCGAGGTGACCGTGACCGGTGCCGACCTGAGCCCCGACGCCCTGGCCGTGGCCCGCATCAACGTGGATCGACACGGGCTGGCCGAGCGGATCGCGCTGGTCCAGTCGGACGGGCTGAGCGCGGTGCCCGGGCCGTTCGACCTCATCCTGTGCAACCCGCCTTACGTCAATGCCGACAGCATGGCGGCGTTGCCTCCCGAGTTCCGCGCGGAACCCGACATGGCCCTGAGCGGCAACCTGGCTGGCGGCACCGACGGCATGGACTTCATACGCCCACTGCTGGCCCAAGCCCCTGCGCACATGACGGCGGATGGCGTGCTGGTGCTGGAAATCGGCCACGAGCGCCCACACTTTGAAGCCGCCTTCCCCGGTCTTGAGCCCGTGTGGCTGAGCACCAGCGCGGGCGATGACCAGGTGTTGCTGCTGACCCGCAGCCAACTGACTGCCCGCTGACCCAACCGTTGGTGTCTCGGTATCCCATCGACCGATTCACCTGTTTTTGCGTCGGGTCAAAGGTTGCTGCAAAGCACCGGCCCCTCATGCACCAGTCTGGGCATCTGGGGCACAGGCTCGGGTATGCTGCCAAGGTCAACAGCATTTCGTTTCCTTCCCCGTCATGGCACCTGCAAGCAAGGTTCACATCGTCGGCATCGGGGCTTCAGCCGGCGGGCTGGAGGCCATCACACAGTTGATCGGCCAGCTGGGTCCCGAATTGCCTTGCTCCTACGTGGTGCTGCAACACCTGTCCCCAAGCCATCGAAGCATGATGGTGGACATCTTGTCGCGGGAAACGCGTCTCAAGGTCAAAGAAGTCAGCCAAGGTGACATCCCGGAAGCGGGGGTGATCCATGTCGTTCCCTCCAACCACAACGCCTTGCTGAGGGAAGGACGCTTTCAACTCCAGGTGGCGCCACCGGAGGTGGTGCCCAAGCCCTCGATCAATCAGTTTCTGATCTCGCTGGCGGCAGAAGAGGGCGACGCGGCCATCGGCATCATCCTGTCAGGCACCGGGTCTGACGGCGCTGCGGGCTTGCGGGCCATTCAGGCGGCAGGCGGGTTCACGCTGGTGCAAGCGCCAGAGTCTGCCAAGTACGACGGGATGCCACGCTCGGCCATCGATGCCGGCGTCGCCGATCACGTGCTGCCCCCGGATCAAATGCCCCCACGGCTGCGCGAGTTGCTGGTGATCCCCGAAGCCCAGGTGGCCGAAAGCCCGTCTCCTGACCTGCTGGCGCGCTTGCTGACCTTGCTCAAGGAGCAATTGCACTTCGATTTCTCGGGCTACAAGGTGGGCATGCTGATGCGCCGCATCCGGCGCCGCGAGGTGGCCACCGGCCAACTGGTTCTGGCACGCTACCTGGATTGGGTGGAAACACACCCGGCCGAACTCGAAGCCCTGGCCCGCGACATTCTGATTTCGGTCACCGCTTTCCTCCGTGACCCGGAAGCGTTTGCCGCGTTGCAAAACAGCATCGTCGACCTGTGCAAACACAAGGAGCGCGATCGCGAGATCCGGGTGTGGGTGGCAGGCTGCGCAAGCGGTGAAGAAGCCTATTCGATCGCGATGATGTTTGCCGATGCGTTGGGCGAGCGACTGGGCCAGGCGCGCATACAGATTTTTGCAACGGACATCGACGAAGACGCCCTCAATGTCGCACGCCGAGGGGTCTATCCCGCCGCCGCGTTGACGGAAGTGCCCCCCGGCTTGCTCGCCAGGCACTTCAAACCTGTCAAGCACGCGTATGAGGTGGCCAAACACCTGAGGGACATGATCGTTTTCGCTCGGCACAACCTCGTGTCCGATCCGCCCTTTTTGCGTCTGGACCTGGTCACCTGCCGCAATGTGCTCATCTATTTCGATGCGGCGCTGCAATCGAAGGTGCTGCAAACCTTCCATTTCGGGCTGAACAAAGGCGGGACACTGTTCCTCGGTCGCTCGGAAAGCGTCGCCCATGCCGAACAGCTTTTCACGCCGCTGGACCGGCGCGAACGCCTGTTCCGAAAGGTGGGAGATTCATCGGCGTTGCCTGGCCCATCGACACTGGCCCCCCGGCGCCCTCCCTCCCAGCGCCGGGAACACAAGGTCGAGCTGTTGCTGCAAGGCCTGGCAGGGCACTTGGACGCATTCGCTGCGCTGTGTGACGCGGAAGGCAACATCCAGCACTCGGTGGGGGCTGTGGAGCGTTACCTCCAATTCCCTGCCGGAGTGGCCAAGCTGTCCATCAGCGATGTGGCCGTGCCCGCGTTGCGCGGCGAGATGCTGGCCCTGCTCCACCGGTGCCAGCGCACAGGCAAAGCGCAGACCGGTCGCAACCGCAAGATCGGTGGAGGGCTGGCGCGCATCCACATCAGCCCGCTGCTGGATGGCAGTGAGCAGCTGTTGCTGGTGCTCATCGTGCCTTCGGTCGGTCTTGCGCCCGAGACCGGGGAAGGTGTGTTGCCGCCCGAACTGGACATGGAAGACGAGCTGGTCGCCACGCGCGAGCACCTGCAGACCTTGGTCGAAGAAATGGCCACGGCCAACGAGGAGATGCAGGCGCTCAATGAAGAAGCGCAGGCATCCAACGAAGAACTGCAGGCCACCAACGAAGAGCTGGAAGCCGCCAACGAAGAGCTTCAGGCCACCAACGAGGAGCTGGTCAGCCTGAACGAAGAGCTCAATGCCAAAACGCTGCAGCTGTCCCAACTGTCGGCCGAATACGCCCACTTGTACGATGCACTGCACTTCCCGATCCTGGTGTTCAGCCACACCACCGAACTGCTGCGGTTCAACGCACCGGCCGCCCTGCGGTTCGAACTCCGGCCCACGGCGATCCACCAACCGGTGGATCGGCTGAAGCTCCCGCCCGCACTCCGTGAACTCCCTGCCATGCTGGGCCGCGTGCTGGCCCACGGCGAACGCGAGGAGACCACGGTGGCCCCAGAAGGGCGCTCCCTGAGGTTGACGGTGACACCCGGGCTGGACCCGACCGGTCGCGTCGTCACGCTGGTGGTGGCCCTGCTGGACGTGACCGACATCGTCCAAGCACAGGCCGAGCTGAACAGATCCCAAGCCAGACTGTCGGCACTGATGGCCAAGACCACCATGATCTTTGCCATGAAGGACATTTCCGGGGTTTACCTGTATGTCAACCAGCGGTTTGTCGAGTTTTTTGGTGTTCACGCAGACCAAGTGGTCGGGCAAACCGATTTCAGCTTGCTGGCACCCGACATGGCGGCAGACATCTGGGGGCTGGACGTGGCCGCCATGCGCCAACGCATCCCGGTGACAGGTGACCACGTGCTCGCACTCGGTGGACTCACCCGCCACCTGCGCAGCACACATCAGGTTCTGTTGGACCCGAATGGCCATCCGTCGGCTTTGATCATGGAGGCAGAAGACATCAGCGCAGCCAAGCATGCCGAGGAACAACTGCGCATCACCGCAAGGGTTTTCGATCAGGCGGGTGAGGCCATCGTGGTAACCGACCCCCAAGGGGTCATCCAAACGGTGAACACAGCGTTCACCACCATCAGCGGCTACACCGCCCTGGAGGCGGTGGGACAGCGCACGTCCATGCTGAAATCGGGCAGGCAAAGCGCCGAGTTCTACGAGGTGATGTGGAAGTCACTGGCCGAACGTGGGTTCTGGCAGGGTGAAATCTGGAACCAGCGCAAAAACGGCGTTCAGTTCCCGGAGTGGCTCACCATCAATGCCGTCAAAGGTGAGAACGGCCAGCTGGAGCACTATGTGGCCGTCTTCTCGGACATCTCGCAGCTCAAAGACTCACAGCGCAAGGCCGAGTACCTGGCCACCCACGACGCGCTGACGGGCTTGCCGAACCGTTCGCTGTTTCACGACCGCTTGCGTCACTCCCTTGCCGTGGCAAGGCGCTCCGATCAGAAAGTCGCGGTGTTGTTCATCGACCTGGACAACTTCAAAACCATCAACGACACCCTGGGCCATGACGTCGGCGATGAATTGCTCAAGGAATGTGCCCATCGACTCCGAGAGGTCATCCGGGACATCGACACCGTGGCACGGCTTGGCGGCGACGAGTTCACCGCGTTGTTGGTGGACAGCAGCGCAGAAGTGGCCGTGCAAGTCGCCGGCCGTTTGGTCGATGAACTGGCGTCGTCTTTCAACATTGGCGGGCGTGCCTTGTTCGTGTCGGCCAGCATCGGCGTGGCCCTGTTCCCGGACGATGGCCAAAATTCGGCAGAACTCATCAAGGCAGCCGATGCGGCCATGTACCGCGCCAAAGAGCAGGGACGCAACAGGGTTGAGTTTTTCAAACCCGACCTGCACGTCAAGCTGCTCAAGCGTGCCGCCCTGGAGAGCGCATTGCGCGAAGCCTTGCGGCTCAAGCGCTTGCGACTGGTCTTCCAACCCAAATTTGCGCTGACACAAGGGCAACCTCTGGCGGGAGCGGAAGTGCTGCTGCGCTGGACCGACCCCGAACTCGGTGCGATCTCACCGGCCGACTTCATTCCAGCCGCAGAGGCTTCTGGCCTGATCAGCGAGGTGGACCGGACGGCCTACTCCCTTCTGTTGGCTCATTTGAAAACGTGGTTCGAACTGGGCTTGCAACCGCCTCGGTTTGCTTTCAACCTGTCGCCCCGCAGCATCCGTGACCCGGGATTCCTCCAGCGCCTTCAGGATGACATTGCCCAATCCGGGGTTCCCCACGGCATGTTGCAGGTGGAAATCACCGAATCGGCGCTCATCGAAAGTGGATCCACGGTGCTGGCTCACATACAGGCGCTGGAAAAAGTCGGATTGGAAATCGCCATTGACGATTTCGGCACGGGCTATTCCTCTCTGGCGTATCTGAAGCGCATGCCCCTGCGAGAGCTCAAGATCGACAAAAGTTTTGTCGATGGTCTGGGGGGTGATCACGAAGACGAGGCCATCACCCAAGCCATCTTGGGACTGGCAAAGGCCCTTGAACTGCGCACGGTGGCAGAGGGCGTGGAAACGCAGGCCCAACTTGATTGGCTCAAGGCCATGGGCTGCCAGGTGGCCCAAGGTTATCTGTTGGCTCGACCCATGGAGGTGGTGGATTTTGAAGACTTCATTGCCCGGTACCCCAGCACTGTCTGACCCGCCGCCCAGGGGCTTTCTGGCCCAGTGCGAGAAAGAGCCGCTCCATCAATCTGGGGCCATTCAGCCCCACGGTGTTTTGTGGGTGCTGTCTCCCGAAGGCACGATCACCCACGCGTCGGCCAACATCCAGACCTTGTTTGGCCAGCCTGTCCAACCGCTGATGGGACAACCGGCTCCCGCTGAGTGGCAAGCGCTGGCCCGCGCAGTGCCCCTTTCGCCGGGTTCTAGAAAAACCTGGCTGGGCTTGGAGCCGCCATCTGGTGTGGGCAAGTGGGACGTGACCATCAGCCGCGCGGCCAATACCGCGCTGGTGGTGGAATGCGTGCCACACGTTGCGTTCCCCCCCGTCCATGAGGTGACCGAGCCTGTGCACCGCCTGAGTTACGGTTCTGAAGAAGAACTCCAGGCGGGACGCCAGGCACTGGTCGACCTGGTGGCGCAACGCACAGGCTTTTTGCGGGTGATGTATTACCAGTTTCGCCCTGACGGGCACGGCGAGGTGATGGCAGAAGCGCGGCAATCCGAAGCCTATGGCAGCTACCTGGGACTTCGCTTCCCCGCCAGTGACATCCCCCAGGTCGCACGCCATCTCTACACCAAGAACCCCTGGCGGCTCATTGCCGATGCCATGGCCGAACCGATTGAGGTCTTCGGGGAAGGCCAGCAGGTGCCGGACCTGACATGGTCTGACCTTCGCAGCGTGTCGCCCATTCATCGGATTTATCTGGGCAACATGGGCGTGCGCGCCTCGCTGTCCTTCCCGGTGACCGTTGGCGGGCAGCTCATCGCACTGGTCACCGCTCATCACCAGCAAAGTGCAACGCCCGCACTGGGTCTGCTGGAGAAACTCGCTGGCGTGGTCCACACCCACACCTTGGCACTGAGCGCCTACCAATCTCATCGCCGCATGAAGCTGCTGGACAGCCTCTCCCACCGTTTCACCGAAGTGCAACAGACCTTGCACCGCCATGGCAACCTGATCAGTGCTTGGACGGAGCTGGGCCCATGGCTGCAGCAGACCTTCACCTGCGACGGAGCGGTGCTTCAGATGGAGGGGACGCTTTTGGTGCACGGGCTGGCGCTTGAACCACAAGCCCTTGCCGCCCTGAACGATTGGTGGGATGCGAACCCTTCGGAATTTGTGTGGTTGGGTGACAGCCTGACACGACAGGTCCCAGGCTACCCACTCTCGTCGGTCTCGGGGGCGCTTTGTGTCAAAGTCGGACGCAATGGCCCCTCTCAAATGCGCCTCTGTCTGACACGAACGGAAGTGATCGAACACGTCACCTGGGGAGGCAACCCCGACAAACCCGTGGAACACCACGACGGGCAATGGGGCATTGCCCCTCGGCGATCGTTTGAAAAATGGATCGAAACCCGCATGGGTCAATGCCTGCCTTGGGACAATGAATCGCGCCTGCTGGCGCTGCGGCTGAGAGAGCTGCTGCAAAAGGAACTGTTTCCCTGAACTCGACCGAAATCGCCCAAACCCTGCGCGCGGCCACCCGCCATGCCCACAGGGACCTGGATCATCACCCGCTGCTGTCGCCGTTGGTGAGCTTGACGCTGTCCCTCGAAGACTATGCCAAGGCGTTGGCCTCGCTGGCTGCCCCGCAAAGACACCTGGAATCGGTGGCAATGTCCAGTGTTCAACACCCACTTCTGCGCGCCCGATGGCCCGACCTGGAGGCCGACCTCGCGGCCATGGGACGGGAACACGTCCCCTTGCAAGCAAGCCCACCAGCACTGAACACACCCTCCGCGGTCCTGGGGGCCCTGTATGTGGTGGAAGGGTCCTGCCTTGGGGCCGAGTTCATTGCCCGCGCCGTGCGCACCCGTTTGCACCCCGTCCCGCCCTGCCGCTTTTTCGCCTGTGCGGGCGGCCAGCCGCGCTGGCACGCCTTCTGGAGTTGGGTTGAGACCAGGGCCGAATGCATCGACTTGGCGGCAGCCGAATCCGGGGCAGTGGATACTTTCGGGTTTTACCTGAAGCACTTGGACGGATGCATGGCCAAGAGCGACATCCCGCCAACGACTGCAACACCCCGATGATCACCCTCAGAAATGTCACCCTGCGCCGCGGTACCAAGGTGCTGCTGGAAGGCGCCAGCGTCAGCCTCAACCCCGGAGAAAAGGTCGGTCTGGTGGGCCGCAACGGTGCGGGCAAATCCACCCTGTTCGCGCTGTTCAACGGCAGCCTGCACGAAGACGGCGGCGATTTTTCCATGCCCCCCACCTGGCGCATGGGCCAAGTGGCGCAGAACATGCCCGAAACCGACCAGCCTGCCACCGCTTTTGTGCTGGACGGCGACACGCGGTTGACCGAGGCGAAAGCCGCGCTTGCCGCGGCCGAAGCCGCGCACGATGGCGAGGCCATGGGCCACGCCCATGCCCTGCTGCACGATGCCGGGGCCCACGACGCCAAGGCCCGCGCCCAAACCCTGATATTGGGCCTGGGATTCAAGCTCAACGAGTTGGACAACCCTGTCAACAGCTTCTCGGGCGGCTGGCGCATGCGCCTGCAACTGGCGCGTGCGCTGATGTGCCCATCTGACCTGCTGTTGCTGGACGAACCCACCAACCACCTGGACTTGGACGCGCTGGTGTGGCTGGAAGGCTGGCTCAAGCGGTACGAGGGCACGCTGATCGTCATCAGCCACGACCGCGAGTTTCTGGACGCCATCACCCGCGTGACGCTGCACATCGACAACGCGCAGCTCACCCGCTATGGCGGCAACTACACCGCTTTCGAAGAGTTGCGGGCACAGCAAATCGTGCTGCAGCAGCAGGCGTTTGCCAAGCAGCAAGACAAGATTGCGCACCTGCAAAAGTTCATCGACCGCTTCAAAGCCAAGGCCACCAAGGCGAAACAGGCGCAAAGCCGGGTAAAGGCACTCGAACGCATGGAAAAGCTGGCCCCGGTGCTGACCAGTGCCGACTTCCAATTCGAATTCCGCGAACCCCTCAGCCTGCCCAACCCCATGCTGGCCATTCGCGATGCCGCTTTTGGTTACCGCACCGTACCGGTGCCTGCGCGCCCCATTGTGGTGAACACACCGCCGGTAGACGAACGCGGCTTTGCCAACAGTGCCACCGTGATGGCCGAGCAATTGGCGCGGGGTGAACTGCTGCCCGAGATCGCACCGGACGACAAGGTCATCTTGCGCGGCGTCAGCCGCAGCGTGATGGCGGGCCAACGCATTGGCATCCTGGGGGCCAACGGCCAGGGCAAGTCCACGCTGGTCAAAACCATTGCCCGGGAAATGGCCCCGCTGGCCGGGCGCATCACCGAGGGCAAAGGCCTCTCCATCGGCTACTTTGCCCAGCAGGAACTGGACGTGCTGCGCCCCGACGACAACCCGTTGCAACACATGGTGCGGCTGGCCAAGGAGGTGAGCCCCCAAGCACGCGAGCAGGAGCTGCGCAACTTCCTGGGCAACTTCCGCTTCATCGGCGACATGGTGGCCCAGCCCGTGGGCACCATGAGCGGTGGTGAAAAAGCCCGCCTCGTGCTGTGCATGATCGTCTGGCAACGCCCCAACCTGCTGCTGCTGGACGAACCCACCAACCACTTGGACCTGACCACCCGCGAAGCGCTGGCCATGGCGCTGAACGAATTCGAAGGCACGGTGCTGCTGGTCAGCCACGACCGGGCGCTGCTGCGCACCGTGTGCGATGAGTTCTGGCTGGTGGGCCGCGGCGGCGTCGCGCCATTTGAGGGCGACTTGGACGACTACCAGCGCTATTTGCTCGACGAAGCCAAACGCTTGCGCGAGCAACTGAAAACCGACGCCAGGGAAATTCCAGAAAACATAGCTGTCTTCGCTGAACCATCAGGCGAAAACGGCCAAAAAGATCAAAAAAATGTCGGCCTGTCCCACCCCCCCCGCCTGAACCCTGCGGAGCAACGCAAAGTCGACGCCGAACGCCGCCAGAAGCTGGCGGCCACCACACGCCCCTGGCGCAAAGAACTGGAACAGGCCGATGGCCGCATGCAGGCCATCCACACCGAGAAGGCCTCGCTGGAAGACGCCCTCACCCGCACCATGACCCCGGCGGACATGGCAGCCACCGGCAAACGGCTCAAAGAGCTGGCAGACGAACTCGAAGTGCTGGAAATGCGCTGGCTGGAATTGGGCGAGCTGATCGAGCAAGCGGAAGCCGCGCCCGCCCCCTGAACGTCAGAACTCGGCTTCGAGTTCGTCGATTTCGTCAGGTTCGGCCAACGCCGCTGCCACCCACTCCTTCATGGCAGGCAGTGCCATGATGGTGGCGCAGTAGGCTCGGCAGTTGTCATCCAGCGCGACGCCGTAACTCACGAAGCGTGTGACCACCGGGGCATACATTGCATCTGCCATGCATGGCTGAGCCCCGAAAAGGTAGGGGCCACCGTACTCGGCGAGGCAATCGGACCAAATGTCCACCACCCGGTCGATATCAGACTGCGCGCGACTCCAGACCTTGAAACCCTCGAAACGGGCTTTGATGTTCATGGGCAATGCACCGCGGAGCGAAGAAAAGCCCGAGTGCATTTCCCCGCAGATGGCCCGGCAATGGGCTCGCGCTTTGGCATCGGCTGGCAAGAGCCCGGCTTTGGGTTTGATCTCGTTCAGATACTCGCCAATCGCCAGCGTGTCCCACACCTTGATGCCGTTGTGCTGCAGGCTGGGGACCAGAATGGACGACGACAACAGCAGGATTTCCGCCTTCATGGAAGGGTCGTCCGGGGGAATGACTTTTTCCTCGAAAGCCAGTCCCGCCAGTTTGGCCATCAGCCACCCCCTGAGCGACCAGGCGCCGTAGTTTTTGCTGCTGATGGTTAACACGGTTTTGGACATGGCATGGGTCTCCTGTGATGGGTTCCGGATCGACGCAAAGGCTGTGCCAGCCCGGCGCAGCCTGTCGACACCCGCCCGGTGCTGGCCCGTAACTTGCCTGCAAGGTGACCGGACAGCTTTCACTACAAGGGAAACCCATGCTTTATCAGGCTTACCAGTTCCAATCGGACCTGACCTCTCCCATGCGCCTGCTGGCGCAATGGGCTGGATCGGCCCTCTGGTTCAACCACACGGAAGGCACCTGGGTGAGACGGGCTGCTGCCGCCAGCGAGGTGTTCTCGCGCCTGCGGTTGACCCACTCGCGCCCTGCCTACGGCATACACAGCGTGACCGTCGGCAACGACACCTATGCGGTAGAGGAAGAGGTCACGTCACGCACGCCCTTCGGCTCATTGCTGCACTTCAAAAAAGTGGGAGCCCCCTGGCAACCCGTGGTGATGCTGATTGCCCCCCTGTCGGGCCACTTCGCCACCCTGCTGCGGGAAACCGCCCGCACCTTGCTGCAAGATCACGATGTCTACATCACCGACTGGCACAACGCCCGCGACGTGGCCTTGCGCCACGGTGGCTACGGACTGGACGACTACATCGACAATGTGATGTCCTTCAGCCAAGCCATCACCCAGGCAACCGGGCAACGCGCCCACTGGGTGGCCGTGTGCCAGCCCTGTGTTGCGGCACTGGCGGCCACGGCAGTGATGGCGGAGGACGACAACGCCGCGCAGCCCCAAAGCCTGACGTTGATGGCGGGCCCCGTCGACTGCCGGGTGAACCCCACAGAAGTCAACAAGCTGGCTGTGAGCAAACCCATCGGGTGGTTTGAGAAAAACCTGGTCCACACCGTCCCCCTTCCCCATACCGGGTTCATGCGCAAGGTGTACCCCGGCTTCCTGCAACTCACCGCCTTCATCAGCATGAACCCCGAACGGCACCAACAGTCGTTTCGCGACATGTACCGACACCTTGTGGACGGCGACCTCGACAAGGCCCAGACCATTGGTCAGTTCTACGAGGAATACCTGGCCGTGAACGACCTGCCAGCCGAGTTTTACCTCGAAACTGTGGAAAAGGTGTTCCAGACCTACGACCTCCCGCGCGGCGTGCTGCAATACAAGGGTCGCACCGTCAACCCAAAGGCCATACGCCGCACAGCCCTGTTCACCGTTGAGGGCGAGCGAGACGACATCTGCTCGGTCGGCCAGACCGTGGCCGCGCAGGACATGTGCCCCAACATCCGTCCTTACCTGAAAACCCACCACGTGCAAATCGGAGTGGGCCACTACGGCGTGTTCAGTGGCCGCAAATGGAACCAGCAGATTTACCCTCGTGTGCGCGAGGTGATCCACGCCAGCATGGGATGATCCAAGCTCACGCCGCCTCGGCGATAGGAGATCAGGCCCGAGAACATGACCCCAATAAAAAAAGCCACCCAAAGGTGGCTTTTTTGTCGGTGAATCGCAGGTATCAGCGGATCACAGCCAAAGTGGTGCGCACACCGCCCTTGTAGGTCATCAACGTCAGGGCGCCGTTCTTGATGTCGCCTTTTTCGTCGAAAGAGATGGTACCGGTCACGCCTTTGTAGCCGGTTGTGGCGGCCAATGCGGGCAAGTACTTCGCTGGATCGGCCGAGTTGGCGGTGACCATGGCAGCGGCCATGACTTTCACAGCATCGTACACATAGGGGGCATACACCTGAACATCGGCGTTGAACTTGGCTTTGAAGTCAGCACGGAATTTTTCCATGCCCACTTTTTCCTCGCCTTCCACACCACCAGCTTCAGCGCAATAGACTTGGTCATCGGCCATGCCATCGCCAGCCAGTTTGGCCAACTCGCTGGAGCAAATGCCGTCACCGCCCATGAACTTGGCCTTGATGCCCAGTGCTTTCATTTGCTTCAGCATGGGACCGGCCACAGCGTCCATGCCGCCGAAGAACACCACGTCAGGCTTCTTGCCTTTGAGGGTGGTCAGGATGGCGTTGAAATCGGTGGCTTTGTCGTTGGTGAACTCGCGGCCCACCACTTTGCCACCGGCAGCCGCCACGGCTTTTTCGAACTCGTCAGCCACGCCCTGGCCGTAAGCCGTGCGGTCGTCAATGACGGCCACGTTTTTGGCTTTAAGGGTTTCAATGGCGTACTTGCCCAGGGTGGAACCCAGGTGCACGTCGTCAGCCACCACGCGGAACGTGGTCTTGAAGCCTTGACGTGTGTATTTGGGGTTGGTCGCGGAAGGAGAAATCTGGGGCAGACCGGCTTGGCTGTACAGGCTGGATGCGGGGATGGTGGTGCCAGAGTTCAGGTGGCCGATCACGCCGTTGACTTTGGCATCGATCAATTTCTGAGCAGCGGCGGTGCCTTGCTTGGGATCGGCCGCATCGTCTTCGGCCAGCAACTCGAACTTCGCGGGTTTGCCATCGATGGTCAGGTTGGCTGCATTCAATTCTTCGATGGCCATGCGGGCACCGTTTTCGTTGTCCTTGCCCAGGTGAGCAATGGCACCGCTGGTGGGGCCCACGTGACCGATCTTCACGACCGTGGCTTCAGGCGCAGCAGGAGCCGCAGCCGGTGCAGCTGCGGGAGCAGGTGCAGCTTCTTCTTTCTTGCCACAGGCGGCCAGAATCACGGCAGCAGAAATAACGGCCAGCTTCATTTTCATTTGCATATGGGTCCTTGAACGGAAAAGACAGGGATTGAATTGAGCGAGGCAAACCGCCCCACAAACCACACGATACCTTAAATTGAACGAGTTTTCAGTACGTTGGTCACAGGCACGCCATGGTGAACAGCAGACACACCCAAGTGATCAACGAAATGAATCGTCATTCAGTTGCCTGAATGCAACTTTCACCAGTCTGACGCCCGCCATGCCCCATTTCCGCCACCAGGGCATCCCGAACCGAGGCTTCAACCATCGGCGTGACCTGCCCCCTCAAACTCTGGACAAGCAGCATGTGCTGCGTTTGCAGGGCTTCAGCCACCACCACACGGATGTGGTCATCGAGTGCCTGCATCACCACCGCGCAGACCCTGGAGACCAAGGCTTCAACGTCCTGCCCTTCCAGTGCCGCTTCAACCGTGGGTTCAGCTCTCGAGAGCGAAGGCTCCGGCAAAGGGGTGCTGACCACTTCGCCACCTGGCGACTCCATCGCGCTTGATACCGGGAACGCCAGATCAGGGACCAGCGTGGTGGACGCCACAGGGGGCATGTGCACCACTTCGGTGAGTGTGGGCACGAACCGTCGGGGCTCAAGTGCCGCCTTGGGCATTTCTCGTCCTAGAGGGGACTGGAATTCAGAGGCCATCCGGTGCGATCCCTTCAGCGCAGCTCAGGGGGCCACAAATGCCGCTGCATCGTGCCGCTCAGGGGCAATGCCCTGAGCCACATACCCACGCCAGCGATGCCTAGCGGCAGCGCGTGAAGGCTCATCCAACGGTACGATTTCCACCAGCCGCGCAAACCGACCCACCGAGGGAGGCATTTCGACCCGCAGGTTGACCAGAACATCGCCGGTGAAGCGATCCGTCAAGTCCGAGCACAGCTGCACAGGCGACCGCGCCAATACCCGCTCAGGCGCACCTGCAGCCGCATGGGACACAAACGACAGGGGTGTGAGCGTCCAAAGACGCTGATCCATGTCCGCCACATCGTGCGGGTCGGCACACACCACCAGCCGGAGGTTTCGGGCCCGCACTTTGCGCGCAAGCCGGCACGCGTAATCGACAGGATCGGACACGTTGAAGTGAAACGTCACTTGGGGCATGGGCGATGATCAGCCCTGCTTTTTCTTGGGCTTGGCCACGGCCCCAGGCACAGCGGCCAGTGCGGCGGCCTCATTCAGCACATACTGAAGCAACAACGGCACCGGACGCCCGGTGGAACCTTTGGCCGCCCCGCTTTTCCAGGCCGTGCCCGCAATGTCCAAGTGGGCCCAGGGGAATTCGGCTGTGAACTTTTGCAGGAACTTGGCGGCGGAAATGGCACCGCCAGCGCGCCCAGCCACGTTGGCCATGTCGGCAAAGTTGCTCTTCAAGCCCTCGGCGTACTCATCATCCAGTGGCATGCGCCAGCAAGGGTCCTGGGTCTGTTCGCCAGCCTCGCTGAGCTTGGCCGCCAGAGCGTCGTCTGAACTGAACAGACCCGAACGCACACCCCCCAGGGCCACCACACAGGCCCCGGTCAGCGTGGCCACGTCGACCACGCTGGCGGGTTTGAGTTTCGCGGCATAGGTCAGTGCATCACACAGGATCAGGCGGCCTTCCGCATCGGTGTTCAAAATCTCGATGGTCTGGCCACTCATGCTGGTGACCACGTCACCAGGTTTGATGGCCCGGCCATCGGGCATGTTTTCACAAGAGGGAATGATGCCCACCACGTTGACAGCTGGCTGCAACTGTGCAACGGCACGCATCGTGCCCAACACACTGGCAGCCCCCCCCATGTCGAACTTCATTTCGTCCATTTCGGCCGCGGGCTTGATGGAAATGCCACCTGTGTCGAACGTGATGCCTTTGCCCACCAGTACCACAGGTGCCTGACCCTTGGCACCCCCGTTGTAACGGATGACAATGAAACGCAATGGCTCCGCAGAGCCTTGGGCCACGGCCATGAACGCGCCCATGCCCAGCTTGGCCACGTCTTTGGGGCCGAGCACTTCCACCTTGACGTGGGCAAAGCGGTCCAATTTTTCGGCCTCCGCCGCAAGCAGCGATGGCGTGGCATGGTTGGCCGGACGGTTGGCCCACTCTTTGGCCAGCTCCATGCCCTCCACCAAGGCCTGCCCCTCTGCCATCAGGTGCTGGGCGCGCTCGGACTCGGGCAACGCCAAGGTCACGTTGTCCAGTTGACGGGGCTTGGGTTTGGAAAGTGTGGTGGTGTATTGGTATGTGGCTTCGGCTGCGGCCACCACAGCGGCGCGCACACTCGCTTCGGACACCCCTGGAAGCCCCAAGAATACCAGCACTGTCTTGACCGATGGCTGCTTCAGGCCACCCAATGCCGCCAGCATGCCTTTGCGAACGGCTGCGGCAGAACCATCGCCCACACGCACCAGCACCAAGCGCCTGGCTGCCACGGCGGGGCAGCCCACCGTCACGAGCTGTTTGCCCACGCCCGGCTCCAGCTCGCCCCCCTTGAGCAGAGGATGCAACCAGGACAGCAGCTTTTCAGCCCCGGTGGCCCAAGGCCCGGTCAGGGATTTGGGCAGCACATCGGGCAGGTGATCGGGCCACGCCAGCACCAGCGCATCGGTTTGGGCGGTGGCGGCTTGCGCCAAGGTGAGGGGCTTGAGTTCAAAGTCCATAATTGTGGTTTCCAGTGTCTCAAGATGTTATTCCATTCTTCCATTCGCAAAGAGCTGGCCCGCAGCTTCGGGGCGACCCTGGTGGTGCTGTTCACCATTGTGGTCACCATGATGCTGATCCGCACCCTGGGCCAGGCCACAGCAGGTGGTGTGGACCCAAAAGAGGTGCTCCTGGTCCTCGGCTACACGGTGCTGGGACGCATGCACATCATCCTGACCATGGCACTGTTCATGGCGGTGGTGTCGGTGCTGTCGCGCATGCACCGTGACAGCGAGATGGTGATTTGGATGGGCAGCGGCAGAGGCCTGGCAGGGTTGCTGGCCCCCATTTTCCGTTTTGCCTGGCCTGTGCTGGTGGCTGCCTGCGCCCTGGTGTTCCTGGCGTGGCCTTGGGCCAATCAACAGGCGACCGAACTGCGTGACCGCTTTGCCCAGCGGGGAGACCTGCAACGCGTGGCCCCAGGCCAATTCCAGGAGGACGCCAGGGGCCAGAGGGTGTTCTTTATCGACAAGGACACCGGGGACGGCTCAGAGGGCCGCAATGTGTTCATTTCCTCCACTGGGCCACAAGGTGAGAGCACGGTCTCGGCCCAGGCCGCCCAGCTCACATGGAGCGGCAACGACCAGTTCCTGAAGCTCCACAACGGTCAGCGTGTCGAAATTTCCCCCGATCGGCAAAGCTTCCGGGTCAGCGAGTTCCAGCAATACTCCGTGCGTGTGAGTGAAACCAGCGGATCCCTCAACCGCGAGGGGGCCATGAAAACCCGCTGGACCTGGGACCTGCTGGCCACCCCTCACCGCGCGGCCCAGGCTGAGCTGGGTTGGCGCCTGGGGCTGGTGCTGTGCGCCCTGAACCTGGTTTTGGTGGCGGTGGCGATCTCCACCGCCAACCCCCGCGCCGGACGCAGCGGCAATGTGGCCTTTGCCCTGTTCTCGTTCCTGCTGTATTTCAACCTGCTCAACCTGGGTGAAACCTGGGTGGCGAGTGGCCGCTACAGCCTGGCGGGATTTCTGCTGACACTGCATGGCAGCGTGTTCTTGCTGGCGTCGCTTTGGCTGGTCAAGCGCCACGAGAACATCAGCCTGAGGGCTTATCTGCGTGCCTGCCTGAGGCCAGGAGCCGTGGCATGAGCGTTCTTCGTCGGCTGGTGTACCGCGAAGTCAGCGCAGCCGTGGCGCTGGTGACGCTGGCGTTTCTGGGCCTGTTCTTTTTCTTTGACTTCATCGACGAGCTGGGGGCCATCGGGCGCCCCTCGCCCATTGACCCGAAAATCACCTACCAACTCAAGGACGCTCTGCTGCAGGTGCTGATGCAGGTGCCCAGCCACGCCTACGAAGTGCTGCCGATTGCGGTGCTGATCGGGTCGGTGTTTGTGTTTGCCAGGCTGGCCCAGGGATCGGAATACACCATTTTGCGCACCAGCGGGCTTGGCCCTTGGCGGGCGCTGCAACTGATGTTGGGCCTGGGCCTGGCGTTTGTGGCCGTGACGTTTGTGGTGGGCGACTACCTGGCCCCTGCGGCCGACAAGGCGGCTCAGCTGCTCAAAGCCCAATTCCAGGGACGTGTGACCGTGGGCGGGGGTGGGGCTTGGCTCAAGGAAAAACAAGCCTACAGCCAGTATTCGGTCAACGTGGGGGCCATGAACGGCAAAGGCGAACTGGAAGGCATACGGATTTTCGAGTTCGACAACCAGGGCCATCTCATCTCCCGCACGCAAGCCCAGAGCGGCCACATCGACGAACAAGGTGGCTGGCAACTCAGGCAAGTGCAACGCACCGAGCTGGCCCCGGCAGACAAACCCGACAGCGCCGTGATGCACCGCCAAGTGGACAGCCTGCTGTGGCCCAACTCACTGACCGCCGAAATGGTGTCGGTGGCGCTGCTCAGGCCCGACCGCATGGCCACGGCCGACCTCTACCGCTACGTGCAGCACCTGGACTCCAACGGGCAAAGTTCCCAACGCTACGAACTGGAGTTCTGGCGCAAGGTGTTCTACCCGCTCAGTTGCCTGGTGATGGTGGTGCTGGCACTGCCCTTTGCCTATTTGCATTTCCGCTCCGGGGGCATCACGGGCTACGTGTTTGGCGGGGTGATGATCGGCATCAGCTTTTTCCTGCTGAACAACGTGTTCGGCTACATCGGCAACCTCAACAACTGGTTGCCCTGGCTGGCGGCGGCCTCGCCGTCGATCATTTATTCCGTGGTGTCGCTGACCGCTTTTGGCTGGCTGGTGCTGCGGCGCTGATGCCCCCACCCTTCCCCTGCCCTCACTTCTCCGGTGTCTGTGAACCCAAACCCCTCTCTCTCCTGCGCCGTGGTGCTGTTCGCCCATGGCTCGCGCGACCCCCTGTGGCGAGGACCCATCGAGGCCGTGGCCGCCAGAGTCCGGGCCTTGTCGCCCGACACGCCAGTGGCCTGCGCTTACCTGGAATTGTGTGAACCCAGCCTGGCGCAGGCCGTGGCCGACTTGGTGGACCAAGGGGTGAACCACATCCGGCTGCTGCCGGTGTTCTTTGGCATGGGCAAACACGCCCGCGAAGACCTGCCTGCCCTCGCCCAGGCCCTGGGCAGCCAACACCCAGGCCTCGCCTTGACCCTGCTGCCCGCCGCAGGCGAACACCCTGCCCTGACCACACTGCTGGCGCAAATGGCCCTGGGGCACGCCACATGAACCTTCACCAATTCAAATTTGTGCAGGAAGCGGTGCGCCGCAACCTGAACCTGACCGAAACCGCCAAGGCGCTGCACACCTCGCAGCCCGGCGTGTCCAAAGCCATCATCGAACTGGAAGACGAGCTGGGCATCCAGATTTTTGCCCGCCATGGCAAGCGCATCCGCCGGGTGACCGAACCAGGCCAGCATGTGCTCAAAAGCATCGACATCATCCTGCGCGAGCTCAACAACCTGCGCCGCATCGGTGACCAGTTTTCGGCGCAGGACAGTGGCACCCTGTCCATCGCCACCACCCACACCCAGGCACGTTATGTGTTGCCCGCGCCAGTGGCCAAACTCCGCCAGGCCTACCCCAAGGTCGCCATCAGCCTGCACCAGGGATCACCCGACCAGGTGGCGCAGATGCTGCTGACCGATGTGGCCGACATCGGCATGGCCACCGAATCGCTGTCGCAGTACGAAGACCTCATCACCCTGCCCTGCTACGAATGGCAACACGTGCTGGTGCTGCCGGTGGGCCACCCGCTGCTGGACCGCGAGCGCCTGACGCTGGACGACCTGGACATGTTGCCCCTGGTGACGTACCACCCCTCGTTCACCGGGCGCACGCGCATCGACAACGCCTTTGCCGCACGCGACCTCAAGCCCAACATCGTGCTCGAAGCCATCGACTCGGACGTGATCAAAACCTATGTGAAGCTGGGGCTGGGTGCAGGCATCGTGGCCGAAATGGCCATGAACGGCGACAACCGAGACCCCGATCTGGTGGCCCGCCCGCTGGGCCAGCTGCTGGGCCACAACGTGGCGCGGGTGGCCTTCAAGCGGGGAGCCTACCTGCGCCACTATGTGCTGCGTTTTGCCGAACTCCTGAGCGACCGCCTGAACCGTGACCTGATCGCCAAGGCGATGGACGGTCACACCGAGAATTACAGCAATCTGTAGCTGCCAACGCAACACAGACAAGCGCCAAAGGCACTTTTTCTTCATATTTTTCATGAACCCGTCCACCACCACCCCTGCCCTGCAAAGCCGACTGCCCAAGGTGGGCACCACCATCTTCACCGTGATGTCGGCGCTGGCCGCCGAAAAAGGTGCGGTCAACCTGGGCCAGGGTTTTCCGGACTTTGGCTGCGACCCCGCACTGGTCGATGCCGTGACCACCGCCATGCAGGCGGGCCACAACCAGTACCCGCCCATGACCGGTGTCCCCGCGTTGCGCCAGGCGGTGGCCGACAAAATCGCGGCGTTGCACGGCAAGGCGTACGACGCCAACGCCGAAATCACCATCACCGCCGGGGCCACACAGGCCATCCTCACGGCCATCTTGGCCGTCGTGCACCCGGGCGACGAGGTCATCGTGCTCGACCCCTGCTACGACAGCTACGTGCCCAACATCGAACTGGCCGGCGGCGTGGCCGTGCGCGTGCCGCTCACACCGGGCAGCTTCCGGCCGGACTTCGCCGCCATCGCCGCCGCCATGACGCCGCGCACCCGCGCCCTCATCGTGAACAGCCCCCACAACCCCAGCGCCACGGTGTGGGGCCACGCCGACATGCTGCGCCTGCAAGAGCTGCTGGCCCCCACCGACGTGCTGCTGATCGCCGACGAGGTGTACGAACACATGGTCTATGCCCCGCTGGAGCACCTGAGCGTGGCGCGCTACCCCGATCTGGCGGCCAGGGCCTTCGTCATCAGCAGCTTTGGCAAGACCTATCACGTCACCGGCTGGAAGGTGGGCACCGTGGCCGCCCCTGCCCCGCTGACCGCCGAGTTCCGCAAGGTGCACCAGTTCAATGTGTTCACCGTCAACACCCCCATGCAGCACGCCCTCGCGGCCCACATGGCCGACCCGGCACCCTACCGCGACCTGCCCGCCTTTTACGCCGCCAAACGCGACCTGTTCCGCCAAGGACTGGAAGGCACCCGGTTCCGACTGCTGCCCAGCGAGGGCAGCTACTTTCAGTGTGTGGACATTTCCGACCTGGCGGTGCCCGAGCGAGACCTGCCGGAAGCCGAGTTCTGCCAGTGGCTCACCGCCGAGGTGGGGGTGGCGGCCATTCCGCTGTCGGCCTTTTATGGCAACGGTTTTGACCAGAAAGTCATCCGCTTTTGCTACGCCAAGAAAGACGACACCTTGAGGGCCGCACTGCAGCGGCTGGCGCGCCTCTGACCCCGGGCATTGCCCTCTTTCCACACCATTCATGAGCCTCCGCCCCACCCCTTTGCTGACGGCCCCGCGCTCCCTCTTTCGCGCCATGCTTCAGCGTGCGCTGGTGGTCATCATGCTCAGCGTGATGGGCATGTCGCTGGTGGTCTACCTGGCCGTCATCGTCCCGCAAGGCCAGCGTGAAATGGAAACCGCCATCAACCTCGCCTTGAAAGACTTGGAGCTGAGGCTGGCGTCCAAGCAGGACTCTGCCCTGAGCATGGCGGCTGCGCTGGCCCGGGACGACCGCGTGCGGCGCAGCCTCGTCACGGGCGACCGGCAGCTGGCGGTCGATGCCGTGCACCACATCCGCGAGGACTACGCCAGCACCACCGGCTACCAGAGCATTGCCGCTCAGGTCATCGATGCGAACCGCATCATCCGCGCCCGGTCCTGGGACCCAGGGTTTTTCGGAGAAAAAGCCCCCCACCCCCTGGGGGCCGTGGTGCTGTCGCGCAACAAGGCCATGGCGCGCTTCGGCGTGGGCAACGCCGGCACCGGCGTGATCGCATTCGCCCCGGTGGTCGTGGACAACCAGCAGGTCGGGCTGGTCTCCATCACGCAAGGCGTGCTGTCGGTCGTCAACGACTTGCAACAAAAAGACATCGACTGGCTCATGGTGGTGGACGAAAAGGCACTCGCCGCCCGCCACAACAACAGCCTTCCAGCGCCCTACAAGACCGCGCAGGCCTTGCACCCCGGACACCTGCTCGCCCACCCCACTTGGTTCGACCCTGGCACGGTGGACTGGGTGCGCACCCACTGGACGGAGCTGATGGCGACCAACGGGGTCCAGCAGATCGAAGACCGCATCGCCCTGGTCGTGCCCGTCAAGGACGAGGCCAACGCCATCGTGGGCCGACACGTGCTGATGATCGACGCGGGCCCCGTGGTGGCCCGCATCCACGACTCGCAACAGTACCTGCTCTGGGTCAACCTGGGGCTGGTGGTGCTGCTGCTGACGATGGCGGGTGTACTCCTGTGGGACGTGCACCGGCGCATCTCCAAACCCTTGCAGGCCATGGCCCAGACACTGCGCCAGACGCTGGATGCCGGGCGCTTCGACCGCCCCATCCCCACCGACCGTCCCGACGAGATCGGTGACGTCCAGCGCAGCCTCAACGCCCTGTTCGAAAGCCTGGCCAAAGCCCTGTCCGGGGCCAACCACGCGGTCAACGCCGTGGCCAAGGGCGATTTCGGCGTCCACATGAGCGGACAGTTTGTGGGCGACCTGCAGACGCTGCAAAACGGGATCAACGCCGCCATCCAGGACCTGCAAGACACCCACGAAAACCTGGTGCAGTCCAACAAGGCCAAGAGCATGTTCCTGGCCAACATGAGCCACGAAATCCGCACGCCCATGAACGCCATCATCGGCATGGCCTACCTGGCCCTGAAAACCGATCTGGACGAAGAACAGCGCGAATACGTCAACCGCATCCACATGGCCGGCAACTCGCTGCTGGGCATCATCAACGACATCCTGGACTTCTCCAAAATCGAAGCGGGCAAGCTCTCGCTCGAAAGCGTGCCTTTCCGCCTGGAAGACGTGCTGTCCAACGCCCTGGTCATGGTCCGCCAGACCGCACTCGACAAAGGCCTGGAACTGCTGCTGGACGTGCGCGACCGCCAGCTCCTGCACAGCGAAGGCGTCTTCCTGGGCGACCCGCTGCGTCTGGGCCAGGTGCTGACCAACCTGCTCTCCAACGCCGTCAAATTCACCGAAACCGGCTCCGTCAAACTCAGCGTGCAAGTGCTCACGCCCCCCCACGTGTCACCCGTACAACTGGCGTTCAGCGTGGACGACACCGGCATTGGCATGAGTGCCGACCAGCAAGCCCGCCTGTTCCAGGAGTTCACGCAGGCAGACGGCTCCACCACCCGCAAGTTCGGCGGCACCGGCCTGGGCCTGGCCATCACCAAACGGCTGCTGGACATGATGGAAGGCGACGTGCAGGTGCGCAGCCGTGCAGGCGAAGGCACCCGGTTCACCGTCCGCCTGAGCCTGCCCCTGGTGCCGCACCAGACACCGACACACGACACAACGCCCCTTCAGGCCCAGCGCTGCCTGGTCATCGACAACAACGCCCTGGCGCGCCAGGTGCTGGGCGACATGCTCTACAACCTGGGCGGGCAGGTGGTCTCCGTCGCCACCGCGGCCGAGGGCCTGGAGCGCCTCAAGTCCGGCGAAACCTTCCAACACTGCTTTGTGGACTGGGTCATGCCCGACATGGACGGCGAAGCCTTCCTGCGCGAGCTACAGACCTGGGCCAGCACCAGCCAGGCGGCCTTGCCCCACATCGTGGTGGTGTCAGCCCACGACTCCGACGCCCTGCAGCAGATGGCCAGCCCGCTGGGCGCCGCGCGCGTGCTGAGCAAACCCGTGCTGCCCGAGCACCTGCGCACCGTGCTGCGCCAAGGCACACAGCCCGCCGCCCCGGCCCCTGCCAGCGCACCCGACCACCAGCTGACCGGCATGAAAGTCCTGCTGGTGGAAGACAACCGCGTGAACCAGATGCTGGCCCGCAAGCTGATGGAAGCGCAAGGGGCCACCGTGGAGGTGGTGAGCGATGGCCAGCAAGCCCTGGAGCACCTGCGCGACAAAGGTCCCGACGCCTACCACCTCGTGCTCATGGACCTGCAAATGCCCGTCATGGACGGCTACACCGCCACCCAGCGCCTGCGTGCCGACCGGCGGTTTGACCACATGCCCATCGTCGCCATGACCGCCCACGCCATGGTGGAAGAGGTGGATCGCTGCGCCGCCCTGGGCATGAACGACCACCTCACAAAACCCATCAACCCCGAAAAGCTCTACGCCACCCTGGCACGCTACCACCGCCTGCGCGCCAGCAGCGTGCCCGGCTGACCACCCGGGGTCAGCCCCGGCCTCAGCCGCCGGGCAGCTGCCGCAGGTCGCGCACGGCCTCCAGGCCAAACGCGTCCGAGCCCATGTGGGCGACCAGTCTGGCCGCCACCTCAGTGGGGCTCAGCAACCCGCCCTCACGGTGCAGGGCCACAAACCGCTCCACCATCGGAAAACGGTCGCTCGCCGTGCCGCGGATGTCCGCCTGCATGGCCGTGTCCACCACCCCCGGGGCCACGCTTTCCACACGCAAACCCGCCACCGCATCCAAGGCGGTGGCGCGGGCATGCATGTCCAGCGCCGCCTTGGTGGCGCAATACACACTCCAACCCGGGTAGGCATTGCGCGCTGCGCCGCTGGAAATGTGGACCATCCGCCGGTCCCCCACCCCGGCACTGGCCGATGCCCAGGCATCGGCCAGCATCAGCGGGGCCGCCACATTCAGGGCCACGGCCTGTGCCACCGCCTGCGGGCCTTGCACCCCGGCAGGGCCCATGGGGTTGACCGTGCCGGCGTTGTTCACCAGCCAGACCCGACCCGCCCCCTGCAGCGCCAACCCCAGCGTGGGCGCGTCCAGCCAGGCCGCCAACGCCGAGAGGTCCGACAGGTCCAGTGCCACCTGCGTCAGACCCGGGCAAAGGGCGGCCTCGCCGGCAGGCCAGCCGCTGCGCGACAGCCCCAACACCCGCCAGCCTTGCGCCAGCAGTTCCTGGGCCAAAGCCCTGCCCAGTCCGTGGCTGTGGCCGGTGACGATGGCGGTGTTCGGCGGTGAGTTCATGTCAAAAGTCTTGGTTTCAGCGGTTTTCACCACCGAGTAAGCGTCGGGCGTGATTCTGGTGTCGGCCATTGTCTTCTTCACGGCCCTCCCCTGGGTCAAAACACCACGGGTCGAGCACCCTCACCCCCGCCCATGCGTTGGTGTTTCTCGACGGCCACCGCCCGACCGACCTGGCCGCACGTTACGGTGGTGAAGAGTTTGCCCTCATCCTGCCCGACACCGATCGGGCCGGGGCCATCCGGGCGACATCCGCCACCTGAGCCTTCAACCCCACACGCCATCGGCAATGCCTTTGAGGTTTGGAAAGGCGAAATTTCCTGAAGTTTGCAATGCTTTTGGTAGCTGTTTGCGCTTTATTTGAAAGCGACCAATGGATTTCAGATCAAGTGTTTTTTGCTACGGTTTTTCTCGAACCGTTTCACGCTGAAACGCCCACACCCCTGACCGAATGGTTGGCACCTGACGCACCACCTCACCTGTGAAAACCGGGTGCCAGTGGCGCTGGTCCTGGGGTTTGAGCTGGGCCTGCTTGGCGGCTTCACGGTTCAGCAATGCGCACGAATCGAACGATTCGCCCGAAAAGATCGCTTCAATGACACAATCGGACGCTGCTGTTTTGCCCATCCCACACAGGAGCCCACCATGCAAACGCTTACAGCCAACGAAGCCAAAACCCGGTTTGGCGAGTTCATTGACATGGCCCAGCGCGAGCCCGTTCGCGTGATGCGCCACGAACGCGTGGTGGGCGTGATGGTCAGCGCACAAGACTACGACGCCATGCGCCAGTTTTACGCCAACCGCCTGCAACACACCCTGGCCGCCACCGGCCAGCAGGCCACCCAAAATGGCCTGACCGAAGACACGCTGACCAACCTGCTGGCCGATGAGAGCTGAGCCCCACCTGCGGGTGGTGACAGACACCAACGTCTGGATCAGCGCCGCGCTCGTACCCACCGGCACGCCCGCCAAACTGGTACACCACGTGCTGGCCCACGGTGTGCCTGTGCTCACGCCGCAGACGTTTGAAGAGTTGCGAACCCGGCTCCACAAGCCGAAATTCGACCGATACATCAGCCTCGAACAACGCCACGCCCTGCTGCGCGACCTGCAAGCCTGTGCGTTGTGGGTGGAGGTGCCCAAGGCCATCAGCCAACAGACCTTCAGCCGCGACCCGGACGACGATGCTTTCATTCACGCGGCACTGGCAGGCCAAGCCCACTGGCTGGTGACCGGCGATGCGGATTTGCTCAGCGTGACCCAACCCCTGCCATTCACCATCGCCGCGCCTGCGGTGGCGTTGGAACGCGTGCTTTCAGACGGAGCAACATCATGATTCTGGCCAACAAACTGGGCATCACCGATCAAATCGAGCTGGCCAAGACCGAGGAAAAAATCAGCAAACAAAAGGCCAAACAGCTGTTTGACTCGGGTGACATTCACCATGTGGAGGTGGGCACGTTTGCAGGCTTGGCCGCCATCCACGCCCAATTGTTTGGGGACATTTACCCCTTTGCCGGGCAAATGCGCGATGTGAACATTGCCAAAGGCAACTTCCGCTTCGCCCCGGTGATGTATTTGGAAACATCACTGCGCCACATCGACGCCATGCCGCAAGGCACGTTTGAGCAGATCGTGGAAAAGTACGTGGAAATGAACGTGGCCCACCCGTTCCGCGAAGGCAATGGCCGAGCCACCCGCATCTGGCTGGACCTGATGCTGAAAAAAGGCATCCACCGCGTGGTGGATTGGAACCAGGTGGACAAAGAGGAATACCTGTCCGCCATGCAACGCAGCCCCGTGAAAGACCTGGAAATCAAAGTGCTGCTTCAGCAAGCCCTGACAGACCGGATCGACGACCGCGCGTTGTTCATGAAAGGCATTGACGTCAGCTACTACTACGAGGGCTACAGCGAGTTCAAGACTGAGGAGCTGTAGTTTCACTCACTCCACAACAACTTCACACCGCTGAATGTGCCGCAAATAGGTGAGCTGCGGTAGATGCCAAAGTCCAGGTCGGCCTGGTCCATCTGGAACATCTCTCTGAGCTTGCTGATGAGCTGCTGGCGCTTGTTGTCGTTTGTGGTGCTCATGTCTGGCGCTTTCAGGCGTAAGGCTGGAATTGGTTGTTGTCCCGGCTGAGCAGTTGCATCAGTTTGGGGTGAATGAACAGTTTTTCTTTGCCAAACGGCATTTCGCGCAGCACGCCCAAGGAAGCCAAGTCATGCAAGTATCGCGAGGCGGCCTGGCGTTGGGCAATGCCTTTGTCCACCAGGTTGCCGATGCGGCAATAGGGCTGCTCAAAGATCACATCCACCAGCTCGCGGGTGTATATCTTGGGCAGCCGGGTGCGCACATGCTCCGTGGTGTGCTCGGCCAGTGCGCGGATGGCCGCGATCTTGCCGGTGGTCCATTTGGACGTTTCGGCCACGGCTTGCAGCATGAAGATCAGCCAGGGCTCCCAAGCGCCGTCGCGTGTGACGCTGAGCAGCAGGCGGTAGTAGTCGGCCTTGTGGGCGATCACATGGCGGCTGAGGTACAGGATGGGCAGGTTCAACAACTCTTCCTGGATGAGGTAGAGAATGTTGAGCACGCGACCGGTGCGGCCGTTGCCGTCGGTGAAGGGGTGAATGGCTTCGAACTGGTAGTGGCCCACCGCCATGCGGATCAAAGGGTCCAGCTCGGTCTGGTTGTGTAGAAAGCGCTCCCAGTTGGCCAACATGTCTCGCAGGCGAGCTTCGCCTTCGGGCGGGGTGTAGACCACGTCGCCGGAGCGGTCATTGGCAAGCTGGGTGCCCGGGGTGCGGCGGATGTCCATGTCCACGCCTTTGAGGGTACGGCAAACGTCCACGGCAGTGGCGGTGCACAGCGGCCGGGCCTTGAGCGACTGAAAGCCTTGGTGCAGCGCGGTGCGGTAGCGCAAGGCTTCTTTGGTGGCCGGGTCGGCGTTGTCGTGACCTTGGGCGTATTGGAAAAGTTGGTCTGTCGTGGTGACGATGTTTTCAATTTCCGAGCTGTCTTTGGCTTCCAGCAGCGGGATGGTGTTGATCAGCATCGCTTGGTTGGGGATGAGCTCGGCGGCCTGTTTGAGCTCGGCCAGCGCGGCGCGGGCCTCGATACAAGCCTTGAGCACGGCCCGAGTCTCCAGCTCGTGCGCCGGAGGCAGCGCAGGCAGCTGGTTGTGGGGTTGCTCAGGGTGCCAGGCAATTGCTGCGTCGGTCATGATGGAAAAATCTTGTTTTGGCGACAGTTGAACAGCTTATGTCGCCACCGACGACACGTTAACGAAACATGTTCTTATTTCAGCAAAATGACGACATGTTTTGGAATTCATGTTGCTCTTGACGACATGAAACACTCAAATTGAACGCTGGCGTGCCCTCCCCTCACTGATTCAACTGCGCCCAAGCCTTGTCCAGCCGCTTCACGCTCACCGGCTGCGGGGTGCGCAGCTCCTGCGCGAAGAAGCTGATGCGCAGTTCCTCCAGCAGCCAGCGGAATTCGGCCATGCGGTCGTCCACCTGGCCTTTGCGTTCGGCCACCAATCGCCAGTAGCGTTGGTCCTGGGGTTTGAGTTCGGCCAGCTTGGCGGCGTCGCGGGCGGGGTCGGCGCGGAGTTTGTCCAACCGGGCCTGGACGCCCTTCAGGTAGCGCGGCAGGTGCTGCAGCTGGGCCCAGGGCGTGTCCAGCAAAAAGCGTTTGCCCACCAGCCGGGCAAGCTGCTGCTGCACGTCGGTGGCCACGTCGGCGGGGGGTTTGCTGTCTTTCAGTTTGCGCTGGGCGGCGTTGAGTTCGGTCAGGATGGTGCCGCACAGGCGGGCCACTTCGTTGGCGATCAGCGTCAGGCGGCCCCGGCCTTCGGCCACGCGGGCGTTGAAGCCGGTGGCGTCGGTGGGCAGGGGGTCTTGCAGGAAGGCACGGTCCAGTGCCACGTCGAGCAGCAGGTGTTTCAACTCTTCGGCGGTGCCCAGGGACATGAAGGCCACGCCCATTTGCTGCAGGCCGGGCAGGTTCTTTTCCAAGTATTTGAGGGCGTCTTTGATCTGCAGCGCAAACAGGCGGCGCAGGCCGGCGCGGTGCTTGGTGGCGGCCAGCTCGGGCTCGTCGAACACCTCGATGCAGACACCGTCTCCCTGGTCGATGAGGGCCGGGAACCCGATGAGGGTCTGCCCGCCTTTTTTGATTTCCATCAGCTCCGGCAGCTCGCCAAAGGCCCAGGTGCTGTGTTTGATGCCTGCGGCAGGCTGGGCCGGACCGGGGTTGCCAGGGGTGGTCTTGACCGCGGCAGAATTGTCTGTTTTGGTAGCTGCCACCGCTTGCCCTGCATGCGATGAAGGCACTTTTGGTTCTGAATTTGCCGCACCACCGGTTTTCAGTGCGGCCAGCGCCTGGAAGGCCCCGCGGGCTTTGCCGCCCAGCTCGCCCTTCAGCGCGGCCAGGCTGCGGCCCGCGCCCAGTTGGCGGCCATGTTCGTCCACCACGCGGATGTGCATGAGGTGGTGGGGGCTGAGCATGTCGGCCTTGATGTCGGCGCGTTTGATGTCGAGCTGCGTGGCCTCGCGCACCAGTTTCAGCAGTGCGTCCATCAGGTTGCCGTGGCCGAAAGCGCCGGGGCTGTACAGCGCGTCGGCAAAGCGGGTGGCGGTGTCGGGCAGCGGCACCAGTCGGGAGCGGGGGCGCTGGTGCAGGGTTTTGAGTAGGGCCAGCACCTTGTCTTTCAGCATGCCGGGCACCAGCCATTCGGTGCGGTCTTCGCTGACCTGGTTCAGCACGAACAGCGGCACGGTGACGCTGAGGCCATCCTTGGCATCGCCGGGTTCGTGCAGGTAGGTGGCCGCGCAGTCCACGCCGCCTAAGCGGATGACCTTGGGGAAGGCTTGGGTGGTGATGCCTGCGGCCTCGTGCCGCATCAGCTCGTCTTTGGTGAGCTGCAGCAGTTTGGGCGTTTGTTTGACGGCCTGGCCGTACCAGCGCTCAAAGGCGGCGCCGGTGCACACGTCGGCGGGAATGTGCTGGTTGTAGTAGGCGAAGATGAGTTCTTCGTCCACCAGCACGTCTTGGCGGCGGGCTTTGTGTTCCAGCTCCTGCACCTGGCGCATGAGCTTTTGGTTGGCGGACCAGAACGGCAGCTTCTGCGGCCAGTGGTCGGGCACCGCGCCTTCCACCAAGGCGCTGCGGATGAAGATGCGCCGGGCCTCGGCCGGGTCCAGCCGCCCGAAGCTGACGCGCCGCCCCTGGTACACCTGCAGGCCGTACAAGGTGGCCCGCTCGTGGGCGATGACCTGGGCGCTGCGTTTGTCCCACTGCGGGTCGGAGGTCTGGCGGTTGAGCAGGTGGCCGCCCACTTCTTCCAGCCACTGGGGTTCGATGTTGGCAAGCCCGCGGCCAAACAGGCGGGTGGTTTCCACCAGCTCGGCGGCCACGATCCAGCGGCCCGGCTTTTTGCTGAGGTTGGCGCCGGGGTGGCGGTGGAACTTGATGCCGCGGGCGCCGTTGTAGTGCTCCTGGTCGTCGCTCTTGCAGCCCACGTTGCCCAGCAGCCCGGCCAGCATGCTTTTGTGCAGGGCCTCATAGCCGGCGGGCTGGGTGTTGAGCGTCCAGCGGTGCTCGGCCACCACGGTGTGCAGCTGGGTGTGGATGTCGCGCCACTCGCGCACGCGGCGCACGTGGATGAAGGCGTCTTTCAGCGTTTGCTCTTGCTGGCGGTGGCTGAGTTTGTG
>Ga0209066_10000435_pt1 | contig 61707 bp, 53 predicted proteins | sample All_14_2_FD_187198 | JGI IMG/M metagenome (GOLD analysis project Ga0209066, IMG submission 187198) | Freshwater microbial communities in response to fracking from Pennsylvania, USA - Allegheny Zone_MetaG_DW_15 (SPAdes) (version 2) ...
GTCACGTCGGCGTGCTGCGCGACGACGGCAGCCTTGCCGACGTGGTCAGCTTCAGCGACATCCTGAGTGGCATGGAACTGGCCTATGTGCACGAGTTGCAGCAGGCGCTGCGCGAATCCGACCTGGCGCTGAGCAGTTCGCGGCGCAGCCTGTACCTGGCCGAGCAGGTCATCGAAAGCTCGCTCGAGGGTGTTATGGTCACCGATGCCAGCGGGCAGATCGTCTCGGTCAATCCGGCGTTTACGCGGCTGACGGGTTATTCGCCCGAAGAGGTCATTGGCCGCAATCCGTCGGTGCTGTCGTCCGGGCGGCAGAGTCCGGCCTTCTATGCCCACATGTGGGAGTGTCTGGAGAGCGAGGGAAAGTGGCAGGGCGAGCTGTGGAATCGGCGCAAATCGGGCGAAATCTATCCCGAACTGCTTCATATCACCGCAATCCGGGATATCAAGGGCCAGCTCACCCACTATGCCGCGCTCTTCACCGACATCAGCCGGCTGAAGGAAACCGAGGCCCGCATTCGTGATCTGGCCTACTACGATCCATTGACCGGCTTGCCCAACCGTCGCTTGCTCGAAGACCGTCTGCTGGTCGAACTGTCGCACGCGGCACGCACGCGCAGTCGTCTGGCGGTGATGTTCGTCGACCTCGACCGTTTCAAGCGCATCAACGACAGTCTGGGGCACGAGGTCGGCGACCGCGTACTGATCGAGGTCGCGCGCCGCATCCGCGCCTGCCTGCGTGAGGACGACACCGTCGCGCGCATGGGGGGGGACGAATTCGTCGTCATCCTCGGCAATCTCGCCCAGCCCGACGATGCTGCGGCGACGGCGCGCCGCATCGTCGCGGCATTGCGCCGCCCGGTCGTGACCGACGGTCGCGAACTGGTGGTGACGAGCAGCATCGGCATCAGCATCTACCCGGACGACTCCGTGGAGTCGACCACGCTGATCAAGAACGCCGACATCGCCATGTATCGCGCCAAGGAAGAAGGACGCAACAGTTTCCAGCTCTATCAGCCAGCGATGAACGCGCGCAGTCTCGAACATCTGGCGCTCGAAACCGCGCTGCATGGCGCTGTCCAGCGTGACGAACTGCTGTTGCATTTCCAGCCCTTGATGCGTGCCGACACGGGCGAACTGGTCGCCACAGAGGCCTTGCTGCGCTGGCAACACCCCGAGCTGGGCCTGGTGTCGCCGGCTGACTTCATTCCGCTGGCGGAGGAAACGGGGCTGATCGTGCCCATCGGCGAGTGGGTGTTGCGTCATGCCTGCGACCATCACCGTCTATGGCGGGAGGCGGAGCGGGGACCGTTGCGCATGATGGTGAATATCTCCGCGCGCCAGTTCCGTCAGGAGGATTTCGTCGACATGGTAGGCCGCGTGCTGGCCGAGACGGAGATGCCGGCCGAGTTGCTGACGCTCGAGCTGACCGAAAGCATGTTGATGGACGATATCGATGCCTCCGTTCATCGTATGCAGCGCCTGCATCAACTGGGCGTTCGTCTCGCGCTGGACGACTTCGGGACCGGCTATTCCTCGTTGGCTTACCTCAAAGGCTTCCCGATCGACGAGTTGAAGATCGACCGCCTGTTCGTGCGCGGCATCGACCGCAACGTGCGTGACGCCGCGCTGGTGTCGGCCATCATCTCGCTCGGCCACAGCCTGGGCTTGCGCGTGGTGGCCGAAGGGGTCGAGACCCAGGCCCACCTCGACGTGCTGCGCCGGCAGGACTGCGATCTGGCGCAGGGCTACCATTTCAGCAAGCCGCTGCCGTGGGAGGTGTTTCTGGCCGCGTATTGACCGTAGGGCCTCGCCCCGACGTCTTCAGGCGCGTGTGCCGACGGTCTGCCACGCAGCCTGCACTGCCTCGGCGCCATAACGCCGCTCCAGCCGGCGCACGGTGAAGTGTCCGCGGCTCACGTCCTGGAAGTGGTTCATGAACATCAGGTTGATGCCAGCACCGGCGGCTGCGCCGATGCCGGGCACCAGCATGCCGGCCGCCTTCTGCGTCAGCTGCACCTTGTAGCGCGCGGCCACCATTGTGATCAGCCGCACCAGTGCCGGGGCGCCTTCGCTGGTCAGACCTTTCTCTGCCAGATGGCGGGCTGCCTCGCCCACGGTGCTTGCCAGCGCTGCACGCATGGCGTAATAGCCTGACTCGGTGGCGTCGTCGCTGCGGCTGTTGCCGCCCAAGGCGAAGACCTCCAGTGCGGCCAGCCGGACCTGCATGCTGGCGATGTCCTCGCCCTCGGCGCGGGCGATATCGAGGATGGCGCGCATGATCAGCACCGTCGACAGCGGGATTTCCACCGCCAACCCAGCCAGCCCAAAGGCCCCGCCAGCGCCGCCGCTGACCGAGCCGAGCAGCTTGTGCAGGCGGGGTGAGGCTGCACGGGGTTCCGGCTTCAGTGTCTTCGCGGCGGTGTCCATCGCTTTCAGCAGCGCATCGTGCGCGATCGCCCCGACCTTGCCGCGCCAGCTTGCAGGCAGGCGTGCCATGCCTTGCTCCAGCGGGCTGCCGACCAGGTTGCTCAGCCTTGCGGCCAGTCTGGGGCGGTCGAGCAGCGTGCGGGCGTAGGCGAGGGCGTCGAGGTCGTCGGAGGAAAGCAGCGTGGTCATGCGGCGGCGGTCGCTTGAGGGGCTTGCAGCGTCAGACGCGCGCGCCGTGCCCTGCGTTCCGTCGCACGGCACGGGATGGCTTGATCAAGACGGCTTGCCGGTCTCGAGCGACTGCAGGATCGCTGCGCCCAGCACGGCCGTCGACTGCGCGCCGGACACCGCCATCTTGCGATTGAGGATGAAAAAGGGCACGCCTTCGATGCCTTGCTTGCGCACGCCGTCGGCCATGCGTTTGACCTTGTCGATGTCTTCGCGCCCGTCCAGATAGTCGCGCACGGCGTCCCGCCGCTCGCCACAGCCGGCGGCGATGTCGGCCAGCGTGTCCTTGTCGCCGATGTCGCGGCCTTCCTGGAAATGCGCGGCGAACAGCGCGCTGGCCAGCAGGTGGATGCGTGCCGGTGTCTGGCCGATGGACTGCGCGCGGTACATCAGGCGGTGCGCCTGCAAGGTGTTGGGGCGGGTCTGGATGCGTTCGAAGGCGTAGCTCAGGCCGTCGTCGGCAGCGGCATCGCGCACCTTGTCGAGCACCGCTTCGGCCTTGATCGGGCCGCCGAACTTGGTTTCGAGGAATTCGCGGTAGGGCTCGCCTTCGGCCGGGGTATTGGGGTTGAGGAAGAAGGGCAGCCAGTTCACCCGCACATCCAGGTCGGGGCGAGCCGCTTTCACCTCGGCCAAGGCGCGGTCGAGGCGCACCTTGCCCAGGAAGCACCAAGGGCAGACGAAATCGGAAACGAGGTCGATGTTCAGGATCATGGGGCGCTCACAGGAAACGGGCGATGAAGCAGGGCTGGCTCGGGTCGGCGTCTGCAGGCAGTGGCAGCCATACGCGCCGGCCACTGCCGGGGACGCGATCGAGGGGGCTGCCGTCGGCGGTGAACAGCCGATCGAGCTGCTGTTCCTGGTTGCTGTCCGGCTGCACGAATTCCAGGCGGTCACCGACGCCGAAGCCGTTCTTGACCTCGACCTCGGCCAGGCCGCGTGCGGCGTCGAAGCCGACCATCTCGCCCACCAGCAGGCTGCGGCCGGATTCGGAGTGGCCGCGCAGGTAGTTCTGGTGCTCGGGCGTGGAATGGCGCTGGTAGAAGCCGTCGGTGTAGCCACGGCTGGCGAGGCCTTCGAGTTCGCCGAGCAGGCGCGTATCGAAGGGTCGGCCCGCGACGGCGTCGTCGATCGCACGCTTGTACCCTTGCGCGGCACGGGCGACGTAATAGGGGCTCTTGGTGCGGCCTTCGATCTTGAGCGAATCGACGCCGATGTCCACCAGCCGCTGCACATGCTCGATGGCGCGCAGGTCCTTGGAGTTGAGGATGTAGGTGCCGTGCTCGTCTTCCTCGATCGGCATCAGTTCGCCCGGGCGGGTGCCTTCTTCCAGCAACCACACCTTGCTGCCGCCGATGTGGCGCGGGCCGCCGCCCAGCGCGAGGCCTTGCACGGTGTCGAGCTTGCTGCGGGTGGCGGTGCCCACGGCACCAGCGTCCCTGGGATTGCCGATCGCGCTGCTGCCACAGGCTTGCACGTCGCCGGCCGCGTTTTCACCGGCTTCGTGCAGCTTGTAGTCCCAGCGGCAGGAATTGGTGCAGCTGCCCTGGTTGGGATCGCGGTGGTTGAAGTAGCCCGACAGCAGGCAGCGGCCCGAATAGGCGATGCACAGTGCGCCGTGAACGAAGACCTCCAGCTCCATGTCGGGGCAGGCGTCGCGGATCTCGGCCACTTCGTCCAGCGACAACTCGCGCGACAGGATGATGCGCTTCACGCCCACCGACTGCCAGAAACGGACCGAGGCGTAGTTGGTGGTGTTGGCCTGCACCGACAGGTGGATGTCCACCTCCGGCCAGCGCTCGCGCACCATCATCATCAAGCCGGGGTCGGCCATGATCAGGGCATCGGGCTTCATCGCGATCACCGGCGCCATGTCGTCCTCGAAGCTGCGGATCTTGGCGTTGTGCGGGGTGATGTTGGCGACGAGGTAGAACAGCTTGCCGGCCGCATGGGCTTCGTCGATGCCAGCAGCCAGCGTGTCGAACTGGCCGAAGCTGTTGTTGCGCACGCGCAGCGAATAGCGCGGCTGACCAGCGTACACCGCGTCCGCACCATAGGCGAAGGCAGTGCGCATCATGTCGAGGCTGCCCGCGGGTGCGAGCAGTTCGGGGCGGTGATGGGGGTGAGGCATGTGTTTGAATTTCTTGCAGGTTTGGCGAGGTGCGATTGTAGACGCGAATCCCTGCGGGCGCAGGCCGTGCATGTGACGAACCTGCTCCCACGTGTGAATGGCGTCTGCAGCGTGCGGGTCAGGCGGTCGTGCCGGTCCCAGAGCGTGTGGCCAACCAGGCCTGCAGGCCGTGTGCGGCGGCAACGCCGGTGGCAAAGCAGGCGGTCAGCAGATAGCCGCCGGTCGGGGCTTCCCAGTCCAGCATCTCGCCGGCCACGAACACCCCAGGACGCGCGCGCAGCATCAGGTGTGCATCGACGGCGTCGAAGCGCACGCCGCCGGCGCTGCTGATGGCTTCGTCGAGCGGTCGGGGGGCGATCAGCTGCAGGGGCAGTGCCTTGATGCCGGCCGCGAGTCGGGCCGGGTCGTCGAAAACGGCCTTGGGCAGGCATTCGCGCAGCAGCGCGGCCTTGATGCCCTTGATCCCCGCCTGACCCTGCAGATGGCTGGCCATTGAGCGGCTGCCGCGTGGGCGGGCCAGTTCGGCCGTCAGGCGTTCCAGGCTGCGGCCCGGGGCGAGGTCGAGGTGCAGGGTGGCGCGGCCTTGCGCAGCGATCGTGTCGCGCAGCGGAGCGGAGAGGGCGTAGATCAGGCCGCCTTCGATGCCGGTGGCGGACACCAGGCATTCGCTCGCGCGTTCGTGCCTGTGGCCGGTCGCATCGGTCACGCTGGCGACGACCGATTTCACCGGCTGGCCGCGGAAGCGTTCGAGGAAGTGCGGACTCCAGCCGACCCCCTGCGCGCCGGCCACGTCGAAACCGCAATTGGCCGGCTGCAAGTCGGCAACCTCGGCACCGGCTGCACGTAGCAGGGGCACCCAGGCGCCATCGGAGCCGAGCTTGGCCCAACTCCCGCCCCCCAGGGCCAGCAGTACGGCATTGGCGTCGATCGTGTGTTCGCCCTCAGGCGTGGCGAAACGCAAGTGTTGGTTGGGGCGCCGTGCGGGGACAGGCTGACCGGCGCTGTCCGTGTCCGCCCAGCCCAGCCAGCGGTGCCGCATCTCGAAGCGCACGCCGGTGGCACGCAGACGCGATAGCCACGCACGCAGCAGCGGGGCGGCTTTCATCTCCGTCGGAAAGACCCGTCCGGATGTGCCGACAAAGGTGTCGACGCCCAAGCCGTGTGCCCAGTCACGCAGGGTCTGGGCATCGAAAGCACGCACCATGGGTGCGAGGATTTCACGCCGTGCGCCGTAGCGCGCCAGAAAGGCGTCCGATTCTTCGCTGTGGGTCAGATTCAGCCCGCCGCGCCCGGCAAGCAGGAGCTTGCGCCCGACCGAGGGCATGGCGTCGAACACCGTGGGCCGCAGGCCGGCGTTGGCGAGTGTTTCCGCGGCGATCAGCCCTGCCGGGCCTCCGCCGATGATGGCGACGTCGACCGCGGGGGCAGGGCAGGCCGGTTTCACCACCGCGTATCAGCCGACGGACGGAAAGTGACGGCGGAACCCCGCCGGAACCGGCATCTTGCGGCGTGCCGCGTAGTCGTAGAAAACGATTCCGGTCTTGCCGCGTGCCACTTCACGACCTTCCGACTTCTCCGACATGCGCCAGACCAGGTCGCAGCCAAAGTCGCTGAACTCGGTCGCGCCCATCTCGATGACCAGTGTTTCGCCGTGAAAGGCCTCGGAGCGGTATTGCAGCGCCGCATCGGCGACGATGACGCCTGCCCCTTCGACATCGTCTTCGGAAAACCCGAGCGATTTGACGAAGCGGGTGCGTGCTTCGGAGACGAGGCCGAGCAATTGGGCATTGTCGAGGTGGTTGAAGTTGTTGATGTGGGACAGCAGCAACGGAATTTCGGTGGCGAAGGGCAGCGCGGGCGGCAGTTCGATTTTGATTCGGGCCATGACGAGTGCAGAAGGTTGGGATCGATAGACGCTGGCAGGGTAGCGTTGGTGCGCGGGCGCCACAAGTCGTCGATGGCGTGCCGGCCCGCAGCGAGGCGTTGTTGCCGTGCGACGAAAGCAGGGGTCTTGACTGGAAGGGTTTCCTGGCGTTCTGGCACACTGTGGGGTTGCAAGTGAATCAGCGGGCCATGTGGTGTTCGATCTGATCAATTGATCGGTCGATTGTGGATTGCGGCCCGCCGGTATGAAACACAGAACAACTGGAGACACATCATGAACCAAGCTGCAGGTTTGCCCTGGTCCGATCGTTATCTGCTCGGCCACGCCGGCATGGATGCGACGCACCGCGAGTTCGTCGAGCTTGTCGACCGTATGCTGACCTGCGCCGATGCCGAACTGCCGGCGGCATTGAGGGCGTTCATCGTCCACGCCGAGGCGCACTTTGCCGAAGAGAAGGCGATGATGCTGGCGACCGATTTCCCCGCTACCGATTGCCATGTCGACGACCATGACGCGGTGTTCGCCTCGGCGCTGGAAGTCGAGCCGCTGGTGCTGGCCGGCAATCTTGCCATCGGCCGCGATTTCGCGGCCGAACTTGCGCGCTGGTTCCCCTCGCATGCCGACTATCTCGATTCGGCCTTGTCGCACTGGGTGGTCAAGCGCAGCACGGGCGGTAAGCCGGTGGTGCTGAGGCGCAAGGATGTCGTCGCGCCTTGAGGTTTGAGCCGGTACGGGACGGAAGTGCGTCCGTGCCGGCGCCCACACCTTGCTCTGCGTAGTCTGCTCAGGCTTGCGGCGGAATGCGCAATACCTGGCCCGGATAGATTTTGTCCGGGTGCGATAGCATCGGTTTGTTGGCTTCGAAGATCGCAGGGTACTTGTTGGCGTTGCCGTAGAACTGCTTGGCGATCGCAGACAGCGTATCGCCCCGCACAACAGTGTGGAACTGAGCCTCGGCCTCTCGGCGGGCGACGCCCAACTTATCGTCCACCCGGGCTACGCCGGCGACGTTGCCGGCTGCGAGCAGGATTTTCTCTTTACTGGCTTGATCCGGTGCCGTGCCGGACACCGTGACGACCGAGTTGGCGCCATCGAAGGCGATGGCAAGGTCAGGTGGGGCGAGTTGCAGGGCGCTGATGTAGTTGTGGATGGCCGCCGCGGCCTTGGCATTGGCCGCTGCGGGATCTGCTGATGTCTCGGTGGCCTTGGCCTCGCCGCTACCGAACAGCTTCTCCCCTGCTTCCTTGACGAAATCGAAAAAACCCATTGTTGCCTCCTGTAGTCGTTGCCATGGCAAGGCACACAGCATAGACCAATGATGCGCCGTGGGCGACATCACCGAGCGCTGTTGATTTGAGTGCGCGAACTTGGTGCGTATTTGACTCTTTATGGATATTTAAAGGTGTTCTCGCGAAATCAAGGCACCAAAACGGGGAGTTTAATGCACAATATTGGTGATTCAGGCCACTTCCTCGGTTAATTCCGAGGAAGTGGCCTGCGCGTGTCCATTCTTCTTACAGGCCCAGCATCATGAAATATCAGTCTCTCGAGGAGTTCCTGGCTTACGTTGAGCAACGCAACCCTGGCCAGCCCGAATACCTGCAGGCGGTCAGCGAGGTCATGGAGAGCCTGTGGCCCTTCATTTCCGCCAACAAACGCTATGCCGAGCACTCCCTCCTCGACCGGCTGATCGAGCCCGAGCGCGTGATCATGTTCCGCGTGTCGTGGGTGGATGACCGTGGCGAAGTCCAGGTCAACCGCGGCTATCGCATCCAGCACAACTCGGCCATCGGCCCCTACAAGGGCGGTTTGCGTTTCCATCCCTCGGTGAACCTGTCGATCCTGAAGTTCCTGGCGTTCGAGCAGACCTTCAAGAACGCGCTGACCACGCTGCCGATGGGCGGAGGCAAGGGCGGTTCGGACTTCGACCCCAAGGGCCGCAGCCCGGGCGAAGTGATGCGCTTCTGCCAGGCTTTCATGAGCGAGCTGTATCGCCATGTCGGCCCCGACACCGACGTGCCGGCCGGCGACATCGGCGTGGGTGGTCGTGAAGTCGGCTTCATGGCCGGCATGATGAAGAAGCTGTCGAACAACGCGGCGTGCGTGTTCACTGGCAAGGGCCTGACCTTCGGTGGCTCGCTGATCCGTCCGGAGTCGACCGGCTATGGCACCGTGTATTTCGCCAACGCCATGCTCGAGCACGCGGGCCGTGACATCAAGGGCATGCGCGTGTCGGTGTCAGGTTCGGGCAACGTTGCCCAGTACGCCATCGAGAAGCTGCTCGAGCTCGGCGCCAAGCCGATCACCTGCTCGGATTCGAGCGGCACCGTGATCGACGAGGAAGGCTTCACCCCCGAGAAGCTGGCCGTGCTGATGGAGGTGAAGAACCACCTCTATGGCCGCGTGTCCGACTACGCCGCCCGCGTGGGTGCCCGTTTCGAGCCGAACGTGCGTCCGTGGCACGTGCCGGTCGACGTCGCGCTGCCGTGCGCGACCCAGAACGAACTCGACGCCAATGACGCCGCCAACTTGGTCAAGAACGGCGTGATCGCCGTGGCCGAAGGCGCCAACATGCCCAGCACCGCCGAAGCCGTGAAGATCTTCGAGCACAACGGCGTGCTGTACGCACCGGGCAAGGCCTCCAACGCCGGTGGCGTGGCCACTTCGGGTCTGGAGATGAGCCAGAACGCGATGCGTATGTCGTGGACCCGCGAAGAGGTCGATGCCCGCTTGAAGGAAATCATGCTCGGCATCCACGCCGCCTGCCTGAAGTACGGCAAGCGCGAGGACGGCAGCGTGAGCTATGCCGACGGCGCCAACGTCGCTGGCTTCGTCAAGGTCGCCGAAGCCATGCTGGCCCAGGGCGTGATCTGATCGCCTGAGTCGCTCGGCGCTTCGGCGCCATTTGAGCCTCGAACCCGCCCGTCGAGCCCTGTGCCGACCGGCGGGTTTGTCGTTCACAAGGCGATTCAATTCAATCGGTTAAACTGCTGGCCAATTTCGTGCATTCAGGAGCGTCGTCCATGATCCAGGCCAGCATCGTCCCGGTCACCCCTTTCCAGCAGAACTGCAGCATCGTGTGGTGCGAGCGGACGAAAAAGGCGGCGGTGGTCGACCCGGGGGGGGATATCGACCGCATCTTGGCTGCGGTGGCCAAGCTGGGTGTGACCGTGGAGAAGATCCTGATCACCCATGGCCATATCGACCACGCAGGCGGTACGGCCAAGTTGGCGCGCGAGCTTGGCGTGCCGATTGAAGGGCCGCAGGAAGAGGATCGCTTCTGGATCGACGGCATGCCGCAGCAGAGCAAGATGTTCGGTTTTCCCGATGTCGAGACCTTCGAGCCCGATCGCTGGCTGCACGATGGCGACACGGTCACGGTCGGCGACGAAAGCTTCAAGGTCATCCACACGCCCGGCCACACGCCCGGCCATGTCGTGTTCGTGCATGAAGGCGCGCGCCTGGCGATCGTGGGCGATGTGCTGTTCGCCGGCTCGATCGGTCGCACCGATTTCCCGCGTGGCGACCACCCGACCCTGATCCGCTCGATTCGCGAAAAGCTGTTCCCGCTGGGTGATGACATCACCTTCATTCCGGGGCACGGACCGACCTCCACATTCGGTGAAGAGCGCGAATCCAACCCCTTCGTCGGCGCCTACGGCTGAGCTTGTGTCGTGTTCCCGTGTCGGGCGTTGGCGGGTTGTTCGTCGCCCGATTCCGGCGCAGTATTCCAGCGGTGTAAGTTGAACGGGTATGCCCCGGGTCAGGACAGGGAGTGAAAAATGAGTGCACAAGACAGCAGCAAGGCTTACCCGTGGCGTTTCTTCCGCTCGGGTGGCTTCGATCAGGTGCTGATCGAGAATGCGGACGATCTGCGCCACCTGGGCGAGCTGGACCAGAAGCTGTGGTCGGTGCTGGCCTGCCCGACGTCCGGGCTGGAGTTCGACACCCGCACGCTGCAACTGCTGGATACCGATGGTGACGGCCGGATCCGTGCCCCGGAGATCATCGAGGCGGCGAACTGGGTGTGCGCCGTGTTGAAGACGCCTGATGTGGTGTTCCGTGGTGTGGAGGGTCTGCCGCTGGCGGCGATCGACGCCGATCACCCTGAAGGTGCGAAGCTGCTGGCGACGGCAAGGAAAGTGCTTGCTTACATGGGCAATCCCGACGCGGATGCCGTGGCGATGGCGGACCTGGCCGACCCGTCGCGCCTGTTTGCGCCCGACCACTACAACGGTGACGGCATCGTGCCCGCCGAACTGGCCGCTGATGCCGGCCTGGCGAAGACGATTGGCCTCGTCATCGAACACTTTGGCGCTGTCGACGACCGCAGCGGCAAGCCGGGCGTGGATCAGGACCGGGTGACGGCCTTCTTCGCCGCGGCGCAGGCGGTGGTCGATTGGCACGACCAGGCTGCGGCCAGCCCGGACGTCGTGCTGCCGCTCGGCGAGGAGACCGGGGCCGCCGCCGCCGTGTTCGATGCGGTGCGCGCCAAGGTCGAGGACTACTTCACCCGCTGCCGTTTGGCGGCCTTCGACGAGCGTGCGGCTGCGGCGTTGAATCCCGCCGATGCCACCTATGCCGGCCTCGCCCTACAGGCGCTGGCGGCCGATACCGAAGGCGTGGCCGCGTTGCCCCTGGCGCAGGTTGGCGCAGGGCGGATGCTGCCCCTTAAAGAGGGTCTCAACCCCGCCTGGGAGGCGCGGATCGCTGCGCTGCGTGATGCGGTGGTCAAGCCCGTTGTCGGCGAGCGCACGGGCTTGTCGCACGCCGAATGGCAGGACATCGCGGCCCGTTTCGACGCCTACCGTGCCTGGCTGGCGGCCAAGCCGGCGAGCACGGTTGCCGCGGTCCCCGCCGCCGATCTGCGTGCGTTGCTCGCCAGTGCTGCCCAGGCTGATCTGACGGCCCTGATCCAGCAGGATCTGGCCGCCGAAACGGCCGCTGCGCAGGTCGATGCGCTCGAGCGCCTGGTGCGCTACAACCGCGATCTGGTCACGCTGCTGCGCAATTTCGTCACCCTCAGCGATTTCTACAACGCGGGCAACAAGGCCATCTTCCAGGCCGGCACGCTCTATCTCGATCAGCGCAGCTGCGAGCTCTGCCTGCGCGTGTCCGACATGGGCCGGCACGCCACGCTGGCGCCCTTGTCCGGCACCTATCTGGTGTATTGCGAATGCAAGCGCCAAGGCGAGGCACCGATCACCATCGTTGCCGCGATGACGGGGGGCGATGCCGACGAGATGATGGTGCCTGGTCGCAATGGTGTGTTCTATGACCGCCGGGGTCGCGACTGGAACGCCAGCGTGGTCAAGGTGGTCGAGGCGCCGATCAGCGTGCGGCAGGCGTTCTGGTCGCCGTACAAACGCATTGGTCGCATGATTGGCGAGCAGATCCAGAAGTTCGCTGCATCGCGCGACAAGGCGGTCGAGACCCAGGCTGCGGCGGGTGTCGCCAATGCGGGGGCCAAGGTCGAGGCGCCCGCACCCGCACCTGCACCGGCTGCGCCCTTCGACATCGCCAAGTTCGCCGGTATCTTCGCCGCCATCGGCCTGGCGCTCGGTGCGCTGGGGACTGCGCTGGCGGCGGTGGTCACCGGTTTCCTGTCGCTGCCGGGCTGGCAGATGCCGCTGGTCATCGCCGGCATCGTGCTGCTGATCTCCGGGCCATCGATGCTGCTGGCCTGGCTCAAGCTGCGCCAGCGCAACCTCGGGCCGCTGCTCGATGCCAACGGCTGGGCGGTCAATACCCGTGCGCGCATCAATATTCCTTTCGGCGGGGCACTGACGGGCGTTGCCATGCTGCCTGCGGGGGCGTCGCGCGCAATGTCCGACCCCTATGCCGAAAAGGAAACACCCTGGGGCACCTGGATGTTCCTGCTGATCGTGGTGGTCATCGCCATCGTGCTGTGGCGCCAGGGTGTGTACGACAGCGTGCTCGGCTGAGCCCGGCCGCCTCGTCGACGATTGCAACACTAGGAGAACCTTGGATGAGTCTTCCCGCCAGCCTTCGCGGCTGCTTCAGCGTGCCCGCGATGGCCGCGCCCATGTTCCTCGTGTCCGGCCCGGAGCTGGTCATCGAAACCTGCAAGGCCGGCGTGGCCGGCACGCTCCCGGCGATGAATGCGCGCCCTGCCGCGCAGCTCGACGAATGGCTGACCCGCATCGATGCCGAGCTGTCGGCTTTTCGTGCCGCCAACCCTGGGGCGCCGTGCGCGCCGCACGGCGTCAATCTGATCCTGCACGCGTCGAATGTGCGCCTGCAGGACGATCTCGCCATCCTGGTCCGCCACCGTGTGCCCATCGTCATCACCAGCCTGGGCAATCCGGCCGAGGTGGTGAAGGTTGTGCACGGCTATGGCGGGCTGGTGCTGTCGGATGTGGTGCATGCCTACCATGCGCGCAAGGCGATCGCGGCCGGGGTGGATGGCGTCATTGCGGTGGCGGGTGGCGCCGGCGGCCACGCGGGTGGGCAAAACCCCATCAGCCTGGTGCGTGAAATCCGTGAATTCTGGGACGGCCTGCTGGTGGCGGCCGGCGCGATTTCGGACGGGGCGGCGATCCGCGCGGTCGAGGTGCTGGGGGCGGATCTCGCCTACATGGGCACCCGCTTCATCGCCACCCGCGAGGCCATGGCACCAGCGGAATACAAGCAGATGGTGGTCGATTGCACGCCGGCCGACATCGTCTACACCGATGCCATCTCGGGGACCAACGCCAATTTCATGTGGCCGAGCCTCGAACGCGCCGGCTATCGGCGCGAAGCGTTGGCGACCGGTTTCGGCAAGGGCAAGCTGCACGATCTGGCAGAAGAAGCCAAGGCCTGGCGCGATGTGTGGAGTGCCGGGCACGGTGTGGCAACGATTCATGATGTGCCAACGACGGCCGAATTGGTCGCGCGCCTGGCGCAAGAGTACCGTGCGGCCTGCGCCCTGCCGCCGAGCGCTGCCCTGGCTGTCTGAAGGGTGCCGAGGAGGGCGGCCCGGCACGTGCCGGGCCGTGTCGGCGGGGGTGGGCGGATCGGCTATGCTTCGCCCCCATGCTTTCCTTTCTCCAGGTTCTGTCCAGCGGTATTGCCATCGGCTGTGTCTACGGCCTGGTGGCGTTGTCTTTCGTCCTGATCTACAAGGCGACCGAGACGGTCAGTTTCATGCAAGGCGACTTGCTGATGCTGGGTGGCTTTGCCGGTCTTGCGCTGCATCTGGCCTTGGGCTGGCCGCTCGGATTGGCGGCTTTCGCAGCCGTGGTGGGTGTCGCACTGCTCGGCGCCGGGCTGGAGCGGGTCGCCCTGCGCCGTGCCATCGGCCAGCCGCACCTGGTGGCGGTGCTGCTGACCTTTGGCCTGGGCATGATGATGCGTGGTGGCGTGGCCTCGGTGCCGGCGGCGGCGCAGGACATGTACCGTCTGCCTTTTGCGGCTGACGTGGTTACCGTCGGCCCGCTCGTGCTGGCGGCCAGCCACCTGTGGGTGGCGGGAGCCACCGTCTTGCTGGCCGTGCTGCTTGCCACCTTTTTTCGTCACACCCGCGCGGGTCTCGCCTTGCGCGCCTGTTCCGAGGACGCCCGTGTCGCGGCCCTGATGGGGGTGCCGGTGGCGCGCATGCATACCCTGGCCTGGGCGCTGGGTGCCGGCTTGGCAGCTGTGGCCGGCTTGCTGCTGGCACCGATCACCTTCGTTCATCTCAACATGGGTTTCATTGCGCTGAAAGCCTTTCCCGCCGCCGTGCTGGGCGGCTTGACCAGCCTGCCGGGCGCGCTGGCAGGCGGCATCTTCCTCGGCGTGGTGGAGTCGCTGGCGGGCTTGGTGCTGCCCGAAGGGGCCAAGGATCTCGTGCCCTATGTGCTGTTGATGCTGGCCTTGCTGCTGTTTCCGCAAGGCTTGGCGGCGGGGCGAATGGACGGACGCGGACGATGAGCGTGTCCATCCATTCGCCTTCCCAGTATCGCGAGACGGCGCAGCGCTGGACGCGGTGTGGGCGTGTGCTCGCGGTGTGGGCTGTGCTGCTCGGACTGTCCATCGCCTGGCTGGGCGCCGATTTTGCGCTGGGTCAGGCGACGCTGGTTGCAACCTACGCGATCGCGGGGCTGGGGGTGGTCATCATCGTTGGCCAGGCGGGGCAGATCGTGCTGGGGCAGGGGGCGTTCGTGGCCCTGGGTGCGTATGCGCAGGCGCTGTTGGTGCAGGCCGGGGTGGCGCCGCCGTTGGCCTTGCCCTTGGCGGCCGCTGTCGGTGCGCTGGGCGGTGCGCTGGCCAGCTTGCCGGCCGGACGGCTAGGTGGGTTGTATTTCGGCATGAGCACCCTGGCATTTGCGCTGATCGTCGAGGAACTGCTGGTGCGGTGGGAGTCGCTGACGCATGGCGCAGCCGGCCTGGTCGTGCCCGCCTTCGGGTTTGCGGGCTGGACAGCCGATGCGCCCGGTGCGCAGGCGGCGGTCAGCATTCTGGTCTTGCTGGCGCTGCTGGCGCTGTGCGCGCGCTTGCTGCAATCACGGCTGGGCCGAGCCTGGCGCGCAGTGCGAGAAGACGAAATGGCAGCGGCCGCCTGTGGCATTGCGGCGGGTCCGACCAAGTTGCGTGCCTTCGTGGTCGGTAGCAGCCTGTCCGCGCTGGCCGGTGGCTTGTATGCGCACTGGATCGGCTTCATCAGCCCCGAGCAGTTCGGCCTGGTGTTCTCGTTCGAGCTGCTGATGCTGGTCTTCATTGGCGGCGCGCGCCAGCTGTCCGGTGCGGCGTGGGGCGCGCTGGTGGTGGTGGCGATTCCGCAGGCTATCGCGGTGTTGCGCGATGCGTTGCCGGGCGACTGGGCGCGTTCGGCCGGGCTGGAGCTGGTGCTGTTCGGTGGGGTGATTGTCGGCGTGGTGCTGCTGCGGCCGCAGGGTTTGGCGCGTGCCGCGGATAGGCCGTCGGGAGGGGCGGCGTAACAGTCGCGCTGCGGGCTTGTTCATCGGTGCGGGATTGTCGGAGAATCAGCGCCCCACGCCGGACATTTCCCGGCTCCGCCTCTCACCCGGAACGCGTCGCGATGAAACGTCTTTGCAGTCTCGCCTTTGCCTTGTTCGCCAGCCTGGCTGGCAGTGCTCTCCATGCGGCGGACGTAGCCGGCGTCAGTGCGCGCGAAATCGTCGTTGGCCACATCTCCGACCTGTCGGGACCGATCGCGATGCTCGGCACGCCGGTGCGCGACGGCATGCTGATGCGCTTCGACGAGGTCAATGCGGCGGGTGGCGTGCATGGGCGCACGCTGCGCCTGGCGGTCGAGGACGCGGGCTACGATCCCAAGCGCGGCGTGCTGGCGGCGCGCAAGCTGGTGCAGCGTGACAAGGCCTTCGCCTTCATCGCCACCATGGGCACGCCGGTGGTGATGGCGACCATGCCGGTGGTGCTGGACGCCGGCCGTCTGCACCTGTTTCCGTTTTCACCGCATAAGGCGACCTACGAGCCGCTGCATCCGCTCAAGTTCCAGAACTTCGCTCCGTACCAGGACTACATGGAAGCTGCGACCCGGCACATGGTCGAGCGTGGTAGCTACCGTCGCACCTGCCTGTTGTACCAGGATGACGACTACGGCCTGGAGGTGATGAAGGGCGTCGAGGCCGGGCTCGGCAAGCTCGGTCGCGAATTGTTCGAGCGCACCGGCTACAAGCGCGGTGCCACCGATCTGTCGAGCCAGGTTGCCCGTCTGCGCGCGGCCGAATGCGACCTCGTGGTGCTGGCGACCGTGGTGCGCGAGACCGTGGCAGCGATGGCCGAGGCACGGCGCATCGGCTGGAAGGTCGACATGCTGGTGACGGCCTCGGGCTACTCGGCGCAGACGCATGAGCTGGGTGGCGAGGCGGTCGAAGGCCTGTATGGTGTCAGCGTGCTGCCGCACCCCTATGCCGAGGGCGCCAACACCCAGTTGGCGGGCTGGATCGAACGCTATCGCGCGCGCTTTGGCGCCGCGCCCAATGTCTGGAGCGTGATGGGCTACACCCTGGCCGACATGTTCGTGCGCACCGCCGAAGCCACGGGACGCGACTTGACGCCCGAAGCCTTCGCGCGCACCCTCGAAAGCCTCGAATTCACCCGCGATTATTTCGGCAGCCCGTCCTACCGTTTCAGTGCCGACGACCACCTCGGTAATCGCCACGGCCGCTTGGCGCAGATCCGCAACGGCCGCTGGGAACTGATCTCGGACTACCTGCGCTGAGCCCAGACATGCCGATGCACTCCACGCCGCGCACGATCACGGTCGCCTTCACCGGCGCCTCCGGCTTGCCCTATGGCGTGCGCCTAGTCGAGTGCCTGCTGCAGGCGGGGCACCGGGTGTGGCTGTTGTATTCGCAAGTGGCGCAGATCGTCGCCCGCCAGGAAATGGACTGGGCCCTGCCGGCGCGTCCGGCCGAGGTCGAGGCTGAGCTGTCGGCGCGCTTTGGGGCGGCACCCGGTCAGTTGCGCGTGTTCGGTCGCGAGGAGTGGTTTGCACCGCCGGCTTCGGGCTCGAACCCGCCGTATGCGATGGTCGTGTGTCCATGCACCATGGCCACGCTGGCGGCGATTGCCGGCGGGCTGAGTCAGAACCTGATCGAGCGCGCCGCCGACGTCGTCATCAAGGAGGCGCGCAAGCTGGTGCTGGTGCCGCGTGAGGCGCCGTATTCCGCGATTCATCTCGAGAACATGCTCAAGCTGGCGCGCCTGGGCGTGTGCATCCTGCCGCCGAACCCCGGCTTCTACCATCATCCGCAGACGGTGCAGGATCTGGTGGATTTCGTCGTCGCCCGCATCCTCGACCAACTGGGGGTCGAGCATCGGCTGATGGCGCGCTGGGGTGAAACGCCGCCGCCACAGGGAGACTGAGCTGATGGCTGATACTTTCCCCGACACGCGACGTTTGCCGCTGTTTCCGCTCAAGACGGTGCTGTTCCCCGGTGGCGTGCTGCCACTGCGGGTGTTCGAACCGCGCTACATGGACATGGTGACGCGTTGCATGCGCGAGGGCTCGGCCTTCGGCGTGTGCTTGATTGCTGCGGGTGAAGAAGTGGGCGAAACCGCCGTGCCGCATCCGGTCGGCACCGAAGCCCGCATCGAGCAGTGGGACATGGAGCAGGCCGGCTTGCTGACCCTGCTGACGCGGGGCGGGCGACGTTTCCGCGTGATCGACCACGAAGTCGAGCGCGACGGCCTGCTGGTTGCCGAGGTGCGCTGGCTGGACGAACCCGAGCCGCTGCCGATGCCCGACGCCCAGCGCGAGCTATTGCCCTTGCTGCAAACCATCGTTGCCGAGCTGGGTGACCGCCTGCCGCCGCCACATCATTTCGAGGATGCAGGCTGGGTCGGTGCGCGCTATGTCGAACTGCTGCCGATTCCGCTGCAGGCCAAGCAAAGCCTGCTGGAACTGGACGATGTGCTGAGCCGGCTGGAAATCCTGCAGCAGTTCCTGCGCGAACACGGTTTGTTGCCGAACCGCGCCTGAGTTTTTTGTCTTTCGTTTGCTCGTCAGTCGGAGAACAGGCCCGGCGCAGCCAGTGCATCGAGGATCTTGCGCACCGGTGCCGGCAGGGCGGCCTGTTCGAGGGCGGTGAGCGAAAGCCATTGCAGCGCATTGTCGTCGGCCGCGATCGCGTGTTGCCCCGGCTTGGTATGCAGCAGCAGCGGCTGCATCTCCAGCACGAAATGGGTGAAGGTGTGGGTCAGGGGTGACAAGCGGCTGCCGGCGGCACATTCCAGGCCGAAGCGGTTGCGGGCCCAGGCGAAGGGGTCGGTCGCGTCTTCGGTCATCTCCGGCAAGGCCAGCAGCCCGCCCCAGATGCCTGCCGGCGGACGTCGCTCCAGCAGTACCGCACCTTCATGCAGGATCACCGCATAGCGTGCGCTGCGGCGCGGTACGGCTTTTTTGGGGCGCGGCGTCGGCAACTCGCGCACCCGGTTTTCCTGCCGTGCGACGCAATCTTCGAAGAAGGGGCAGCGTGCGCAGGCTGGCTTGCCGCGGGTGCACAGCGTGGCGCCAAGGTCCATCTGGGCCTGGATATAACGGCCCACTTCGCGCTCGGGCAGCAGCGATTCGGCGAGTGTCCATAGCCGGTTTTCAACGGCCTTCTCACCCGGAAAGCCATCAACGCCGAAGATGCGGCACAGCACGCGCTTGACGTTGCCGTCGAGGATGGCAGCGCGTTCGCCAAAGGCGAAGGCTGCGATGGCGGCTGCGGTCGAGCGGCCGATGCCGGGCAGGGTGGCGATCTCGGCCGCGGTGCGCGGGAATTGTCCGTCATGGGTGTCGACGATGGTCTGTGCCGCGCGGTGCAGGTTGCGTGCGCGGGCGTAGTAGCCCAGCCCGCTCCACAGCGCCATCACGTCTTCCACTGGCGCCGCGGCCAGGCTGGCGACGTCGGGAAAACGCACCAGGAAGCGCTGGTAATACGGGATCACGGTATCGACCTGGGTCTGCTGCAGCATGATCTCCGACAACCAGATCCGGTATGGGTCGTGTCCGCCCTGCCAGGGCAGGTCATGGCGGCCGTGCGTGTGCTGCCAAGTGATCAGGCGTTCGGAAAATTCACTCATGTCACGGTTTTTCCTGTGTTTTTTGGCATGAATCATGGCGGCCATACTCGACGTGCCAGCGTCCTGCGGCCATAATCCGCGCCTTCGTATGTATTCCAACAGGCGCGGATCGCACCGCGACGGCTCATTCATGACCCAGCAGACTTCCCCGCAGCCGGATGCCGGTGAGGATTTTTCCCGCCGCTTCCGCAACGCCCTCGGCATGTTCGCCACCGGCATTACGGTGGTCACCACCCGTACGCCGGCCGGTGAGCCGATCGGGCTGACCGTCAATTCCTTCAACTCGGTGTCGCTCGATCCGGCCTTGATCGTGTGGAGCCTGTCGAACGACCTGCCCAGCCGGCCGCTGTTCGAAGGCTGCGAATACTACGCGATCAACGTGCTGGCCGAGGATCAGGTCGAACTCTCGCAGCGCTTCGCCAGCCGCATGGGCGAACGCTTTGCCGGGCTGGAGCTCGACGAGGGGCAGGGGGGCGTGCCGCTGCTGAAAGGGTGTTGTGCCCGTTTTGTTTGCCGCAATACCGTACGTCACCCAGGCGGTGACCACGTCGTGTTCATCAGTGAAGTGGTCGAGTTCGATCGCGAGGCGCGTGCGCCCTTGCTGTATTTCGGCGGCGCCTACCGCAGCCTGGCCGCCTGATTGCGGGTCAGTGTCGCTTGCGCCCCTTGACGGGGGCGTCGTCGATCAGGTCCACGACATACGGTAGCGACGGATCGAGCGCCAGCGCCAGCAGGGACAGGCGCTGCAGCGCAGCCTCTCGCGATTCTTCCGTCGCCACGCAGGCCTCGCGGCAGAACGCACCCTCCGGGTGGAAGTTCCACGCGCCGGCAGGGATGATGGCGCAGTCGGCAATGACGCCCTGTTCCAGTCGTGCCCAGCACAACAGCACGCCGCGGGCCGTACTGACGCGTGCCAGCCCCACGCCAGGTGCGACCTGAGTCGCATCGATCAGCGGTGCTACGTCGTCGGTGAAGGGATAGCGCATGCGGCTGGCGCAATCGGCAAGATCGATCACCTTGGCGAACAGGCGTGCTGACAGGCGGTGGCCGCGATCGAGCAGCAAACGCACCAGCGGCGAGGCGGCATGACGGGCCAGCGGCCCGGTTTCGGCAGGCTCGCCGGCGAAGGTCGGCTGCTTGATGAATTCTGCGCTCGGCCACGGTCCAACGGCCGAGATCCAGGCTGCCGCGCTCAGCGTGCCCAGAATGTGTACAGCCGGCCCCTCCTGCGGCTGGGACGGGCCGAGGTTGATCATCTCACGCAACACCGCACCGAGGATGCCACCGGTGTCGGCGCGTTCGATGAATTCCGCCAGGCTGTGCGGCAGACGGATGCGGTTGAAGAAGCCGGCCAGCATCTCGCGTGCGACAAGGTCCAGCACATCCCCACCCAACTCGAAACAGGAAGCGGCATCGGTCCGGGTGGTCAGGCGGCGGTGGAATTCGGCGTAGCGGCTGTAGCGGGCATCCATGCCCAGACACAGCGGCCAGTCGATCAGCAGCCGCTGCAAGTGAGTATCGGCGGCTTCAGCCGCGAGTTCGCGCTCGATGCTGAGTTGGGTCTCGCGGTCAGGTTCCGGTGCGCCCTCTGCCGCGGCGCACGCCATGGCCAGTGCCTGTGCGTGCGATCGCGGGCTATGGGTGGCGTGTCGACCCAGAGTGTCGATGGCCGTGGTGGGATCCAGCCCGATCACCAGGGTGCTTCGCGAAACCTTTGCCGGAATGTCGGCATGGGCCGAAATCACCCGCCCGTCACGGCGGTGTGCGGTCACGCGGATGATCAGTTCTTCATCGGCCGATGTGTGCTGCTGCATGGTGCCCTCTAGGCCCTGAGTTCCTTCAATCTGTAAGGATAGCGCGGAAGTGCCCGTTTTGAGCTGTGCAATTGCTGCAGTGCAGTAAGACGCGATATGCCGTGCTTCACGCGCACGTGTTACGAAATGCCCCACAGCCCGCGACGGTGCTAGAATCCGCCGCGTAGACAGGACTTCTCAAAACTCCACTCACACCAATCGAGGAAAAGCATGAACAAAGGTGAATTCGTCGAAGCGCTGGCCGACCGTCTGGATGTATCCCGTGCGCAAGCCGATCGCGCGCTGTCCGCCGTGCTCGACATCATCGCCGAACAGCTTGGCAAGGGCGAAAAAGTTGCCTTCACCGGTTTCGGCTCGTTCGAGGTGTCCGAGCGCGCTGCGCGCACCGGCCGCAACCCGCAGACCGGTGCCACCATCGAAATCGCTGCCTCCAGCGTGCCGAAGTTCACCGCAGGTGCCACGCTGAAGGCTGCGGTCAACAAGTAAGTCAGACTGTTGCTTGCGGGGGTGATCCCCCGCCGGGGCGGGTCCGTACCTAGAGTACTGGCCCGCTTTTTCTTTTTGATCAAGCACTTTTCGCAAATTGTCGACCACAGCTGCAGTGAAAGCCGATATACTTCTCGCCGTTGTGCAATGCAGCAGCAGGGCCATAGCGGTTTTTGGCGCGGACAAGGATGCCCGCCAGCCCGGCCCGAGGGACTGTAACCACAGCCCCATCGCCTCCGACCTCCCGCCGAACCCCATTCGTTCTTCCGATCGTCTGGCATCGTGACAACCGGTTGGTGCCGATGCGCGGTCTTCAAGGCTTTTTTTGCCGACAAGACCAGCCACGCCCATCGCGCGTTTGTCGCCCTTGCGATCCCGCTTCCGTTCCGGTTTCCCGGCACGGCGCGGCGCGATGCCATTGAGACCCCCTATTGGGGTCCGAACCCGTCCGGTCATCGACACAATCGACGTCCGGCATGCAAGACACAGGAAGAAACACATGACTTTCCAGAGCCTCGGCCTCGCCGCAGAACTCCTTAAGGCCGTTGAACAGACCGGCTACACCAACCCGACTCCGGTGCAGATGCAGGCGATTCCTGCCGCCATCGCCGGTCGCGACCTGCTCGTTTCCAGCCACACCGGCAGCGGCAAGACCGCGGCGTTTACCCTGCCCGCGCTGCACAAGATCATCGATCGCCGTCCGGCCCAGGGCAGCGGCCCGCGCGTGCTGGTGCTGACCCCGACACGCGAACTCGCGCTGCAGGTCGAGAAGGCCGTGCAGACTTACGGCAAGGCACTGCGCTGGCTCAACACCGCCTGCCTGGTGGGCGGTGCGCCGATGTTCGCCCAGATCAAGCAGCTGCAGCGCCAGTGCGACGTCGTCGTCGCCACGCCGGGCCGCCTGCTCGACCACCTGACCCGCCGCAAGATCAAGCTTTCTGACGTCGAGGTGCTGATCCTCGACGAAGCTGACCGCATGCTCGACATGGGCTTTGCCGAAGACATCGACGCCATCGTCGCTGCCACCCCGGCCAAGCGCCAGACCCTGCTGTTCTCGGCCACGCTCGATGGCGTGGTGGGCAGCATGGCCACGCGCATGACGCGTGACCCGGAGCGCATCGAGATCGAAGTGGCTCAGGAAGATCGTGGTCAGATCGAACAGCGCCTGATGTTCGCCGACGACCTCGGCCACAAGAACCGTCTGCTCGAGGCCCTGCTGGGTGACGATGGCATGAACCAGGCCGTGGTGTTTACTGCCACCAAACGTAGCGCCGACGAGCTGTCGTTGTCGCTGCAGGAAAAGGGTATTGCCGCCGCTGCGCTGCATGGCGACATGCACCAGACCCAGCGCAACCGCACCCTTGACCGCCTGCGCCAGGGCCGCATCGGCGTGCTGGTGGCGACCGACGTCGCCGCGCGCGGCATCGACGTCGCCGGTATCAGCCACGTCATCAACTTCGACCCGCCGCGTCAGGCTGAAGACTATGTGCACCGTATCGGCCGTACGGGCCGTGCCGGTCGCGATGGCATCGCCATCACCTTGTCGGGCCCGCGTGAAACCGGCCTGATCCGTGCCATCGAGCGCTTCACCGGCGGTCGCCTGGAAGTGCACACCATTCCGGGCATGGAGCCGTCGCCGCGCAAGCCGGCCGGCCCGCGTCCGGGTGGCAACGGTGGTCGCCGCTTCGGCAATGGCGGTGGCTTCGGCCGTCCGGGTGGCGACAATCGTCGTAGCGCCGGTGGCTTCAATCGTGACGGCCATCCGTCGCGCAGCGAGCGCAGCCATGGCGGTCGATCGGATCGCGGCTCACGCTGAGCCGACATCGCTCCAAACCAACAAAAAACCCGCTTCGGCGGGTTTTTTGTTGGTTTGGTTTTTGCGACCGACTTTTGTGACTGATTTTCGTAACTGAGGCGCGCGCAGTCGCCTCAGAGCATGCTGTCGAGAAACGCCCGCGTGCGCGGATGCTCGGGATTGGCGAAGAATTCGGCTGCCGGTCGTGACTCGATCAGCTCGCCGCCATCCATGAACACCACCCGGCTCGCCACTTCGCGCGCAAAACCCATCTCGTGCGTCACCACCAGCATGGTCATGTGCTCGTCGGCAAGCTGGCGCATGGTGCGCAGCACCTCGCCGGTCAGCTCCGGGTCCAGCGCCGAGGTGGGTTCGTCGAACAGCATGATGTCGGGTTCCATCGCCAGCGCACGCGCGATCGCCACGCGCTGCTTCTGACCGCCGGACAGGCGCGAGGGATAGGCGTCGCGCTTGTCGAACAGGCCGACCTTGCGCAGCAGTGCCTCGGCCTTGGGCAGGATCGTCTCGCGTTTCAGACCCTTCACCGTGATCGGTGCCTCGATCACGTTCTGCAGCACGGTGAGGTGCGGGAACAAGTTGAAGTGCTGGAACACCATGCCCATGCGTGCGCAGATGCGGCGCACCTCGGCATCGGCGACGTAGTGCGCGTGGCCGCTGGCGTCCGTGTCAGCGAGCACGTCGCCTTCGATCACCAAGCGGCCGGCGTCGATGGTTTCCAGGTGGTTGAGGCAGCGCAGGAAGGTGCTCTTGCCCGAGCCCGATGGCCCGATCACTGCCACCACCTCGCCCTTGGTGAGCGTCAGCGACACGCCTTTCAGCACTTCATGCGCGCCGAAGCGTTTGCGGATGCCTTCGGCGAGGATCATCGAGTTTGCCGTCGATGTGCTCATGGCCGCAGCCTCAGTCATAGACGGCATGGCGTTTCTCCAGGCGCTGGAAGAACCAGGTCAGCACCAGCGTCATCAGCAGGTAGAAACCCGCGGCGACGATGAAGGGCGTGATGGTGAAGTCACGCTGCACGATGCCACGCGCGGCGCGCAGCAGGTCGTTGAGCGCGAGCACGTAGATCAGCGAGGTGTCCTTGACCAGGGTGATGGTCTCATTGCTCATCGGCGGCAGGATGCGCTTGACCACCTGCGGCAGCACGATGCGGCGCATGGTCTGGCCGTAGGAAAAGCCCAGCACCTTGGCGCCTTCGTACTGGCCGCGGTCGATCGACTGGATGCCGGCGCGGAAAATCTCGGCGAAGTAGGCCGCGTAGTTGAGCGCAAAGGCCACGATCGCCGCCGGGAAGTCTGGCAGGCGGATGCCGATCACCGGCACGAAGGGCAGCGCGAAGTAGATGAACAGCAGCTGCAGCATCAGCGGCGTGCCGCGCATCAGCCAGATATAGCCATTGACCGCCTGGCTGGCGACGGTGAAGCGCGAGATGCGGATCAGCGCCAGCGCGAGGCCGAGCGGCACGGCAAGCAGCAGCGTGATGAAGAACAGCTTGAGCGTGACCAGCGAGCCCTCGGCCAGCGGGCCGAGGATGCTGAGGATGTAGTCCATGAGGCGCGGGGCGGCTTACTTGATGATGTCCTTGCCGAACCACTCGGTGGAGATGCGTGCGGCGCTGCCGTCGGCCTTCATGTCGTCCATCGCCTTCTGCAGCTTGGCCAGCAGCTCGGTGTCGTCCTTGCGGGTGCCGACGCCGTATTCCTCGGTGCCGAAGTGGTCGTCGAGCACGACGTACTCGCCGGGCTTCTTCGCGGTGTAGTAGCGGCCCACCACTTCATCCAGCACCACGGCGTCGAGGCGACCGGTCGTCAGGTCCATCAGCGCGGTGACGTTGTCGCCGAACTTCTTCAGTTCCTTGAACGAGGTGGCGATCGGGTCCTTCTGCACCGCGTCGATCGCACTGCTGCCGTCCTGGATGCCGACGATCTTGTCGGCGAGGTCGGCCTTGGTCTTCACCGCCGAATTGGCCGGCACCACGATGATCTGGTGGTTTTCCATGTAGGCGGTGGTGAAGCCGATGTTCTTCTTGCGCTCTTCGGTGATGGTGAGGCCGTTCCACAGCGCATCGACGCGCTTGCCGTTGAGCTCGGCTTCCTTGGCGCTCCAGTCGATCGGCTTGAACTCGACCTCGACGCCGAGGCGCTTGGCGGCTTCACGCGCCAGGTCGATGTCGAAGCCGACGAGTTCGTTCTTCTCGTTGCGGAAGCCCATCGGCGGGAAGTTGTCGTCGAGGCCGATGACGATCTTGGTGGCGGCGACGGGGGCCGGTGCGGCGGACTGAGCCGCGGGCGCAGGTTCATTCTTGCCGCAGGCGCTCAGCATGAGGCCGGCAGCGAGGGTGCTGAGGAGAAGGGAAGTCAGTTTGGTCATGATGTTTTAAGGCTCGGAGAAGGAGAACGGCCGGGACGTGGCGCAGTGAGATCCTGCGTGCGGCTAAAAGCCTGAATTGTCTCTTTGTCGACGGACACAATCAATCCGCACAGACCGCAGGGTTTGCGGCTGGCATGCGATCTGTTTCTTGGTTCATATAAATAATAAATAAATAAAAATATATCAAATGTGACAAATAACACTTATTCGATTTAAGTGCATGACTACCATGGTGCCATGTCCGTAGGCCGCAGCTGACGGACCGATTGGTATCAGGCGTCGGCGGATGTGATGTGTGAATGATGCGACCCTGCGGGGTATAGCTGGATCGCCTGTGGGATTGTGCCCAAGTCATCGCGGCGAAGCCGACAAGGAGAACGCATGAGTGGAAAGGGGATGCTGGCGGCGGCGGGTGGATTGCTTGTCCTCGCCGGGCTGATTCTGATCATGGGACTGGACGCGTCGTCGGCACAGGTGCTGGTGGCCGCTACGCTTGGGGTGGTGACGACAGGGCTCGGCTACTTTGGGGGACGAACAAGCGTGAACGATGCAGCAGAACTGAAGCCCGTCGTACCCGAGCCACCGCTGGTGGAGTTACTCGCCGATCTGCGTTCCGCCGCGGCGCCCAATGTACAGGCGACCCGGGACGACCTGACTCGGGTCGATGGCCTGGTAGCCGAGGCGACGCGCGAGCTGATCACCGCTTTCGGCATCCTTGAACGTCAGCTTGGGGCGCAGCGCGAACTGATCGACGGTATCGATCATTTGCGGGACATGGGACTCGGTGCCAGCAGTGCCGACGATCAAGATGCGTTTGCGCGCTTTTCGTCCGAAACCTCTGAAACCTTGCGCACCTTCGTCGACGATGCAGTTCACAACAGTGAGTTGGCCGTGGAGATCGTCCAGCAGATGGAGCCTGCGTTGGCAAGCATCGAATCGGTGGTGTCGATCGTCGGTGAGATCGACAACATCGCCAAGCAAACCAATCTGCTGGCGCTGAATGCGGCGATCGAGGCGGCCCGCTCCGGCGAGGTCGGACGGGGTTTTGCGGTGGTCGCGGACGAGGTGCGGACGCTGTCTGGCCGCACCAACGCATTTAGTACCGAAATCCGCCGTGTGGTCGAGGTTGTGCGGCGCGAACTGGCATCGGCGAACGAATTGATACGTCGCTTGGCCGCGAAGGACATGAGCGCAGCGATGGAGTCACGCCAACGCATCGAGGCCATGATGGCCGCGCTGCAAGGTATCGACCAACAGCGCACACAGGCAACTGCCGAAGCGGCGCGCATTTCTACTGAGGCGCAGGAGGGTGTGCACCGAGCCGTGATCAACCTGCAGTTTCAGGACATGACATCGCAGTTGCTCAATCTGTCGTGTCAGCGGCTGCAGGCCGCGCTTGACGTCTTCGCTGCAACGGCAGCATTGCCAGACGTACAGCACGATCCGGCCCGGCTGCTCGCCGAGGTCGAGCGCGTGCGCACGGTGCTGAGGGACGTCGCGGCGCGCAAATTCAACATGCCGGTTGCCCAGACGTCGATGAACTCGGGCGATATCGAGTTGTTCTAGCAAGCATTTTTCAAGGATCTAGAGGCTGAAGATGGCAAAGACAGTTCTGGTGGTCGATGACTCCGCTTCCATTCGCCAGATGGTGAGTTTTACTCTGAAAAGTCAGGGGTACGCAGTGGTCGAGGCGGCGGATGGCCAGGACGGCCTCGACAAGGCAAAGGCTAACAGCGTCAATCTGGTGCTGACTGACCAGAACATGCCGCGTCTGGACGGATTGACGCTGATCCGCTCGCTGCGTGCGCTACCCGCTTATCGCTCGGTACCCATCCTGATGCTCACCACCGAGTCGAGCGACGCGATGAAGGCGCAGGGCAAGGCGGCCGGTGCGACCGGCTGGCTGGTGAAGCCCTTCGACCCCAACAAATTGCTCGAGGTCGTGCGCAAGGTTCTGCCCTGACCTGCGCGAGGTACGGATACGGCCATGAGTATCGACATCGGACAATTCGTCCAGGTCTTCCTGGAAGAGGCGCGCGAGCACCTTGGCACGATGGAGGCCGACTTGCTAGCGATCGACCTCGCTGCGCCCGACACCGAGGTGTTGAATGCCATCTTTCGATCGGCACACTCGATCAAGGGCGGCGCCGGCACGTTCGGCTTCGGCGATGTCGCTGAGTTCACCCACACGCTCGAGACCCTGCTTGACCGCGTACGTAAGGCTGAGCTCGCACTGGACGAAGACCGTGTTGACGCCTGCCTACGCGCGGTCGACGTGCTGACGGCGTTGTTGTTTGGCGTCACTTCGGGGGGCGCGGAGGCGCTGGCGAATGCGCATGAGTTGGCGGTTGAGCTAACACGTTTGACCCAATCAGGGACGACCGAATCAGCGCGACTCACGCCGGTAACGCCAGCTCCTGAGATGCCTGCGGCGCAGGCCGTCGAGCATGTGCTGCATATCGGCTGGCCGCTCGTATCGGAGACCGATGCAGCGCAATGGGATCATCTGGTCGCGGCGCTGTGCGCCTTGGGCTCGGTGACGGTTGACGCCAAGGCGCAGGGGCTGGGAGAGCGCTGCGCATTGCGCTTGAACACCCGCACGCCGGCCGACGAGGTGCGCGACCTGCTGAGCTTCGTGATCGACCCGTCCGCCCTGAGCATCGAGCAAGCGCCGACAGCCGAGGTCGAGGACGCCTATGGGTTGTTCGATGTGGCGCCGGGCGCGGGTGAAGGCAGTGATTACGGATTTTTCGACGCAGATCCGGTGCAAGCCGCAGAATCTGCCTTCGGCGTGTTCGATGACGAACCTGCGGCGACACAGGTCGAGACTGCGTATGGCTTGTTCGAGCCGGTCGTAAGCCCACCCGTCACCGATTCCGACCGTGGCATTGCGCCCCAACCTGTCGCTGTAACGACGCGTCCCGTTGTTCCGAAAGGCGCTGACAAGCCAGCTGCGGCGGGTGGAGATACGTCGATTCGCGTCGGTACGGGCAAGGTCGATCAACTCATCAATCTCGTCGGTGAGCTGGTCATCACCCAGTCGATGTTGCTTCAGTCCGCTCGTGATCTCGACCCGATCACCTGCGAACGCTTGCTCGCCGGTCTGGCCCAACTCGAGCGCAACAGCCGCGACCTGCAGGAAGCGGTGATGTCGATCCGGATGGTACCGATGAGCTTCGTCTTCAGCCGCTTCCCGCGCATGGTGCGTGACTTGGCGAAGAAACTCGACAAGCAGGCCGAGTTGCAGCTGGTCGGCGAATCCACCGAACTTGACAAGGGCCTGATCGAAAAGATCGTCGATCCGCTGACCCACCTCGTGCGTAACGCGGTGGACCACGGTCTGGAGTCGCCTGAACAGCGCCTCGCCAAAAGTAAGTCGGCGGTGGGGCAGATCGTGCTGTCTGCGGCACACCAGAGCGGCAACATCGTGATCGAGATCGTCGACGACGGCGCCGGTCTCGACCGCGACCGCATCCTTGCCAAGGCGCGCAGCAACGGCCTGCCGGTGAGCGACGACCTGAGCGACGCCGAGGTGTGGGACCTGATCTTCGCGCCCGGCTTTTCCACCGCCGAGCAGATCACCGATGTGTCGGGGCGCGGTGTGGGCATGGACGTCGTGCGCAAGAACATCCAGGCGTTGGGCGGCTCGGTGCATCTTTCGAGCGGACTCGGCCAAGGCACGCGAGTCAGCATCCGCCTGCCGCTGACGCTGGCCATTCTCGACGGCATGTCGGTGCGCGCGCAGGACGAGATCTTCATCGTGCCGCTGGGCTTCGTCGTCGAATCCATCCAGGCCGACATGCTCGAGTTCCGCACCATGGGCCGTGAGGGTCAGCTCGTGCGGGTGCGCGACGAATATCTGCCGGTGGCCAGCCTCGCCTCGCTGTTCGACATTCCCGGCGCCAGCGGCGAAACCGGTGGCGTGCTGGTCGTCGTCGAGGCGCAGAACCGCAAGCTCGCGCTGGCGGTGGATGAGCTGGTCGGCCAGCACCAGGTGGTGGTCAAGAATCTGGAAACGAATTACCGCCGTGTGGCGGGCATCTCGGGTGCAACCATCCTCGGTGACGGGCGGGTATCGATGATCCTCGACGTTGCCGGGCTGATCGAGCTCACCCAGCCGCTTGCGGCGTGAGGAAATGGACATGAATGGATCTGGAAGCACCGCCAAGCGCGTGGAGACGCGTGAATTCCTGAGCTTTACCCTCGGTGAGGAGGAGTACGCGGTGGATATCCTCGCCGTGCAGGAAATCCGCGGCTATGACCCGGTGACCCGCATCGCCGGTGCGCCCGACTTCATCAAGGGCGTGATCAACCTGCGTGGTGCAATCGTTCCCATCGTCGACATGCGCATCAAGCTTGGGTTGCCGAGCGTGACCTATTGCGAATTCACCGTGGTGATCATCCTCGCCATCGGCGAGCGCCAGATGGGCATGGTCGTCGATGGCGTCAGCGATGTCGTCGCCCTGCCGCCCGAGCAGATCAAGCCTCCGCCCGAACTGTGCACCGCGATCGACACCCGCTACATCACTGGGCTTGCCACTATCGAAGAGCGCATGGTGATCGTGCTCGACATCGCCCGCCTGATGACCGGACCCGAAATGCAACTGATGGACGCTCCTGCCGAGCAATAAGGACTTCGACCATGAAAATCAACATGCCTGTCACCCAGGTCGAGCGTGAGATGCTCGACGGCACGACGCTGGTCACCAAGACCGACCTGCGTGGCGTGATCACCTATCTGAACCGCGAGTTCATCGAGATCAGTGGCTTTTCCGAAGATGAATTGATGGGTGCGTCGCACAATGTCGTACGCCATCCGGACATGCCGCCGCAAGCCTTCGAGGATTTGTGGACCACGATCAAGAGCGGGCTGCCGTGGACTGGGCTGGTCAAGAACCGCTGCAAAAACGGCGATTTCTATTGGGTTGTGGCGAACGTTACGCCCATTCGCGAAGGTGGCCAGGTGATCGGTTACATGTCGGTGCGGACCAAGCCGACGCGGATGCAGATCGAAGAGGCTACGGCCCTGTACCGGCAGATCCGTGACAAGAAGCTGCGCTTCCCGCCCGCACCGTCGCCGTTGCAGCGCCTGGCCAATCTGTCGTTGGGGACCAAGATCCACGGCTTCGTTGCCTTTTTGCTGGCGGCCCTGGTGATCGGTGCGGCGGGTGGTTTGCTGATCAACGATTATTGCCTCGGCCGCCTGGCCGAGGCAATGGCCGGTGTGTCCGGAAGCGGGGCAGAGGCTTTGCAGCAAGTGCATGCGGATGGCTTGGCCGTGGCCGGGCAGATTCGCTACGTAGTGATAGGCGGAGCGCTGTTCGTGATCCTGGTGGCAGCGTGGTTCAGTCGCTTCCTGGTGCGGTCAATGACGAATCCGATCCGTCAGGCGCTCGACACTTTCAACCAGATTGGTGAGGGGCGTTACGACACCCCGATCGACATCAGCGGCCGTGACGAGATCGGCCTGGTGATGAACGGCCTGAAGTCGATGCAGGTGAAACTCGGCTTCGACATCAATGACGCCAAGCGCGTGGCCACTGATGCGCTCCGCATCAAGGTGGCACTCGATTCGGCCTCGGTCAACATCATGATCGCGGACCCCGACGGCAACATCATCTATGCCAATCCAGCGGTGCTCAACATGATGCGCGCTGTCGAAACCGACCTGCGCACGGCCTTGCCCGACTTCAGTGCGGACCGCATCGTTGGGAGCAACATTGATGTCTTCCACAAGAATCCCGCGCATCAGCGCAACATGCTGGCGGCGCTACGCGGTAGCCACCGCGCCCAGATCCTTATCGCCGGCCACACGTTCAGTCTTGCCGCCAACCCGATCTCCGATGCCGACGGCAAGCGCATGGGCACCGTGGTCGAATGGGTGGACCGCACCGCCGAAGTGGCTGCCGAGAAGGAAATGACCGCGCTGGTCGGCATGGCCGCCCGTGGCGACTTCAGCAGCCGCATGGAATTATCCGGCCGTAGCGGATTCTTCCTGCAGATCGGCGAGGGAATCAATCAATTGATGGCGGCGGCCGACACCGGCCTGCGCGAGGCCAACGAAGTGCTGGGCGCGCTGGCCGAAGGCGATCTGACGCGCACGATCGAGGGTGACTACGAAGGCGCGTTCGCCGAACTGAAGGACTACACCAACCGCACCGTCGAGTCGCTGACCAACATGATCAGCCAGATCGCCGAGGCGGCCGGTTCGGTCAGTTCCGCCGCCAAGGAGATCGCCCAGGGCAACCAGGACTTGTCGGCACGGACCGAGGAGCAAGCCTCGAGCCTGGAAGAAACGGCGTCCAGCATGGAAGAGCTGACCTCGACTGTGCGCCAGAATGCGGACAACGCCCAGCAGGCCCGGCAGATGGCGGTGCTGGCGTCGGATGTCGCGACCAAGGGGGCAGATGCGGTTGGGCAAATGGTCGGCACCATGGATTCGATCAGTACGGCTGCGAAGAAAATTGTCGACATCATCAGCGTGATCGACGGCATCGCCTTCCAGACCAACATCCTCGCGCTGAATGCGGCGGTGGAGGCCGCTCGCGCCGGCGAGCAGGGCCGTGGCTTCGCGGTGGTGGCGGGTGAGGTGCGCAACCTGGCGCAGCGTTCGGCCGCTGCAGCGAAGGAAATCAAGACGCTTATTTCCGACTCGGTGGATAAGGTCGAGCAAGGCAGCAAGCTGGCGGGTGACACCGGCCAGGTGATCAGCGAGGTGGTGTCCTCGGTGAAGCGTGTCAGCGACGTGGTGTCAGAAATTTCCGCTGCCTCGGTGGAGCAGAGCGCCGGCATCGAGCAGGTGAACACCGCGATTACCCATATGGACGAGGTTACGCAGCAGAACGCGGCCCTGGTCGAGCAGGCCAGTGCAGCCGCCGAGTCGCTGGAAGAGCAGGCGGCGGCCCTGGCCGAGTCGGTCGGCGTATTCCGTATCCGCAATCCGGCACGCCCTGTGGCGATGCTGGCGGGCGTCGGCCCGCGTGACAGCCTGCCGTCGCCCGTTGCACAGCCTGCGACTCGCCGGCCGGCCGCGCGTTCGAGTCTGCGTGCCCCGGTTATGCAGGATGACGGTGAATGGAAAGACTTCTGAGCCAACTGCACGATCAGGCGGACAAGATCCGCAAGACGCGCGAGTTCCCGTTCGAGGACGCCGACTTCGAGCGTGCCCGCAAGCTGATTTACCAACTGTCTGGCATCTCGATGTCGGATATGAAGCAGGACCTGGTTTATGGCCGGTTGGTGCGCCGCTTGCGTGCGACCGGCAAGACCAGCTTTGCGAGCTATCTCGCGCAGGTCGAGGCTGATCAGGGCCCCGAACGGGAGGCCTTCGTCAATGCTCTGACGACCAACCTCACGTCTTTCTTCCGCGAAGCGCATCACTTTCCCATCCTGGCCGATCATGCCGCCCGGCGACCCGCCTGCCAGCCTTACCGTGTGTGGTGCTCTGCGTCGTCGACGGGCGAGGAGCCTTACTCCATCGCTATCACCCTGGCCGAGGCGCTGGCGCCGCGGCGTACGGTGGAGATCTATGCTTCGGACATCGATACTCAGGTGCTGACGACGGCTCAACAGGGCGTGTATGCGCAGGAGCGGCTGCGCGGCATGGCCCCGGAGCGGCTGAAACGCTTTTTCCAGCTTGGCACCGGTCGTCAGCAGGGCAAGGTGCGGGTGCGTCGGGAATTGGTCGAGTGGGTCGAGTTTCTGCGCGTGAATCTGCTCGAACCCGACTGGGCTGTGAGTGGTCCGCTGGATGTGATTTTCTGCCGTAACGTGATGATCTATTTCGACAAGCCCACGCAACGCCAGATCATCGAACGCTTTCTGCCACTGCTGCGTCCGGACGGGCTGCTGATTTGCGGCCACTCCGAGAGTTTGCATCACTGTGCCGACTTGTTCTCCAACCTCGGCAACACCGTTTACGCGCCGAGGCGAAACACGGGACGACACTGAGGGGACCGCCCGGTGGCTGCATGCAAACCGCAAATCGCTACTACGATCGCTACTTCAGCCTAGACGCCGTCAAGATCCTGCCCGGCGAATACTATGTGACACGTCAGCAGCGTCTGCTGGTGACGGTGCTTGGTTCCTGCGTGGCGGCGTGTTTGCGCGATCCGGTCGCAGGCATCATCGGCATGAACCACTTCATGCTGCCCGAGGCCGATGCGCATCGAGACACGCCCATCTCAGCGCGGGCGCGTTACGGTGCATTTGCCATGGAAATGTTGATCAACGACATGATCAAGGCCGGTGCCCATCGGGAACGGCTGCAGGCCAAGGTCTTCGGTGGTGGGGCGGTGCTGGGCGATTACCGGGTGCTCAACGTCGGAGAGCGCAATGCGCGCTTTGTGCTTGATTACCTGCGATACGAAGGCATTGTGCTGCTGTCGCATGATCTGCTGGGGGACTATCCGCGCAAGGTGTATTTCTTCCCGCAGGATGGCAGGGTGAAGGTCAAGCTGATCAAGCGTCTCAACAACAACACGATTCTCGACCGCGAGACGCGTTACGCAGGGGAACTGCAGCGCAGCGGCGTCGGTGGCGAGACGGAGCTCTTCTGATGGCAAACGAAAGACTGAATAACGCTGCGGGCAAGATCCGGGTAATCGTTGTCGATGATTCGGCTCTGATGCGTAGTTTGCTGCGCGAACTGATCAACGCTGCGCCCGACATGGAGTGCATCGGTGTCGCGCCTGACCCGATCGCGGCGCGGACGATGATCCGCGAACTCAATCCCGACGTGATCACGCTCGATGTTGAGATGCCCCGCATGGATGGCCTCGACTTTCTCGACAAACTGATGCGGCTGCGGCCGGCGCCGGTGGTGATGGTGTCCAGCCTGACCGAGCGCGGTTCTGACGTTGCACTGCGTGCGCTCGAATTGGGTGCGGTCGATATCGTTGCCAAGCCCAAGCTCGATATTGTCAGCGGCATCGGGCAGGCCGCCGATGAAATCCGCGACAAGCTGCGCGCCGCCGCCGTGGCGAAGGTCGGCACACGCAGAGCGCCGGCAGCCGGAGACACGGTGGTGCGGCACAAGCCCCCGCTGCGTTACGAGACCACCGACAAGCTCATCGCCATTGGCGCCTCGACGGGTGGCACCGAGGCCATCAAGGACGTGCTGACCGCCCTGCCGGCCGACTCACCGGGCATCGTCATCACCCAGCACATGCCCGAACGCTTCACCAAGTCCTTTGCCGAACGGCTCGACCGCCTGTGCGCGGTGAAGGTGAAGGAAGCCGAGCATGGCGAGCGCATCATGGTCGGCCACGCCTATCTGGCGCCTGGACATTCGCACTTGGCGGTGACCCGTAGCGGTGCGTACTACATGACCGAACTGTCGCAGTCGGCGCCAGTGAATCGCCACCGGCCGTCAGTCGATGTGCTGTTCGGTTCTGTCGCGCGGGTGGCAGGCGGTAACGCAGTGGGGGCCTTGCTGACCGGCATGGGCAAGGACGGCGCTGTTGGCTTGCTGGAGATGCGGCGAGCCGGTGCTTTCACGATTGCGCAAAGCGAAGTGACCTGCGTCGTGTATGGCATGCCGCGCGAGGCGGCTCAACTCGGCGCTGCGTGCGAAGTGCTGGATCTGGATGCGATTGCCACACGTATTGGCGAAAATCTGCGTAGCGCCTCGCGGCGTTGAATTCTCGTAGCATTGCCTTCAATCAGGATTGGGCTGATGTTGGCGCTGACGCCACTCGCGCAGCGCTGCTCGGCCGTCGCGGTTGTCGTCGCGTGCCCGCTGTGCTTCCCGCTGTACGTCTTTCTCCTCGCGGCGCTCTTCGCGCTCGGCTCGGCGGATGCCCTGCCTGGAGCCGGGCTGGGTCGTGTCTTCGGGAGGGTTGGCGCGCAGGCCTTGCAGCATGGCCGGGCGTCCGTCGTCGCGTCGCTGCGGGGTGTCGTGCAGGTGGCTACGTTCCCGCGCGCCTGGCACGCGGTTTGAGCGGTCGATGTGCTGTCGGTCGCGATCCCGGTTGTAGCGGTGGTCATTGTCGCCGCGCTCACCGCGGTCATCCCGCCAGCGCGGTTTGCGGTCTCCCTCGCGGTCACGGTCATCATGGCGGTCGCGGAAGATGGGGCGGCGTTGTACGTGGGGCGGGCCCCAATATCCGGGCACCCAGACGTGGCGCTCGCCGAGCCGGTTCCAGTAGCCGTCGATCCAGATGTAACCCGCAGCGGGCGGGTAGCCCCGATACTCGACACGTGGTGCGGGTGTGACGATCACGGTTTCGCGTGTGTAGTAGTGGTCATCGTCGTAGCCGTAGCCGTAGCTGCGCTCGTCCACCGGCACCACGGCACAACCACCCAGCGCCAGTACGGTGGCGAAAATGAGGGGGCCTGTGCGTTTCATCGTCTTCATCCTTCGTTTGATGTGGCGGCCGGTGTAACAGCCTTTGCTGCAGTTGGACGATAGAAGAAATCGTGGTGCAAGGGGGTGCCGCAAGGTAATGAGTTGTAAGGCGGCTCGCGGTGTCGAACGGACCCGGGAGGGCGCATGAAAGTTGGACGCGAAGGCCTGTTCCGGTTTTCAATCACGGTCTCGAGACCTGCATGACGATGAAAGAGGAGTGCCCGATGAATTTGTCCCGGAACACCATGGTGAGCGTGCTGCCGGCCTTGCTGCTGAGTGCCTGCAGCCTGTTTGGCGGCAAGCAGGCGTCGATCGAAGTCGCCGAGCCGGCGCCCGCCGTCGTGCGCATGGCCAGCGCCACCTTGCAGGAACACAACTACCGCTGCGGTTCCTTGAACGCCACCCTGCGTCAGCTGGGGGAGGGGGCCAGCCTGACGGTGAATGGACGCACTTGGGCCTTGCGTCCGGAGATTGCCGCTTCGGGCGCGAAGAGTGTGGCGATCGATGATGCGCGCACGGTGTTCTGGTCCAAGGGCGACACCGCGCAGCTGGAGCTGGCGGGCGCTCCTCAGCCCGAATGTCGGCTGATTCGCGACGGTCAGCTGCTGTTTCGTGCCGTGGGCAACGAGCCGGGCTGGCGGCTGGATGTCACCGAGCGTGCCCTGGTGTTGCTGACGGATTATGGCGACACGCGCATCGTTGCGCCGGGGCCCTTGGTCGAAGCCATGGGTGATTTGCGTCACTACCGTGCCAGCACGCCCGACGGCGAGATGTCGGTGACGGTGGCCGATCGCGTGTGCGTCGACACCATGAGCGGCATGTCGCATCCGGCGGCGGTCGAACTGAGCTGGCAGGGGCAGATCCTGCGCGGCTGCGGGGGTGACCCCGTACAGCTGTTGCTGGGCGAGCCCTGGCAGGTGGTGGAAATCGATGGCCGTGGCGTGGCGGACCCGCAGCGAGTGACGCTGGGCTTTGGGCTGGAGGGGCGTGTTGCGGGCATGGCAGCGTGCAATCGCTATAGCGGTGGCTACGCGTTGTCGGGTGAGGGGCTGCAGTTTTCGCAGATGGCAGGGACCAAGATGGCGTGTCCGACGGCGCTGATGGACGAGGAGCAACGCTTTCACGCCGTGCTCGCGCGTGTTCAGGCCTTCGGTATCGCGGCGGATGGCAGCCTGGAACTGAAGTCGGACGACCGTGTGGTGATGCGTGCCCGGCGCAACTGATGCCCGCGTGCCGTCAAAGCGCGTACCATCGCGGCCTTGGCGCTGGTGGCGCCCCCTCCACACCCATTTCGCCGAGTGTCGCTGCGACCTCGGCCTTCGGAGTCAGGATGTCGTCCCTGTCGTTGTTTTCTGGTCGTGGCTTGTCGCTGCTGGCGCTCGCCCTGCTTGCCGGCTGTGGCGCCGAGGCGCCGGTCGAGTCCGCCGCGCCCGTCGTTTCCGCTGCTGAAGCCGAGGCAGCGACCCGCGCACTGCTGGAAACCCTCGATCCACGTGAACAGGCGTTCACCGCCCGTTTCGATCTGCGCGTCGATGGCACGGCTGTCGACAGCACGACCGGCCTGATGTGGATGCGTTGTGCGATCGGCCAGATGTGGCAAGGGCGTGGCTGCGGTGGCGAGCCCCGGCAGTTGAGCTGGGGTCAAGCGAACGACCTGGTCCAGGGGTTCGCTTTTGCCGGCCATGCCGACTGGCGCTTGCCGACGCGCGACGAATTGCTGAGTCTGGTGTACTGCAGCTCGGGACTGCGCCGGGCGCCGGATGCCGATGGCGTGCCTGGCAGCTGTGAAGGCGGATTCCGAGCGCCGACCGTACTCGTCGCGGCTTTCCCGAACACGCCGGCACACAAGTTCTGGTCAGGTACGCAGGACGAACGTTACCGCTTTGCCGCCTGGGGCGTGTCGTTTACCAATGGTGCGACCGGCGTTGGCACGCAGACGGACTATGTGCATGTCCGACTGGTGCGCCGTGCCTTTGAGCCAGCGCCGGCGCAGGACGCTGGCGCCAAGCCCTGAAAAACGCCGGCGGGCGAAGTTCAGCCGCGGTTGGCGCGTGCGGCTTCGACTTCTTCGGGACGCAGGCGGGCAGCCACTTTGTCGAGCACGCCATTGACGAATTTGTGGCCGTCCGTTCCGCCATAGCCTTTGGCCAGTTCGATCGCCTCGTTGATCACCACACGGTAAGGCGTGTCGATGTTGTGGCGCAGTTCGTGTGCGCCCAGCAGCAGGATGGCGTGTTCGATCGGCGAGAGTTCGGCGAGTGGGCGTGACAGCAGCGGCTCGAAGCAGCCGCGCAGCTCGTCGGCGCTGCCGATGGCGCCGCGCAGCAGGCTGACGAAGAGTTCGCGGTCGGTCTTGGCGAGGTTTTCGCTTTCGGACTCGAGATGACGTTGCACCGTGGTCATCGTGTTGCCCGACAGCAGCCACTGATACACGCCTTGCAGCGCCAGTTCGCGCGCCCGGCGACGGGCCATCTTGCTGGTCGGGTTGGGGGTACCCGCGCCTTCGGGCGCCGGATGGGTGTTGTCCATGTCGCTCATCGCACCACCTTCAGCAGATTGACCATTTCCACCGCGGCGCGGGCGCAGTCGGCGCCTTTCTCGCGCATGCGGGCGATGGCCTGGTCGTCGTCTTCGGTCGTCAGCACGCCGTTGGCGATCGGCAGGCCGGTGTCGAGGCCGACACGGGTGACGCCGGCGCCCATTTCATTCGAAACCAGTTCGAAGTGATAGGTCTCGCCGCGGATCACTGCGCCGAGCGCCACCAGGGCGTCGTACTGGCCACTCTTGCCCATGGTCTGCAGTACCAGCGGAATTTCCAGTGCGCCGGGCACGGTGACGATGCGGATGTCGCTGCGTGCGACGCCCAGCTGCAGCAGCTCGTCGGTGCAGGCCGACAGCAGGCCTTCGCAGATGTCGAGGTTGAAGCGAGCCATGACGATGCCCACACGCACGCCGGCGCCATTGAAGTTGGGGTCGATCTCGTCGATGCCGTCGTAGCGGGCGCCCTGACGGGCGTTTTCGGGTTGGTTGCGTTGCATGCGATTCTCTTTGATTCGGTCAGTTCTTGTCGACGAAGCCGGTGATTTCCAGCCCGAAGCCGGCCATGCTCGGGATCTTGCGCGGGCTGGCGAGCAGGCGCATCTTGCCGACATTGAGGGTGCGCAGGATCTGGGCGCCGACACCGAACAGGCGCGCGTCCCATTTCACCGGGCGGTCTTGCGTGCCGTTCAGGCTCGCGAGCAGCTCACGACCCGACATCGGGCGGTAGAGCAGCACCATCACGCCCGCTTCAGCGGCGGCAAGGGTGGCGAGCGAGTCATTGACCGGGAAGCTGTGATGGTTGCTGGTGGGGTCGAGGAAGTCGACCACCGAGATCGGTTCGTGCACCCGCACCAGGGTCTCGCGTTCGGGCGTGATGTCGCCGCGCGACAGGGCGAAATGCACGTCGCCCGAGGTCTTGTCCTCGAAAGCCGACAGGCGGAAGCGGCCGTGGGCGGTGTCCACGTCCTTTTCGCTGACCTTCTCGATCAGATGCTCGGTGGCCGCGCGGTATTCGATCAGGTCGCGAATGGCGCCGATCTTGAGACCGTGCGCCTTGCCGAACTCGATCAGGTCGGGCAGGCGCGCCATGGTGCCGTCGTCCTTGAGGATCTCGCAGATCACCGAGGCGGGCTCCAGACCGGCGAGCTGGGCGAGGTCGCAACCCGCTTCGGTGTGGCCGGCGCGGATCAGCACGCCGCCTTTCTGCGCCGTGAGCGGGAAGATGTGGCCCGGGGTGACGATGTCGTCCGGCTTGGCGTGGCGGCCGACGGCGACCTGTACCGTGCGTGCGCGGTCGTGCGCCGAGATGCCGGTGGTGACGCCGGTGGCGGCTTCGATCGACACCGTGAACGCGGTGCCGTGCGGGGTGCGGTTGTCGCGCACCATCTGCTGCAGGCCGAGCTGGCGGCAGCGCTCGTCCGTGAGCGTCAGGCAGATCAGGCCGCGGCCGAACTTGGCCATGAAATTGATGGCGTCGGGGGTGACGAACTCGGCCGCCATGACGAGGTCGCCCTCGTTCTCGCGGTCTTCTTCGTCAACCAGGATGACCATCTTGCCGGCCTTGATGTCGGCGATGATCTCGGTAATCGGCGCGAGTGCGCTCATGCTGTGTCCTTTGTCTGCTGTGTTGCTGGCCTTGTGGCGCGGCATGTGTGCTGGGCGGGGGTGATCAGGCCTGTGCCGTTTCTTCCCGCTTCCATTCGAGCATGCGCTCGACGTAGCGGGCGATCAGGTCGATCTCGAGGTTGACCGTGCTGCCGGCCTTCAAGTGCTTGAGATTGGTCATCGCAACCGTGTGCGGGATCAGGTTGATCCAGAAGTCACGGCTTTCGACGCGGTTCACCGTCAAACTTACGCCATTGACGGTGATCGAGCCCTTCTTGGCGATGTAGCCGGCGATGGTTGCCGGAGCGCGGATCACCAGTTCGTGGCTTTCGCCAACCGGCTCGAACTTCACCACTTCGCCCACGCCGTCCACATGGCCGGTGACCAGGTGGCCGCCGAGACGATCGGCCAGGCGCAGCGCTTTTTCCAGATTCACTTCGTTGCCCACGGTGTCCAGGCCCACGGTGCAGTTCAGCGTCTCGCGCGAGACGTCGTACTTGAGCTCGCCGCCGTTCATCTCGATCACGGTCAGGCACACGCCGCTGTGCGCGATGCTGTCGCCGATGATGACGTCGGACAGATCCAGTCCGTTGGTGTCGACGGTGAGGCGGATGCCGTCTGCGAGCGGCTCGATATGTTCAATGCGGCCGACGGCCGCGACGATGCCGGAGAACATGAAGGGTTTGAACCGTAAGGGGAAAGGCGGGATTGTAGGGGAAAAACCCCAGCCTGGCTCAGAGCGCCCGATCCAGCACCGTCGCAAACGGCGCTGCCTTCATGAAGCCCACCACCCGCATCCCTTCACGCTCCTGGCCGGTGCCGTCGAAGAAGATGATGCCCGGCGGGCCGAACAGGCCGAAGCGTTTCAGCAGGGCCTTGTGCGCATCGTTGTTGGCGGTGACGTCGGCCTTGAGCAAAAGCATCTGGCCCATGCGCTCGGCCACGCGTGCGTCGGTGAAGGTAAAGCGTTCCATTTCCTTGCACGACACGCACCAGTCGGCATAGAAATCCAGCATCACCGGGCGGTCGGTGGCCGCCAGCCGCGCGTCGAGTTCGGCAATCGAATTCACCTTCTCGAACTGGGGCAGCGTCACCGGCGTTGCGGCCTGGGCGCGCAGCACGGCCAGCGGCTGCAGCGGGTCGCGCGAACCCGCCAGCGCACCGACCAGCATCGCCGCGCCCGACAGCAGCAGCACCACGCCCACGCCCTTCCAGAAGCGCTGCCAGCCCTTGGCGTTGTGCGGCAGCGGGTCGATGGCATGCAGGAAGATGCCCGAGAACAGCAGCAGCGCCGCCCAGCCCAGCATCACGGCCAGTGCCGGCACCACCGGGGTGATCATCCACAGCGCCACCGCCAGCAGCATCACGCCGAAGGCTTTCTTGACGCCTTCCATCCAGGGCCCGACCTTGGGCAGCAGGCTGCGCGACGCCACGCCCACCGCCAGCAGCGGCGCCCCCATGCCGAGTGCCATCACGAACAGCGCCCAGCCGCCCAGCACCGCGTCGCCGGTCTGCGCGATGTAGAGCAACGCCCCGGCCAGCGGCGCCGCCACGCAGGGGCCGACAATGAGCGCCGACAGCACACCCATCACCGTGACGCCGCCCAGACTGCCGCCTTTCTTGTGGCTGGCGGTGTCGGCCAGTTTGCTTTGCAGCGACGAGGGCAGTTGCAGTTCGTAAAAGCCGAACATCGACAGCGACAGCAGCACGAAGACGAGCGCGAACACCGACAGCACCCACACGTTCTGCAGCGCTGCCGACAGCATCGTGCCCGACAGGCCGGCGGCGACACCGGCCAGCGCGTAGGTCGCCGCCATGCCCAGCACGTAGGCCAGCGACAGCACGAAGGCACGCATGTGCGACACCGTGTGGCCCTGGCCGACGATGATGCCCGACAGGATGGGGATCATCGGGAAGGTGCAGGGTGTGAAGGCCAGCAGCAGACCGAAGCCGAAGAAACTGAGCAGGATCAGCGGCACGCTCGCGCCCGACAGCAGGCGGGCGATGTCACCGGTCTCGTCGCTGGAGACGGCGCTACCCGCTTGCGCGCCCGCACCGGAAGCCACTGAGGCCGTCGGTGCCGAAGCCGATGAACCGAAGCCGCCGCCCAGTACGCTGTCGAGAAAGCTGCCGCCGGCTTTCTTCGGCGGCGCCGTCAGGTCGATCGCCGCGGTTTGCGTGGTCGGCGGGTAGCAGATGCCGCCATCCCAGCAGCCCTGGCTGGTGGCGATCAATTCGAAGCGCGTCACGCCGGCGGGCGCCTTCACTGGCAGCAGGATGCGCAGCGTGCCGCGGTGGGTTTCCACCTCGCCGAAGAAATCGTCCTTGTGGGTCTTGCCCGCCGGCTTCTCCGGCGTGCCGAATTCGATGCCGCCGGGTTCGGACTCGAACCGGAACTTGTCACCGTAGAGGTAGTAGTCCTTGGCCACCTCGAACACCACCTCGACCGTCTGCGCATCCAGCGCTTGGGCGCGCAGCGCAAAAGCCTTCTCGGGTTCGATCGGGTTGGCGTGGGACAGGCCCGGCAGCAGCAGGCTGGCGAGTAGCGAAAGCAGGATCAGCAGGCGGTGCATCGTGTTCTTCGTGGCGGGAGGTGGAGGGCTGTGGCCGCGGTCACGCGTTTTTCGCGACCTCGTGTCCGACCCAGTCGAGATAGCCGGGCAAGCCCTGCACCACAGGGACCGCGACGATCTCGGGAAGTTCGTAGGGGTGATGGGCGCGGATCGCGGCCTCGAGCGCGGGATAGCGCGCGGCGGTGGTCTTGATCAGCAGCGGTACTTCAGTGGTCGTCTCGACTGCGCCTTGCCAGCGGTAGACCGAGGTGCACGGCGCCAGAATGTTTACGCAGGCGGCAAGTCGCGCGCCGATGAGGGCACGTGCCAGGGCGTCCGCGCACTCGCGGTCGGGCAGGTTGGTCAGGACGATGAGCGTGTCGGCCATGGCGGTCGTCTCCAGGTAGCAGGGCCGAATTGTCCCAGAGACGCGGGCAGATTGGACTGTCGTGGATCAAAGCGGGCCGCCATGAAGGCGGCGGGGAGGTGCTTATGCTCCCTGAGCTGAAGGGTGTGAAGCGGTTCGCAATTTTTAGCCGAAAAAAATTACATATAAGACAAAATCGGCAAAAATATATCCAACAGAGTCACTGGCCACGATCATGAGCCTCCAAACCGAACTGCGACATGTCATCCACGCACTGGCCGATGCGCTGGATCTGGTGGGTGTCGACGATGTCGCGCATGGCAAACGGGTCGGCATCATGGCGGCCGCCTGTGCCGGCGAACTGGGCGCGGATGCGGTCGAGTCGGCCTTCCTGTTCGATCTGGGCATGCTGCACGACATCGGCGTGTCGTCGACGCGCACGCACCAGCACCTCGTCACCGAGTTCGACTGGGAAGGGGCGCAGGGCCATGCAGAGACAGGCTATGCCTTGTTGAAGGATTACCCACCGTTGGCCGACATGGCGCTGCCGGTGCGCTATCACCACACGCACTGGTCCGAGCTGGTGGCGAGTAGTGTTGATCCGCTCGTCGCCCGACGCGCCAACCTGATCTATCTCGTCGATCGCGTCGATGCCCTGGCTGCGCCGTACTACGCCAGCAACGCCGTGCTCAAGCACATGGCCGCCATTCGCGACGAGATCGCCGCGCGTGTGGGAAGCTGCTTTGCGCCCGAGTGGGTGGCGGCTTTTCTTGCCGCTTCGGCCTGCGAGGCGTTCTGGTTGCGCCTCGAGCCGCGCTCGGTGCAAGCGATCCTGCAGGACCGACTGGTCGGCCTCGAGGCCTCCGCCGCGCCGCCGGTTGCGTTGCGTGATCTGGCGCGGGTGTTTTCGCGCATTGTCGATGCGAAAAGTCCCTTCACCGCCGCGCATTCGCTGGGTGTGGCCGGGGTTGCGGTCTTGTTGGCCGCGCGCATGGGGGTGGCCCCGCACAATGTGGCACAGCTGGAAATCGCCGGCCTGCTGCATGACCTGGGCAAGCTCCGTGTGCCTGACGAAATCCTCGACAAACCCGGCAAGCTCGACCCGGATGAGCGGCTGGTCATCAACAGCCACAGCTTCGAGACTTTTCAGATCTTGCGCAACATTCCCGGATTTGGGGACATTGCGCGCTGGGCGGCCTATCATCACGAGGAACCGGGCGGTCGTGGCTATCCCTTCCATGTCGATGGTGCAGCGCTGCCGCTCGAGGCCCGTATCCTGCGCGTCGCCGACATCTTTCAGGCGATGGTGCAGAGCCGGCCCTACCGCACGGGCCTGCGTGCAGACGAAGCCTTGGATTTCCTGCATCGGCTGGCCGCGGAAGGTCGGATCGATACCGACATCGTCGCCGTTTTGGCGGACCATCTGGATGAAGCAATGACGGCTGCGCGCGCTGCGGAAGGCGCCCAGCCCGAGGACAGTGTGCATGCCTGAATTCGCGTCCGATCGTGCCACCGTGCTGGTGGTCGACGACAAGCCCGAAAACCTGATGGTCGTCGGCGACTTGTTGCGCCCCATCTATCAGGTGCGGGTGGCGAATTCCGGCGCGCGCGCGCTGGTCGTGGCCAATACCTCACCCCGCCCCGACCTGATCCTGCTCGACGTGATGATGCCGGACATGGATGGCCACGAAGTGCTGCGCCGCTTGCGTGCCGACGCCGCCACTGTGGACATTCCGGTCATCTTCGTCACGGCGCTCAATGCCGAGGAGGACGAGGAGCACGGCCTGGCGCTCGGTGCGGTGGACTACGTTACCAAGCCGCTCAAGCCTGCGATCCTGATGGCGCGGCTGCGCACCCATCTCGAGCTCAAGCAGGCCCGCGACCGCCTGCGTGGCCAGAATGCCTGGCTGGAAGCGGAGATCGCCCGTCGCATGGAAACCAACGAGCTGGTCAAGGACGTGACCCTGCATGCCTTGGCCATGCTGGCGGAAAAGCGCGACAACGAAACCGGCAACCATCTGCATCGCACCCGCGCCTACATCGAAACCCTGATGGCGCACTTGGCCACCCAGCCCGAGTACGCCGGCCAGCTGTCCCCGGCGCAGCAGCAGATCATCGCCAAGGCCGCGCCGCTGCACGACATTGGCAAGGTCGGCATTCCCGATCACATCCTGCTCAAGCCCGGCAAGCTGACGCCGGACGAGTTCGAGATCATGCGGACCCACGCCCGTATCGGCGGCGAGGCGATTGCCGGCGCGATGGAGCGCGTGCTGGGGACGGATCGGGTCGGCCGCAAGCTGTCCGATGGCGAGTTCGAGTTTCTACGGGTCGCGAGCGAGATTGCGTCCTATCACCACGAGCGCTGGGACGGCAGCGGTTACCCCGAGGGCCGGCGTGGCAATGACATTCCTCTGGCGGCACGCTTGATGGCGCTGGCTGACGTGTTCGATGCCCTGACCTGCCGTCGGCCCTACAAGGAGCCCTTCCCACTCGACAAGGCGATCGCGCTGATTGTTGAAGGGCGTGGCACGCATTTCGACCCGGCCTTGGTCGATGCTTTCCTGCTGCTGTTGGACCGCTTTGCCGACATTGCCCGCGACTTCGCGGACTAGATCTGATTTTCTTGCGGCTTGCCGCTCTGCCTCGGTTGAAGTCATGAAGCGCCGCTACCGAATCCCGCTGCTGGTCTATCTGCTGTTGCCTGTGCTGGTGGTGGTGGGCGCGGCAGCCGCTTTCAATATCCTGGCCTTGCACGACCTGATGGAGCGCCAGCGCCGGGTGCACGCCGAGCAGATGGATGGCCTGGGTGATGTTTCCGACATGATCGCGCTCAGCCATGGTCTGATTGACCTGCAGCGCAGGCTGCGGGCGTTCGTCGATGCCAGCCAGGCGGGGCGTGCCGAAGATGAGGTCCTCAATCAGCAGCGTCGTGCGCTTGAGCGGGACTTGAAGGACATGGATCGGTTGGTCGCGTTCGTGGCAGGCCATGACCATGGGCATGTCTCCGCGCTGACCCACGCGTTTTCCGAGATCGAGGGCTTGTTTTCGACTTACCGCGGCTTCGTCGTTGCCGCCATCGCGGGGGAACCGGCTCAGGCGCGCTCGAATCTTGACGCCTCCACCGGTGCGCATCTGGCGCTGACCGTTGCCATCGACCGGCTGTCGCCGAAGATCCTCGAGAATGTGGCGGACGGGACGATCCGGCTCGAGCGCGATCTTCATGGCCACGTCGATGATGCAAGCACCTCGACGGTGCTTGGCGTGGTGCTGTTCTCCTTGCTGTGGTTGATCGGTGCGCTGTGGTTGTGGCACCGCCTGGGATTGATCGTGGAGTCGCTCGACGCGCTGGCCCGTGATCAGACGTCCGCGCCGGTGCTGGACCGGCTGGAGCGGTCGCAGCCTCGGTCCGGCATCCTGAGTGAGGTGGCGAAGGCCGTCCTGTCCTTTCGCACCGTCATTCGGGAGCGTCGCGATGCGGCGGCGTCACTGGCCGAACGCGAAGAGATCTACCGTTCGCTGGTCAGCCAGGCGAGTGCCGGCATCGTCCTGGTCGATGTCGAAACCTTGCGCTTTGTCGAGTTCAATGACGCGGCCTGTGTCTCCACCGGCTACACGCGCGAGGAGTTTGCACGTCTCACCTTGCATGACCTGCAGATGCCCGGCTCGGAAGAGGCGTTCAACGACCGGATGCGCCGGACCGTCGAACAGGGCGCCTCCGCCTTCGAGACACAGCGCCGACGCAAGGACGGGTCGCCGTGCTATTTCTGGATCACGACCAAGATTCTCGAACTGCGCGGGCGCAAGTACATGTTCTCGGTGTGGACCGACGTCACCGAGCGCGTCGAGATCCAGCGCGAACTGCTGCGCTATCAGACCGAACTCGAAGAGCGTGTCCGCCAGCGCACTGCCGAGCTGACGGTGGCCACGGCGGCAGCCGAATCCGCCAGCCGTGCCAAGAGCGCCTTCCTCGCCAACATGAGTCACGAACTGCGCACGCCGATGAACGCCATCATCGGGCTCAGCTATCTGCTGCGGCGCGATGTTCAATCCGCGGCCCAAGCGGTCCAGCTCGACAAGATCCACGCTACGGCTCACCAGTTGCTGGCGATCATCAACGACATTCTCGATTTTTCGCGAATCGAGGCCGGTGCGGTGGCGATCGAGTCACTGGCTTTCGACCCTGCGAGTGTCGTCGATGACGTGATGTCGCGCGCGGGGGAGCGGGCCCGCCAAAAAGGCCTGGCGCTGTCGTCCAGCGTGGCGGCAGGCGTTCCGCATCGTTTGTGCGGCGATCCGCAGCGACTGGGCCAGATTCTGTGGAACTTCGTCGACAATGCGCTGAAATTCACCGCGCAGGGTCGCATCTCGATCCAGGTGCTGGGGGTACGACAGGAAGGTCCGGCGCAGTGGCTGCGTTTCGAGGTGCGCGACACCGGGATTGGCATGAGTGCTGAACAGCAGGCCCAGGTGTTTCGCGCTTTTGAGCAGGGTGATGTATCGAAGGCGCGTACCTTCGGCGGTACCGGCCTGGGCTTGGTCATCACGCGTGGATTGGCGCGACTGATGCAGGGGCGGGTCGGCGTAGACAGTGCCTTGGGCGAAGGCAGCTGCTTCTGGCTCGAGTTGCCGCTCGAATGCGCGTCCGACGCAGTGGCGGATGGCGTTGTCGCAGCGCCTGAAGCCGCCAGCCAAAAGCGAGATGAAGCACGGCTCGTCCCGCAGCGTTTCGACGGCTTGCGCGTGCTGCTGGCGGAGGACAACCCGGTCAATCGCGAGGTGGCCGTCGCGCTGTTGCGGCATGCCGGCCTGGAGGTCGACTGTGCGCAGGATGGCGCCGAGGCCATGGCGCGCGCGGGCCAGGCGCCCTACGACCTGATTCTGATGGATGTGCAGATGCCGGTCATGGACGGGCTCGAGGCCACGCGTACGTTGCGCGAAAATGGCGGCATCACCGTCCCGATCATCGGCATGACGGCAAATGTCCTCAAGGAAGATCGCGAGGCCTGTCTCGCTGCGGGCATGAACGACCATTTGCCCAAGCCTGTGGCGCCGCAGGCCCTGCAGGCGATGTTGCAGCGTTGGCTGGAGGGGCGCACCGTCGCCGCTGTGCCCTCCGCGCCGGCCGTGATCGAGGTCGATGCGGAGGCGGTGCGTTTCGACCTCGCCCGCTTGCGTACCCTGCTGGCCGAGGACGACATGGAGGCCATGCACCTGTTCCACACGCTGCGACCTGCGCTGGAAAGCCTGTTCGGCGCCGGACTGGCGCCGTTCGCGCGCGAGGTCGAAAACTTCACCTTCGACCTCGCTCTGATGGAACTGGACCGGCTGCTCGACACCCGGCCCGACCTGCAGGCCTGAGCCGATCAGCCTGCGCGGCTGACGTTGCGGTCGATCAACTCGCGGATCACATGCAGCTTGCCGTGGAAGAAATGGTCGGCGCCGGGCACGACGATGACGGGGAGTTCCTGCGGCCGCGCCCAGTCGAGCACGTTGGCCAGCGCCACGGTTTCGTCGTGTTCGCCGTGGATCAGCAGGGTGGGAATGTTCTTCGGCACCGTCGGCGTGTCGTAGTGACGGGCGCTGCCGGTCGTTTCGCCGGCGGCCATGCCCACCAGGATCAGCTGTCGCGGCGGTGCGATGCCGTCGGCGAGGCGATTCGCCACCCGCGTCTGCACATAGCCGCCAAACGAAAACCCACCCAGCGCCAACGGCAGGCTGCCCCAGCGCGACTGCGCCCAGCTGATCACCGACAGCATGTCGTCGGTTTCACCATTGCCTTCGTCGTGCTTGCCTTCGCTCTGGCCCACACCCCGGAAGTTGGGCCGGATGGCGGCGAAGCCGAGATCGCGGTAGCTGCGCGCCAGCGTATGCGCCACCTTGTTGGTGTTGGCGCCGCCGAACAGCGGGTGCGGGTGGCAAACCAGAGCGATGCCGCGCACCGTTTCCGGTGCATCGATCAGGACTTCGATGTGGCCTTCGGCGCCACGCAGCAAGGCGGATTCGGTGGGCAGGGGGCGGGTCATGCGGCGTCCTCCGGCAGGCGCAGGCGCTCGACGATGCGGCCATGCACCAGGTGGTTGTCGATGATGTCGTCGATGTCTTCCTTGTCCACGAAGGTGTACCAGACGTTGTCGGGGTACACCACCAGCACCGGGCCTTCATCGCAGCGGCCCAGGCAACCGGCCTTGTTCACCCGCACGCTGCCCTTGCCTTTCAGGCCGAGGGCGGCGGTGCGTTCCTTGGCATAGGTCTGCAGTTCGCTGGCCTGGTGGTTGTTGCAGCACATTTCGCCGGGGGCGCGCTGGTTGCAGCAAAAGAAGACGTGGTGCTTGAAGTAGCTCATGGGGCCTCACAAAGGGGTCGGGGCGCAGAGTTGCTGCGTCGGGCGTGATTTCGATTATAGGCTGCGAGCGCGCTTGCCCGACTGTCCGGTCAGATGCTCGCCACGCCACAGCCCGAGTGCCGACAGGTAGGCCAGCGCGACGAAGGGCCACAGGCTGTCGACCAGGGCGGTCAGGCCATGGAAATTCAGCACGTTGCTGTACTGGGCCAGACGCTGGTTGTAGGCCAGGTAAGGGTTTTCGGGCATCAGGTTGACCAGCGCGGTGGCGGCCAGCAGCGCGGTGCCGGCCAGCGCATGCTGGGCCAGGCGCGGCAGCACGAGGGCGATGGCCAGCAAGCCAGTGCCGATCATCAGGCCGCGTTCAGCGCCCGGCGTGAGCCAGGCCAGCGGTGCGCTGGGGGCGAAAAAGGTCGCAGTCGCCAGCGTCTTCGCGCCTACGCCCAGGACGAGCAGCAGCACGATCGGCAATGGGTTGCGACCCTGCATCATGCAGCGCGCGAACAGGCCCACGGCCAGGATCGACGCCGCCGTCAGCGCGGTGTCGAAGGCGATGAAGCGCTCGGCGCGGAAAGGGAGTGGTGCGGCGATGCCGAGCAGGCTGCGCAAATCACCGCTGGAAAACAGCAGGTCGGTGGCGCTGAGCTGGCCCAGCAACCACAGGCCGAGCAGGATCAGGCCGGCTTCGCCGGTGCGCCCACTGATGATCCACTGCGCCCGCCAGCGGTGAACGATGCCGTTTGCACCGAACCAGGCTTGCCCCCAGCGCACGCCCAGCAGTGCGCCGAACAGGCCGCCGACGGCATTGCCACCGAGATCGAGGTTGCTGGCAATGCGGCTGGGCAGCAGGTTCTGTGCGCTCTCCAGGCCCAGGCTGAGCAGCGCCGCCAGCAGCGAGGCCAGCGCAACCCCCCGCCATGCTGGCCAGCTCGCAGGCATGGCGGCGGCGGCGAGAAAGCCGAACGGCAGATAACCCAGAATGTTGAACAGGAAGTCTTCGAGGATGAAGTACTTCGGCCACGGTGCCAGCAGGAAATCGAACAGCGGTAGCCCACTCGCGCGCCAGCCTGTCAGGGGATGCAGGCAGGCATAGGCGATCAGTACCGCGTAGGCGAGGGTGAGCGTGCGCGGCAGCGAGCTTGGAGCGGGTCGGTTCATCTGCTGCGGATGCAGGGGTGCGGCAACACCCGGAAAGGTGGATGACGGGGGCGAGACCGGGACGGATGGCTTTCGTTCATTTGGCCTCTGCGATTCTGACAGGTCCAGGCCCGGGTTTCAGGGAGAAGACGGCGCACACAGAGGTACGCGCCTTAAGGATGCATGCACTGTGCCGGTGCAAAGGGCGCCATCAATGATCCACCAGATGCGCCGAGACGGTGCGTTTTTTGCGGTGTTGAGCGGGTAGCGGCGGAGTTCGTGTGCGGATGGGTGAGTGCGCACGCTTCTTGCTGCACCACTGCGTTGCCCAACTGCGCATCGCGAGGCCTTCGTGTCCATCCACGTCAAGCTGAACCACGTCACCCATTATCGCTACGACCGTCCGGTGAGCCTTTCGCCGCAGGTCGTGCGCCTGCGTCCGGCACCGCACAGCCGCACGCCCATCCATGCCTATTCGTTGAAGGTCGAGCCTGCCGAGCATTTCATCAATTGGCAGCAGGACCCGCAGTCGAACTACCTCGCGCGGCTGGTTTTCCCGGAGAAGACCACCGAGTTGCGCATCGAAGTCGACCTGGTGGCGGAGATGTCGGTCATCAACCCCTTCGACTTCTTCCTCGAGCCCGAGGCGGAGAAGATTCCCTTCGCGTACGACAAAGGCTTGAGTGTCGAGCTGGCGCCCTATCTGGCCAAGGCGTCCGCTGAGGCGCTGGGGCCGAAGTTTCTGGCTTATCTCGAAGCCATCCCGCGCGAGCCCAAGGCCAGTGTCGATTTCCTGGTCGGGCTCAACCAGCGGCTGCAGCAGGACATCCGCTATCTGGTGCGCCTGGAGCCGGGCGTGCAGACACCGGAGCAGACGCTGGCGCTGGCGAGTGGCTCATGTCGTGATTCGGCCTGGCTGCTGGTGCAGTTGTTGCGCCACCTGGGGCTGGCGGCGCGTTTCGTGTCCGGCTACCTGATCCAGCTCACACCCGACGTGAAGTCGCTCGACGGCCCGTCCGGCACCGAGGTCGACTTCACCGACCTGCACGCATGGTGCGAGGTCTATCTGCCTGGTGCAGGCTGGGTCGGCCTCGATCCCACGTCGGGGCTCTTTGCCGGCGAAGGTCATATTCCGGTGGCGTGCACACCCGAACCCTCGTCTGCCGCGCCGATCACCGGTTTCAGCGATGAGTGCGAGTGCGAGTTCGAACACCGCATGACGGTCGAGCGCGTGTGGGAGGCGCCGCGCGTCACCAAGCCCTATACCGACGCCCAATGGGCGGCGATCGAAGCCCTGGGGCATCACATCGACGGCGACCTCACTGCGAACGATGTGCGCCTGACCCAGGGTGGTGAGCCGACCTTCGTGTCGCTCGATGACCGCGACGGTGCGGCCTGGAACAGCGATGCGCTGGACCCGCACAACCGCGATGCCAGCAAGCCGAGCAAGCGCACGCTGGCCGAAAACCTGATGTTCCGCCTCAAGGATCACTACGCGCCGCAGGGCCTGCTGCATTTCGGCCAAGGCAAGTGGTACCCGGGTGAGCAACTGCCGCGTTGGTCGTTGAACTGCTACTGGCGCCGCGACGGGGAAGCGATCTGGCACAACCCCGACCTGTTCGCGCGCGAACTGTCGGGTACGACGGTGGATGCGGCCATGGCCGCCCGTTTCCTCGCCCGCGTCGGCGAGCGTCTGGGCGTGGATACGCAGTGGATGATGCCGGCGTTCGAAGACGCCTGGTATTACCTGTGGCGCGAGCGCCGGCTGCCGACCAATGTCGATCCGCACGACTCGCGTGTCGACGACCCGCTCGAGCGTGCGCGACTGACCAAGGTGTTCGAACAGGGCTTGAAGCAGGTCATCGGCCATGTGTTGCCGATCGTGCGCAACCACGCCGCCGGGCAGTCGGCGCGCTGGCAGAGCGGGCCATGGTTCCTGCGCAGCGAGCGCCTGTACCTGATCCCGGGCGATTCGCCGGTCGGCTACCGCCTGCCGCTGGACTCCCAGCCCTGGGTGGCCAAGGGCGAGTATCCCTGGATTCACGCGGCGGACCCGAATCAGACCTTCCCCGCCTTGCCGGCCCACGCCGAACTGCGTCAGCAGTTGCGGCCGCTGGGTGTCACCGTCGGGGCCGACAGCGGGCTGGGCTTCGAGGCCCATGGCGGCGGTTGGACCCCGGGCCGGGCCGAGCATGCGGGTTTCCATGATGCCCAGGTAGCGATGCCGCTGCCGGGTGAGACCGAAGCCGATTTGGCCTGGCGCGACGAGCGCAGCGACCCGGCACGGCGCCCGGCGTCTTTCGAGTCGGCCGCCTGGATCACCCGCAGCGCGATGTGCGCAGAGCCGCGTGGCGGCCTGCTGTACATTTTCATGCCGCCGACGGTGGTGCTGGAGGACTACCTCGAGATCGTCACCGCCATCGAGGACACCGCTGCCGAGTTCAAGCTGCCGGTGGTGCTGGAAGGCTACGAGCCCCCGTCCGACCCGCGGCTGGCCAGTTTCCGGGTGACGCCCGATCCGGGGGTCATCGAAGTCAACGTGCACCCGGCGGCGAACTGGGACGAACTCGTCGAGCGCACCACCACGCTGTACGACGAAGCCCACCAGTCGCGCCTGTCGACCGAGAAGTTCATGCTCGACGGCCGCCACACCGGCACCGGCGGCGGCAACCACTTCGTGCTCGGCGGTGCCACGCCGGCCGATTCGCCCTTCCTGCGCCGGCCCGACCTGCTGCGCAGCCTGGTGAGCTACTGGCACAACCATCCCAGCCTGTCCTACCTGTTCTCGGGCCTGTTCATCGGCCCCACCTCGCAGGCGCCGCGTGTCGACGAGGCGCGCCACGATTCGGTGCACGAGCTGGAGGTCGCTTTCCAGCAGTTCCCCGAGCTGGGCAAGAGCGTGCCGCCCTGGCTCATCGACCGCCTGCTGCGCAATCTGTTGATCGACGCCACTGGCAACACCCACCGCGCCGAGTTCTGCATCGACAAGCTTTACAGCCCGGACGGCCCCACTGGTCGCCTCGGCCTGCTGGAACTGCGCGCCTTCGAGATGCCGCCGCATGCGCGCATGAGCCTCGCCCAGCAATTGCTGCTGCGCGCGCTGATCGCCCGCTTCTGGCAGCAGCCCTACGCGCCCGGCCGTCTGCGGCGCTGGGGCACCGAGCTGCACGACCGCTTCCTGCTGCCGCACTGGGTGGCGGAGGACTTCCGCGATGTCATCACCGAACTGTGTGCGTTCGGCTACCCGGTCGAGTTCGACTGGTTTGCGCCGCACTTCGAGTTCCGTTTCCCCAAGTACGGCGAGTTCGCCGCGCGTGGCGTGCAGGTCGAGCTGCGCATGGCGCTCGAGCCCTGGCATGTGATGGGCGAGGAGGGTGCGCCCGGTGGTACCGTACGGTACGTCGATTCCTCGGTGGAGCGCCTGCAGGTGAAAGTGTCCGGCCTCAATGATGACCGCCATGTGTTGACCTGCAACGGTCGCGCCATGCCGCTGCAGCCGACCGGTGTGGTGGGCGAGTTCGTCGCCGGCGTGCGCTACCGTGCCTGGCAGCCGCCGTCCTGCCTGCATCCGACCATCGGCGTGCATGCGCCGCTGATGTTCGACCTGGTCGACGGCTGGATGCAGCGCTCGATGGGCGGCTGCGTGTATCACGTGGCCCATCCGGGTGGGCGCAACTACGAAACCTATCCGGTCAATCCGTACGAAGCCGAGGGCCGGCGCCTGGCGCGTTTCACCACCACCGGCCACACGCCGGGCCGGGTGGTGCCGGCGCTTGCCGAGCGCAACGCCGACTTCCCCTTCACCCTCGACCTGCGCCGGCAGGGCTGACGCACGATGCAGGTCCAGCCGCAGCGCCCGCCCGAGCTGCTCGCCACCTACGCAGCGCGGCCCGATCGTTACGACGAGCTGTGCCAGCGCATCGGCAGCGTGGTGGTGGTGCGGCCGCATTGGCGCGATTTCTTCCACCGCCTGGCGGCGATGCCCGCGGCCGAGGTGGCTGCGCGGCGGGCGGCGTTGCACCGCCAGGTGCACGAGAACGGCATCACCTACAACGTGTATGCCGACCCGCGCGGTTTCGAGCGGCCGTGGGAACTCGACCTGCTGCCCTTCATGCTGCCGGCCTCGGAGTGGGCGCAGATCGAGGCCGCGGTCATCCAGCGGGCGACCTTGTTCAATCGCATCCTGGCCGACTTGTATGGCGAGCAGACGCTGCTGCAGCAGGGCTTGATCCCGCCGGCGCTGATCTATGGGCACAGCGGTTTTCTGCGTCCGCTGGTGGGTGCGAAGCAGCCGCGCGACTTGTTCCTGCACCTGTATGCCGTGGACCTGGCGCGCTCGCCGGATGGGCGCTGGTGGGTGGTGGCGGACCGTACGCAGGCACCCTCCGGGGCGGGTTACGCGCTGGAAAACCGCGGCGTGGTCGCGCGCGCGCTGCCCGAGCTGTATCGCGCGGTGGGGGTACAGCCGCTGGTGCCTTTCTTCGAGGGCTTTCGTGACAGCCTGGCCGAGCTCGCGCCGCCGTCCACCGAAGCGCCCCTTATCGTGGTGCTGACGCCGGGCCCCTACAACGAGACCTACTTCGAGCATGCCTTTCTCGCGCGCGAGATGGGCTTTCCGCTGGTCGAGGGGCAGGACCTGACGGTGCGTGAGGACAAGGTCTACCTGCGTACGCTGGACGGCCTGCGCCGGGTGCATGTCATCCTGCGCCGGGTGGATGACATCTGGTGCGACCCGCTGGAGCTGCGCGACGATTCGGCGCTTGGGGTGGCGGGGCTGGTGGCGGCGGTCCGTGCCGGTCAGGTCACGGTGGCGAACGCTCTGGGTAGCGGCATTCTCGAGACTGGCGCGCTGCTCGGTTATCTGCCGCGGCTGGCCGAGCATGTGCTGGGGCAGAAGCTGAAGATGCCGTCGGTGGCCACCTGGTGGTGTGGCGAGAGCGCCGCGTGCGACTACACGCTGAAACACCTGCGCGAGTTGGTGATCAAGCCGGCCTACCCGACGGTGGGGGCCGGGCCGGTGTTCTGTCGCGATCTGCCCACAGCGGAACTGGATGCGCTGGCGGCGCGCATCGCTGCGCGTCCGTTCGAGTTCGTCGCGCAGGAGATGGTGAATATCTCGCAGGCGCCTGTGCTGGCCGAAGGTGCGGAGGGCAATGGCGCGGGCGGGCTGGTGGCGCGCAACATCGGCCTGCGGGTGTTCGTCGCGGCAACGCCCGAGGGCTTTCGCGTGATGCCGGGCGGCTTGGTGCGGGTGGCCTCCGAGACCGACATGCGCGTGGTGTCGATGCAGCACGGCGGGGGCAGCAAGGACGCGTGGGTGTTGAGCGAGGCCCTGGTGGCGGCGCGCCGCCCGGCGCCGCCCGTGCCTGGCCAGCTCGCGCCGCGTGAGCGCAGCCTGCCGACGCCCGGGCTGGCCAGCCGCGTGGCAGAGAACTTCTTCTGGTTGGGGCGCTACAGCGAGCGCGCAGATGGTTCGGCGCGCCTGGGCCGTGAAACCCTGCGCCGTCTCGGCGGCCTGGCGGTGTTCGAGCCGCTCGCGGCCGAGGCCGGGGTCGATGCGGACGACCCCTGGTCGACGCCGACCTTGGCGGCGCTGGCCCGCCTGTGCGAGCGCTGCGGGCTGTTGCTGCCATCGACGCAATCGCTCAAGCAGACGCCCGCAGGCGCTTCACCGGGGCCGATGGAGGGGCGGCGCCCGGCGGTCGCGACCGAGCCTCAGTCCGCCACCGAGCGCGGCATCGAGTTGCTGGCGGGGGCCTTGTTCGACGATCGTCGCAGCGGCAGCGTGGTGGCCAACCTGCGTGGGGTGCTGCGTCTGGCGGCGCAACTGCGCGACCGCCTGTCGCCCGACAGCTGGCGCATCTACAACCGTCTTACCGAATTTGCGACGCCGGCAACGGAGGCGCCCAGCCTGGGCGAGGCCATGCACCGCCTGGATGAGTCGCTGCTGTCGCTGGTGACGCTGTCGGGTTTCGTCATCGAGAGCATGCCGCGCGATGCCGGCTGGCGCTTCATGTCGATCGGCCGGCGCATCGAACGCCTGCAGTTCCTCACCGCGGCCTTGTCGGCCTTGCTCACGGTGCCCGAGCACGGGGCGCTCGAAGCCCTGCTGGCGGTGACTGATGGCGAGATCCGCTATCGCAGCCGCAACGCCCGCGGCCTGGCACCGCGGCCGGTCGCCGAACTGGTGATGTTCGACGCGGACAACCCGCGCGCCCTGCGCTACCAGATCGAATCGCTGGTCGAGCACGTCGCCCGTCTGCCTGATGGGGAAGCGCTCGGTGCGCCGCTGCAGGCATTGCTGACCGAGCTGGATGCGGCACTGGCTTGCAACTGTCTGCTGGGCTTGTCGCTCGATCACGGGTCGCCGCGGGTGGCGGCGGCGTGCGACACGGTCAACGCCTTGTTGTGGCGAATCTGGGGGGCGGGCAACACCCTGGCCGAGGCGATATCCCACCGTTACTTCACGCATCTGGATGCGCGCAGCCATGCCACCGCCTCGCGTTGATGCGCTGCCCCCGATGCAGCACTACGAGATCACGCATGACACGACCTACCGGTACGCCAGTCCGGTCCTGCTGTCGCAACAGATTGCCCGCCTGCGTCCGCGCACCCTGCCGCGCCAGCAGTTGCTTGCCCACCGTCTGGAGATTTCGCCCGAGCCCTCCGCGCTGACGGAGCGACTGGACTTCTTCGGCAATCCGACGACGCGCTTCGGCCTCTACGCCCGGCACGAGGTGCTCCGTGTGCGGGCGCAGAGCCGGGTCGCCGTCGACCCGCCGACCTGGCCTGCGCCGGCACGGAGCCTGCCGTGGGAGGCGGCACGCGACCACTTGCGCGATGCCTTGTCGGGCCACGCGCCGTTGCAGGCAGAGGCGCGCGATGCCGGGCAGTATCGTTTTGCGTCGCCCTTCGTTGCACTGGGCGCGGAAACCGCAAGGTATATCGACTATGCGGCATCGTGCTTTACCCCCGGGCGGCCCTTGCTGGAGGCGACGCTGGCGCTGTCGGCCCGCATCCACGCCGACTTCTGCTTCGATCCGTCGGCCACTCTTGTGGCGACGCCGGTGGCCGAGGTCTTTGCCCAGCGGCGCGGCGTGTGCCAGGACTTCTCGCATCTGATGATCGCCTGTCTGCGGGCGCTGGGCTTGGCGGCGCGCTATGTGTCGGGCTATCTGCTGACCGAGCCGCCGCCGGGGCAGCCGCGCCTGATCGGCGCCGATGCCTCCCACGCCTGGGTGGGTGTGTGGTGCCCGGGTATCGGCTGGATCGAGTTCGACCCCACCAACGACATGCAACCGGCCGAGGGCCACATCACCCTGGCCTGGGGGCGCGACTATGGCGATGTCTGCCCCTTGCGCGGCGTCATCCTGGGGGGCGCCGAGCACGCGGCAGAGGTCGCGGTGACGGTGATGCCGGTGGATCGGGTCGAATGTCAAGGCGCGCGCGCACCATCTTGATGCATCGCATGCCAAGCTGGTGCGCACCAGCGCGGTGCACGCCGGCCGATCGTGCGTCGCTTCGCCCGCGCCCACGCAATTCCCCATGGATCGTGGGGTTGGCACGCTTTCTGCTGAGATGCTTTGGACGGGAGCCCAAACATGATCGCAGACAGCAAAATGACCGACGCGAAACCCTACGATGAAATGCACGCCGCCGACGGTTCGGTGCGGGAGCACTACCTCAGCTACGCCGAATGGCTGGCCGACATGCCGCGCGAGCGAATCGAGCGCAAACGCAGCGAGGCCGATGTCGCCTTCCATCGCGTCGGCATCACCTTCAATGTGTATGGCGCGGAAGGGGGCAAGGAGCGGCTGATTCCCTTCGATCTGCTGCCGCGCATCATTCCCGGTGCCGAGTGGACCGCGCTCGAAGCGGGTCTGCGCCAGCGGGTCAAGGCGCTCAATGCCTTTCTCGCCGACATCTATCACGATCAGGAAATCCTGCGCGCAGGGCGCCTGCCCGCCGATCAGGTGCTGAACAACGCCCAGTTCCGTGCCGAGATGAAGGGCGTGCAGGTGCCGGGCGGGCTGTACGCGATGATCGCCGGCATCGATCTGGTGCGCGCGGCGGGGGCGGACGGCAAGGGCGAGTATTACGTGCTGGAGGACAACCTGCGCGTGCCCTCGGGCGTCAGCTACCTGATCGAAAACCGCAAGATGATGATGCGGCTCTTCCCCGACCTGTTTTCGCGCTATCACGTGCAGCCGGTCGAGCATTACCCGGATCTGCTGCTGGAAACCCTGCGTGCGGTGGCGCCGGCCGGCGTGCTCGACCCCACCGCGGTGCTGCTGACGCCCGGGGCCTACAACAGCGCCTACTTCGAGCACAGCTTCCTTGCCCAGCAGATGGGGATCGAACTGGTCGAAGGCCAGGATCTGTTCGTCAAGGATGACACGGTGTTCATGCGCACCACCCAGGGGCCGCGCCAGGTGGATGTCATCTACCGCCGGCTCGATGATGATTTCCTCGATCCGCAGGTGTTCCGGGCCGATTCGATGCTGGGCGTGCCCGGGCTGATGTCGGCCTACCGTGCCGGGCGGGTGACGCTGGCCAATGCGGTCGGCACCGGCGTGGCCGACGACAAGTCGATCTACCCCTACGTGCCCGAGATGGTGCGTTTCTATCTGGGCGAGGAGCCGATCCTCAACAACGTGCCCACCTACATGCTGCGCGAGAAGGACGACCTGGCCTACACGCTGGCCCACCTGCCCGAGCTGGTGGTGAAGGAAGTCCACGGCGCGGGCGGCTACGGCATGTTGGTGGGACCGGCGGCGACGAAGGCCGAGATCGAGCACTTCCGCCAGCTCATCCTTGCCGCGCCGGAAAAGTACATCGCCCAGCCCACCTTGTCCTTGTCGACCTGCCCGACCTTCGTCGACGCCGGCATCGCACCGCGCCATATCGACCTGCGCCCCTTCGTGCTGTCGGGCGGCAAGGAAATCCGCATGGTGCCCGGCGGCCTGACCCGCGTGGCGATGAAGGAAGGCTCGCTGGTGGTCAATTCCTCGCAAGGCGGGGGCACCAAGGACACCTGGGTCGTCAATTGAATCCGATCGCGCATCGCATCACGCTGGGGGAATCATCATGCTGAGCCGCACCGCCGACCACCTGTACTGGATGGCGCGCTACACCGAGCGCGCCGAAAACACCGTGCGCATGCTGGACGTGTCCTATCGCATGTCGATGCTGCCGCGCAACAACGGCAGTCATGACGATGGCTGGGGCGCCATTCTGGCCATCAGCGAGCTGACCGAGGCGTTTGCCCGCAGCGGCCGGCCGCTGACGCCGCGCGACGTGATCGAGTTCGTCGTGCTCGACCGCAACAACCTGTCGAGCGTATGGAACTGCCTGCGCGCCGCGCGCGAGAACGCGCATGCCGTGCGCGGCACGCTGACCGCCGAGATGTGGGAAACCACCAACGCCACCTGGCTCGAGATTCGCGACATGACGCCGGACAAGCTGCAGGCCACCGACCTGGGCGAGTTCTTCGAGTGGGTGAAGTTCCGTTCGCACCTGCTGCGCGGTGTCACCTTCGGCACCATGCTGCATGACGACGCCTTCCAGTTCGTACGCCTGGGCACTTTCCTCGAGCGCGCCGACAACACCGCGCGCCTGCTCGACGTGAAGTACCACAGCCTGCTGCCCCAGGTCGAAAGTCCGACCAGCACCACCGACTACTACCAGTGGGGTGCGCTGCTGCGCTCGGTGTCGGCGTTCGAGACCTATCGCCATGTGTATCGTGACGTGATCACGCCCTACAAGGTGGCCGAGCTGCTGATCCTCAACGACGCCATGCCGCGCTCGCTGCACGCCTGCGTGGACGAGGTGAACGAGATCCTGGGCGAGATCGCCAACCTGCATTCGGCCGAAGCGGCGCGCCAGGCGGGCGAACTGCACGCCACGCTGCACTACGGCCGCATGGACGACATCTTTGCCACGGGACTTCATCCTTGGCTGGAGCGTTTCCTCGAGCGCATCAATCGCCTGGGAGACCGCGTCAGCGACAATTTTCTCGTTCCGGTCGCCGCCTGAACGATGGATGGCGCAGCCCTTCGACAACACGCAGGAGGGCGGCGTCGAACAATGACCTGACAGGACGCCTGCATGACCTATTGTGTTGCGATGTGCCTCGACGAGGGGCTGGTTTGTCTGTCCGACTCGCGCACCAATGCCGGGGTGGATCACATCAACACCTTCCGCAAGATGACGGTGTTCGAGCGCGCCGGCGATCGCATGCTGGTGTTGATGAGCGCCGGCAACCTCGCCATCACCCAGGCCGTCATCAACATCCTGCGCGAGCATGCCGCCGTGCAGGACCGCCAGAGCCTGTGGAATGCGCCGACGATGTTCGAATGCGCGCGTCTGGTGGGCGACACCATCCGCCGCGTCCATCAGCGCGACGCCGAAGCCTTGCAGCAGTTCGGCGTCGATTTCAACGCGTCCTTCATCCTGTGCGGGCAGATCGATGACGAGCCGCCGCGGCTGTTCAACATCTACGCCGCCGGCAATTTCATCGAGGCGACCAGCGATACGCCGTATTTTCAGATCGGCGAATCCAAGTACGGCAAGCCGATCATAGACCGCGTGGTCAACAGCCACACCTCGCTCGATGAAGCCGCCAAATGCGCCCTGATCTCGATGGACTCGACGATCCGCTCCAACCTGTCGGTCGGCTTGCCGCTGGACCTCCTGATCTACAAGCGCGACAGCCTGAAGGTGACGCGCCATGTCAGCATCGACTGGGACAACCCCTATTTCGACATGATCCACGGCCAGTGGGGCGCCAGCCTGCGGCGCGTGTTTGCGGAACTGCCCGACCCCGACTGGACGAACTGGCCGGCGGACATCGAGCCGCGGCCGCGTATCCGTGGCGCCCAGGAAGTGCCGGTGCGGGAACACGTCGAGCGCGGTGCCGGGACTGACTGACACGCGCAGCGGGGCCGTGTCGGGCGACCGCGTTGGTGCGTTTGCGACGAGGGGGACACGTGCGCGCTGATCCCGCACGGGTCCCGTGATGAAAAGCAGTGATGAAAACACTTGCGAAATTTTATGTTGCAGTGCAACATGATCACAACACCGCAGGAATGCTTCGGTGTCACCTCATACAAGGAGCAC
>Ga0209066_10000436_pt1 | contig 61672 bp, 56 predicted proteins | sample All_14_2_FD_187198 | JGI IMG/M metagenome (GOLD analysis project Ga0209066, IMG submission 187198) | Freshwater microbial communities in response to fracking from Pennsylvania, USA - Allegheny Zone_MetaG_DW_15 (SPAdes) (version 2) ...
ATTGCCCTCATTTTCCCCGGAGTTAAATTCATAGGGGAAATGCCGTGGCCATCCCAAGCAGAGCGAGCAAGTTGAAGGCCGAATCCAGCCTGGACCTGAAAGTGGGCCATGCGGTCAAGGATGCGCGCGCCTATTCGGGCATGACCCTGATGACGCTGGCGAAGAAATCCGGCGTTTCCGCCGCCATGATTTCCAAGATCGAACGCGGCCAGGTCTCCGCCTCGCTGTCGACGCTGAATGCCCTGGCCGAAGCGCTGGGCGTGCCGATCATCAACCTGTTCGCCGAAACCGTGCATCGCAGCGAGTATTCGCTGGTGAAGGCCGGCCAGGGTGTGGCGGTCCGCCGCGCGGGCAATACCTTCAACCATACCTATCGCATGATCGGGCGCATCAGCCCGACCCAGTTCGATTTCGAACCCTATATCATCACGCTGGAACGGCCGATGGGCGGCGAGCCCATCTATCACCATGCCGGGGTGGAGTTCATCCATATCCTGGAAGGGGCGGTGGATTATCGCTGTGGCGAGGATGTGCTGCGCCTGGAACCCGGCGACAGCCTGACTTTCGAAACCCTGACCCCGCATGGCCCGGTACAGCTACTGACCGATAAGGTGGAGATGCTGACGGTGATCGTGCGTCCCAAATCGACGGGGCGGTAAGGTCAGAATATTTCTTCTAAAGACATAATTTTCCTGATGGTGTATTCCTGACTCTCCGACCAAACGGGGATCATTCGGTATGTCCGCAAAGGTTCTGACACCCATCACCCAGGCGCTGGAAGCGGGCGTTCTGACCCGGCGCGAGCTGAAGCAGTGCATGCGCCGATCCAATACGCGCGGCCTTGCCCATGCCGTAGGCTTCCTGGGGCTGATCGCGGCAACCGGCTGGCTGGTGCATCTGGCGATGGCAGGCTGGTGGCTGCTGCCGGCCATGTTCCTGCATGGGGTGGTGCTGGTGCATCTGTTCGCCCCGCAGCATGAATGCGTGCATTACACGCCCTTCCGCAGCCGCTGGCTGAATGATCTGGTCGGCAATCTCTGCGGCTTCGCGATCATGCTGCCACATCAGCATTTCCGCTATGAACATTGCGACCATCACACCTATACCCAGCTTCCCGGCCAGGATCCGGAGCTGATCCCCCTGCCGCAAAGCCTGTCGGGCTATCTCTGGTATCTCTCCTCCATCCCCTATTGGCGCAACAAATTCACCGAGCTGCCGCGCCATATCGCAGGCCGCCTGACGGAGGAGGAGAAGCGCTTCATCCCCGCCCCGGCCCGGCCCGTCATCTTCCGGGAAGCGCGGCTGATGGCCCTGGCCTATCTGGCGATCCTGGCCGCCTGTGCCGTTTTCGACTGGTGGGCGCCGGTATTCTATTGGTGGCTGCCCGTCCTGCTGGGCGAGCCGGTGATGCGCGCGATCCGCGTCACTGAACACATGGGCCGCCCCACGATCCGCGACATGCAGGTGAATACGCGGACCAATCTGGTGTCCTGGCCCTGGCGTTTCCTGTGCTGGAACATGAATTATCATGCGGAGCATCACTACGCCGCCTCCGTCCCGTTCCATGCCCTGCCCGCGCTGCATGCCAAGATCGCCGGGCATGTGCATGTCGAACCGGGCGGCTATCTGGGCGCCCATATCGACATCATCCGGCAATTGACCGGCCGGAAGCCCCGCATGGACAGCGCGACGGCGGAGGAAGCGGCATGACTACGCAGCGCCAGAAAGACTGGCACGATCTGATCGCGTTATCGGCGTTGGAACCGGGCGATGCCACCCCGGTCAGCTTCCGCGGCCGGGAACTGGCGGTCTATGATTCACGCGACGGCATCTTCGTCAGCTATGCCCGCTGCACCCATGGCGCCGCCAATCTGTGCGACGGCTATTTCGATGGCCGCAATATCGAATGCCCGCTGCATCAGGGGCTGTTCCAGGTCAGAACCGGCAAGGCGCTGGCAGCCCCCGCCGGGGTCAATCTGCGCATGGTGGAAGCCCGCGTGGTGGGCGGCATGGTGCAGATCCTGTTCTGACGGCTCAGCCGGGCAGCAGCGCGTCCAGTACCGGGCGCATCTGGTCATCCATGCCGATGGTGATGCGCAGCACCTTTTCCCCATCCACCAGCTTGTTGGGACGCACCAGCACCCCCTTGGCCAGCAGGGCGGCATCCGCCGCTTCATAGGACATGGGCTCGGTCCCCGGAAAGCGCAGCAGGAGGAAATTTCCCGCCGGTTCCGGAATGGTCCAGCCCCCGGCCCGCAACCGTTCCACCACGCGGGCACGGGTGCGCTTCACCGCCTCCACGCTGGTTTCCACATGCGCGCGGTCATCCAGCGCGGCCAGCACGGCGGCGATGGATGGGATGGTGAGCGGAAAGGTCGTGCGTACCCGGTTCAGCGCATCCAGGATCGGCTTCGGCCCGAAGGCCCAGCCGACGCGCAGGCCGGCCAGCCCGAAGGCTTTGGAGAAAGTGCGGAACACGATCACATTGCCCTGGCTTGCCGCCAGATCCAGGCCCGCCCGACCGATCTCGCTATATTCGACATAGGCTTCGTCGATCACCAGCAGCACATCCGGCGGCAGGACCGCATGCAGGGCCCGCAGCGCCTCCCCCGACAGGGCCACGCCGGTCGGATTACCCGGATTGTCCAGGAACAGGATGCGGGTACGCGGCGTGACCGCGGCCCTTACCTCCTCCAGATCGAACGCGAAGCCTCGATCCTTGTCGCGCTGGATTTCCACCGGCACCCCGCCGATTCCCGTCACGCCGGAACGGTATTTGGCGAAACCGTCGGAGAAATACATCCCCTCATCCCCTGCCCGCATGAAGGCCCGCAGGATAACCAGGATAAGCTGGTCCGAGCCCGTGGTGGTGATGATCCGGTCTTCCGGCAGGTTCCAATATTCTGCAATCGCCTGGCAGACTTCCGGGCTGGTCCCTTCGGGGTAGAGATGCACATCCCCCGCCGCCCTGCAGATGGCTTCCACCGCCTTCGGACTTGGCCCATAGACGTTTTCGTTGGAAGACAGCTTGATCGGATTGGCGATGCCCGGCGCCGTCGATGCGCCCTGAATATAGTCGGGAACATCCATCACACCTGGAACGGGAACGGGGCCGGACATGGCGAAAACCTCATGCAGGAAGGACTATGGCAAGGGCGCCATTGCTCCCCTGCTCCGGCTTGATTAAATACGCCGCCCATGTTTAAGCTCAAGACAAATTTGTACTGTTACGAAACAAAAGAGTGAGGTGAAGGAATGTCCGCCTGGATTCGCATGATCAGCGACGAGGAAGCCGACGATACATTGCTGGATGTCCTCAAGCTGGCGCGCACGCCCCATGGCACGGTCGATAATGTGATGCGGGTGCACTCCCTGCGCCCCAACACGATGCGCGGCCATGTCATCCTGTATCGGGCGGCCCTGCATGACGACACGAACACCCTGCCGACCTGGCTGCAGGAAACGATCAGCTCCTATGTCTCCATCCTGAACGACTGCCCCTATTCCCTGGCGAACCATTGGAAGAACGCGGCCCATCTGATCGGCGACAAGGCGCGCGCGGATGCCATCGAACAGGCCCTGCATGCCCGCCTGCCGGAAACCGTGTTCGACGGGCGGGAACTGGCCCTGATGCGCTACACCGAAAAGCTGACCCTGCATCCGGGCACCATGTTGAAGGCGGATGTCGACGCGCTGAAAGCCGCCGGGCTGGATGATGGCGAGATTCTCGAAGCCAACCAGATCATCGGCTATTTCAACTATGTGAACCGGCTGCTGAACGGGCTGGGCGTCAGCACGGCGGGCGACGTGGTCGGCTATTACAAGCAAGACTGAGCCCGCCTGCCTACCCGGAGCGGGCGTCGAGCGAATTGCGCTTGACGCCCGTTTCGTTAGCGGCAATATTTTTCTCAACACGACATTTTTCGCCAATGGAGAAAATCATGGGCTATGCCCAGGCCAAGCTGGTCGATGCGGAAACCATCCCGGTCGTTGACATCACCCCGCTCAGCGATGGCACCGACCCGATTGCCGTCGCCCATGCCCTGCATGCGGCCAGCCAGGGGCTGGGCTTCATCTATATCAAGGGCCATGGCATCCCCGATGCGGTGATCGATGCCGCCCGCCAGGCTGCCTTTGCCTTCTTCCGCACCGATGACCAGCAGAAGGCGGCCGTCAAGGTCTCGGCCCGCCATCGCGGCTGGCTGGCGGCCGGTGGCGCCAAGATGCAGGACGACGCGAAGGTCGACCTGAAGGAAAGCTTCATCTGGGGCTATCAGGACGATACGGGCGAATTGCCCGACGATCATGAACTGCGCGGGCCGAACCAGTGGCCGGGCTTCGTGCCCGATCTGGAAGCCAGGGCCATGGCCTATTTCGACCATGCCCACCGGGTGGCCCATCTTCTGATGCGCGGTTTCGCGCTGGGGCTGGATCTGGAAGAGGATTTCTTTCTGCGCAGCGCGGACAAGCCGCTCAGCCGCGCCTCCTTCGTCTATTACCCGCCCCAGGCGGAAGAGGCCGGGCCGGATCAGTTCGGCGTCGGCCCGCATACCGATTTCGGCGTGCTGACCGTGCTGTGCCAGGACAATGTCGGCGGTCTGCAGGTGGAAGACATCAATGGCGAATGGATTCAGGCCCCGCCCATTCCCGGCACGCTGCTGGTCAATGTGGCGGACCTTCTGTCCCGCTGGACGGATGGCGCCTATAAATCAACGCCGCATCGGGTGGTGAATTCCTCGGGTCGCGAACGGCTGTCGCTGGTGCTGGCCTATGATCCGAACCCGGAAACCATGATCGATGCGAAGGAGGTATTCGGGCCGGATTACAGCCCGAAAGAAGGCCCGATCAGCTGCGGCGATTACCTGGTCTGGCGCTTCGCCAAGGCCTTCGCCTATCGCAATAAGGCGTAAGCGCCTATGACCGGCGAGGCCCTGGCGCTGGGTGCGCGCAATCTGCTGCTGAACTGCGCCGGGCTGTCCGCCGGCGACGCCTTGCTGATCATCCATGAAGATCCGACGCTTGGCTGGCATGATCTGGATGCGCCGCAGGCAGTGGCGCGGGAGGCGGAGCGTCTGGGCATGCGCCCGCGCTTCCTGATGGTGGGGGCACCGGGTAACGAACCAGACCCGGTGGTGGAAGCCGCCATGGCGGACGCGCCCTGCGTGATCTTCTTCGCGCGCATAGGCGATCAGGACCGGTTCGGGGAACCCGATCCGACGCGGCGCAAGGTCATGTGCTATGCCAGACAGGCGGGCAGTCTGGGTTCGGCCTTCGGCGTGACGGACCATAGCGCGATGCTGGCGCTGAAAAGCGCGGTGAACGATGCCCTGCGGAAAGCGGCCCATATCCGCATCACCTGCCCGCTCGGAACCGATATCGGCGGTGCCAACCCCGCCCCCGACCCGGACGGGCCGCAGGATGTGACGATGCAGCGCTTCCCGGTCGGCGTACCGATGCCGTTGAGTGCACAGACGCTGGACGGAACCGTGGTGTTGGCGCGCCATCTGACGCCTACCGGCTCCAAGGTCTATGATCCCGCCTGGCTGGACATCCCCCGGCCAGTCATGGCGCAGGTTGAACAGGGCCGCATCCTGCGTTTCGAAGGCGCGCCGGACGATATGGCGGCGATCCAATCCCACTACACAGCGGTGTCGCGCCAGTTCGATATCGACCCCGGCATCGTGCATTCCTGGCATGCGGGCATCCATCCCGGCTGTGCCTATGCCTGGCCGGCCGGCGACGATCCCGATCGCTGGTCGAACTCCGTCTTCCAGAACCCGCGCTTCCTGCATTTCCATACCTGCGGCGCCTATCCGCCGGGGGAAATCTGCTGGATGGTGCTGGACCCGACGGTGACGCTGGACGGTGTGCCCCTGTGGCAGGATGGCGCGCTGGTGCCCGACAGGTTCCCGGCCATCCGCGCGGCCATCGACGCCTCACCGCAATTGCAGGTGCTGTTCGCGGACCCGGTGCGCGCGGTCGGGGTTTGAGCTGTCCGGGGCAGGCCGGGGCAGCCTTGCCCGTGTGGCTAGCCTAATTCGCACACCCACATGTTTCGAGACGCCGCTATCGCGGCTCCTCAACATGAGGGTGCTTTTTTTAGATACGTCCTCATCCTGAGCAACCTTCATCCCAAACCGTCGTGGTCGGGCCTGACCCGACCACCTTATGCCGGGCGGACGCAGGTCCGCGGGTCAAGCCCGGGGACGACGGCACAATGCTCGAGACGCAGTGAGCCACCCCCAGGCCCCTACCCGAAGGAATTCGCCGGCCGCGCCAGGCCCAGATGGTCGCGCAGGGTGGTGCCTTCATAATCCTCGCGGAACAGGCCGCGCGCCCGCAGGATGGGCACCACCTGGTCCACGAATTCCTCCGCCGGGCCAGGAAGATGGCTGGACATGATCACAAAGCCGTCCGCCGCCCCGCTGCGGAACCATTCCTCCAGATCATCCGCCACCTGCTGCGCCGTGCCGGCGACCAGACGATGGCCGGAGCTGGCGGCGGTGAAGTCGCGCAATTCGCGCAGGGTCATGTTATGGCGCCGCGCCAGTGATTTCAGCACCACGGCATGGCCCTGCATCATGCCCGATGGCGGCAGATCCGGGATCGGCTGATCCAGCGGAAACTGGTTCATGTCATGGCCCAGCCGGTCGGACAGCACCCGCATGGCAATCACGGGATCGACCAGGGCGGCGAGCCGGGCCACCTTCTCTTTCGCCTCCGCCTCCGTCCGGCCGATCACGGGCGAGACGCCGAACAGCACGCGCACCGCATCGCGCGGGCGACCCGCCGCCGCCGTCCTGTCGCGCAGCGTTTCGGTGAAGGATTTGGCCTCGTCCAGCAGCTGCTGGGTGGCGAAGACGACTTCGGCCGTCGCCCCGGCGAAGTCCAGCCCCCGGTCGGATGCCCCGGCCTGGAAAATCACCGGATAGCCCTGCGGCGGCCGGGTGATGTTCAGCGGCCCCAGCACCTTGAAGAACGCGCCTTCATGGCCCAGCACATGCATCTTGGCCGGATCGACGAAGACGCCGCTTTCCTTGTCACCGACCAGTGCGCCATCATCCCAGCTGTCCCACAGCCCTTTGACGATCTCCACATATTCCTCCGCCCTCGCATAGCGTTCCGCATGCGGCGGATGCTTGTCGCGGCTGAAATTGGCCGCCGCGTCGGGGCTGGAGCCGGTAACCACATTCCAGCCGGCGCGCCCACCGCTCAGATGATCGATGCTGGCAAAGGCCCGCGCCACATTATAGGGCTCGGAATAGGTGGTCGACACGGTCGCCACCAGCCCGATCCGGGAAGTATGCATGGCCAGCGCCGACAGCAGCGTCAGCGGTTCGAAGCGCAGCATCATGCCCGGATGGGCATCCAGCCCCGTATTCACCGCATCGGCGAAGAAGACGAGGTCGAGCTTGCCCCGCTCCGCCACCTGCACCACATGGCGGATCAGCTCGAAATTCTGCGAGCCGAACTGGGCTTCGGGCAGGCGCCAGCCCGCGACATGGCTGCCCGTACCCAACACGATCATGCCCAGATGCATTCTGCGCGACATCGCCGCAATCTCCCTCAACGGCCAGCCAGCCGGGCCAGTTCTGCATCGGTGGTCAGAAGCTCCAGCTGCGGCGCGCGGGTTTCCAGAATGGCAAGCGCGGTCGCATGCAGCTCCGGCGTGCCGGCGGCGCAGGCATCGGTGACGACCCGCACCACGGCCCCGCCATCGACCGCCGCCAGCGCGGTCGACAGCACGCAGCAATCGGTGGATACGCCGCAGATCGTGACGGAAGGATGCGGCCCCAGAATGGCCATTGCATCCGGCACCCATTTGGAAAAGGTGTGGCTGGCAATGCTCAGCCGTCCTTCCCAAGCCTCATCCAGCCCCCACAGCCAGGCCGCATCCGCGCCATGGGCGAAATCCCAGCGATCATAATAATGCTTCCAGCTGCCCTGGATGGTTTCGGGCGGCACGAAACGGGTGAACAGCGCGCGCTCGCCATAGGCCTCGGCAAGGCGGGCCACCTGACGCGAACTGGCATCCATGCCCGGCGTGAACCAGGGGCTGGTCGGGTGGGAAAAGGCCGGCTGGTGGTCGATCACCATCAGCCAGTCGCGATTGGTATCCGGCATCACGCACTCCTCCTGGCAAGAAAACCCCGGGTCAGCGGATCGGCCGGGCTGTCCAGCACCTGGGCCGGGCTGCCCGTTTCGATAATGCGGCCATCGGCCATGATGATGACGCGATCCGCCACCTCGCGCGCAAAGCCGATTTCATGCGTCACCACGATCATGGTCATGCCGCTGTCGGCCAGATCGCGCATCACCGCCAGCACCTCCTCCGTCAATTGCGGGTCGAGGGCGGAGGTCGGCTCGTCGAACAGCATCAGCTTCGGTTCCATCGCCAGGGCGCGCGCAATGGCGATGCGCTGCTGCTGCCCGCCCGACAGCTCGCGCGGATAGGCGTCGGCCCGCCCGACCAGCCCGACCCGCTCCAGCAGGACCCGCGCGCGCTCCACCGCTTCGGCGCGGCCAAGCCCGCGCACCCGGATCGGCGCATCGATGATGTTGCCCAGCACCGTCATATGGGGGAACAAATTGAAGCTCTGGAACACCATGCCGATATCGGCGCGCTGGCGGCTGAGCGCGCGTTCGGAAATGCGAATATAGCGCCCGCCCTGCTCCCGGCAACCGATGGGCACGCCATCCAGCAGCACCAGCCCGCGATCCGGTGTTTCGATCATGTTGATGCAGCGCAGAAGCGTGCTCTTCCCCGCGCCGGAGGGGCCGAGCAGGCAGATCACCTCCCCCTTGGCGGCCTCCAGGTCGACACCTTTCAGCACCTCGGTCCCGCCGAAGCTTTTGTGGATGTCGATCAGGCGCAGGATCGGACTATCGCTCATCCCGCCTCCCTAAACCATCGCCAGGGCGGAACTGCCGCTGCCGCGCGCATAGCGCTTCTCGATGAAATGCTGCACCACCGACAAAGCGCTGACCAGGATCAGATACCAGAGCGCGGCCACGATCAGCAGCGGCATTGTTTCGAAGGTTCGCGAATAGATCAGCTCGACTGAATGCATCAGCTCGCCCAGCGCCACCACGCTGGCGATGGAGGTGTATTTCAGCATGCCGATCACCTGATTGCCGGTCGGCGGCACGATGGCCCGCATCGCCTGGGGCAGGATGACGACCCGGAAGCTCTGCCACGGCGTGTGGCCCAGCGCCTTGGAGGCCTCGCTCTGCCCCCGATCCACGGACAGGAGGCCCGCCCGTATGATCTCCGCCATATAGGCGCCCTCGTTCAGGCCAAGGCCCAGCATGGCCGCCGTGAAGGAGGAAATCGCCACCGTGGCCGAGATTTCGTAGAATTTCGGCCCCCCGAACGGAATCCCCAGGCTGAGTTCGGGGAACAGCGCCGCCAGATTGTACCAGAACACAAGCTGCACCAGCACCGGCGTGCCCCGGAAGAACCAGATGAAGCCGTGGGCGCACAGGCCCAGCAGCCGGTCGCCCGACATCCGCATGGCGGCCACCACCATGCCGACAGCCATGCCGATCAGCATGACCAGGGCTGTCAGCTGCAGCGTGGTCACGACCCCGGCCAACACGCCGGGGTCGACCATGTAGCGCCAGACAATCGGCCATTCGAAGCCGGGATTCGTCAGCAGCTGATAGGCAACCCAGGTCAGGATGAACCCGACCAACGCCAAGCCGAACCACCGCCCGACACGCGGCGGTTCGTGGATGACAGGTGCCCTACTCTCCATGGGTCTAGAACTGCGGCGGGTTCTGGATCTGCTCCAGGCGAAGCGCACCATCCGACACACCATACTCCGCCATCAAAGCCGGATAGCTGCCATCGGCCAGGGCGCTTTCCAGCGCCAGCGTCAGGGCTTTGCCCAATGCAGTGCTGCCCTTGCCGATGACGATGCCCGACAGGGTCATGCGGCCCGGCAGCACGGGTTCGGTCATTTCCAGCTTCGCATTGCCGCGCGCGATATGCACGCCCACCGCCTTGGCGGTCATGAAACCGTCGCCGCGTCCATTGGCCACCGCCATATAGGTGTCCGCGCTGTTGGGATAGAAGGTCATGGTGATGGCCTTCTGCCCATCCGCCACGCATTTGGCCGACAGCTCCTCGGCAATCGCGATCTGGGCGCTGCCCTGGGTCAGGGCCAGGCTGCGACCACAGAGATGGTTGATATCCACATCCTTGCGCCCGGCCCGTACCAGCAACCCATAGCCCGAATTGAAGTAGGGCACGAAGTCGACGACCTTCGCACGTTCCTGGGTAATGCCGATCTGGTTCACGCCGACGTCATAGCGCCCGGTGGATACGCCCGGCACGATGGAGGGGAATTTGATATCCTCAAACTCCGGCTTCAGCCCCAGCTTGGCCGAAAGCAGGGTCATCAGGCTGATATCGATCCCGACCATGGCGCCAGCTTCCGACTTATAGGCGAACGGCGCCCATTGCAGCGAGGTGGCGATCTTCAGCACGCCCGCCGCGCGGATTTCCTGCGGCAGGGCATCGCGCGCCGCCGGCACCACATCCTGGGCCTGTGCCGCCTGCGCACCAAGGACCAGCGCCGCCGCGGCCAGCGCCGCCATGCCTGAATTGCGAAGAATCATAAGGAAACGCATTGCCTGAACACTCCATTCCGCTTGTGAGATCATACGCCGGATAGAGGGATGACGATCACGGAGGGCGAAAGCCGTCGCGCAGCACGGCCGGCCGCGCGATCATCGCGCGGGCGTTCCGATCTGCTTGTGACGATCGCGCAAGGCATGGACGCGCAGGCGATGCTGCCCGTCCGGATGAAAGATTGGCTCCCGCCTGGGCGGGACAGCTATCGATGGCGAAACTCACCTCGCCCCGATCCTTCATGCCACCCCGGCATGGCGGCCACGCCCCCCGCGCACCCGTCCACACCGGTTATGGGGCAGCATCAAACCCAGACCGGCCGGGAAATCAAGCCCGCATATCGTCCCGGCCTGCCGCATCGCCCAAAATGCAAGGGATCGGGGAAGGTCGGCCGGGAAAATACTCGGTGTTGGGGGTGCCCCCATGGTTCGAGACGCCGCTGGCGCGGCTCCTCACCATGAGGGTGTTATTTTGGAGATCCCCGCATACCTCGGAGGTCCGAAGGACCGTCTCGAAGGATGCCCCATGGTTCGAGACGCCACTAGCGCGGCTCCTCACCATGAGGGGCACTGTACTGTTCCTTGCAGGCAGGACATCGCGGTCGTCAAAGCATGCGGGCGTGCTATTGCTTCTCCCTCGTACTGAGGGGGCCGTAGGCCCGTCTCGAAGTACGAGGGAAACAGTGGTCCATGGTTAGCCGAACCGTCCGGACATCAGCCCGGCTCCTCACCATGAGGGGTACTGTTCTGTTACCAGCAAGCAGGACATCGCGGTCGTCAAAGCATGCGGGCGTGCTATTGCTTCTCCCTCGTACTGAGGGGGCCGCAGGCCCGTCTCGAAGTACGAGGGAAACAGCGGTCCATGGTTAGCCGAACCGTCCGGACATCAGCCCGGCTCCTCACCATGAAGGGATACCCGCTTAGTCCTTCAGGATGCCGGGCAGCTTCAGCCCATGTTCCCGGGCGCAGTCGATGGCGATCTGATAGCCGGCATCGGCATGGCGCATCACACCGGTGGCCGGATCATTCCACAGCACGCGGGCCAGGCGCTTATCCGCCTCTTCCGTCCCGTCACAGCAGATCACCATGCCGGAATGCTGCGAGAAGCCCATGCCGACACCCCCGCCATGATGCAGCGACACCCAGGTCGCACCCGAAGCGGTATTGAGCAGCGCATTCAGCAGCGGCCAGTCGGACACGGCGTCCGAACCATCCTTCATCGCCTCCGTCTCACGGTTTGGCGAGGCGACGGAACCGGAATCGAGATGATCGCGGCCGATCACGATCGGGGCCTTCAACTCGCCTGTGCGCACCATCTCGTTGAAGGCAAGGCCCAGGCGGTGGCGCTGCCCCAGCCCGACCCAGCAGATGCGCGCCGGCAGGCCCTGGAAGTGGATGCGCTCGCGCGCCATGTCCAGCCAGTTATGCAGATGCGGATCGTCGGGGATCATCTCCTTCACCTTGGCATCGGTGCGATAGATGTCTTCCGGATCGCCCGACAAAGCCGCCCAGCGGAACGGGCCGATGCCCCGGCAGAACAGGGGCCGGATATAGGCCGGTACGAAACCGGGGAAGGCGAAGGCGTTCTCCAGCCCCTCCTCCAGCGCCATCTGGCGGATATTGTTGCCGTAATCGAGCGTGGGGACGCCCGCATTCCAGAAATCGACCATGGCGGCGACATGCACCTTCATGGACGCTTTCGCGGCCTTGGCCACCGATTTGGGATCGCTCTCGCGCTTGGCCCGCCATTCCGCCAGCGTCCAGCCCTGGGGCAGATAGCCGTTCACCGGATCATGGGCGCTGGTCTGGTCGGTCACGATGTCCGGCTTCACCCCACGCCGCACCAGCTCGGGGAAGACATCGGCGGCATTGCCGGTCAGGCCAACCGATTTCGCCAGGCCCGCCTTGGTCCAGCGCGCGATCATCTCCAAGGCCTCGTCCAGGCTGTCGGCCTTCTCGTCGACATAGCCGGTGCGCTGGCGGAATTCGATGCGGTCGGGATCGCATTCCACCGCCAGGCAGCAGGCCCCCGCCATCACGGCCGCCAAGGGCTGCGCCCCGCCCATGCCGCCCAGCCCGCCGGTCAGGATCCATTTGCCTTTCAGATTGCCGCCATAATGCTGGCGCCCGGCCTCGACAAAGGTCTCATAGGTGCCCTGCACGATGCCCTGGGTCCCGATATAAATCCAGGACCCGGCCGTCATCTGGCCGTACATCATCAGGCCCTTGCGGTCCAATTCGTTGAAATGGTCCCAAGTAGCCCAGCGCGGCACCAGATTGGAATTGGCGATCAGCACACGCGGCGCGTTCTCATGCGTGCGGAAGATGCCGACCGGCTTGCCGGACTGCACCAGCAGCGTTTCGTCGGCTTCCAGGGATTTGAGGGAGGAGACGATGCGGTCGAAATCCTCCCAGGTGCGCGCGGCGCGCCCGATGCCGCCATAGACCACCAGCTCATGCGGGGCTTCCGCCACATCGGGATGCAGATTGTTCATCAGCATGCGCATCGGCGCTTCGGTCAGCCAGCTTTTCGCGGTGATCTCAGGCCCGGTTGGCGGGTAGATGTCACGGGCGTTGCGGCGCGGGTCCGTCATGGAATGTTCCCTCCAATCTCAGCGGTCAAGGGCTGCGGCGGCGTCCAGCGCCACGTTCAGAATGCGTTGTAGAACCGGGCGCAGCATCTCCGCACGCTCCGGCAGATAGTCCCAGGGCGCTTCCTCGCGCATATAGCTGGACTGGGTCAGCTCCATCTGGATGGCATGCACAGCCGTGTCGGGCTGGCCATAATGGCGCGTGGTCCAGCCACCCTTGAAGCGGCCGTTCAGCACATGGGTATGGCCTTCGGCCCCGGCCGCGACGGACCGGACCGCTTCGGCGATCGCAGGCGCGCAGGAAGCCCCGCTATTGGTACCGATATTGAAATCGGGCAGCTTGCCGTCGAACAGATAGGGGATGTGCGAGCGGATCGAATGGCAGTCATACAGCAGCGCGAAACCGTGCTTCGCCTTCACCCGCACCAGCTCCGCCTGCAAGGCCGCGTGATAGGGGGCATGGAACAGGGTCAGTCGCCGCAGGGTTTCCGCCGCGTCAGGCTCCTGCCCCTCATGATAAAGCGGCAATCCGTCGAAATCGGTCAACGGGCACAGCCCCGTCGTCGCCTGCCCGGGATACAGGCTTTGCCCGTCCGGCGGGCGGTTGGCGTCGATCACATAGCGGTGGAAGGTGGCGCGCACCGTGGTCGCGCCCGGCACCAGCCCGGCATAGAGATCATGCACATGCCAGTCGGTATCGCTGATCGCGCGCCCCGTCGCATTCAGCCGATGCACCACATCGCTGGGCAACCAAGTCCCGGTATGGGGAAAGGCCAGCACCAGGGGCAGATCACCCCGCCCTATTTCGACAGGATCGGTCATGCCACACCCTCCAGCGCCGGGAACACGCCGCCGCTGGCCTTGAGCAGCGTGCCGGATTTCACCATGCCGGCCGCCGCTTCGATATCGGGCGCCATATAGCGATCATCACCCAGCGAGGGCACGCTGGTGCGCAGATGCGCCATCGCCCCGGCCAGTTTTGCGCTGGTCTGCAGCGGTGCCCGGAACTCCACCCCCTGGGCGGCACAGAGGAATTCCACCGCCAGGATATTTGCCAGATTATCCGCCATCCGCATCAGGCGGCGCGCGCCATGGGCGGCCATGGAAACATGGTCTTCCTGGTTCGCGCTGGTCGGCGTGGAATCGGTCGAACAGGGATGGGCCAGATGCTTGTTCTCGCTCATCAGGGCGGCCGTCGTCACCTCCGCGATCATGAAGCCGGAATTCAGCCCCGGATTGGGGGTCAGGAAGGGCGGCAGATCGTGGCTGAGCGTGGGATCGACCATCAGGGCGACGCGGCGCTGGGCGATGGAGCCGATTTCGGCCAGCGCCAGGGCGATCATATCGGCGGCGAAGGCCACCGGCTCGGCATGGAAATTCCCGCCGGAGACGATGCGGTCGACCTCCACCAGCACCAGCGGATTGTCGGTTGCCGCATTGGCCTCGATCCGCAGCGTATTGGCGGCCTGGCGCAGCAGATCCATCACGGCGCCGGCCACCTGGGGCTGGCAACGGATGCAATAGGGGTCCTGCACGCGGGTGTCGCCATCGCGATGGCTTTCGCGGATTTCCGAACCATGCATCAGCGCGCGCATGCAATCGGCGGCGTCGATCTGGCCGCGATGGCCGCGCAGGGTGTGGATTTCCGGCTGCAGCGGATCGGTCGACCCCATGATGGCATCGGTCGTCAGCACGCTGGAGAGCAGGGAATTGCTCAGCAGCGACCAGGCTTCGAACAGCCCGGCCAGCGCATAGGCCGTGGAAAACTGGGTACCGTTGATCAGGGCCAGGCCTTCCTTGGGGCCAAGTTCCACCGGTTCCAGCCCGGCGGCGCGCAGGGCTTCGGCCCCCGGCATCACCCGACCGGCGAATTCCGCCTGCCCCGCGCCGATCATCACCGCCGTCATATGGGCCAGCGGCGCCAGGTCGCCCGAGGCACCGACGGAGCCCTGCTGCGGCACGACCGGCGTCACGCCCTTATCCAGCATGGCTTCGATCAGGGCGATGACGGACAGCGCCACACCCGACGCCCCGCGTCCCAGCGACAGCAGCTTCAGCGTCATCATCAGCCGGGTTACGGCGCGCGGGGTCGCCTCCCCCACCCCGGAACAATGGGACAGGATCAGGTTGCGTTGCAGCTTGGCCGTATCCCCCGCCGCGATCTTGACGCTGGCGAGCTTGCCGAAACCGGTATTGACGCCATAGACCGGATCGGTGCCGGCCACCGCCTTGGCGATGCGGGCGGCAGCACGCCGAATCGCCTCATGGCTCGATTCATCGAGCTTTACGGGCAGTTCCTCGCGATAGACCCGCTCCAACTCCCGAAGCGTGGCATGGCCGGGTATCAAGGTCAGCATGATCAGGCGGAACCTCCGAAAAACCGCTTCAGCAGCGGATTGAATCCAATGCGATAGGACAGCTCCGCCGGGTCGCTGACGGACCACAGCGCCAGATCGGCACGCTTGCCCAGCTCCAACGTCCCAGCCTCGGCCGACAGGCCCAACGCCTTGGCGGCATTGCGGGTGGTGCCGGCCAGGGCTTCCTCCGCCGTCAGGCGGAACAGGGTGCAGCCCATATTCATCGCCAGCAGCAGCGAGGTCATGGGCGAGGTGCCGGGGTTGCAATCGGTCGACAGCGCCATCGGCACGCCGGCAGCGCGGAATTCCGCAATCGGCGGCAGTCTGGTTTCACGCAGGGCATAGAAGGCGCCCGGCAGGATCACCGCGACGCTGCCCGCCGCTGCCATCGCCGCCACTCCATCCGGGCCGACATATTCCAGATGGTCGGCCGACAACGCGCCATAGGATGCGGCCAGCTTCGCCCCGCCCATATCGGAAAGCTGTTCGGCATGCAGCTTGACCGGAATGCCAAGCGCTTTCGCCTTGGCAAATACCCGTTCCATTTGCGCGGTGTCGAAGGCGATGCTTTCGCAGAAGCCGTCCACCGCATCGGCCAGCCCTTCCGCATGGGCAGCTTCCAGACCGGGAACACAAACCTCATCGATATAGGCATCGGGCCTTCCGGCATATTCTGAAGGCAATGCATGGGCAGCCAGCCAACTGGTGCGGATCGTGACCGGCCTCACCTCTCCCAGCCTGCGCGCGGCGCGCAGCATGCGCAATTCCGCCTCGATACTCAGCCCATAGCCGGATTTGACTTCCAGCGTGGTCAAGCCTTCCGCCAGCAGCGCATCGACGCGCGGCAGGGAAGCCGCCACCAGCCCATCCACATCCAGTGCGCGGGTCGCCCGCACGGTGGAAACGATGCCGCCGCCCGCCGCCGCGATCTGCTGATAGCTGGCACCTTCCAGGCGCATGGCGAATTCCCGCGCCCGGTCCCCGCCGAAAACGATATGGGTATGGCAATCGATCAGGCCGGGCGTCAGCAATGCACCTTTCGCGTCCTCCGCCGGCAGCCCCGCGAATTGCACAGGGATATCTGTATCCGGACCGATCCAGGCGATCCGACCATCGCGCACGGCAAGCGCGCCATCGCGCACCAGACCATAGGCCGGACCACCGGGAACCATGGTGGCGATTTGGGCCTGTCGGATCAGATAGCCGGATGTCATGAATGTCTTCCTGTCCATCGAAAGCTGGCGTATTATGACTAGACATATTATGATTATGTCAAGCGCAGTGTGGTGAATTTGAAATTCGTATCATCCCTCAGGTCGCGCCGTAGCGAGTTTCGGATACGGGACACCAGTTTAGGAGCGATTCCGCGATGCCCGTTCTTCTGCCGCAATCGGAATATCGTCGCATGCAATGGGCCAATGGCGGCGGGGAAACCTGGGAAGTCGCCCGCTTTCCGCAGGGCCAGGCCGTCAGCGGCTTCGACTGGCGCATCAGTATAGCCACGATTTCCGAGTCCGGCCCTTTTTCCAGCCTTGCCGGCATTGACCGGCTGTTCCTGCCCTTGCAGGGGGCGGGTGTCTGGCTGACGATTGGCGATGGCGAACCGAAGCTGATGGAAACGGGCGACGCGGCCATCGCCTTTCGGGGGGAGGAAGCCTGCGACTGCCGGCTGGTGGATGGCATGGTGCGCGACCTGAATGTGATGACCCGGCGCGGCATCTGCACCGCGAAACTGGTCCGTCACCACGATGCCGGCCCGTTGCCCCTGCCGGCGGGGGCGGAGGTCATCCTGCTGCTGGCGCTGGATACCACCGGCATTCAGATCGGGCAGACAGACCATGAGCTTGGCCCGTTGGACAGCCTGATGATCGACAACCCCCAGCGCGACGCGCCCCTGCTGCGCAGCGATGGCAAGCTGATCGCCATCTCCATCTTCCGCGAAGACGAGGAAGTCGCCCGATGACCGCACTTCACTGCGCGATCGCCTATATTGATGGCGGCTGGAGCCGCGATGTCCGGCTGCGGATCGGCGCGGATGGGCGCATCGCCACGCTGGAGACCGGCGTCGTGGCGCAGCCGGGCGATGCCGTCTTAGCGGATCAGGCACTTCTGCCGGCCATGCCCAATCTGCACAGCCATGCCTTTCAACGCGCCATGGCGGGCATGACGGAAAGGCGTGGGGCATCGGCCGATAGTTTCTGGACCTGGCGGGAGTTGATGTATCGCTTCCTGGAGGTATTGACGCCGGAGGATATGGAGGCGATCGCCGCCCTGGCGCAGTTGGAAATGCTGGAGGCAGGTTACGCCGCTGTGGCGGAATTCCACTACATTCACCATGGCAAGAACGGCCAGCCCTATGAGGATCGGGCGGAGCTGTCGGCCGCCGTTTTCCGCGCGGCGCGCGCCACGGGCATCGGCCTGACCCATCTTCCCGTGCTCTACAGCCATGGCGGCGCCGGCGCGAAACCGCTCAGCCTCGGACAGGCGCGATTTGGACATGATCTGGAAGGCTTCCTGCGCCTTCAGGAACGCCTGGATGTGCTGCTGCGCGACCAGCCCGCCGATTGGCGGTTGGGGGCAGCCCCCCATTCCCTGCGCGCCACCACGCCGGACCAGTTGAAGACGCTGAAAACCGCCCTGCCCGGCCGCCCCCTGCATATCCATGTCGCCGAACAGGTGAAGGAGGTGGAGGATGTGCAGGCCTGGCTTGGCGCACGCCCCGTCGAATTCCTGCTGAACGAGATCGGCATGGATGCAAACTGGTGTCTGGTGCATGCCACCCAGGTGACGGAGGAAGAGACGCGCGCCATGGCAGCCAGTGGCGCGGTTGTCGGCCTCTGCCCCGTGACGGAAGCCAATCTGGGCGATGGCATATTCCCCGGCCCGGCCTATCGCGAGGCGGGCGGTCGTTATGGCATCGGCACCGATTCCAATGTGAACATCGCGGTAGCGGAAGAACTGCGCGTGCTGGAATATGGCCAGCGACTGCGCGACAGGGCGCGTTCCGTGCTGGCCGATGCTGCCACCTCCACCGGCGAAACGCTATACCGGGAAGCGCTTGCAGGCGGTGCCCAGGCGCTGGGACGCAATTGCGGCAGCATCACCACGGGAAAGCTGGCCGATCTGATCACGCTGGACCTGACCCATCCGGCACTTGTCGGTCTGGCCGCCGATCAAATCCTGGATGGCTGGATCTTCGCCGGCGGCAACACGGTCATCCGCCATGTCTGGTCGGCCGGGCGCGCGGTCGTGCAGAACGGAAAACATCTGGCACGCGACCGGATCCTGTCGGAATATCGCCGCTGCCGCGCAAGGCTGGCGGCCTTGCTGTAATGCCAGACTGCGATAGCAGAGCCCATCGCAGTCTGGTTAAGCCCGTGCGGCGACTGAGCAAAACCCACACATGCTCGGTCAAAGACCGGGCATGTTGGTATAGAATATTGGGGGAGCGTCCATTTCTTGCCGATATACCGTGACATCCAGGCCGAACTTCTGCGGCGCATCTCCACCGGTATCTGGCCTACCGGCACCACCATCCCGCATGAAACCGCCCTGGCGGCGGAATTCGACTGCACCCGTACCACCATCGGGCGGGCACTGCGGGAACTGGCTTCGGCCGGGCTGATCGAGCGCAAGCGCAAGGCCGGAACCAAGGTCATCGCGCGCAGCGGACGCGACGCCATCGTCACCATCTCGCCCGTGCGGGAAGAAGTCCGCGCTGCGGGGCAGGATTATGGCTATGCTCTGGTGTCGCGGGAACAGGGCAAGGCTCCCGACGCCGTGCGCGCCGCCATGGGGCTCTCCGCCCGCGACAAGGTCCTGCATGTACAATGCCTGCACTTCGCCGACGGCAAGCCCCATCAGTTCGAAGATCGCTGGATCAACCTGGCGACCGTGCCCGCTGCCAAGAAGCAGAGCTTTGAGGAGATCAGCCCGAACGAATGGCTGATCCGCGAAGTCCCATACAGCCGAGCACGCCATGTTTTCCGCGCCGCCCGCCCTGCCGAGCAGGAGCGCAACACGCTACGCCTTGCCCCCGATGAATGGGTTTTCGTGGTGGAACGCGTCACCTGGCTGGAGGCGTCGGCGATCACCTATGCCAGGCTGCTGCACCCGGCCGACCGGTTCCAACTGATCACACGCGACCCCGAAGCGATGCGCCAGAGCCCCGCCCCGGCTGGCGAGTAGACTGAGGGGAAACCGATCAGACCGAACCTGCCCGGCAGAATTCCAGAAACCGCGCGGACGATAGCGGCCGGCTGTAGACATAGCCCTGGACCCGGTTACAGCCGATCTCGCGCACGGCCTTCACCTCTTCCTCGCATTCCAGCCCTTCCACCACGGTCTTCATGCCGAGCGGCCCGGCCATATTCGCGATCGCGGCCAGCATGCGCGCCTTCTGGGGCTGCAGGTGGACATCCTGCGCCAGGCTGCGGTCGATCTTGAGGATATCGAGCGGCAAGGCGCTGAGATTGCCGAAGGAGCTGTAACCCGTGCCGAAATCATCGATGGCGAGACAGACATTCTGATTGCGCAGGGCATTGGCCAGCGCGAAAGTTTCGCGGACATCCTGCTGCATCACGCCGGTTTCCGTGATTTCCAGCGTCAATCGGTCGAAGGGCAGCAGGTTCTCCTTCTGGATCGTGTCGGCGAGCCGGGTCAGCGTGCGCTGGTTGAAGTCACCGGGGGCGATATTGATGGCGATGCGCATATCCGGCAGCGATGGCGGATCAACCTCGCGCGCCATGCGTCGCAGCATCACAATCGTCGCATCGATCAGGATTTCCTGCCGTTCGGCCAGGGGCACGAAGCGACTTGGCGGGATTTCGCCCAGCACCGGGTGCAGCCAGCGCGCCAGGGCTTCCGCCGAAACGATCCGGCCGTTCTCCAGATCAATGATGGGTTGCAGGTCAAAGCGGAACTGACGCCCGGCTATGCCCTCGGCCAGCTCGGCCGCGAGCATGCTCTGTTCGCGCATCTCCTCCACCCGCCCGGCCTCCGCGCGCTGCACCACATGCTCGCGGGAACGCAGGGCCGAGGACAGGGCGAGCGAGCAGCTATGCAGCAAATCCTCGATATTCCCGTCATCCTCCGGAAAAACCGCGATACCGGCGCGCCCCATCAGACGTTGCAACAGGCCCGCCGCTTCGAAGGGCGCATCGAAGGTCTCCGCCAGGATGCGCGCGGCGCGGACATGCTCGTCGAACTCGTCACAGCGTCCCAGAATGGCGAAGACCGTCCCGCTGATCCGGAAGACCGGTTGCGGAAAGCAGGCATGGACGAGCCTGCGTTCCACATCATTGAACAGGCCTTCCGTCACCAACTGCCCCAGCCCTTCGCGCACGCGGTCCAGGTCGCGGACACCCACCAGCATCATGAAACCGCGGCCGCCTTCGCGCAGAGCCCCCATCAGGGTGGCGAGCAGGTCCTGCTCGAACTGGCGACGACCCTGGCTGCCTTCGATCAGGCGCGCGACACCGTATAGCGTCCGGTTGCAGACCGGCCCGCGCATCAGCTCCAGCCGGCGGGCCGTGCCATCCTGTAGCGGGAACACACCCCGCGCGCCATCCTGCATCCAGGCCCAGTCGGTCAACCGGCCGGGATTGCTGTCGAAAGCCAGCCTGAGGGCTTCCGCCCCTGCCAGGCCATCGGGATGATCGATTTCATCTTCCAGGATAACGTGCAATCCGCCATCCGACAGGGACCAGCCGGTCAGGCCGGCACGCTGCGCCATGCGAATCCAGTCTTCGGGCTTGCACATTGGGACCGACCCTCCTTGACGCCTGGCGGATCGCCACGCGCAAATACCAATCCCGATCCCCCAGGCGAAGGCCGGATCAACTTTCCGGCCTCCTGCCCATTGTGATACGCCAAATGCTAATACTCGGTTTACAAGACCCGCCGATTTGCCCTTGAGAAGGCCTTTTCAGCGTCCCTCCCGCCTGTCGGCGCTGGTCCGCCCAAGATGGTTCGCGAAGCAGATGGCCACTGCCAGCAGGGACAACCCCATCCCCAGCACACAGACACCAAGCCAGCCGAAATTGCTCCAGGCCAGGCTTGCCGCCGCTGAACCGCCGGCACCGCCCAGGAACATGCCGGTCATGAAGATCGTGTTCAACCGGCTGCGGGCGGAATGATCCAGCGCATAGATGATATGCTGATTGGAAACCAGCACGCCCTGGATGCCGATATCGAGCAGGATGACACCGAGCGCGAGGCCCAGGATCGCATTCCACAGACCGAAGACCAGCCAGGCCGCCAAGGTCAGCCCGATACCAAGCCAGATGGCGGGCTCCGGCCCCCGGCGGTCGCCAATCCAGCCCACCAGCGGCGCCGCCAGCACGCCCGCCACGCCCAGAATGCCGAACAGCCCGGCAATATCCGCGCCCAACCCGAAGCGCGGTTCCTGCAGATGGAAAGCCAGGATCGTCCAGAAAGCCGTGAAGGTACCGAACAATACGGCCTGCAGCAGGGTGGCGCGGCGCAGCGTGGCTTCGCGCCGCCACAGATGGACCAGGGAGCGCATCACCGCGCCGTAGCGCATCACGACCGAAGGCGCATGCTGCGGCAGCACGCCATACATCACCGCCGCTCCCCCCAAGCACAGGGGCACGGCCAGCCAGAACATCTCGCGCCAGCCCAGATGGGCGGAAACGAAGCCCGATAGGACCCGGCTGAGCAGGATACCCGTCAGCAGGCCCGCCATCACCGTCCCCAGCGCTCTGCCCCGCTTCTGCGGCTGCACCAACAGGGTAGCAAAGGGGACGATCTGCTGCGCAACGGAAGCACCCAGTCCCAGCAGGAAGGATGCGGCCAGCAGCGTCCAGCCATTTGGCGCCAGCCCCGCCAGCGCCGAGAGCAATCCCAGCCCCGCCAATTGCGCGATGATCAACCTGCGCCGGGACAGGATATCCCCCAGGGGCAGCACAAGCAGCAGGCCAAGTGCATAGCCAAGCTGGGTCGCGGTGGGGATCAGCCCGATCAAACCCGGCGCCCCCAGCTCCGCCTCGATCAGGCCCAGCATGGGCTGATTGTAGTAGATGTTCGCAACTGCAACACCGGCCGCTGCGGCCATTACCAGCAGTCCAAACTGACCGATCTTCGGCGCGCGGTCATGCTCCTGACCGGCATGATTGGCAGACATGTCAACAACCCTTTGCTGCATCTGAAGAGGAGCTCACCATAGCTCCACATCAATTTCTGTAGTAGTGATGCAATATGATCATCCTGAATAACGGAATTCGTTATAATGGACACGCGCGATGTACAGGTTTTTGTGGCAGCGGCCCTGGCAGGCAGCCTGTCGGAAGCAGCCCGGCGCCTGAACCTGACCCCGATGGCGGCAAGCCGCCGACTGGCTGCCCTGGAGGCCGGGCTGGAGCGCAGATTGATGCACCGCACCACCCGTTCCCTGTCCCTGACGCCGGAGGGCGAAAGCTTCCTGCCCTTCGCCCGCGCGATCCTGGAGAGCGAAGGGGAAGGCCTTGCCCGCCTGCGCGCGGAAGAGCGGGGCGCGGCCGGCCTCTTGCGCGTTTCCGTCCCCGTCGCCTTCGGCCTGAAGATTGTGGCCCCCTTCATTCCCGAACTGATGCGCGATAATCCGGAACTGCGCATATCCCTCGACATGACCGATGAACTGCCGGATCTCGTCTCGGAGGGAATTGATCTGGCCATCCGTGTCGCCCGGCTGCGCGACAGTGGTCTGGTCGCCCGCAAGCTGGCAGATAATCCGCGCTATCTGCTGGCCGCGCCATCCTATCTGGCAACCCGCCCCGCGCCGCGCCGGCTGGAAGACCTGGCCGGGCATGATACGCTGTCGATGCAGAGCGTAAAGCATTGGTTCTTTCAGACGGATACCGGCGAGCGGGCGATGCGGATCGAATCCCGCTTCCGTGCCACCAGTATCGAAGCCTGCCATGCCGCCTGCCTGGCCGGGGCGGGCCTGACCATTTTGTCGGACTGGAATGTCCGCGACGATCTGGAAACCGGCCGGCTGGTGCGGATCGATCTTGCGGACGGCGTGCCGGAATTGCTGGCTATCTGGGCGATCTATCCCACCAGACTGATGCTGCTGCCGAAAGTGCGGGTGTTCATCGATGCGGTTACGCGCGCCCTGCCGGCGACAGGCGACGCATGAGCTTGGCCCGCGCAGCCAGCAGCGGCAAGGTAACAATCAGGCAATAGGCACCCAGCCCCGCAAGCTGCCCGGGAAAGCCCAGCCCCAGATCGATCAGCGCGCCCGACAGGCCGGGACCAAGCGCGGATGCCAGTACCATCATGGCAACGATGCCCCCCCGAATCGCGCCCAGATACCGCGTGCCATACACCTCCGGCCAGAGGGCACCGAACAGCGCCAGCGAAAATCCGTCCGACACGCCATACAGCGCCATGAACCCGTAGGCGGACCAGGGCGCATCGACCAGGGACAGAAGTACGAGGCCCAACCCGAACGGGATCAGATAGAAGGGCAACAAGGCGCGGGCGGACAGCCGATCCACCAACTGTCCCGCCAGCAGCAGGTTGGCGACTGTAACCATTGCATAGACCGGAAAGGCTGCGGCAAACACCTCCGGCCCCCAGCCGCGCAGCTCCGACAGATGCACCTGATGGAAGAACACGGTGTTGCTGATGAAAGCCGGCGGCAGCATGCCCAACAGCAGCACATAGAAAACCGGGTCGCGCAGCACCTGGCCGCGTGTCCAGTCGCGAACCGCCTGCGGCTGCGTGCCTGCGGCCATCCCATGCTGCGGGTCGCGTTCCACCCGCGTCAGGGTCCAGGCCAGAGGAAGGACGGCCAGCAACAACACCACCGCCGCCAGCAGCCAGATATCGCGCCAGCCAAGCCAGACCGCCAGTGCCACAAAAGCCAGCGGCAACACGGCCTGCGCCGTATTCAGCCCGAGTGCGGAGATGGAAATCGCCCGCCCCCGCCCGGAGGCGAACCAGCGCCCCAGCGCCGTATAGGCGATATGCACCAGCATGCCTTGCCCGGCGAAGCGCAGCAGGAACAGGGCAGGCAGGAAGAACCAAAGGCTCTGCGCCAGCCCCAGCCCCAGCGCGCCCAGCGCCAGCAAAGGCAGGGTGAACAGCAACACCTGGCGAACCGGTCTGCGGTCCACCACCGGGCCAATCCAGGCCAGACAGAACGCTGCCGCCAAGGTAACCGCCATATAGAGGCCACCAAAAGCACCATGTGTCAGCCCGAAGGCCGCCCGGATTTCCCCACCCGACAGGGCAATGAAAAAGGTCTGCCCGAAGGCGGAAGCAAACAGCAGCAGAAATCCGCCAGCCAGCCAGCGGATATTCGCTTTCAGGAAAAAGAGCATGGGGAAAACCGTGACCGATCAGAGGTTGCGAGGCCAGTCAACACCATGGCCCTGGACACGGCAACGACAGAAATCGCGCAACGGTCTATTCCAACCCGGCAAAGGCTGGCGCATGATCGATTCGGCCATCCTGCCGAGGAAGACCATCGGGCTGCAACGCAAGCGCCATCAGATGCGGCCCCGCATAGGGCGATTGAAACCCGCGGGCCAGTTCGGCGGAAAAGCCGAAGCGGGAGTAATAGGCCGGATCACCCAGCACGAAGACGGCCTGCCAGCCCATCCCGCTGGCCTCCGCCAGCGCCCTGCGAACCAACGCCGCGGCCACGCCCTTACGCCGATGGCTTTCGGCAACCGCCAGCGGCGCCAGGGCCAGGGCGCGGAATGGCGCACGCAGGCGCGACAGCAGCACATGGCCGATGGGCCGGTCGCCATCACTGGCAAGCAGGGAGATCACCCCATCACCATCCGCCCGCAGTCGATCCACCAGTTGGGACTCGGCTGGCGTCGGGAAACAGGCGCGATGCAGCGCGCGCAGGGCATGATGGTCGCAGGGAGCTTCCGGCCGGATCAACATCACGGCAGAATGCCGCCAAACCCGTCTGGAAGAAAGCCCGTCATGCGACTGTTCCTGCCTGCCTTCCTATTGCTTGCGCCCCTGGTGTTTGCCTCGGCCCATCCGGCTACGGCCAGGGAACCCGCCCAGGGCCTGACCATTGCCTGCGTGATCGGGGAACAGCACTGGTCAGCCACCCAGCCGCCGGTCAACCTGTCCCATATCTTCTGCGGGGAGTTGAGCCGCCGGGACAAGGCGGTCGGGCTGCATGCCAGGCCGGGCGGCACCCTGCCCGCCACGGCGCGGGATTTCACCCTATTGAAAGCGCCGGATGCGGACGGGGTCTATGAAGCGCGCTTCCGCATCGGCGAAGGTCGGCGCTGGCGGCAAAAGCAGCGCTCCAGCTTCTTTCCCGACCATTGCGAGCCTGCGGATATCCTGGCCTCCATCCTGTTCGCCGAAGCCCAGTCCCCCACGCGTCCCAAATTCCGCGGGGCATCGGGGCCGGAACCAAGGCAGGACGGCTATTGCTATGGCCTAACCGGTCGGCCGCTCATGCTGGAAGGCTGGCTTCTGCCCGACGGGCCGAAACGGATCAACACTGCCTGGCCGGTGCGAGGTGAATAGGGCGCCGGAAAAACAGCTGACGACGCTGGGACTTGTCGCCTAGCCCGGACGAAGGTGGTCGGGTCAAGCAACCGTGGATGATCCGAAGGCTGCTTTCCAGCTGGACGCGATTACTGTTCGCCGGTTCAGCCTCCCGCTCAGATATCGATATCCTGCACGCGGTCGGCGTTTTCCTGGATGAAGGCAAAGCGCAGCTCCGGCTTCTTGCCCATAAGGGTATCGACCATCTTCGCCGTTTCCCGCAGGCTCGATAGATTCTCCTCCGACGAGCGGTCAGGCAGCAGCACCCGGATCAGGCTGCGCTTGCCCGGATCCATGGTGGTATCCTTCAGCTGTGCCGGAGGCATCTCGCCCAAGCCTTTGAATCGGCTGACATCCACCTTCGCATTGGATTTGAAATGCGATTTCATCAGCCGGTCCTTGTCAGCATCGTCGCGGGCATAGATCGACTTGCCGCCCTGGGTCAGGCGATAGAGCGGCGGCATGGCCAGGAACAGGCGTCCCGCTTCGATCATGCCCGGCATTTCGCGATAGAAGAAGGTCATCAGCAGGGTTGCGATATGCGCGCCGTCGACATCGGCATCGGTCATGATGATGACGCGCTCATAGCGCAGCTTGTCCAGCTTGAAATCCTGGCGCGTGCCGCAGCCCAGCGCCTGGGTCAGATCCTTCAATTCCTGATTGGCGTTGAGCTTGTCGAGCGAGGCGGAGGCCACGTTCAGAATCTTGCCGCGCAGGGGCAGAATCGCCTGGGTCTTGCGGTTGCGCGCCTGCTTGGCCGAGCCACCGGCCGAATCGCCTTCGACCAGGAAAATCTCGGTCCCGTCCGCGCTGGATTCACTGCAATCGGCCAGCTTGCCCGGCAGCCGGATTTTGCGCGTCGGGCTTTTGCGCGCCATCTCCTTCTGCGCCTTGCGGCGGTTGCGCTCCTCGACTTTTTCCAGCACCCATTCCAGCAGCTCATTGGCCGTCTGCGGGTCTTCCGCCAGCCAATGATCGAACCGGTCCTTCAGCGGGCCTTCGATCAGCTTGGCCGCGCTGGGCGAGGCCAGCTTATCCTTGGTCTGGCCCTGAAACTGTGGATCGGCGATGAAAATGGACAGCAGCGAGGCCGCCTCCCCCATCACGTCATCCGCCGTGATCTGGGCTGTCTTCTTGTTACCGACCAACTCGCCATAGGCACGCAGCGATTTGGCGATGGCCGCGCGCAGGGCACCTTCATGCGTGCCGCCCTGCGGTGTCGGCACCGTGTTGCAATAGCTCTGCGAGAAGCCGTCGATATCGATCGGCCAGGCCACCGCCCATTCGGCCGAGCCCACCCCGGACGGGTCCTTGATCTCGCCGGCGAAGGGGCGTGGCGTGACCATCCGGCTCTTGCCCAGCGCTTCCGCCAGATAGTCGCGCAGACCACCAGGGAAATGCAGATCGACGGAGGTTGGCGTGTCCTCCCCCTGCTCCAGCAGGTCGGCGGCACAGCGCCAGCGGATTTCCACGCCCTTGAACAGATAGGCCTTGGAGCGGACCATCCGGAAAAGGATGGATGGTCTGAACTGCAGATTCGCTCCGAAAATCTGCGGATCGGGCCGGAAGGACACGGCGGTGCCGCGCCGGTTGCTGATCGGCCCCAGATTCTGCAACGGCCCGGTCGGCAGGCCGCGCGAATATTCCTGGGCATACAGCGTGCGATCACGCGCCACTTCTACCCGCAGATGTTCCGACAACGCATTGACGACCGAGATACCGACACCATGCAGACCGCCGGAGGTCTCATAGACCTTGCCGGAGAATTTGCCACCGGAATGCAGCGTGGTCAGGATGACTTCGAGGGCTGATTTCGGCTTGTACTTCGGATGCGGGTCGACAGGGATGCCGCGCCCATTGTCGCGGATCGTCACCAGATTATCGGCCGCGAGTTCCACCTCGATCCGGCTGGCATGGCCCGCCACCGCCTCATCCATGGAATTGTCCAGGATTTCGGCGACCAGATGGTGCAGCGCACGCTCATCCGTGCCACCGATATACATGCCCGGACGATGCCGGACGGGCTCAAGCCCTTCCAGCACCTCAATCTGGGCGGCGGAATAATCATCATCCGCCTTCACGGCGGCGCTTTGAAAAAGATCTGACATGGGACGATACTAGCAATCGGAGGCGGCGCTTGCCAAGCAGATCGGGTAGGCTTTGCACCAAGATCCTACAAAATGTTGAGAAGGAGCGGATTTCCATGACCGATGCGGGAGAATCGCCGCGCGGCGAGCTACAGCTTCGCACCCTGGCCATGCCGGCCGATACCAACCCTTCCGGCGATATTTTCGGCGGTTGGCTGCTGTCCCAGATGGATATCGCGGGCAGTCTTTCCGCCCGTGTCATAGCCCATGGCCGCACTGCAACCGTGGCCGTCGATTCGATGACCTTCCACCTGCCCGTCTTTGTCGGCGACGCCGTCTGCTGCTATGTTGAGGTGGAAAAGATCGGCCGCACCTCGATCACCACGCGTGTGCAAGCCTGGGCCATGCGTGGCGGCGACGGGGTAAGGGTCAAGGTAACGGAAGGCCGTTTCATCTATGTCGCCATCGGCCCGGACCGCAAGCCGCGCCCGATCGACCCGGAAACAAGGATGGCATGAGCCATGGATATCCGCATTGAGACGCTTGCCCCTCTTGGCTGTCTGGCCCGCATGGCCCGTGGCCCCTACCCCGAATCGGCACCCGCCGCCTGGGCTGAACTCAGCGCCTATGTTGGCGAGGCCGGGCTGAAGCCCCATGCCGCTGTCGGCTTCGGACTGGACCCGATCTGCGGCACGCCGCCCGGCATGCTGCGCTATGTCGCCTGTGTCGCCATCGAGGAGGCACAGATCCCCGAAACGCTGCCGGCCCATATCCATCGCAGGCGCATCCCCGGCGGGCGTTGGGCGATCCATCGCATGATCGGCCCCTATCAGGGCATGCCCCAGCTTTTCCTGGCCATGCATCAGGAATGGTATCCGCAATCGGGCGAATTGCTCGATTTCATGCGTCCCTTCCTGGAGATTTATGTCAACGACCCAGGGTCGGTGCCGCCCGAGGAGTATATCACCGATCTATGCCTGCCGCTGCGCGAACGCCCGGACGAGGCGGTGGACGAGCTGATCGGGGCGTAAGGCCATATTGCCCGCGCTTAGAGTGCGCCGTCACCCCGGGCGAGCATCCGTGATGCGAGACCCGGGGTCTGTTTCCAGATGGGCAAAAGATCCCGGCTCGCGGGCTCGCGCCCTTGGCCGGGATGACCTTCTTTCCCTATTTCGACGTCGCCACATAGACGCCGTCCCAGCCCTCGCCAGGCGGGGCGAGCCGGAATTCGGCGATGCGTTCGGCATAGATATCGTAGAAACCGTCCAGCTTCCCTTCGACACCTCCCTTGCCCTGCGCAAGCAGCCGTTCCGCCTCGTCCCAGTTCTGGGCACGATAGGCCGCCATCATGGCATCATGCAGGGCCTTCTGCGCGGCATAGGCTTCCACCCCGAATTCGCGAATTTCCCCGATGGCGGTGAAGATCCGCACCGCCTCCTTCTTGCCCTTCACGGCGATCAAATCCAATTCGAAGGTGGCAAACCGCCCGGCGGGCAGGCCCCTTTCGGTTTCCTCGCCGATCACGAGACCGACGCCATAGCTCTTGGACTGGCCTTCCAGGCGTGAGGCGAGGTTCACCGCATCGCCCAGCACCGAATAGTCGAAGCGCTGCGCCGAGCCCATATTGCCGACCACGACATCGCCGGAGTTCAGACCGACACCAATGGCCAGCGCAAGATAGGGGATATTCTGTTCCGCCGCCTCCCGCCTGCGCACCACATTCAGCTCTTCCAGTGCCACGAACATGGCCAGCGCCGCCTCCACCGAATCGGCCTCCTGCTGGATGCGCGGCAGCGGCGCATTCCAGAAAGCCATGATGCAGTCGCCCATATATTTGTCGATCGTACCGCGCCGCTTCAGGATTTCGTCGGTCAGGGGCGTCAGCAGACGGTTCATCAACTGGGTCAGCCCCTGCGGATTGGTCTTGTAGAATTCCGAAATCGCCGTGAAGCCACGCACGTCGCAGAACAGCATGGTCATGCGCTTGGTTTCACCGCCCAGCTTCAACTGGTCCGGATTCTCGGCCAGCTGCTCCACCAGATCGGGGGAGAGATATTGCGAGAAAGCGGTGCGGACCTGGCGCTTTTCCGCCGCGTCACGCGCATAATTGGCATAGGTCAGCATGGAGAAGAGCAGCGCATTGACCGCGCCGGGATAGGTGACATCGACCAGCACCCGGTGTTCGGTGAAGGCCCACCATGCTGTGCCGATCAGGCCGGCCGCCACCACGGACAGGCCGACCAGGGTAAAGACGGGGCCGACGCGCGGGATGAAGAACATCAAGCCCAGCCCGATCAGCACCATGATTCCCATTTCAGCGCCGAGCATCCAGAAGGGATAGGTCAGGAACTGGCTTTCCAGCACATTCTCCAGGATATTGGCATGCACCTCCACCCCCGGCAGGCGCGGCTCGATCGGGGTTGATCGAATATCGAGCAGGCCGACGGCGGAAGTTCCCACTACCACCAACGCACCCTGCAGCTTTTCCTTCGGCACCCGCTTTGCAATCACATCGGCGGCCGAAACATACATGCGCCCGGAATTATTCACCGTATTGAAGCGGTCGGGCTGGGCGTAATAGACCCAAATGCGGGCCGCGCCATCGGTCGGAATGTTGAACCCGCCCCGCACCTTCGGTGTTTGCAGGCGAACCGACTGCACACCAATCTGGTTCTGGCCGCTGAAATCGAACTCCTCGCGAATGAAGGTGAAGATGGAGTTGCCCTGCAGCCCAACGCGCAGCATTTCCACCGACAGGGCCGGCTTCACCACCCCGGCGATTTCCGCCACCATCGGCACGCGGCGGACCACGCCGTCCACCTCCTCATCGACGGAGAAGAAGCCGAGACCGGTCGCCGCCGCTTCCAGTTCCGGAATGTTGTGGATCAGAACCGGCAAGCGCACGATATGATCGGCGGGGTCCCCACCACGCGCACCAAGCACGGAGGTGCGCTGGCTTTCCGGCGGCGGCGTGGGCGCTTCACTATCCGCGTCCAGATGCCGCGCGCCCGCCTGCCCCAATACGACGCGCATGGTTTTCTGCGCCTGGACCATCGCCTCCTCATTGCGGGGCAATTGCTTCAGCCGATCCAGCAGATCGACATCGGCACCGCGAATGGTGGCGGCGATCCGTTCTGGCGAGGTGCGGTCGGGCTCGGCGAAGACCACGTCGAAGCCGACCACGGCGACGCCATAATCGCGCAGCGCGGCGATCAGATCGCCCACCAGCGTGCGTGGCCAGGGCCATTGCCCCAGCTCCGCCAGGCTTTTCTCATCGATATCGATGATGCGTACCGGCGATTTCGGGTTGGCTTCGCGCGGTTGCAGAATGTTGTAAAGGTCGAACGTCTTGACGCGCGCCGCTTCCACAATGTCCGGATCAGCGCCGCGCAGCCAGACGGCCCCGGCCAGCAGGGCCATGCCCACCAGCGTCAGCTTGGAGGGTTTCCACCATTTGCCCCGACGCTCCCCCTTGCGCTTTGGCAGGATCGCGCGCAGGCGGCCCCACAGACCAAGCCCACGCGTCCCCTCGTCAACACTCGACACGGATCGACACTCCCTACTCTCGCCCCGGCATAGCTTACCGCGCTGGACGGGTTCATGCGAATCGGAAAATCGAATCCGGCGATGTGCTGATCATCCACACAGTAGCCAATTCCGTGTTAGGTTATTGGAACTATGAGACTTTTACCGAAGGGCTGGCGCCAGGGTCCATATCAGATAGGCTTCTTGCCATGATCAATTCCTTCCTCTTCCCCCGCATGGCCCTGGCGGCGCTGTTCTGTGCCGGGCTCAGCGCCTGTGTGACGGCCGAAAAGGCCGGTGCGCCAGGTTCGATCAGCGCCGCTGATCCGGTCATGCTCGAGCAGCCGCGTTTCACCGCCGGCGATTATTATCGCTTCGATCAGCCGGATGCCGTCTGGCGCGTCACCGCGATCGAGGAGCAGGATCTCGTCCGCTGGGAGTTGGAGGCCGGCCGCGGCCAGCTGACCTATCAGCACCCTTTCTTCCCGCCTCTGGAATGGTGGAGCGAAGGTACCGGCAATGGACGCCGCCTGATTTCCGACGTGAAGGGCGATCTGTTCCCGATTGCGATCGGCAAGCGCATGACCTTCAAGTCGACCGTCAGCGCCGATACGCCGCCCCATGCCTGGGAATATGACTGGTCCTGTGAATCCCTGCGCGAGGAAGAGGTGACCACCCCGATCGGTCGCTTCGATACAATCGTGGTGCAATGCGGGCGGGTGCAGCCGGACGAATATATGTTCTGGTATGCGCCGACGACCGGTTTCTATGTACGCTATCGCGTAACGCGCTTCGGCCAGCCGCCCCTGACACGCGACCTGATCGGCTTCCGCAATGCCGTCCTGGCCAGCCGTGGCGAGGCTTTGGCGAAGTTGCAGGTTCCCGGCCCGGATGGCATGGCGCTGGAAGCGCCGCCCGCAACCGCCCGCATGCCCGATGTAGCGCAGATCGAACCGCAGCACGCCGCGGCGCCGGCCGGCCCGACGGCCCTTATCCCGTCCGCCGGTGCGACGCCTCCCACGGTAACGCCAGCAGCAGCGGTGCCAAATCCGCCGGCCGCTTCGACGGCCCAGACGCCGCCCCCGGCCACCACGGCCGCGCCGCAGCCACAAATGGCCGCAGCAGCGCCTTCCCCGGCGGCCACCCCGACGCGCCCTGCTGTTCCCGCCCGCACCCCACCGAAAGTGGCAGAAACCCCGTCCGCGCCAGCTCAGGCCGTGGCGGATGTGCCCGCCGGAGCCGCAGCAAAGCCCGCAGCAACGGCGGTCGCCACAGCGGCTTCCGAGACAGTAAAGAAGGCCGGGCTACACTTGGCTTCCTACAAGGATCGCGAAAATGCCGAGCGGGGCTGGAAACAGTTGCTCAGCCGGAACGAGGATGTGCTGAAAGGTCTGACCCATACGGTGGAACCGGTCGATCTGGGCGATCGCGGCACCTTCTATCGTCTGGTTGCCGGCCCGGTCACGGATCGCGATCAGGCCCAGCGCATGTGCGGCACGCTGAAGACGCGCGGCGCCTATTGCCAGTTGATCAATTAGGGCCTGTCGGAACGGTTTCCGCTCCTATGGCCGGGTGAAATTGTCCCGCGCCTCCTGCGCCAGCGGGCGAAAGGCACAGCCGCTGGCATGGTCGTTGACCAGCCCCATGGCCTGCATGAAGGCATAGACGGTCGTCGGGCCGACAAACCGCCAGCCCCGCTTCTTCAGCGCCTTCGACAGGGCTTCCGATTCGGGAGAGGTGGACCGGGTCTGCGGTTCCCCCTGCGATGCCGGATCGGCCTGATAACGCCAGACGAAGGCGGCCAGCGACCCCGCCTCCCCGACCAACTCCTGCGCCCGGCGCGCATTATTGATGGCCGCTTCGATCTTGCCGCGATGGCGCACGATACCAGCATCGGCCAGCAGACGCTCGACATCAGCCGGGCCGAAGGCCGCGACGCGGTCAATCTCGAAATTCGCGAAGGCGGTCCGGAAATTCTGTCGCTTGACCAGGATGGTGCGCCAGCTCAGGCCGGACTGAAAACCTTCCAGGCACAGCTTCTCGAACAAGGTGCGATCATCACCGACAGGAATGCCCCATTCGCGGTCGTGATAGTCGAGATAGAAATCGGGCGCTGCCTGACACCAGCGGCAGCGCGGCCTGCCATCCGGCCCATCCGTCGTCACATTCATCACTCACCTGTCCCTGAAATCCACGCGGCTTCATCTTCCTCAGCTTTCACGCCGAAAGAAAGGAAAGTCTTGCATCCAGACGCCCAGGCCCGATCTCCAGAATCTCAGCCGTCACGACCTGTTCGGCTACGAACGGGTCCGCGGCGATGCGCTGTTCCAGCGCCGCACGCGTACAGCCCGACGCCAGAACAGCACCGCCCAAACCCGGTTTGATACTGCCCGTCAGCAGGAAAACCCCATCGGCAAAACCCTGGGCGATCCAATCATTATGGCCGGCCATCAGGCGTGTCACCTCTGCCTTGTTTTGTGCGAAACGCAACAGAACCAGAAACACCCTGCTCTCCTTTCCTGCTGGGACAATTGCATGCGGTTCCGGCAGGATAACGACAGGGCGCATTGAATTATCTGCAAAATATGGAACAACGGGCTGAAAGAATCTTTCAGCTTCCCTCCAACAGGGGGCCTGCCGCCCTGATCTCGGCGGCCAGCGCGTCGGCCACCCTGCGACACCGGGGAATCCCGGCCAGCTCGGGATGCAGCAGCAGCCAGAGCCCCTGCCCCAGTTCCGGCAGGGGGGCACCCATCCGGATCAGCTCTGGAAGGCCAGTGCCGACGAAGCAGGGCAGCACAAGGCGCAGGTCATCCCAGTTCAACCGTGAAGAAGCCATGCCAGCAGGTCCCAACTCTGTCGTGGAACCCTACACCAAGCCATTCGACTAGAGCGAGTTTCAACCAATATGAACCGGTTCCGTTTCTCGATTGGCGAGATGGGCCGGAGCGTGAACCGGGCGCGGAGCGATGCAGGGCATCGCGCAAGACCGGTTTGCCGCCGGACATCCGCCAATCGGAAACCTGAAAGGACGGGCGGATTTGGTCGAAACCCGCTCTAATGCACGAAATGCAATGTCCGGAACCGCGCCCGCAAGGCCTTGGTCGCCGGGGCCAAGCTTTCCGGCGCCCCGCCCAGCAAGGCTGCCGCGATCAGATCGGCCAACGCCTCCACATGCTGCACCCTCACGCCCCAGCGCGTGATTTCCGGCGTGCCGAAACGCAGACCGTTCATATCGCCCTCAACCGGCGCGATGGGCAGGCCGATGCCGCTGACGATGAAGCCCGCCTTGTAGAGGGTTCTGGATGCTGCCTGACCGCCGCCGAACCGTGCCGCCTCCAGCGCGAATTGATGGGATCGGGTGAAGCCCTTCTCCTTCCCGAACACCGGCAGCCCGCGCGCGTCCAGCGCAGCGGCCAGGGCGCGCGACACGTCAATCATGGTCTTGGCATAAGCCGCGCCATGATCGCGCCAATCCAGCAGCGATATGGCAAGCGCGGCGGATTTCGCCGCATCGAAATTGGCGGTCAGGCCGGGAAAGGCGATCTCGTCCAGGCGCTTGGCAATCGCGGCGTCGTTGGTCACGATCAGCCCGCCGGCCGGCCCGCCCAGGCTTTTATAGGTGCTCATCGTCATCAGATGGGCGCCCTCGGCCAGCGGGTTCTTCCAGGCCCCACCCGCGATGATGCCGCATTGATGCGCCGCGTCGAACAGCAGCTTCGCCCCCACCGCATCGGCGATGCCACGGATTTCGGCCACGGGATGTTCGAACAGGTTCAGCGAGCCGCCGATGGTGATCAGCACCGGCTTTTCCCGGCGCGCCATGTCGCGCAGCCCGTCCAGATCGACCGTGAAACCATCAGCATTCACCGGCGCATGCAGGATGCGCAACCCGTACAGCCCGGCGCAGCCCGGCGCGTGATGAGTGACATGCCCGCCGATGGACCCCGGCGGCGCGATGATCGTATCGCCCGGCTTTGCAAGCGCCATGAAGGCGTAAAGATTGGCCAGCGCGCCCGATGCCACCCGGATTTCGGCGTATTTCGCCTGGAAGATTTCGGCGGCCAGCTCGGCGGCGATCACCTCCACCTCCTCGATTGCTTCCAGCCCCGTCTCATATTTGTCGCCGGGATAGCCCAGGGAAGGGCGCGACCCCATGCCGGAGGCCAGCAACGCTTCGGCCTTCGGGTTCATTACATTGGCGGCCGGATTCAGGTTGAAACAATCCTGCTCATGGATCACCCGGTTGCGACGGGCAAGTGCGGCGATGCCCGCCCCGATCTCTGCCGAGGATTGGCCGGCGGTGCGCGTCGCATAATGCTGCACCAGGGCTTCGCTGGCTTCGGGTACCCAATCGCGGATCGCAAGCGTCATGGTCGGTCATCCCTTTCCCTATCGTGGTCTTGGGGGAGCTTGACGCGGCCGGCCCAACCCGGCAAACCAGTTTATGCAAATTCGACTTTAGAAAAACTAGGCCTAAAGAATGTCCGTATCACCACCCCGCCCCAAAGGCCCACCGCTGAACGCCCTGCGCGCTTTCGAAGCCGCAGGACGGCTGGGCGGCTTCATGCGCGCGGCGGAGGAGCTGTCGGTCACCCCCGGTGCGATTTCCCAGCATATCAAGGCATTGGAAGACTGGGTCGGCGCGCCTTTGTTCGAACGACGCAGCCAGGGGGTTCGGCTGACCGCCACCGGAGCAAGGCTGCTACCGGAATTCACCGAGGCCTTCGACCGGCTGGGCGGTGCGGTGCGCGCCCTGCGCAATGCCTTGCCGCAGCCGGTGCTGAGCATCGCCACCCTGCCCAGCGTCGCCCTGCTCTGGCTGTCGCCGCGCCTGCCGGCGATCCGCAAGGCGCTGCCGCAGGTGAAGATTTCCGTCACCGCGATGGAAAGCCCGCCCAATCTGGAGCGGGAATTATTCGACTTGTCGCTGTTCCTGATCGAACCCACAGGCGCACCGCGCGAAATTCTGCTGGACCAGGATGACATCCTGCCGGTCTGCGCGCAGGAGGTCGCGGCCCGCCTGACACGGCCGGAGGATCTGGCGGGCGAGGTGCTGCTGCATGATGCGAGTTGGATCGGCGACTGGCCGTTATGGGCGGCGCGCACCGGCCATGACATCGGCCGCGCGGAAGATGGGCCGCGCTTCTCCCTCTACAGCCTAGCGCTGGAGGAGGCCCGCCACGGCGCGGGTGTGCTGATGGGCCATCGCGCACTGGTCGCCCCGCTGCTCGCCTCCGCCGCGCTGGTCGCGCCCTTTCCGGAATCGGTTCCGACAGGCAAGGCGCTGGTACTGGACGTGGCCGACGGGATCGACGGCAACACGGCCTGGACCGTGGCGAAGCTGCTGGGGACGGCATAGCGTTCGTATATCTGCGTCCCCTCGCGCTTCGAGACCGGCCTGCGGCCCCCTCAGCACGAGGGAAACAGAATAAAAAGACTGCATCCAGAGGAGGCCCGAAGGACTGTCTCGACGGAGTGGGCGTCAGGGGTTAGGGCTTGTCCAAATCCAAAAGCCCCCTAAACGAACAGCTCTTCATTCTCGCGCATGATCTGCGGCAGCCGCTCCATGGTGCCGGACAGATGCTTGCGCATGGTGCGCGCGGCAAGGTCGCCATCGCCCGTTTCAATCGCGTCCACCACGGCCTGATGGCCTTCCAGCACCGATTTCATCTTGGGCGTGCGCGGCAGGTCGAGTGTGCGCAGCCGTGCCAGATGCCCGCAACGCGCCGTGATCTGGCGATGCAGCGCCGTCTGGTTCACCGCCTCGAACAGCGCGCCGTGAAAGGCTTCGTCCAACTGTTTGAACAGCACGGCCTGCTCGACATCATCAACCAGGGCCTCCTGCATTTTCAGGAAACCCTTGGCCTTGCGCAGGGCCTCCATATCCCGGTGTTCGGCCAGCTGGCGCACCACTTCACATTCCACCGCGGTGCGCAGGAAATGCTCCTCGCGGATACGCGTCGCGTCCAGCCTGGTCACCACCGTACGCGACTGGGGGTAGGAGATGACAAGGCCGTCCTGCTCCAGCCGCATCAGGGCCTCACGCAAAGGCGACTGACTGATCCCGAAACGCTCCGCCAGCTCTGCCCGCTGCAGCGTGGTTTCGGGCGGCAGGTCAAGCGAGATGATGCGGCTTCTGATCTCGTCATAGACGCGGGCGGAAACCGGCACATGCGCGGTTGCGCGCATGCCATCCTCCGCCAACGCGCCCATCTCCGCCATGAAAGGGTTCCTGTTGATCATTCGCGCGCCGCGCCATGCCAGAGACGATACAAACCCCACCTGCGCCCTTTACATCAGGTATCCCGGTAACAGCAACGACAGAGCAGGGAAGACGATCAGTACCGCGAAGAACACCGCCATGGCGATGAAGAACGGAATAGCCGCCTTGGTGAAGGCCCCGCTCTTGCAATCCAACACGCCACAGACGGTGAACATGATCACGCCGACCGGTGGAGTAAGCCCGCCGAAATTGATCAGAGTGACGATCAGGATACCCATATGTATCGGATCATAGCCCGCCGCGGTCAGCACCGGCATAACGATGGGCGTTACCAGAAGGATATTGGCCGCCCCTTCCAGGAACATGCCGCTGACGATCAGCAGCGCCACGACCAGAAGCAGGATCAAAATCCGGTTCTGCGTCAGCGTGGTCACGAATTCCGCGATCTCCTGCGGCGCCCGTTCGATGGTCATGGCATAGCCCAGAATGGCGGCGGCCATGATCAGCAGCATCACCATGCCGATATCCGACACCGATTCCCTGCCGGCCTGATACAGCGCCTTCAGATTGAGGTCGCGATAGATCACGGCCCCTACGAACAGCGCATAGAAAACGAGGAAGGCGCCCGCCTCTGTCGCGGTGAACAGGCCGAAGCGGAAACCGATGATCAGGATGACGGGAAATGCCAGCGCCCAGATCGAGTCCAGAAAACTTTTCCCCAGTTCCCGCATCGGGGGAATGCCGGGCAGATCGGGCGCATAGCCGCGCCGCTTGGCCACAATCCAGGTCGTCACCATCAGGATGACGGTCAAAACCATGCCCGGAAGGATTCCTGCCAGGAACAGACGGCCGATCGACACCTCGTTGATGAAGCCGAACAGGATCAGCCCGATGGATGGAGGAATGGTCGCGGTGATGATCGATCCAAAGGCCAGGATCGCAGCGGTGGTCGCCTTGGAATAGCCCTGTTTCATCATGGATGGGCCGAGCAGCCTTGCCTCCATCGAGGCATCCGCGACGGCGGAACCGGAAATGCCCCCCATCACGAAGCTCAGCACGATGGACACCTGGGCCAGGCCGCCCGTCATCCAGCCGGTCAACAACTGCGAGAAGCGGACCAGCCGTTCCGTGATGCCGGTCGCATTCATCAGATTGCCGGCCAGGATGAAGAAAGGCACGGCCAACAGGGGAAAACTCTGCGTCGCCGTGACCATCTTCTGCACTGCGATGGTGGGCGGCATGGTACCGGTCAGAACGAAAACGGGAATGGCCGACATGGCCAGGGCGAATGCCACCGGCACGCCGGCGACGAGAAATACCGCGAACAGAGCCGCGACAAGAAGCAACATCAGACCAGATCCTTCCCGTCGGAAACCAGCGTGCGGCCGCGCAGATGGTCATAGAACTGCACCAAGGTGGTGCGCAGCATCAGCGCCAGCCCGACGATCATCGCCGCGTGATAATAGGAACCGGGAAGCTGCAGCGCCCCGTCCAGCCTGGAATGCATCAGCATGGTGTTCTTCCAGGCCTGCATCAGCAGGAAACCCAGCAGAACAGCCAGCAGCACCATGTTGAAACAGATCAGCAGATGACGCCGGCCGGGCGACAGCTTGTCCAGAAGCAGGGTCAGGCCGAAATGGCGCCCCTGCTGCATGGCAAGATCGGCCGCCAGCATACACAGCCACAGGAACAGAAGCTGCGCGATTTCAATCGACCAGATGATCGGACTACCCGCCACGCGCGCCACGGATGCGACACCGACCAGGATCACGATCGTGGCCAGCAGCACTACGGCCAGGCCGCACTCCACCTTCCGATACATGCCATTCCCCCGAAATAAAGAGATCGACATTCCAACACCCTGCCGGACATGCAGCAATGCGCCCCGCCCCCTATCGGAAGACGGGGCGCATCCTATTGAAATGCCGTTGGACTGCGTTGAAACTTAACGCCCAAGCACCTTGTTGACGATAGCCGCTTCCTTCTCAAGATTCAGCTTGGCATAGACCGGCTTCACCGCCGCCTTGAACGGGGCAAGATCGACATCACTGATCTTCACGCCGGCGGCCGCCACCTGTTCCATCGACTTTTCACCCAGCTCGATGGTCAGTTTGGAGGCGTAGCGGCCGTTCTCCACCGCCAGATCGCGCACGATCTTCTGGTTTTCGGCCGAGATGCTGCCCCAGGTTTCCGCCCCGATGACCAGCGCCGTGACCAGTTGGATATGGCCGGTCTTGGTGACGTTCTTGATCACTTCATGCAGCTTGGCGCCCGTGATGGCGGTCGGCTGGGCCTCCGCGCCATCCAATGTCCCCAGTTGCAGGGCGGAGTAGACTTCGCCGAATGGCATCGGCGTTGGCTCGGCGCCCATGGCGCGAATCGTCTCGATCCAGATCGGCGCCCCAATGGTGCGCATCCGCACACCCGCCAGATCGGCAGGCGAGGCGACCGGCTTCTGGGTCAGCGCGTGGCGCGGCCCCTGATACCAGTTGGACGCCAGCATCACGAGGCTGGCCTTGTCCTTCAGCTCATCCCCCCAGCCCAGATAGTCCTTGGAGAGGGCGAATTTGTCCGCCTGCTCGTAGTTGTCGAACAGGAAGGGCGCCGACATGATCGCCAGTGACGGCACGAAGCTCGACAGGCGCGCGACATCGGTCACGGTGCCGACATTGGCACCCGAACGGGCCTGATCCAGCATTTCGGTCGTGTCACCCAATTGGGACGCGTGGAACACATCCACCTTCACCGCGCCCTTGGTGGCGGCTTCGACATCCTTCTTGAACTTGTCCAGCCCCTGGCCCATCGGGTCGGACGGCGCCAGCACGGTTCCCAGCCGCAGTGTGGTCTGGGCCTGGGCACTGACGGCAAACCCCATGGCGGCAACAACCGCCGCACAGACTCCGAGTCCCTTCAACATCGTCTTCATCGCGTTTCCTCCTGTCGTGGCGACCCCGCGTCGCCAACTGATATTTTAGTTGCGTTGAAATCCTAAGTACGCCATCACTTGCATGTCAAATGGATTCTGGCAGCCTTGCAGGGCTGCGAACGGACCGCCCGAGACAAGGTCTGCGGCCAGCAGGAATCCCTGGGGAGTATGCGTCTGTGTCTGCAAGTGCCGATGCCGTTGCCTTCACCGTCGCCAGCGACGGATTTCATGCCAAGCTGGGCGAAAGCCCGGCCTGGAGCGCCCGCGAGGGCTGCGTCTGGTGGGTCGATATTGACGGCGGATTGCTATGCCGGACCGACATCGCGTCGGGCGCGACCAGCAACTGGTCCACGCCGGAACGGCCGGGATTCGTTGTCCTGACCGAACCGGACGGTCTGGCCGTGGGGATGGAAAGCGGCATTTTCACCTTCGATCCCGCCCGCTCGGCTTTCGCGCGCATCGTCGCGGTCGACCAGCCCGGGCATCGCTTCAATGATGCGACGGTGGACTGGACCGGCCGGCTCTGGGCCGGCAGCATGGCGCTGGATGCAACGCAGCCAACCGGCGTTCTCTATGCCATTGGCGCGGACAGGAAACCCCGCCCCATGATCCGGGGCCTGCGCACGGCCAACGGGCTGGCGGCCGATGCGAAACGGAGCCGGCTCTATCTTTCCGACACCAATCCGGCGGTGCAGCAGATCTGGACGCTGGCGCTGGATGGCGACCAGGGCCTGTTGGGCGAACGCAGCCCCTTCATCGATTTCACAAGGCTGGAGGGGCGCCCGGATGGCGCTGCCTTGGATGAGGAAGGCAATTACTGGATCGCGGGTGTCGGCGGCGCGATGGTGTACCGCTTCACACCGGACGGCCGGTTGCTGGACATCCACCCCACCCCCTGCCAATTCCCGACCAAGCCCGCCTTCATCGGCCCCCGGCTGGATCGCATCGCCCTGACATCGAAGGGCGGGGATACAGCGGCGGATGGGGCGATGGCCTTTTCCAGCCCCATTTCCCCGCCCGGTCAGGCAGTTCCGGCCTGGCGCATTGGCGGCATCTGACCCACAACCAAGAACAGCAGGAGTAGAATGCGGTGTCTCAGGCCAGGACAAGGAAGCAGCCTTCGGAACTGCGCAGCGCCAGATGGTTTGCGCCGGATGACCTGCGCTCCTTCGGCCATCGCTCCCGGATGATGCAGATGGCGCTGGGGCCGGAGGATTGGACCGACCGGCCCGTGATCGCCATCATCAACACCTGGTCGGAAGCCCAGCCCTGCCACATGCATTTCCGCGATCGGGCGGAAGAAGTGAAACGCGGCGTCTGGCAGGCCGGCGGCTTTCCCATGGAACTGCCCGCACTATCCCTGTCCGAAAGCCTGGTGAAGCCGACCACCATGCTCTATCGCAACATGCTTGCGATGGAGACGGAAGAGCTGCTGCGCTCCCACCCCATTGACGGGGCGGTGTTGATGGGCGGCTGCGACAAGACCACACCCGGCCTTGTCATGGGGGCCCTGTCGATGGGGCTGCCGATGATCTATCTGCCCGCCGGGCCGATGCTGCGCGGCAATTTCAAGGGCAAGCATCTGGGTTCGGGTTCCGACGCCTGGAAATACTGGGACGAGCGCCGGGCCGGCAATCTAAGCGCGGAAGACTGGCTGGGCCTGGAAGGCGGCATCGCCCGGTCCCATGGCCATTGCATGACCATGGGCACGGCATCCACCATGACGGCGATTGCCGAGGCGTTGGGGCTGACCCTGCCCGGCGCCTCCTCCATCCCCGCGCCGGATGCCAATCACGGCCGCATGGCGGCCAATTGCGGCAGGCGTATCGTGGACATGGTCTGGGAAGACCTTCGCCCGTCCGAGATTGTGACAGAGGCCGCAGTGCGCAACGCCGTCACCGTGGCGATGGCGACGGGCTGTTCGACCAATGCCGTGGTGCATCTCCTGGCCATGGCGCGCCGCGCGGGCATTCCCCTGACCCTGGATCAGTTGGATGCGCTGGGCCGCACCACGCCCGTCATCGCCAATATCCGCCCCAGCGGCGCGGACTATCTGATGGAGGATTTCTATTACGCCGGCGGGCTGCGCGCCCTGATGGCGCGGCTTGGCGACAAGCTGGACACCTCCGTCCTCACCGTATCGGGCCGCACGCTGGGTGAGACGCTGCAGGGTGCCGAAGTCATCAATGACGATGTCATCCGCCCGATGGACAATCCGGTTTATCCGGAAGGGGCGCTGGCAGTGCTGAAGGGCAATCTGGCGCCGGATGGCTGCGTCATCAAGCCGTCTGCCTGTGCCGCGCATCTTTTGAAGAACGAGGGGCGGGCCTTCGTCTTCGATACCTATCCGGAGATGAAGAAGGCGGTGGAGGACCCCACCCTCGACATCGAAGCGAATGACGTGCTGGTGCTGCGCAATGCCGGTCCCCAGGGCGGGCCCGGCATGCCGGAATGGGGTATGCTGCCGATCCCGGTGAAGCTTTTGAAGCAGGGCGTGCGCGACATGATCCGCATTTCCGATGCACGCATGTCGGGCACCTCCTACGGCGCCTGCATTCTGCATGTCGCACCGGAAGCCTTCATCGGCGGGCCGCTGGCGTTGCTGAAAACCGGCGATATCGTGCGGGTGGATGTGCCCGCGCGGCGCATCGACATGGTGGTCGATGACGCGGAGTTGGAACGCCGCCGGGCCGCCTGGGTGCCGAAACGCGCCTATTACCCGCGCGGCTATGGCGCGATGTTCGCAGCCCATGTCTCCCAGGCCAATGAAGGCTGCGATTTCGATTTTCTGGAGGCGCGCGACGGCGACGCCATCCCCGAACCCGATATTTACTGACCCCGGACATGGTGCTGACAATGAAAGCCGAGACTCGCGAAAAACTGATGGGCGTAAGCTGCGCCACGCTGACCACCGCCTTGTTCAAGCGCGGCCTGCGCAATGTCTTTCTGCAGGATGTCCATCCGCTGCGGCAGCGCGGACGCAACATGGTGGGGCCGGCCTTCACGCTGCGCTACATTCCCGCGCGCGAAGATCTGAACCAGCTTTCCGTCTTCCTGGACGCCAAACATCCGCAGCGCGTCGCCATCGAAACCTGCCCGGAGGGTCATGTGCTGGTCATGGACAGCCGGCGGGATGCGCGCGCCGCCTCCGCCGGGGATATCCTGGTCACCCGATTGATGAAACGTGGCGGGGCCGGTGTGGTGACCGATGGCGGCTTCCGCGACAGCCCGTCCATCGCGACGCTGGATATCCCGTCCTATCACCATCGCCCCTCCTCCCCCACCAATCTGATCCAGCATCAGGCCATCGACATCAATGTGCCGATCGGCTGCGGCGGGGTGCCGGTGTTTCCCGGCGATATCGTGGTGGGCGATGATGAAGGCGTGGTGATCATCCCGGCCACCATCGCTGACGAGATCGCGGAAGAAGCGGTGAACATGACCCTGTTCGAAAACTTCGTGTCCGAGCGCGTGCATGCCGGCCAGACCATTGTCGGCCTCTACCCGCCGACCGACCCGGCCACCCTGCCCGCCTTCGAAGCCTGGAAGGCCGCGCGGCAGGGCTGATCAGCCTGCAAGAATGGCCTGGATCAGGATGAAGGCTCCACCGCCGAGGATCAGCGCTTCCATGATCCGGCGGTGGAGCGCCAGGCCCATTTTCGCCACGGCGGCGCGCGCGATCCAGGTGCCGGGAAAGGTCATCACGCTCATCGCCAGCCCCGCGATTACCAGAGTGCTGTCCAGCAGATGCAGTTCGCGATAGGCGATCAGCCGCGCGACCGCGCTTAACAGGCCCAGCGCAGCATCCGTGCCCAGCAGCATGGCCCCGGCCAGCCCGTGCGACATCAGTCCGGCAATGGCCAGCATGCCGGAACCGACGGTTGCCCCCGACATCACCCCGAAGACCAGGCCCAGCGCGAGAAGACCTTTCGTTCCCAGGGCGATACCGCGGGCGGCCAGCAGCCGGTTCAACGGGATCGCCGCCATCAGCGTGACCCCCAGCAGAATGGCCGCACCCTGATCGCTCAACCCGCGCAGGAAAGTGGCCCCCAGCCAGACGCCCGGCAGGGAGGCCAGGAAGATCAGCCAGGCCGTGCGCCAGGCAACATCGCGCCGATAGGCAATCAGACGCGCGATGTTGGAGACCAAAGCGAAGACGCCGATCAGTGGCACGACGGCTTTCGCACCGACAATGGGGCTGAGCGCCAGCACCAGCACGAAGCCACCGCCGAAGCCCCCCATGCCGCTGATCAGCGCGGCCAGGAAGGCGGCCGCCCCCATCCACAGAATGGTGCCGACCCCCAAGCCCTCGATGGATAACGCCTCTGCCCCCATGATGGCCGGCAGAATGCTCCAGGACGCTTGGCATAGGCAATCAGACTTAAGCAAAAAAGGCCCCGGCGGCAGGTCCGCGCCGATCAATGCCCGGCGGCGAACATCGTGTTGAAGCGCTGGAAGAAGGCCGCGTACTCACCCCGCTCGGCGAAGCGCAGCGGGTGCACCCGCTCCACCAGCACTTCTTCCACCCCCGGGTTCCTGGTCAGGATATCCATCGTCTCGTCCATGAAGTCCTTCAGCGGCATGGCGTTCGGATCGCTCGCCTGACGGGGACCCTGCAATTCGGTCTGCACATAAGGCGGGGCAAGCTCGATCACCTCGACCGAGGTGTCGCGCAGTTGGAAGCGCAGCGACTGGGCATAGGAATGGATTGCGGCCTTGGTTGCACAATAGGTCGGCATGACGGCCAGCGGCAGGAAGGCCAGGCCGGACGACACGAACATCACCGCGGCCCTGTCGCGCGTCATCAGATGCGGCAGCAGCCCTGCCGTCAGCCGGATCGGACCCAACAGATTGGTGGCGACGGTCGCCTCCGCTGCTGCCGGGGCGTAATCAGGGGCCGTCACCGCCTCGTTCGGCATGATCCCGGCATTGTTGATCACGACATTCAGTTCCGGGAAATCAGCCCGGATGCGGGCGGAGGAATCCGCGACCGCGGTCGCATCCGCGATATCCAGCGTCCTGAAATGCATGCCGGGATGGGCGGCGGCAACCTCCTCCAGTATCGTTTGGCGGCGGCCGGTGATGATCACCGTATTGCCCAGGGCGTGGAAACGTTCGGCCAGCGCCCGGCCAATGCCGGAACCACCACCCGTGATCAGAATCGTGTTGTCGGTCATCTGCATCGGAACCTCCTTGGTTGCCCAGGGAAGGTAGAAGCGCTACGATCCAAACGAAAGTAGGCACCCATAAGATTTATACTACCCTGATGGAGAGCGTAATGGAAACAGATGGTTCCACGATCCCCCCGGAGACGGCAACGCTGGAGGGGGATGCACATTGGGTCTGCGATCCGGGGCTGGACGCGCTGGTGCGCGACATCATCGGCCAAGTCGCCGACAAATGGACCATGCTGGTGCTGGAGGTGCTGGAACAGAATGGCCGCCTGCGCTTCACCCGGATCGGCGATCTGGTCGGCGATATCAGCCAGAAGATGCTGACCAAAACGCTGCGCCGGATGGAGGCGGACGGGCTGGTCCAGCGCACGATCTTTCCGGTGATACCGCCGCGCGTGGAATATGAACTGACAGAGATGGGCCAGAGCCTGGGCGAAGCCTTCTGCCCGGTCTGGCTCTGGGCCCATCGGAACCGGGCGGAAATCGAGCGTGCGCGGGATGCTTTCCGCGAACGAAGCGATGCGCAGCGGGACTGAGTTCAGCCGCGATCAAACTGCGACGGCAGATGCTCAGTCGTCGCTCGGTATCAACCGGAAATGGCCGGGCAGATTTCGGCCACCTCCATCCTGTTGCGGCCATTGGCCTTAGCGTCATACAGCGCCTGATCGGCCACGGAGAGCCCCTGATCCAGCGAAGCCCCACCCTGGCTGGCATAGGCAAGCCCGATCGACAGGGTCATATCCAAAACCCCGCCGTTTTCCAGTTCCAGGGGCCGCTCGGCAATCGTTCTGCGCAGATGTTCCGCGATCTCCTGGGCTCGTTCCGGCGGGCATCCCGGCAGCAGGATGGCGAACTCCTCACCACCCAGCCGGCCGAACAGATCGCTCTGGCGCAGGCACGGCTTGGCCCGCGCGGCGAACAGGGCCAGGGCCGTGTCGCCGCCAGCATGGCCGAAGCGGTCATTGACCGACTTGAAATGGTCGATATCGACCATCATGAATACCATCGGCGCGTTGGAATTCTCCATATCGCGCAGCACGGCCGACGCCTTCATGAAAAAGGCGCGGCGGTTCAGCAACCCTGTCAGCGTGTCATGATTGGCCAGCACTTCCATTTCGGTCAGCAGCCGATTGCGCATGGCCGTGACACAGGATACCGCGACCGGCCCCAGGGTGATCAGCGCGATGGCAAGCCGAACCGATAGAAGCTCATAGGGCAGCGCGCCCAGCGACCCCATGGCCAGAAACTTTTCCTGGATCGCGATCAGCAGCCATACCGTATAGATCAGCGTCAGCAGGGCCGTCTGGAAACGGGTATAGACGATGGCTGCCCACAGAAGCGCAGGAACGGGAAATGCCCCGGCACCCGGCCCCGCCGCCATCATGGCAAGGATGGCGGCCGCGACAGCCGTCAGCACCGGGCCGAGCCTGACCAGCATGTGCCAGTCCAACATGATATGCCTGCGCTCCCAGCCACGCCAATCACTGCGCTCAAAAGCCAGAAACGCCGGCAGGATCGCGATATAGTTGACCAGTTCGGACACGAACCAGACCAGCCAGCCTTCGATCATCGTGCCATTGAACAGGACAGGATTGGCCAACGCGCCCAGAACGCCCGCCATGCAGGCCGCCATGCCGCAGATGGCAACCAGCATCAGTACGGCTCCGGGCCGATGCAAAAGGCGATCATCCTCGTCCACAAGGCCGTAGAGCAGCGTCGCGGTAGCAACCCCGGCCAGATTGGCCACGGTCAAGACCACATTGTGGAACATCGGCTCTCCGGCCAGGACGCCCGCGACCAGATAGCCAAGCACCGCACCGGCCCATGGCAAGGGCCGGTTGAATCCAGGATTGCGGACCATCAGACCCAGCACCATGGCATTTGTGGGCCAGAACAGCGCCAGTTGGCCGGGCGGTCGCCCCAATATGCCGGCCAGCGTCGCCGCCAGCACCAGCACGAACAGCAGCACGGCCGCACGCCACGGATAGCCGGGCAAGCCGATCCGGGCCATCTCCTGTCGCGTTTCAAAACTGCTCATCGCATGGGAACCTGTTGACGGAAAATTCTTCTGCTCGGTCAAAATCTTATCCCCGTCTTCCTTCATATCACAGGCGGCTCATATCCCATCTACCCGATTCTCGTCATACCTATACAACCCAGGAGAGATTCTCGGGCCTTCCGGCACCAACACGGCTGCGCCCGACAACCTGCCGTCGCGCAGATCGGCCAGGGCTTGGTTTGCGCGTTCCAGCGGATAGGCGGTGGTCTCGGACCGGATCTGGTGATGTGTGGAAAACTCCAGAAAGCCGCGCCCATCGGCCCGGGTCAGATTGGCTACGGACAGGACGGACCGCTCTTCCCACAGCAGCCGATACGGAAAGCTCGGAATATCGCTCATATGGATGCCGCCGCAGACCACCCGCCCGCCTTTGCGCACCACCTTCAGCGCAGCGACCACCAAAGGCCCGACAGGGGCGAAAATAATGGCGGCATCCAACTCCTGCGGCGGCATTTCCTCCGACCCGCCCACCCAGACGGCGCCCAGGGAGCGGGCGAAATCCTGCGCCTGGGCATCGTCCGTTCGGGTAAAGGCATAGAAACTGCGGCCCTGGGCGCGAATCGCCTGAGCAATCAGATGGGCTGCCGCGCCAAAGCCATAAAGGCCGATGCGCTCCCCCTCTCCTGCCATGGTCAGCGCCCGCCAACCGATCAACCCGGCGCAGAGCAGCGGGGCCTGCGCGACCGGATCGGCATCCTGCGGCAAAGGCAGGCAGAAAGCGGCCTCGGCCAGGACATGGCTGGCATAGCCGCCATCGCGGGTATAGCCGGTGAATTCCGGCGCATCGCACAGATTTTCATGACCTTCCAGGCAATAGCGGCAAATGCCGCAGGCCTTGCCCAGCCAGGGCAGACCGACCCGCGCCCCAAGCGCGTGGCCCGTTACCCCGGGGCCCAGCGCTTCCACGATCCCCACGACCTCATGGCCGGGTACGATCGGATAGCGGATCTCGGGCAGTTCGCCATCGACGACATGCAGATCGGTGCGACAGACCCCGCAGGCCAGCACGCGCAGCCGCACCGCCCCTGGACCCGGCTCGGGCAAAGGATGTTCCTGCAGGGACAACCCCGCCCCCGGCGCGGTCAGCGCCATCACGCGCATGCTGGTCTGCGATGAACTCATGATCCGCCTCCGGGCATCGGCATTCCCATCATGCCATGACGGAGAAGGCCTGAGTCAGCTATCCTTCATTTTCAGGGCTTCGAGGAAGGCCGATTGCGGGATTTCCACCTTCCCGAACTGGCGCATCTTCTTCTTGCCTTCCTTCTGCTTTTCCAGAAGCTTCTTCTTGCGGCTGATATCGCCGCCGTAGCATTTGGCGGTGACGTCCTTGCGCAGGGCCGAGATGGTTTCGCGCGCGATGACCTTGCCGCCAATAGCCGCCTGCAAGGCGATCTTGAACAACTGGCGAGGCACCAGATCCTTAAGCCGTTCCAGAATGCCGCGCCCGCGATATTCCGCCTGGGTGCGATGCACGATCATCGACAGGGCATCGACCGGATCGCCATTGACCATGATGGCGACCTTGACCAGATCGCCCTCGCGATAACTGTCCATCTCGTAATCGAAGCTGGCATAGCCCCGGCTGATCGATTTCAACCGGTCATAGAAGTCGAATACGACTTCGTTCAGCGGCAGCTTGTAGACCGCCATGGCGCGATTGCCGACATAGGTCAGGTCCAGTTGTTCGCCGCGCCGTTCGGCACAAAGCCCCAGCACAGCGCCCAGATATTCATCCGGTACCAGGATGGTCGCCTTGATCCAGGGTTCCTCGATCTCGTCGATCTTGGTCACATCCGGGAAATCGGCCGGGTTGTGCAGATCGATCCGGCGCCCATCGGTCATCAGGATCTTGTAGATGACAGAAGGCGCAGTGGAGATCAGGTCCAGATTGAATTCGCGCGACAGACGCTCCTGGATGATCTCCAGATGCAACAGGCCCAGGAAACCGCAGCGGAAGCCATAGCCCAGCGCGGCGGAGGTTTCCGCCTCGTACTGGAAGCTGGCATCGTTCAACGCCAGCTTGCCCAAGCTGTCGCGCAGCATTTCGAAATCGGCCGCATCGACCGGGAACAACCCGCAGAACACCACCGGCTGGGTCGGTTTGAAACCCGACAGCGGCTCGGCAGCGGGCTTGCGATCATCGGTCAGCGTATCGCCGATCTTGCAATCCGCCACTGCCTTGATCGCGGCCGAGACATAGCCCATATCGCCGGGGCCGAGGTGATCGACCACGGTCATCTTAGGCGTGAAGACGCCGACCTGATCGACCGGATGAGCGGCCCCCGTCGCCATCATGCGGATTTTCATGCCCTTGGTGATCTTGCCGTCAATCACGCGCACCAGGGTAACCACGCCCAGATAGCTGTCATACCAGCTATCGACCAGCAGGGCCTTCAGCGGGGCGTTTTCATCACCCTTGGGCGGCGGCAGTTTTTCGACGATGGCGGCCAGAACCTTGTCGATGTTCAGACCCGTCTTGGCGGAAATTTGCACCGCCTCGGAGGCGTCGATGCCGATCACCTCCTCGATCTGGGCCTTGACCCGCTCCGGCTCGGCCGCGGGCAGGTCGATCTTGTTCAGGACCGGCAGGATTTCCAGATCGGCATCAATGGCGGTGTAGACATTGGCCAGGGTCTGGGCTTCCACGCCCTGGGACGCATCGACGACCAGCAGCGCCCCTTCGCAGGCCGCCAGCGAGCGCGAGACTTCATAGGCGAAGTCGACATGGCCGGGCGTATCCATCAGGTTCAGCGTATAGGTCACGCCATCCGTATGCGGATAGCTCAGGCGCACGGTCTGCGCCTTGATGGTGATACCGCGCTCCCGCTCGATATCCATGGAATCGAGCACCTGCTCCTTCATCTCGCGATCCGTCAGGCCACCGCAATACTGGATCAGCCGGTCGGCGAGGGTCGACTTGCCATGGTCGATATGGGCAATGATGGAGAAATTGCGGGTCTTGCTGAGATCGGTCATCGGAACCTTAAGGATTGGCGCGTGAAAACTCGCGCCTTCCAGGCTTCCCCGGAAGGCTGGCGGAACATAGGGCCAAGCCCGCCCGCTGGCAATCACGGCGTGGGGGCGCCATGGCGTCGGGCCATCGTTCCGGCCGAGGCCACTGCGTAAGCCGTCCTTCGAGACGCCCTTCGGGCTCCTCAGGACGAGGGTTCAAGAAAAGGGTCCTCATGCTGAGGAGGCTCGTAGAGCCGTCTCGAAGCATGAAGGAGCACCCCGCCCTATTTCCGATCTTCGTCGAATAGCACGCGGTGGGCGGCGCCATCCAGATCGTCATACTGGCCGGATTTCAGCGACCACAGGAAGGCCGCCAGCCCCAGCAAGCCAAGGCCAAGGGCTACGGGGATGAGATAGAGAAGGATATGCATATCGGGCCCCTCCTTCAGCGGGTCCGGCGCTCAGCACCGATGGACAGACGCAGCGCATTGCCAATCACGATCAGCGAGGAGGAAGACATGGCCACCGCCGCGATCAGCGGCGTCACAAGCCCCGCCAGGGCGATCGGAATGGTAAGCAGATTATAGAGGAAGGACAGGCCGAAATTCTGGCGCACCAGCCTCTCCGCCCGCCTCGCGGTCTTCCAGGCTTCCAGCACCGGGCCGAGGTCCCGGCCCTGAAACACCAGATCGGCCGCGTTCTGGCTGATATCGGCCGCCGTGGTGGGCGAGATGGAGACATGGGCGGCGGCCAGCGCCGGCGCGTCATTCAGCCCGTCGCCCACCATCAGCACCTTTCGGCCCTGCGCCGCCAACTCCTCCAGCCGGGCAACCTTGCGGTCGGGCGTCTGGCCGGCCAGCCAATGATCCGCCAGGCCGATTTCCCGCGCGGCGCGATCCACGGCGGCGGGTCGATCGCCGGACAGGATTTCCACCCCGATGCCGGCCCTGGCAAACGCTTTCACCACGGATGCCGCATCGCTGCGCAGATGATCGCGGAAGGCAAAGCGCACCGGCGCCGTGCCCGGCTCGGCAAGCCAAAGCTCGGGATCATCGGCCCCCGCCTCCTCCGCCACGCCGGTGAAGGCGCGCGAGCCCAGGCGGATTTCCCCGGCAGGCGTCGCCAGGACCATGCCCTGCCCCGGCAGTTCGCGTGCCTCCCGGGCCAGGGCTACCGGCCCCGCCGCGCGCGCCAGGGCGCGGGCCAGCGGATGGCGCGAGGCCAGCGCAAGCGATGCGGCCAGCTTCAGCGCCGCCATCGGCCTGCCATCATCAGGCAGCAGTTCCGGCCGGCCTTCGGTCAGGGTGCCAGTCTTGTCGAACACCACCCAATCAATATCCGCCAGCCGCTCCAGCGCGGTGCCGGATTTGATCAGCACGCCCTGGCGCAGCAAGCGGCCGGAGGCAACGACCTGCACCACCGGCACCGCCAGCCCCAGCGCGCAGGGACAGGTGATGATCAGCACCGCGACCGCGATCATCAGCCCATCCTGCCAGGGCAGCCCGCCCAGAATGGTCCAGCCCAGGAAGGCCGCCAGCGCCAGCAGATGCACCACCGGGGCATAGGCCCGCGACACCCGGTCGGCAATGGCGACATAGCGGGCACGGCGCTGTTCCGCCGCTTCCATCAGCCGGGCGATCTCGGCCAGCAGCGTGCCCTCGCCCACCGCTTCGACCGCCAGGGTCAGCGGCCCGGACAGGTTCAGCGCCCCGGCATAGACCTTCGCGCCGGACGCCACCGCTTCCGGCGTCGTCTCGCCCGAAATCAGGCTCATATCCATGTCGGACCGGCCGGACAGCACGCGCCCATCCACTGGCGCGCGCTCGCCCGGGGCCACCAGCACCCGGTCGCCCGGCTGCACCCTATCGGGCGGCACGATCCGTGTTGTGCCATCATCCGCCAACAGGGTGACGGCCGCGGCGTTCAGCTTGATCAGGTTTTCCGCCGCCGCCCTGGCCCTGCCGCGCGCCCTGAGATCGAGATATCGCCCGATCAGCAGGAAGAAGAGCAGCGAAATGGCGGAATCGAAATAGGCATGCTCGGCCCCGCGCATCGTCTCCGACAGGCTCATCAGGGTGGCGAGCAGTACGCCCAGCGAGATCGGCACATCCATATTGGTGCGCCAGGAGGCCAGGGCCGACAGGGCGGAGCGGAAAAAGGGTCGCCCGGCATAGATGATGGCCGGTACCGCGATCAGGGCCGACAGCCAATGCATCAGATCGCGGGTTGCCGGCCCCATATCGCTGAAATGGCCCGACCAGATGGAAACCGACAGCAGCATGACATTGGCAGCAGCGAACCCCGCCACGGCCAGCGCTTTCAGCAGGGCCTTCTCCTCCTCGGCCCGATCAGCCAGGAAGCTTGCCGGATCAAACGGCACGGCGCGATAGCCCGCCTGCGCAACCCGGCCCACGATCCTGGCCGGGTCGGTGCGGGCGGGATCGAATTCCACGGCCAGCCGGCTGGTGGACAGGTTGACCCGCGCCCGATCCACGCCCTTCACCTCGCCCAACGCCCGCTCGATGGTCTGGATGCAGGCGCCGCAGGTGATGCCATCGACCAGGAAGTTGACGGCCTTCAGCCCGTTGCCCGCATCGCGGACATAGGCGCCGAGATCACCTTCCGGCAGGGCAGGGGCGTCCACCGCCGCACGCCTGCCGGTGTCGGTATCCACCAAAGGGGTGCAGCAATCCCCGCCGACCCATTGTTCGCTCATGCTTCCAACTCCGGCCTGGATCACTTTCCGTTCAGGAAGATGCGCTCGACGCTTTGCCAGGTGCCATCCGGGTGCCAGACCAAGAGGCGCATATCCCACTGCCCGATCATGGGCAGTTCCGCCAAGCCTTCGTAATGTCCAGGGGCCGTCTCCTGCAGCAAGACGTCGCGGTCGCTGTCATCGCTGGTCGGGCGCACGAAGCGGATATCGACCTTGGCCCCCGTCAGCGGCCGACCATCCCGGTCGGCGAGGTCCAGCCGGAGCGGCCAGGCCATGGCGGCCAGGGCCTCCGGCGTGTCAAGAACCCGGGGATCGGCACGCCAGCCGCGCTCCTCCTGCTCGGCCACCGCCGCCAGATTATGATTGTATTCCAGACCCCGGATATAATGACTTTTGGTCTCAATGCCCGAGAAGGTATCGATCGCAACGGTCAGCATGATCGCGTTGACACCGACGACGACCACGAAGAAGCCGATGAAGGCATAGGGAATCCAGCTGCGGCGACGTCCTTCCGCGGTTTCTGCATTCCAGGCATCCCAGCTTGCCATGACCTATTTCCCTCTTGTTCCAACATGCTCGGTCCTTGACCGATCATGTGTGGGTTTTGCTCAAGTGCCGCACGGGCTTAATCAAACTCCGATCAGGCAAGCCCATCGGAGTCTGATACTATTTCGGGCCAAGGAACACAGCGTCATAGTGGGCAGTTTCCGCCCCCTCGCCGCGTCCGGTCAACAGGAACCCGAAGGCGGTCGATTCCCCCTTCAGGGCGGAGCGCGGGGCGCGGATGAAGATGCGATAGGTAGCAACCTCGTCCGGCTTGGCGGAAAGATGCAGGCTGCGCCCTTCCTCGTCGCTACCCAGCACCGACATGGCCGCCCCATCCAGCCCGATCAGGGCCAGTTCGTAATCCATCGCCACGGCCGCCTTGTTCAGGATCTTGAAGGTGTAGCCATTGCGGATATCGCCATTGGCGAGGGGCACATAGATCGGGTTACGGTCGCGCAGCACGCTGACATCGAGATTCGAACGGGTGGCCAGCAATGCCACCATCACACCGGCGACCAGCAGCACCAGCACACCATAGATGATGGTCCGCGCCCGTACGAATTTGATCTTGCTTTCCACGCCTCTGGCACGGGTCTTCTGGCGCACCACGCTGTCATAGGCGATCAGGTTGGCGGGCAGCCCGATGCGCTGCATCACGTCATTGCAGGCATCAATGCACAGCCCGCAGCCAATACATTCCAGCTGGTTGCCGTCGCGGATGTCGATACCGGTCGGACAGACCGCTACACATTGGCCGCAATCGATGCAATGCCCCCGACCCGTGAAATCGCCATCGCGCGGTGCCCTGCTGCGCGGCTCGCCACGCCAGGCCTCGTAGCTGACGATCATGGAATGCTCATCCATCATCGCGGCCTGGAAACGTGGCCAGGGGCACATATAGGTGCAGACATGTTCGCGCGCGAAGCCGGCAAGCAGATAGGTCGTCCCGGCAAACAGGCCGATGAAGAACAGCACATTGCCCGACACATCCAGATGCGCGAAATCACGCACCAGGGTCGGCGCATCATTGAAATAGAGCACCCAGGCGCCGCCTGTCAGCACGGAGATCAGAAGCCAGGCGGCATGCTTGGCCGTGCGTTTCAGAATCTTCGTCGGGGTCCAGGGCGCCTTGTCCAGGCGGATACGGGCTCCGCGATCACCCTCGATCTTGCGCTCCACCCACATGAACAGATCCGTCCAGACCGTCTGTGGGCAGGAAAATCCGCACCAGACCCGTCCGAAAAGCGAGGTGGCGAAAAACAGGCCGAACGCGCCCAGCATCAACAGGAAGGTGATGTAGTAGACTTCCTGCGGCCAGATTTCGATCCACAGAAAATAGGCGCGGCGCGCCGGCATATCGATCAGCAGTGCCTGATCAGGCGCACCGGGTCCGCGATCCCAGCGCAGCCACGGCGCCAGATAATAGATGGCCAGCAGGATGCCCAGCGCCGCCCATTTCAGACGACGGAACTTGCCCTTTACATCCTTCGGATGGACCTTGACCCGCGCCCGGTATAGCGGCACGTCTTCCGGACCGCCCGCCCCGGCACCAGCCGCTGTTCGCGCTTCCGCCACAGCTGCACTTCCCTTCCTTGTCGTTACACTTGCATCTTCCGCCCCCGGCGTCGGAATGCCGGAAGGAACCAGATCATCACGCGGGCTCATTGCCGGCACTCCTTGAACTTTTCACCGTGCCCATACCGGTGTAGCCCAGGATACCGGCCCCACGACCCGTTCATCTTGCAAGCCTGTGTACCGCCTGGATGGCCTCCTCACATTGCGCTATATCAATATTAGTCACTTCTAATTTATTGGTCGCCATTTCACGGCGGGGTCAAAATCCTGCCAATGCGCTACCCGGTTCCGTTCTCAAGGCAGAAGGAAAGACATTGCAACTGCAAATCCAGCGGCATTAAAAGCGCACGGGCAAAACAGATTGTTGAAATCATGCCCCATTCTTTAGAAATGCTTAATTGTCCTCTGCAATAATTGCCGCTGAACAGTAACGTTATGAAATTCTACCCTGGCGGGTTTCACGGGAATGGCAGAAGCCGCAAAACAGGAAGGATGGCTGCCCCGCTCGACACCGAATTCGAGCGACGTGCCGGATATCGTGCCATCCATTCCCCCGGAGGCCCTGCAGCAGCGTCAGCTGGACATGGCCCTGGAATCACCGCTACCGGCGCTGGCGAACCTGATCATCTATCTCCTGATCGCGCTGATTGGCGTGGGCGAACTCCCCAGCAGCGAATTGCTGGCAGGTATTGCCGTCATCGTTGCGGCTTCTGTGTGTCGGATAGGCTTGGGTGGCTATCGCGCGCGCGTGGGCAGTGCGCGGTTTCCCGCCAGAATGTGGGGCAATGCGCTGACTGCCTGCGTGCTGTTGCAGGGGCTTTCCTGGTCGGCCCTCAGCTTGGCGATCCTGCCCTATGCCGAGGATCATACGCTGATCCTGGCTTCATCCGTCGGCATTTGTGGCATGCTGGCTGGCGCCATCTTCACGCTGGCGCCCTACCCTCCCGCCTTCAATACTTACGCCCTGTCGATTTCCATCGGTCTCATCCTCACCAGCTTCCTCGAAGGGCCACAGGGATCGCTGGTGCTCACCGCCATGTATGCGATTTATCTGGCGATTGTTCTGACCTGGGGGCGAACCCAGGCCAGGCGCAACCTGCGCAATCTGCGCCTTACGATGGAAAACGAAGCCCTTCGCCAGATGCTTGAGGAGGCGCGAAAGGACGCGGCCCTGGCCAATGCCCTGAAGCAGGAAAGCTTCGCGGCGCTGGGACATGAACTGCGCACGCCGTTGAATGCGATCATCGGCTTCGCACAATCGCTTGAGGCGCAGATCTGGGGACCGCTGGGCAATGATCGCTATCGCGACTATGCCCAGACGATCAACAACAGCGCGCAGCATCTCTATGTACTGATCCAGGATGTGCTGGATCTGGCACGCCATGACGCCGGAAAAATCGTCCTGCATGAGCAGCCGGTGGATTTGACCAAGATGCTGTCCGCCTGCCGGCAAATGCTGGCCGGGTCAGCCGGATCGGCTGGGGTATATCTGGCCCTGTTGCCAACGGACCAACCGGCATGGGTATCGGGGGATCCAACGAAACTGCGGCAGGTGGTGATCAACCTGGCGGCCAATGCGATCCGCCACACGCCGCAGAGCGGCGTGGTTCAGCTTTCGGTCACAAGGTTGCCTGATCGCTCAACGGTTCTCAGCATATCCGATACCGGTGTCGGTATCGCGCCGGAAAATCTGGAAAGGGTGCTGGAGCCCTTTGTGCAGTTGGAGAATCCCACGGTCAAGAACCAGGGGGGCGCGGGCCTTGGCCTGCCGCTCGCCAAGCGTATCGCGGAAATGCATGGCGGCTCGCTGGCCCTGGAAAGCGAGGTCAACAAAGGCACGACCGCGCGCGTCATCCTGCCCCCCGCCCGTACGATTGATCCGCCCCCGGCGACCTGAGGGAGGCTTCAGCCTTTCGCAGGCAGATGCGACAGCAGCGCCCCGCGCCAGGACGCCGGGATCGCCGCCAGAAGGCCGACCAGGGCCCGCATCGGCCAAGGAAAGGCGATTACCGCGCGGTTTCGCGCCAGGCCCGTGACCATGATGCGCGCTGCCCGGTCCGTATCCATCAGCAATGGCATCGGAAAGGAATTCACATCGGTCATGGGTGTGCGCACGAAACCCGGACAGATGGCGTTGACCGCGATACCGTCGGGCCTGAGCGCGCCGCGCAGCGCCAATGCGTACTGCAGCACGGCGGCCTTCGATGCCGAATAGGCCGGCGCACCCGGCATGCCGAAATACCCGGCAAGCGACGCCATCACCGCGATCTGCCCGCCGCGCCCGCGCGCCTGCATCGCCTCCACGGCGGGAAGCACGCAGTTCAGAACGCCATCCAGATTGACCGCGAAAATGGCGCGGGCCTGTTCCGCAAGCTCCAAACCGTCGGCCGTCCCGCCGGAAATGCCCGCATTGGCAATGACCAGATCCAGCGGCAATAGGGAGTCCGCCCCCGCAATCCAGGCGGACATCGCGTCGCGATCCGTCACATCCACGGCCTGACGATACACGGCGCCCCCCTTGGCCTCCGCCTCCTCCGCCACGGATTTCAGGCGATCGCGGTCGCGCCCGCCGAGGAAAAGCGTCACCCCCGGACGCGCATATTCACGCACCAGAGCCGCCCCCAATCCGCTGGATGCCCCCGTGATCAGGATCGATACCGGTTCCTGCATGCTTGTCGCCCCCTGCCCCGCTCTGTATGAAGAAGCGCCTTAGCATGTTTTTCCAAGCAAAGGAGGCGAAAGCCGATGACGCTAGCCAGCATGACCGGATATGCCCGCGCGGCCGGCGACCATGCCGGTCGCAGCTTCGTCTGGGAAGCCCGCAGCGTGAACGGCAAGGGCCTGGATGCCCGGCTGCGCCTGCCCCCCGGCTGGGAGGTTCTGGACCAACCCGTGCGCGAAGCCATTGCCGCACGCTTCAAACGCGGAAACATCTCGCTTGGCCTGCAACTGGAAAGGCGCGTCGGCCCGGCCTCGCTCCAGGTAAACGAGGATTTTCTGGATGCGCTGTGCGATCTGTGTCGTGCGCGCGGCACAGAGCCCGATATTTCCCAACTGCTGCAGGTGCGTGGCGTGTTGCAGGATGTGGCGGAAGACATGCCCGATCCGCATGCCGAGCCAGAGTTGCGCACAGCCGTGCTGGAAACCGTGCAGGACGCACTCGACCAGCTGGCCGAAATGCGTCTGGCCGAAGGGCAGCGCATCGCCGTCATGCTGCATGACCGGCTGGGGGAGATCGAAACCCTGACGGAGGAGGCGGTGGGCACCGCCGCCCTGCGTCCCGATGCGGTGCGCACACGGATGGAAGAACAGCTGGCCGCCCTGCTCCAGGCCCGTGCGCCCGTGGCCGATGACCGGCTGGCCGCCGAGCTTGCCATGCTGGCGGTCAAGGCCGATGTGCGCGAGGAAGTGGACCGGCTGGGCGCCCATATCGAGGCGGCGCGCGCCCTGATCGAGGAAGGCGGACCGGTCGGGCGCAAGCTCGACTTCCTGTCACAGGAATTCAACAGGGAATCCAATACGCTCTGTTCCAAATCGGGCGATGTGGCGCTGACGCGCATCGGCCTTGCCCTGAAGGCCGCGGTCGATCAGTTCCGCGAGCAGGTACAGAACGTCGAGTGAGATCACGGGGCATGGGGGGCAGTATGGACACGGAGGATCCTTTCCGCATTCGCAGGCGCGGCTTGATGCTGGTCCTGTCCTCTCCTTCGGGGGCGGGCAAGACCTCGATCTCGCGCGCGATCCTGGACAGCGATCCGGAGGTGGAGCTGTCCGTCTCCGTCACCACGCGCCCGAAACGTCCGGGCGAGGTGCATGGCCGCGATTACTACTTCGTGGACAAAAGCGCGTTCGACCTGATGGTGAACCGGGGCGAGTTGCTGGAATCGGCCAAAGTCTTCGACCATTATTACGGCACGCCGCGCGGGCCGGTGGAAGAGGCGCTGGATCGCGGCCATGACGTGCTGTTCGATATCGACTGGCAGGGCACGCAGCAGCTGGCGGAAAAGGCCGAGGACGATCTGGTGCGCGTCTTCATCCTGCCCCCCTCCACCGTCGAGCTGGAAAAGCGTCTGAAAAAGCGGGCCCAGGACCCGGCGGATGTGGTGGCGCGCCGGATGGCCAAGGCATCCGACGAGATGAGCCATTATCCGGAATATGACTGGGTGATCGTCAACCGAAGCCTGGACGATGCCATCGCCCAGGTCCGCGCCATCCTCACCTCCGAACGGCTGCGCCGCCGCCGGCAGATCGGCCTGTCGGAATTCGTGAAGGGGCTTCGCTCGGGCGTGTGACGCCGCACTTTACCAGGGCTTGCGCACCTTGACGAAGTCTTTCCAGGCCGCATCCAGCCCGGGCAGTTCGCGGGCGATGCGCCCTTCCTGCCAGCCGGCCAGCAGAAGCTGCGCTTCCTTCGCCAGCGCGGCCGCCTTGGCGGGCTGTGCCTTGGGCAGGCCGTTCATCAGCCCCTGGGCGATCACCGCGTCATTCAACCCGCCCAGGCAGTCCTGCAACGCGGCGGCATGCCCCAGGATCGGATCAATGCGACGGGCCTGAAACAGGCTGCGGAAGAAATCGCCGGCATAGCGCAGCTTCTTGATCTCGATCCGGAGCGCATGCAGCTCGGGCTCCGACAGGGTCAAAGGACCACCGCCGGCCGCCTTCACCACCTTGCGCCAGCGCTTGCGCAGGGTGCGCCGCGCGAATTCCAGCGCGGAAAGCCCCGCCGCGTTGGGCGGGGTGGAGCGCAGAATCCAGGCTTCGATACGCAGGACGAGATCGGTCAGCACCGGTTTCTGCAGGACGTCCAGCGCGGTGTCATAGGCCTTCTCACGCGCCTTCTCCGCCGTGAGCCTGAGCTCGGCAAGCCCATGGCCCTGTCCCAGCCTGCCCAGCATGGGGGTCAGCGTCTCGTCCAGGAACACATCCCAGTCGCGCGCAGGGCCGAAGCGCTGCTGCAATTCCCGCAGGTCTTCGGCGATCGGTTCAGCCGCATCGGGTTCCAGGATCGGCCCGAATACGGAAATCGCCGCGCGCAGGCGGCGCAGGGCCACGCGCATCTGGTGCACGCCTTCCATGTCGCGGGCCAGCCGGATGGGCGCGTCATTCGCCAGCACCTGTTCCAGGCAATTGGCCATCACAGCCCGAAACGCGTCCCAGACTTCCGCATGGCGATCCAGCTCCAGCTTTGCCGCTCGTTTCGACCCGGGCAGCGTGCCGGTGAACAGCCCATAGCCGCGTTCCGCCTTGCTGCGCGGATCGACATGCGCCGGCACGCTTTCCACCAATTCCCGGGCCAGCACGATCAGCGCGCCGGCATCGCCCTGTTTGAGTTCCAGCTCGGCTTCCTGGATCGGCTCGCGCCGGTCACCCGACAGGATCTCCCCCTCATCCAGGGCCAGTTCGACATCCGATCCACCGATCGCCAGCATCCAGGCCAGCCGCCGAAAGCGCGTGGTGAAAATAGGCACCAGCCCCTGTTCAGCCTGGCGCGCCTCCAGCCAGCTGCGCGGCTCGACCTCCGGAATCAGGGACAGATCAAGCGCGTCGCGCGTCAGCGGCGCGTTCCATTCGCCGCGCGTCTGCAGACCCCCGCCCTTCTTTGGGATCTTGAGGGTCTGTTCCAGATTGTCGCCATCGCGACGGATGCGCAGCGCCCAGCCGCGCGCCGCCAGCGCCAGATCCGGTGTATCGAAATAGGTGGAATCCAGCGTGGCACCATGGCCACGCCCCAGCCGGTAGCGACGCAATGCCGGATGGCGTCGAAGCTTCGCCG